>Ga0302325_10026307_pt1 | contig 12083 bp, 7 predicted proteins | sample Palsa_T0_2_FD_201948 | JGI IMG/M metagenome (GOLD analysis project Ga0302325, IMG submission 201948) | Peat permafrost microbial communities from Stordalen Mire near Abisko, Sweden - Palsa_T0_2 | ecosystem: Environmental > Terrestrial > Soil > Palsa > Peat permafrost | place: Sweden: Abisko...
GCCAGGCCGCAGATGACCGCGACCGCAAAAAAGGAGACGGCGATCGCGGGGCCCGCGCCGGGACGGCCGGAAACTCCCAGCGCGTGGCGACCGTGCATCAGCACGTCGAGAAGAGGGGCTTTCAGCAGAGAAGGGAACTGCACCGATTCGCCCGCGGCGGCCGTGCCCGTGAGCACGAAAATCCCGCTGCCAATGATGGCGCCCACGCCGAGCGCGGTGAGGCTAAGCCACCCGAGGGTTTTCTTCAGCCTTCGCTCAGGCTGGTCGGCGTCGGAGATGAGCCGATCGATACTCTTCGTCCGAAAAAGCTGTGGGTCCAAACGCCAACCTCCGCGAGCGGCCAACGAAAAACTCTACCCTGTGCGGACAATCCGCGCAACCGGGCTTTGCCGATCAGGCGAATTGGAGGTTGGCGTAGCGTTCCACCAATTTTTTCGCGCCGTAATCCTGGAAGCTCACGGTGAGCTTGCGGTCTTCGCCCTCGCCTTCGATTTCGATGATGGTGCCCACGCCGTATTTCGAGTGGCGGACGCGCGCGCCGATCAGGGGATTGCTCGATCCGCGGCGCGGAGCGGCCGTGGGAACGGATCGCGCCTGGCGCGGCGGATATCCGTAGGATGAGGACGACGATGGGCGGCGCTGCGGGTAGGACTGGGAAAATTCCGGATCGGGCTCGTAGCGGCGGGTCTGCCCGGGCTCGGAGTAAGAACCGGCCGCGGCTTCGATCAAATCGCCGGGAATCTCGGACACGAACCGCGAGGGGAGGGACGCGCGCAGGCGATCTTCGCCGTAGCTGCGGCGATAAATCGCGCGCGATAGCAGCAGGGAGCGCCGGGCGCGGGTCATGCCAACGTAGAACAGGCGGCGCTCTTCTTCGAGTTCGGCGTTGCTGTTCTGCGAGCGGCTGTGCGGAAGCAAGCCCTCTTCGAGGCCGGCTAGAAAGACGGCGTCGAATTCGAGGCCCTTGGCGCTGTGGAGCGTCATCAGGGAAACGGTGACGGACTCGTCGTATTGGTCGGCGTCGCTTGCGAGGGCGGCCTGATCGAGGACGTCTTCGAGAGTCTGGCCCTGCTCGGCGGCTTCGGCCATGGCGTTCGAGAGTTCGCGGAGATTGTCGGCGCGCGCGGTGTGCTCGATGTTGTCCTGCTGCTCGACCCAGTCGAGATAGCCGGTTTTATCGAGAACGAGTTCGACCAACTTCTCCGGGGAAAGATTGAGGGAGGCGTGCTGCAGGCCTTCGAGCATCTCTCGGAAACTGTTCAGGGCGGCGGTGAGACGTTTGCCGGTGCCGAGGTCGCCTGCGCGGATTACGTCCCAGAGGGACTGGTTCGTTTCTTTAGCGCGGGCGTCGAGAAGGGCCACGGTGGCGGCGCCTATGCCGCGCGGAGGCACGTTGAGAACGCGCAAGAGAGAAACGTCGTCCTCGGGGTGAAAGAGGAGGCGGACATAAGCCAGGGCGTTGCGAACCTCGGAGCGTTCATAGAAGCTGAAGCCGCCGACCACGCGATGGCGGATGCTCATGCGGCGTAGGATTTCCTCGAAAGAACGCGATTGCGAGCCGGTGCGGTAGAGGACGGCGACCTGCGCGTCGGGTTCGTTGCGGAGGAAGGTCGAAATCTCGCCGCAGATAAATTCCGCCTCGGTGACCGAATCTTGGGCTTCGTAGAAGCGCAGACGGTCTCCCGCGCCGATCACTCCCTGGAGATTCTTTCCGAGGCGATTGGAATTGTTGCCGACGACGGCGGCAGCAGCGTCGAGGATATTCTGCGTGGAGCGGTAATTTTCTTCGAGGCGGATGATTTTAGCGCCGGGAAAATCTTCGGTGAAACGCTTTAGATTGCCGGCGCGCGCTCCGCGCCAGCCGTAAATCGACTGGTCCTCGTCGCCAACTACGCAGACGTTCTTGCGCGTGCCGGCCAGCAGGCGTACGAGCTCTTCCTGCGATGCGTTGGTGTCCTGAAACTCGTCGACCATGATGTATTGGAAGCGGGAACTCCACGCCGCGCGCACATCGGCGTGCTCGCGTAAGAGTTCGACGGATCGCAGAAGCAGATCGTCGAAATCGAGGGCCGCGGCCTTGCGGAGGATCGAATTGTAGGTGGCGTAAACTTCGGAGGTTTGCTGGCGCTGTTCGTCGCGCGCCTGATCCGCGTCGGCGCGCATTTCTTCGGGAGTGACGCCGTGATTTTTTGCGTGGCTGATCTGCGAGCGAACGGCGCGGGGAGGGTAGTCGTCGGTGGGCAGATCGAGCTGGAGCAGGGCGCGCTTTACCGCGGCGGTCTGATCGTCGTCGTCAAAAATGGCGAAATCGCGGGGGAGTCCGAGATGGGTGGCCTCGCGGCGGAGCAGTCGCGCACAGAAGGAGTGGAAGGTGGAGACCCACACGTCCGAGGCGGTCTGCCCGCTGGCCTTCAGGACGCCGTCGATGCGATCGCGCATGACTTTGGCGGCCTTGTTGGTGAAGGTGACGGCGAGGATGGCGTGTCCCGGCACGTTTCGTTCGAGCAGATGGGCGATGTGGTAGGTGATTACGCGCGTCTTGCCCGTGCCGGCGCCCGCCAATACGAGCACGGGGCCTTCGGTGGCGAGAACGGCTTCGCGCTGGCGTTCGTTGAGTCCGTCGAGAAGCGACATCGTGTGAGAAGAGTTCGTTGGGTTGGTCAAGAAGGAATTCTAACCGAGCGAATGAGATTGAGCAATTTTCGGATGAGAAGCAACGAGAGAAGTATCGCGGCAAACTTGCGGCGAACGGATGGCTAGGTTGCTGGAATTGGGCCGGGAGGAGAGATCCCTCGTCGCTTCGCTCTGTCGGGATGACAACGAACGGCAAAACCGCGCCGGGCGACGCATAAAGGTCGCGTGGAGACTCTGCTAGACTTCCAAAGATGAAACAGGTGAAGCTGCCGGGCTGGTTGCAGCATTTTGTGGCGGTGATGGGGGGCGGGGGGATTTTTGCCGTGGCGTTCCTCGATTCGTCGGTGCTGTCGTTTCCGTTTATCACGGATGCGCTGGTGATGAAGATGTGCATCGACCGCCCGGGGCGGATGCTCTACTACGTGGTCATGGCGACGCTGGGCTCTTTGCTGGGCTGCATCTGGATCTACTGGCTGGCGAAAAAAGGCGGCGAGGTTTATTTTCACCGGCACGGCGGGCGCTACGCGCTGAAGGCGAAGCGCTGGGTGGATAGTCATGCATTCCTGAGTCTTTTTATTCCCGCGATACTGCCGCCGCCGATGCAGTTCAAGGTATTTGTGCTTGCGGAGGGCGTGTTTCAGGTGCCGCTGAGAACTTTCGTGCTGGCGCTGGTGCTCGGACGCGGGGTGCGGTATCTCGCGGAAGGAATATTTGCCGTGCGATACGGGCAGGGGGCGCTTGAGTATCTAGTGAGTCACGCAGGTCTGTTTATATTGATGGTCGCCGGGCTGCTGGTGCTGATTTACCTTGCGAACCGGCTTGTGCTGTACACATCGCCCGCCGAAGAGTGATCCGCTAGGGATTCGACGAAGAGGCGTAGCGGAATTGCTGGCGCGTTACCTGATAGCCTCCGTTGAGATCCACTCGAACCACAATATTTGCAGGACTTGCGTCACTATCCGGGAAGCGTGCGTCGCGGAGGTCGAAGCGGTAGCCGTCTTCGTGGCGGCTGACGCTCGCTAAGGGAAATTCTGCGTAATTGAGAAACGCCTGCGCTGCGGATGTTTTCTGGGCGGCGTCGAGCGCGGGCGATTCCTGCGGCTTGTAGCGGGTTAGGCTGGCTTCCGGCTGGAAATCCGCGCGGGGGCCCAGGGGTACGTCCACGTCCTCGACCGTGTTGTCGGTGGCTACTACTCCCCGCCAGTCGAGCGGATTCACCGAGGACGGAAACGCGCCCGCGGCTAGCGGCTCGCGCCCGTGATATTCGCTGGATAGCAAGAGGCCTGTGGCGCGGGAATGCAGGTCTGCACGAGAGCCGAAGTAGAGAGCCAGCAGCAACAAGGTGAAAATCGCTGCGCCCGTGCCTTGTGCGCCCTTTTTGCGCGCGCCGATTTCGTCACCGACCAGGCGGAACAATTGCGGAATCAGAAGCCCGGCTAACAAAAGGACCAGAACCCAAAGGTCGAAATTGGCGACGAGGCCTCCGGCAGTCCAATGAACGCGGAAGGGCCAGAGGAGTTGCATTCCTTCACCGCTGGCGAGGTCGAGCAGGATGTGGCCTGCGGCGCCGACGGCGCACGCTGTGAAGGCGGTCGCGAATGTGAGTGGGATGGCCGCGGCGGGGGGATCTTTGGCGTCCTTCTTCTTGTTGGCCAGAAGCAGGAACGCGCCTGCAACGGTGCATGACAGCAGGGTTGCGGCCGGGATGGAATGAAGCAGTGTGCGATGGTAGCGCAGGAATGCTCCGGCGCCTCCGAAATAGCTGGCGTAATCGAGATCGGGCGCAACGCCGGCGACGACCATCATTGTTGTGCCGAAGCGCGGCAACGGCGCGGGACGTGCGCGCGCGAGTGTGAGCGACGCGAGTGCGTGTGTGACAGGGTCCAAGACGGCTCGGCCTCCCCGGCCGCTACGCTTTCACTGGCGCGGGAGTGACCAGGGAGAGGGCATCGGGAACGATGCGAAAGGAAATCGGGGCGGGGCCGATGGGCTCGCCATCCACCTGGGCGTAGACGGGCTCGTTGCCCGCAGCCTGGCAGGTCGCCTCGGTGGCTTTCCAGGCCTCGATGCCTTTCATTCGGCGGAGCTTGCCGAAGTAGAGCGCCGGCAGGCACACGAGGTAGCCGAAGCGGCTCTTCTTTGAATTGGTGAGGATCTCGAATGAGTCTTCGTAAAGGCTTGCGCCGGTGGTGATTTTAAACGGGCCGCCATAGTTCGCGGTGCGCCCGACAACCACAAACGTCGCGCGCTGCTCCTTTGCGGCGGAGAGAATTTTCATCTCCGGGAAGTTGTAACTGAAAAATTGACGGGCGCCTTCGGTCCAGTAAGCGATGATTCCGGCGCGCTTCTTGAGTTCGTTGTCGACGCCGTTCACGATCGCGCCATCGGGGCCGGCTCCCGCGACACACAGGAAATACCGGCCTTCGCGCGGAAGGTCTTCGCTGTGATGCCCGTTCAGGGTTTGCACCAGGCCGAGGGCGATGCGGCGGACTGTTCCACCGGCGATGAGCCGCGCCGCCTGTGGAATATCCCAGGGGATGCCGAGTTCTTTGGCGAGAATGTTGGCGGTTCCGGCAGGCAGCAGAGCCAGGGGAACCTGGCTTCCGGCGATGCCGTTCACCACTTCGTTGATGGTGCCGTCGCCGCCGCAGACGATGACCATTCCGCGGCGCTGAGCGACGGCGTCCCGCGCGGTCTGCGTGGCCGAGGAGCGGGCGGTGGTGGGGGCGAGTTCGGTGGCGATGCCGGCTTCTTTCAGAATTCTCGCGGCCTGTTCAACTTCGTTGAAGCGCCGGTGGCGCTTGCCGCCGCTGGTCGGGTTGTAGATGAGAAGTGCGTCCTTGATTCCGTCAGGCATTCGTTGTCCCGGGTGTCATCGCAAGTTTCCATTGTATAATACTGTGGAATTCTGATATCGCCAGCTTCCCGCTGAGGTTTCCATGTCCAAAAGCCGCGACGCCGCCAAAGAGATCGAGCGCCTGCGCGAAGGAATTCGCCGCCACGAGTATTTGTACTACGTGGCGGACGATCCTGAAATTTCCGATGCCGCGTTTGACCGGCTGATGGTGCAGCTACGCGAACTGGAAGACAAGCATCCAGATCTGCTGACGCCCGATTCGCCGACACAGCGCGTAGGAGGCGCGCCGCGCGAGGGCTTTCAGAGCGTGCGGCATAAGACGCCGATGGTGAGCCTCGATAATTCGTTTTCCTTCGAGGCGCTGGGCGAGTTCGACCGCCGTGTGCGGGAACTCACGGGCCGAGGAAAAGTAGATTACGTGGCCGAGCACAAGTTCGACGGGCTGAGTCTTTCGCTGCAATACGAAAAGGGGAAGCTCGTGCGTGGCGTTACGCGCGGCGACGGCACCACCGGCGAAGATGTGACCCCGAACGTTAAGACGATCCGCTCGATCCCGCTTACGGTGTTGCCGGCCCAGCTGAGGAAAGCGGGGCTTGGCGAGGACTTTGAGGTGCGCGGCGAGATTGTGATGACCGGGCAGGCCTTCAAGGAGCTGAATCAGCAGCAGGCGGAGCAGGGCGGAAAGATTTTTGCGAATCCGCGGAATGCGGCGGCTGGGGCTGTCCGCGTGCTCGATCCGAAGATCACCGCGTCGAGGCGGCTCGATTTCTTCGCCTACTACATTCTGGTGGACGGGCGCGCGCCGAAAAAGCGGCTTTCGGAGGTTCTCGAGACGCTGAGCGTCCTGCATTTCAGGGCCAGCGATGATTGGAAGCTGTGCCATTCGCTGAAAGAGGTCGAAGCATACATCACGGTGTGGGATGGCAAGCGCGCGAAGTTGCCCTACGAGATCGACGGCATTGTGGTGAAGGTCGATGAGATTTCTTTGCAGAACGAGTTGGGTTTCACGTCGAAGGCGCCGCGGTGGGCTATCGCTTATAAGTATCCGGCACACCAGGAGACTACTGTCGTGCGCGAGATCGGCGTGAATGTGGGGCGCACGGGCACGCTGACGCCGGTGGCTTTCTTCGAGCCGGTGAAGATCGGCGGAGTGACGGTGGTGAAGTCGACGCTGCACAACATGGACGAGGTCGAGCGGCTCGGGATTCACGCAGGGGACACGGTGCTGGTGGAGCGGGCCGGGGAAGTGATTCCGCACGTGCTGAAGGTGGTGAAGCACGGCGAGGAAGAGAAACCGTTTCGCATGCCGTCGAAATGCCCGGTTTGCGGAATGGGCATTCACCGAGCCGAGGGTGAAGTGGCGTACCGGTGCGTGAATGTGTCGTGCCCGGCGCGGCGAAGGGAGTCCTTCCTGCATTTTGCCGGGCGGCATGCGATGAACATCGACGGGCTTGGGGAAAAGATTGTCGATCAGCTGATCGAGAAGGACGTCGTGAAGGATTTCGCCGATCTGTACAAGCTGGACCTTGAAAAACTGGCGAACCTCGATCGGATGGGCGAGAAGTCCGCGCAGAACCTGCTCGATGAAATTAACGCCAGCCGGAAGAACAGCCTGGCGCGGCTGATTTACGCCGTGGGGATTCCGTTCGTGGGGGCGCGCACCGGGCAGCTTCTAGCGGCGCATTTCGGCTCGATGGACAAGATCGAAGTGGCCAGCGCCGCGGAGCTGATGGAAGTGGGCGAAGTGGGGCCCAAAATTGCCGAGGGCGTTCGCGAGTTTTTCTCGGAATCGGCGAACCGCAAGCTGATCGAGCGGCTGCGGCATGTGGGCGTCAACATGAAGGACGAGCGCGCGGCTCTCAAGGATACGAGATTTGCCGGAATGACTTTCGTTTTCACCGGGACGCTTGCGAAACGCTCGCGCGAAGAGGCCGAGGCGCTGGTCGCAGCGCATGGGGGCAAAGCGGGATCGTCGGTTAGCAAGAAGACCAGCTACGTGGTGGTGGGGGAAGATCCGGGCTCAAAATCCGAGAAGGCGAAGTCGCTGAAGGTACCTATTCTGAATGAGGCGGAGTTCGAAAAGCTGGTCAGTTGATGCGCCGGTGCGCTTAGCCGCGGAGGACGAGGACGCCGCCGCTCGCGAGCCTCGGTTTGGCGCGCACGATTTCTGCTAGGTTGCCCTGGGACGGAGATGCCAGAGATTCCTCGCCTGTTTCCACGATGAACGGCTTTTTCCATAGGTTGTAAATCCGCGGTGGAGGTTCCGTCAAGCCTTCCCGATCTTCGGTTACGGTTGAGGCGCACATGGTTGGTCTTTCGCTAGCGAGCTGACTGCTCGGCGCGGGCTTGCGTGTCTGCCGCCTTGAACGCGAAATGCAGGATCCATTCGCGATTACCGTTCGCTCCGCTTGCGTCGGCGGCTCCAAATGTCCACTTCTGGGCCGCGTGCAGGGCGAGATTTGCGAAGTAGGGACTTGGGCCGGCGTTATCGAGCGCGGCGTCCACTACGCTGCCGGCCGGATCGACGCTGACTTTCACGCTTACGCGCACCGTTCCGTGAATAGTGTCGCGCGCTTTCTGCGGCAGGTCCGGCAGCACCTGATGAATGCCGTCATTTGGGGCGCTGCTTACGGCGGGCTTCTTCTCTTCAGCAACCGGCTCGACCGGTGGAGGCGCGTCGGCTTGCAACGCCGGTTGTTGAATAGCGGGCTCAGGCACAGGAGTCGATGCCTGCGCCTCTGAGAGTGCGGGCACTGGTGCCGGTGGTGGAGTTGGGGTGGGTGCGAGTGCAGGGGGCGGCGCAGGCACCGGCGCTTTCTCCACAGCGGCCTCGGGGACCTGGCTTTGCGGCTTCGGTGTATTCAACGCAACGGGAGTCGCTGGCCGCGCGACCTGATGGTGTTTGCTCCGAATGGAAATGACTGCGACGGCTGAGATTAGCAGCGCGAGCGCGACGACCCGGGCGAAATAGTTGGGCGTGGCCGAAGCGATCGGCTGGCTCGCGACGATCAGGCGGCTCGCAACGGGCGGCTTGCTGGCGACGATCGGGCGGCCCGCGACGAGCGGCTGACTCGCGGCGATCTGACTCGCAGCTGGCGTTGATGGAGGTTGCTGCACCGGCAGGGGCTCGAGGCGCTCGGCGATGTCCGGCGTCCTCAGGCGCAGCGAGGGATTGCGTCGCAGGCACCGGCGGGCGATCTGAAGAAATGGCTCCGCCAGCGAGTCCGGCACGACGGGCTCGGCTTCGTCCGCGCGATCCCACAGCGGAAGACGCTGCGTGAGCACCTCGACGAGCGTCATGCCCAGCGCCCAGGAGTCGGACGCGGCGGAGTGCTTCCTTTCAGGCGGGCAGTAGATATCGGGATTGCTTGCACTCGGGACAGGTTCGCCGATTTGGAAGAGAGTGTCGGCCGAAAGCTTCAGTTGGTCTTCGCGGGCCATTACGTTGGAGGGCTTGAGATGGCCGTGCGCGAAACCCATGCCGTGCAAGTAGGCGAGGGCACCGAGGGCAGGCCGCAGCATCTCGCGGGCTTCGGAAGGCGTGAGGGCTCGCTGGGGAATGATCTGAGAAAGGTCTTCTTCGGCGCACTCCATCACGACATAGAGGAGCGGTACGCCGTCGATCGTGCAGCGTCCCCCTTGGAAAATCCTGATCAGGTTTGGATGGGATATTCCCGCGGCGAATTTCCAGGAAATCACCCGTTGGTCGGCGGCCGCCGCGTGCTGTTCGGAAGCTGCCGAGTCATCGGGAATGAGTTTGATGGCGGCTGTTTGTACCGTTTGAGCCGTGCCTTCGCCGCAGGTCGTGAGAAATACCGCGCTGTGGCCGGAACCTCCGAGATACCGGTGCAATGGAAACTGGCCATTGACGGTCTGGCCTTCCCATTGTTTCCAGGCATCGGTTGCAAGCGCGTGTTCGAGCTGGGCAGCGTGTTCGGTCATAAGTCCTCGATGTGAATGCGAGCCTCGGCGGCGCTACTCAGGAATATTTTACGCAGCGGTGGGGGGATTAAAGCTGCCGCCCGGTACAGGATTGCGCAGGGGGAAGCTGTCCGCGTGTACAGGTAAGAAGGTCTTCGGTATCAGGCGCTTAAATTACTTCCAGATGATTGTTTACCTTGACAATAAAGTTGATGGTCTGATATGGGTTTGCCAAGGTTGAAGAACACGTCAGCGGTTCTCAGGCAGGGACGGCGGACGCCAGGGCCGATTGCGCTTCGGCGGGAGGCCTGCATACATTGACGAAACGCGAGAAAATCTCGAGCGAGAGTGTATCGTCGAGTCGGCGCGATTTTTTGCGGTCGGCGACCGGCATTGGCCTGGGCGCGACCTTGTTCAGCTTCGCGCCCGCTTCCGTGTTCGCTTTGCCGGGAACAAGAAAAGTGGTGGTGGTGACGTTTGGCGGGGGCGCCCGGGACGAAGAGACGTTCATGCCGGGCGGCCAGGGAAACATCCCTCATCTGCTAAGCGAACTGATACCGCGGGCTACGTTTTTCAGCCAGGTGATCAATCGGGGAATTCTGGGGCACTACGTGGCCACCGCGAGCCTCGCCACGGGCGCCTATGAGACCTTCAACAATTTCGCCTCGGTGCCGCCCGATCACCCTACGGTTTTTGAATACTTCCGGAAGGATTTAAGGCGACCGGCAACCGATGCCTGGGTGGTGGCGCCCAGCAACGGCTTCGGGAGGATCGGAGAAAGCGGCAACCGGCTTTATGGAGCTGGGCTGGGCGCGGGAGTGATCCTGCCGAAGCGCCTGCTGACCGCCGCTCTTTCGAGCGGGGGAACGCGCGATTACGATCATCTTCTCCGAGACAGCTACGAATCGCCGTTGTATTCGCAAACGCTTGCGGGGCACGCCCAGGAACTGCACCGCGTCGGCGAAATTCTCAAGCTGTCGGTGGACGATTTTACCAAGCTGGCGCGCAGCTCGGCTAGTCCCGACGAGCTTTCCGTGTACGTTGCCCATCGTCTGATGCAGCGGCTCGCGCCGAGCCTGCTGTGGATCACCCTGCACGACATGGACATCGCCCATTCAGGCGCCTACTCGTTGTATCTGGACGGGATTCAGCGGTCCGACCGGCTGTGCGCGGATATTTGGAAGATGATCCAGTCCGAGCCGGAATACGCGGGCAAGACGACGATGTTCATCCTGCCCGATTTTGGGCGCGATTCGGATTCCGAGGCGGGCGGGAACGGTTTTCAGCACCACCGCACCGGCGACGTTCGGTCGCGCACCACGTGGATGATGGCGCTGGGCCCGGGAATTCGCGAAAACGTGATCGTCGAGAGGCCCGTGGAGTCGGTCGATCTGGTGCCGACGCTGGGTTCGCTGCTGGGATTTTCGGCACGGTTATCGAGCGGAAAGCCGCTCACTGAGATTTTGTAATGCCGATCACGCCTGCAAACCTTCAGCCTGAACACTTTGCGAAATATCCGCCCGAAGCGCGCGAGCTCGCCACCCGATACGTCGCGTTACTCAGGGACCTGCCGCTGGCATTTTTGCCGCTGCTGCTGCGCGAGCTGATCGAGTATGACTGGAAATTCCCGGCCGAGCGGCGGGACCTGGACCGTCAGCTATCGTACCTGGCAGCCGCTGCCCCCAGCGAACGGCGGGCGATGTTCGCGGCTTTCGCGCAATTGAAATTGCCGCCGAGCCTGGAAGAGACCGACTGGGTGAACGCGCCAGCCGGTTTCAGCGAGCAGCTGAGCGCGTTTCTCTGGGCGTCCCACCAGATCGATGCATTTCGCACGGCCGCGGTGGATTATGTTCAAAAGCTCGACGCCGCGACGCCGCCCGAACCCCTTCCCATGCGCCGTCTGGGAATTGTGCTCATCGGGCAGGGGGTTGCGCCGGGCAACGGCTCGTCGTCTTACGCTTTGTTTCGAAAGCTGCGGCCGCACGGCGTTTATTTCAACCAGGTCGATCCACACAATGGAATGCAAACGGTGCTCGACGTGATCGCGGGGCGGTACCGCGCGCACCCGGTTGCCTTCGATCATTGGTATATCGACGGCGGCGCGGCGGAGAGTCTTTCGAACGGTGGCGTCAGCCAAGTGTCGTATCAAGCCCTCGGGCCGGTGCGCGCAGCGCTGCTCGATCGAATGCAGAAGCTGGCGCAAACCAACACCATGGGGCCGGAAGCGATGTCCGCTGCGCTGGCGCAGATGAAGCCGGAAGAGGTGGGTATGAGCGGTGACTCGGTGCTCAACCACTTTCAGGTGGACTTGCTCACGGAAGGCTCCGGCACGCAGGTTTTCAGCACCACGTTCGTGCAGTGGGCCGCCAGGGAAGCGCTGCGCCGGGCGCAACCGGTGACGCTGTTCGCGCGATTCGCTCCACGGCAGCGGGAGCGCCCTTTAAGCGAACTCCTGGCCGGAAACAAGCCGAATGAACTTGATCCGCAGGGTTCGCTGATCGATGGCGATATGGGCGGTTACTACACATGGCTCAACATGCAGAGGCTCAGCGGTGCGGATAAGTCCTCGTTCCTCATTTGGTTTGAGGGCCGCAACGAGGCGCTGGCCATTGGCCCATCGCTTGTGGCCGGCACGCAATCGGGCGAGGCGCTGAACCTGGCGCAAATATTC
>Ga0302325_10026309_pt1 | contig 12082 bp, 10 predicted proteins | sample Palsa_T0_2_FD_201948 | JGI IMG/M metagenome (GOLD analysis project Ga0302325, IMG submission 201948) | Peat permafrost microbial communities from Stordalen Mire near Abisko, Sweden - Palsa_T0_2 | ecosystem: Environmental > Terrestrial > Soil > Palsa > Peat permafrost | place: Sweden: Abisko...
AAGTGATGAGCGCGGTGCGCGCGCAACTCGAGCGCCAAGCGCTGCACAGCCAGGATCTGCTCGACCCGCTGCGCGCCATGCTCGCCAAGACCCTCGCGCTGCTCACGCCGGGGGACCTCAAGTATTCTTTTTTCAGCAATAGCGGAACGGAGTCGGTCGAGGCCGCGCTCAAGCTCGCGCGCACCTACGATCCAAAGAAACCGACGATCGTCGTCGCCACCAAAGGCTTCCACGGCAAGAGTTTCGGCTCGCTCTCGGCGAGTGGAAAGTCGACCTTCCGCGTGCCGTTCGGCGCGATGTTGCCGGGCTTCAAACACGTGCCGTTCAACGACATCCTGGCCCTGGTCGACATCCTCGCGTCGTGCAAGATGACCGGGGAAGACGTCGGCGCGGTGCTGCTCGAACCGGTCCAGGGCGAGGGCGGCGTCAACGTTCCAAGCGACGAGTACCTGCCCGCCGTGCGCAGGCTCTGCGACGAGTTCGGCGCGCTCTTGATCTTTGATGAGGTGCAGACGGGGCTCGGGCGCACGGGCAAGATGTTCGCCTGCGAGCACTGGAACGTCGCCCCGGACATCCTCTGCTTGGCCAAGGCTCTAGGCGGCGGGGTGATGCCGATCGGCGCGACCGTCGCGACCGAGGCCGTGTTCTCGAAGCTGTTCGCCAACCCGTTCCTGCACACGACGACGTTCGGTGGAAACCCGCTCGCGTGTGCGGCGGCGCTCGCCACGATCGACGTCGTCATCGAGGAACGGCTGAGCGAACGCGCGGCCTCGATGGGAACCTACATGCTCGACGGCCTGCGCCGCGCGGTCCGCGGGCACGGCGACGTCGTGCTCGACGTCCGCGGCAAGGGACTGCTGATGGCCCTCGAGTTCTCGGACGACGAGACCGGGTTTACGATTGCGAAGCACATGTTCGACCGCGGGGTTCTCGTCGCGGGGACGCTGATCAACGCGCGCACGGTGCGCGTCGAGCCGCCGCTCACGATCGAACGCGCGCAAGCGGACAAGGTGTTCGCGATCCTGGGCGAGGCCCTGGACACCTTCGCGAGCGACCGTATCAAGAAGAGCGCATAAAGCCTATTTCGGAGACGGATGGTAGAGATGATTCAAGCTGAACGGCCAACCTCGCAGCGCCACGCTTCGCTGCGCCATCTCGAGCGCACGAGTACAGGCGACGTCGCGCTGTTCCTCGGCGGGACGTTCGCCGCAGCGAGCGACGGCGGCGCGCGCGAATTGGTCGACCCCGCGACCGACGACGCGTACGTGAAGGTCGCGGAAGCGACGGCGGCCGACGCCGCGCGCGCGATCGCGATTGCGCGGCAAGCTTTCGATGAGGGACCGTGGCCTGAAACGTTCGCGCTCGATCGCGCGCGCCTGCTCAACAAAATCGCCGATGCGCTCGACGCCAACGCCGCCGACTTTGCCGCGATGGAAACGCTCAACTGCGGAAAACCGCTGCGCGAAGCCGAGTACGACGTGGCCGACGCGGCGAACTGCTTCCGCTACTACGCGGGGCTCGCGACGAAGCCGCACGGGCAAACCTTCGACGTTCCGGCGCCGTCGCAGAGTTTTACCGTGCGCGAGCCGATCGGGGTCTGCGGGCAAATCGTGCCGTGGAACTACCCGTTGCTGATGGCGGTGTGGAAGCTCGCGCCGGCTCTCGCCGCGGGAAATGTCTGCATCCTCAAGCCCTCGGAATACACGCCGCTGTCCGCACTCTGGCTCGCGAAGCTCGCGACCGAAGCGGGTCTTCCGCAGGGGGTCCTCAGCGTGCTGCCGGGCGCGGGGCCGGTGGCCGGCGCCGCGCTCGCGGAGAGCATGCTCGTCGATAAGATCGCTTTTACCGGGAGCGTGCCGACCGGACAGACGATCATGCGCGCGGCTGCCGGCAACGTCAAGAAGATCTCGCTCGAGCTCGGCGGCAAATCCCCCAACGTCGTGTTCGCCGACGCCAATTGGGCCACCGCCATCGACTACGCGCTCTTCGGCATCTACGCGAACGCGGGTCAGGTGTGCTCTGCGGGGTCACGGTTAATCGTCGAGCGCGAGATCGCCGAGAGATTCGTGGCCGAGCTCGTGCGCCGCGCGCGCAAAATCGTCGTCGGCGACGGGTTCGCGGCCGCCACGGAGATGGGTCCGCTCGTCAGCGCGCGGCAGCGCGATCGCGTCGAGGAGTACATCCGGATCGGTCGCGCTGAGGGTGCGACGCTCGCCTGTGGCGGCACCCGGCCGCCGGGCGACCTTGGCGAGCGAGGCAACTTCATCGTTCCGACGATCTTCACCGACACGACCCCTGCGATGCGGATCGTGCGCGAAGAGATTTTCGGCCCCGTCCTCGCCGTGCAGACCTTTATCGATGAAGCCGAGGCCGTCAGGCTTGCGAACGATTCGCCGTACGGCCTCGCGGGTGCCGTTTTCACGAGCGACGCCGCGCGCGCTCACCGGGTGATCCGCAAGCTGCGCGCGGGCATCACCTGGATCAACGCCTATCACCCGACGTACAATGAAGCGCCGTGGGGCGGGTATAAGCAGTCGGGCATCGGGCGGGAGCTGGGTACCTACGGCTTCGAGGCATACACCGAGGTCAAGCAGATTAACGTTAATCTGGCGGTCGAACCGAGCGGTTGGTTCAAAGACTAGGGCAATCGCACCGCAGCGGCCGGGCGATCAGGGAGCCGGGCTGGCAGGTCCTACCGGGCGGTCAGCGCGAACCTGACGAGTCGGCGTGAGCGACCCTCACGTCCTTTTCGTACAAGCCGTGCATTGTGAACGGAAAACAAATTCGTGAACGATAAAGAGCTGGTGCTCACCAAAGAGGGCCTTCAGAAGCTGGAGGAGGAGCTCGACGACCTCAAGACCGTCCACCGGCGCGAGGTCAACGAGCGGATCCGCCACGCCAAAGAATTCGGCGACATCTCCGAAAATGCGGAGTACGAGGATGCCAAGCAGGAGCAGGCCTTCGTCGAGGGGCGCATCCTGAAAGTCGAGGGGCTGATTCGCAACGCGCGAATCATCGACGCATCCGAGTACGACCAAAACGAGGTTCATCTCGGTGCGACCGTGCGGGTCAAAGAGATCAAGACCGGTTTGACGCACGAGTTTACGATCGTCGGCTCGACTGAGGCCGATCCCGTTAACCAGCGTCTCTCGAACGAGTCGCCGCTAGGCAGCTCGCTGATGGGGAAGAAAAAAGGCGAGACGGTCGACGTCAATACGCCGCGCGGCATGTCGGCATACAAGATCGAATCGATCGGTTCCACGAAGAAGAAGGCCACGAAAAAGGCTTCGTGATGGCCGATCCTCCGGCGCTCGGGGTGCGCGACGAGGGTGACCTCGGCCGGCGCGAAGCCGAGTTGCGGGAGGCTCGGCGAGCCAATCTCGCCGCGATGCGCGCGCGCGGGGCGGATCCCTTTGCCGAAACGCGTTACGACGTCACCGCGCATGCGGCGGATCTCGTCCGGCGCTACGCGGGGCTCGCGCACGATGCCGCCGAGCCGCCGCCGGATGCGGTCGCGATCGCCGGCCGGCTGGCCGCCGTTCGCAAGATGGGCAAGGGAGCGATCTTTGCCGACGTGTGGGATCGCACGGGCCGGATCCAGATCTACGTGCGGAAAGACGCGCTCGGCGACGAGCCATTCGCGCTTTTCGATCTGCTCGACCTCGGCGACATCGTCGGCCTGACCGGCACGATGTTCCGCTCGAAGACGGGCGAGTTGACCTTGCGCGCGACCTCGTTTACCGTCCTCGCAAAGTCGCTCGTCCCGCTGCCGGACAAGTGGCACGGCCTGCACGACGTCGAGAAACGCTATCGGCGGCGCTACGTCGACCTGATTACGAGCGACCACGTGCGCGAGATATTTCTCGTGCGCGCGAAGATCGTCGCCGAGATGCGGCGCTTCTGCGACGAGCGGGATTTCATCGAATGCGAGACGCCGACGATGCTGCACGTTGCGGGCGGTGCGGCCGCGCGACCGTTCCGGACCCACCACAACGCCCTCGACATCGATCTCGATTTGCGGATCGCGACCGAACTCAACCTCAAGCGCCTGATCGTCGGCGGCCTCGAGCGCGTCTACGAGATCGGGCGCATCTTTCGCAACGAGGGAATCGACACGACCCACAACCCCGAGTTTACGATGCTCGAGTTGTATGCCGCATACTGGTCGGTTCACGAGATGATGGAGTTCAATGAAGAGCTCTTCGCGCATCTGGTCCAGGCGGTGAAGGGTTCGTACGAACTCAGCTACGGCGACAAACTCCTGTCGTTCGCGCGCCCGTTCAAACGAATCGCCTACTTCGACGCGCTCGCGCGCTGGGGAGACCTCGACCGTGCGACGCTCCTCGATCCGGCCGGAGCGCAGCGCGTGCTTACGGGACTCCAGTTGCCGCCATCGCAGACGCACGGACAGGCGCTCGACAAGATCTTCGAACGCATCGTCGAACCGCACCTCGTCGATCCGACGTTCGTCTACGATTACCCCGTGCTGATCTCGCCGCTCGCAAAGCGCAAGCAAGGCGATCCCGATCTCGTCGACCGGTACGAGCTTTTCGGAGCGAACGTCGAATTGTCCAACGCCTTCACCGAACTCAACGATCCGGCCGACCAGCGCGCGCGCTTCGAGGCCCAGATCGCCGAACGCAAGCGCGGGAACGACGAGATCCCGCCGCCCGATTGGGACTTCGTCCAGGCGCTCGAATACGGAATGCCCCCGACCGCGGGCATCGGCATCGGCGTCGACCGCCTCGTCATGCTGCTGACCAACCAGCAATCGATTCGCGAGGTCATCCTCTTCCCGCTGCAGCGGCCGATCGGGTAGATGGCGACGGTCGATGGCGCGCTCGTCGTTGCGCAAGCGCGCGCACTCTTCGCAGACGAACGCGACCCGATTGCAAACGCGGCGAATCTTTCCGCACTGATCTTTTCAACATTACCGGACCTCAACTGGGCCGGGTTCTACTTCGTGCGAGGCGACGAACTCGTGCTCGGGCCGTTTCAAGGCAAGCCGGCGAGCGTGCGGATCGCGCATGGGAAAGGTGTCTGCGGTACCGCCTGGGAGCGGCGCGAGACGATCGTCGTACCGGACGTTCACGCGTTTGCCGGGCACATCGCGTGCGATTCGGCGTCGAACTCCGAGATTGTCATACCGCTCGTGGCGCGCAGCGAGGTGATCGGTGTGCTCGACATCGATAGCCCGATCCTCGATCGGTTTAGCGCCGAAGACCGGCACGTCTTGGAAGAGCTCGCGCGCGCGTACGTCGAGGCTATCGCCGGCTAAGCGGAACGCCGCCGCAGAGCGTGATGCCGGCCGGCCAGCTCCCGATTCCGATCGAGGCGAAGAAGGCGCGCGCGTTCGTGTTATAGGCGGGGCAATAGCCGCTCTCACCCGGGCGATAGCGCGCGAGGACGACCTTCGGATTCGATGCCGCTACGACGTACACGCCTTCCGCATGACGCGGAACGACGACCCTCTGCGTGCTTTCACGCAGCGTCGTGGCGGCGGCGTACGCGGCGCGATCGACGACGTACGGCCAGCGGCCAGGCTTGAGCGCCGTGTCGTTGATCGTCAGCGCGCAGATTACCGCGCAGACCACGATCGGCAGCGCGAACTTCGGGCGGCGCGCGATCACGTACGCCGCCGCGATCGCCGTGCCCGCAAGCAGCGGCGCGGTCCAATGGGTCCCGATGCGCGCGATCTGATAGGCCCACGGGCGGTTGAAGAGCAGTTCCGCAGCGAGCGGCGCTCCCAAGAGCAGCGACCTGCCAAGCCACAGCGGCGCGAACGCGAACGATGCGAGCAACGCCGCGAAGAAGAGAAGTTTCGAAAGCGGATCGTCGATCGTCAAAGCGTAGCTCGGCAAAGACGGATGCGCGCCGTGCAGGCGTTCTGCGAGCGCAAAGCCCGCACCGTTGAGAACGGCAAGCGCGGCAATCGCCAGGCCCATCCGGCGATCCCACCAAAGCGCGCATGCCACGCCGAACCAGACCAGGAATAGCGCTTCGTCTTCCTTGAGACCCAGGAGCGCTTGGGCGGCAAGCAGCGCCGGCACGAGCGCGCGCCGGCGGGCTGCAATCGCGCCGCAGATTGCAAGGATCGGCACGAACACGTTCTCGACGAAGTTTCCGTACGCGAGCCCTTGCGTGAACGGCGACAGCAGATAGGCAATTGCTACGGCCGCGGCCGCGCGCACCTCCGCTCCGCAGGTGCGCGCAAACGTATACAGCGCGGGGCCGCCGGCCGCAACCGCGAGCACTTGTACGACAAGCAGGGTCTGAGCATACGGAAACAGCCGGACGAGGGGCACGAGCGCGAGCAGCACCCACGAATCGTGGACCCCAAGGTGCGGCCGGTACTCCGCGCCGTTCCAGGAACCGCGGCCGTGCGCCTCGCCGGTGAGCCACTGCACGAACGTCCCCGTGTCGGCGCCGTAGCGCAGCGCCCAGAGCTTGTTGAAATCGAGCGCGATGTAAACGCAGGCGAAGATCGCGGCTGCGAGCACGACGCCGCGCGTCGGACGGGTCACGCCAAACGCTTCGCCGAACCGCTGGCGATGCCCGTGCAGGTGGCTGTCGACGCACATAACCTCGCGCTCGACGACCGCGGCATCGGCCGGTACGCGCGCGCGATTCTCTCGCGCGCGCTCGCCGACGCGGACTTTGCGTTCACACTCGTCGTGCGCCGGATGTTTCCACGCGCGGCGCCGCTCGCACGCGCGCTCGGCGGGATCGCGGTACGGGTGGTCAATCGCGTACCGCGTGATGCCCAGGTCCTGTGGTCTCCGTGGAACGGGACGTTCCTCGAGAGCCACGCGCCGTCGGTTGCGACCGTGCACGACGTTGGGCCGTTCGCGTTTCCGTCGCGGTCGCCGCGCCTCCGCGCCGCGGAGCAAGAACCGTTCCGCAAGACGGCTGCCGTTGCGAAGCGCATCATCGCGCCGTCGCGCTTTACCGCTAGCGAAGTCGAACGCTGGCTCGGCGTGGAGGCCGCTCGCATCGTGGTCGTGCCCGAAGCCGCGGATGCGCAGGTGTTTGCGCCGGGACCCAGTGGCCCGTTGCCCGCCGGTCTGCACGCCGGCCGATTCGTCTTATGCGTCGGCACCCACGAGGAACGCAAGAATACAGGACCGCTCATCGATGCGTACGCGCGCGCCTTTCCGGACGGCGATCCGCCGCTCGTGCTCACCCGGCGGCGCGGCAACTTGCCCCGCGGCGCGATTGTCATCGAGTCGGCGAGCGACACGGACCTTGTTTCCCTGTACCGCGGCGCGACGCTGGTCGCCGCACCCTCACCGTATGAAGGCTTCGGCTTACCGAGTCTCGAGGCGCTCGCCTGCGGAGCGCCGGTTCTTGCGGCCCGCGGCGGAGCGCTCGTGGAAACCTGCGGGGAGGCCGTCGCGTGGGTCGACGAGCCGCTTCGCGTCGAGGCTTGGACCCGCGCGTTGCGCGAGCTCGTTGCGGATGATGCCGCGCGCGCGCGGCTCGCGCGTCTGGGACCGCCCCGAGCCGCCGAATTCTCCTGGAACAGCTCCGCGGAGCAGACGCTAGCCGTTCTGCGCGACGTAGCCGAGGCGACGTGCTAAGCTTTAACAGCTGCGCGAGGAGCGAGTTCTTCGCCCACGCGCATGGAGAACCGAAACATCGGTCAACGCGCGCGGCCTCATCGTCCGATGTCGCGCGGTGATCGCTACACGGCTCGCCGCCGTGGACGTCGTGCAGTCAGCGGACAAGATATCGAGGTTCGAATACACCACCCTGACCCTGGGCGAACTGCTACGCGACGACTCGTGAGCGGACCGGTATCGCAAGCATGCGGTAGGCATAGCATGCGCTCCGCGGGCTGTCAGGCGAAACCGTTGGGCGTTGCCGGTGGTCGAACCGTCTGGCCGGGCCCACGGAAGCACTATCCGGCCGCGATTACAGGAGCACACCCCAATGGACCTGACCAAGAGCTATCCGCGCAGCGTCAAGGACGAGATTGCCGGCGTCGTCATGATTGCGCGCACGACGGATAAGGCGAAGGGCGAAATTGCCGGAACGATCGGCGAATACCACTACAACTGCCCGATGGACCAAGCCGTCTTCGGTTTCCTCGGCATCGATCACGATCAGTTTCTCAACAAGGTGAAGAACGCGAAGAACGATGCGGAGATCGAATCGTACGTGAAGACCTTTGCCGACAAGAAGACGCCGCAGGAAATCGAGCAGTTCAACAGCCATTTCGTCAGCTACACTCCCGAACCGGGCAGCGAGGGCGAGAAGTATTTCCTCGAACTTCGTTCGCAGGTCGCGCCGGATCGCACGGACGTGACGGCGTGGCCCGATTTACTCGATCTCGACGAAAAGCGTAGCGTCCCGCGCCGCACGGCGGTCGCACACTAATATAGACGCAACGTACCGCGTCGTCGTCGAATACGACGGCACGGACTTTTGCGGCTTCCAGTTCCAACCGGGGTTGCGAACGGTCGCGGGAGAGCTCGAAGGCGCTCTTTCGCAGCTGTTCGCAACCCCGGTTAAAGTCACGGCCGCGGGGCGCACCGATGCGGGCGTTCATGCGGCCGGACAAGTGATCTCGTTCATCTCGCACGACGCCTTTCCGATCGACAAGCTTTCGATCGCGCTCAACACGTCGCTCCCGCCGGATGTCACCGCGCGCGATTCCGCGCGTGTCCCGGACGGATTCTCGGCACGCGCTTCGGCCCTCGAACGGCGTTACGTGTACGCCGTGCTGAACCGGCGGGATCCTTCGGCCGTGTTGCGGCGTTTCGCGCACCACGAGTACCGCACGCTCGATCTCGAACGGATGCGTGAGGCTGCAGCACACCTGATCGGCGAGCACGACTTCGTGACGTTCTGCGGCGTGCTTCCGGAACGCGGCGGCACCGTTCGCACGATCGAGGGGCTCGAGATCGAGCGCGACGGCGAGATCGTGCGCTTCGAGGTGCGCGGCGCGGGATTCTTGCACCGCATGGTTCGGATCATCACCGGAACGTTGCTCGACGTCGGCGCCGGACGGCGCGCGCCGGACGACGTTGCCGCGATGCTTGCGGCCCGCGACCGGCGCGAGGCCGGGACGACGGCGCCGCCGCAGGGCCTCGTGCTTGCCGGCGTAACCTATGCGGACTTTTCCTCCGGCTCGCCGCACTTCAGCTGGCCTCCCGTCACCCCGCGGCGAATTCCGGTGCAATGAAGATCGGCATCGAGGTCGTCGCCGCATCGGGCAGCGGCGTGCTGCACGAACTAACCGGCGCGATAGCGCGTTTCGGCGGCGATATCTCGAGTGTCGAAATCGTCGAGGAAAAACCACCACGCTCGCAAGTCGTTTTCGAAATCGACTTGCCCGGCGATCCGGACGAACTGTTTGCCGCTTTGCGCGAGCTCTCGATCGTCGAGCGCGCGACGCGGGTCGAAACGATGCAGTCCGTCTACGGCAAGCGGATTATCATCGCCGGCGGCGGCGCGCAAGTCGGCCAGGTCGCGCTCGGCGCAATCGCCGAGGCCGATCGTCACAACCTCCGCGGCGAGCACATCTCGGTCGACACGATCCCGCTCGTCGGCGAACGCGAACTTGCCGCGGCTGTCCGGGGTGCGGCGCGCTTACCGCGGGTCAAGGCGATTGTGCTCGCCGGCTCGCTGATGGGCGGCGAGATCGAGCAGGCTGCGCGCGAGGTCCGCGGACGGGGTCTCCTAGTCGTGAGCCTCAACATGGCGGGCAGCGTTCCGGAGGCGGCCGACCTCGTCGTCACCGATCCCGTTCAAGCGGGGGTGATGACGGTGATGATCGTGGCGGATACGGCCAAGTTCTCGCTCGAGCGCCTCAAGCGTCGCGTTTTCTGAAGGGACGACGACCGGTACGAGATATCGCGCGCTCTGCGTCGAAGTAGAGCGTTCTATGCCCGATCCCCAGTTGCCGGTGCCGGTTCCCGTAACGAAGGCTCCGTTGTTCCGCGCGCGGGCGCTCGAGGCGATCGATTCGCGCGAGGGGCTCGACGAACTGATCACGATCGTCCCGTCGCGGTCGCTCTTCGCGCTCACGGCGATCGCCGCCGTGCTGCTCGCGGCGCTCGCGTGGGGCGTCTTTGGGCGCGTTCCGATCGTCGAGCGGGGTGCTGGTGTCGTCTCTTCGAGAGGCGGAACCTCAATCGTCGCGGCATCGGCCAACGGAACGTTGACGTCCGGTCCTCTCCCGATCGGCATGGCCGTTCGGCGCGGTGCCGTCGTGGCACGTCTGCGGACGGCGGCGCTCGAAACCTCGCCGCTGCGCGCTCCGATTGACGGCACGATCGTCGACGTCCGCGAGCGGCCGTTCGCGAACGTGAAGCGCGGCGATCCGGTCGTGACGATCGAGCCGGCCGGCGCGACGCTCGAGGTCGTAGGATTCGTCGATTTCCGGGCTAACCCGCCGGTCGCTGAGGGCACGGTGGCGCGGGTTACGCCGATCGACGACTCGGGCGTTGCGATTGCGCCCGTACCGGGTCACGTCGTGCTCGCAGCGCCCGAGCCCGCGACCGCGGCCCGCGTCGGGACCGTACTCGGGAACGACAGTCTTGCGGCAACGCTGCACGGAACGGTGCGCGAAGTGACGATCGCACTCGACGCCGATGCCGTGAAAGGTGCTCCCGGCAGCCCGTACTCGATCGTGCTCGTCGTCGAAGAAGTCTCACCGCTGGCATTCCTCTTCCCTCGTGAACGTTAGCCGTCGCGTCCGGGCGCCGACGGTGCTGCAGATGGAGGCCGTGGAATGCGGCGCTGCGTCCCTCGGCATGATCTTGAGCTATCACGGCAAACGGGTGCCGCTCGAAGAGCTGCGCGTGGCCTGCGGCGTGACCCGGGACGGCAGCACGGCCGGCAACGTGGTGCGCGCCGCGCGCGCGTACGGACTCGTGGCGAACGGCTACCGTCGCGACGTCTCGGATCTCGTGAAACTGCCGCTGCCTTTCGTGATCTTCTGGCAGTTCAATCACTTCTTGGTAGTCGAAGGCTTTTCCAAGCGCGGCGTTCACCTCAACGATCCCGGGACCGGCCGGCGCTTGGTCGACGACGAGGAATTCGATCGCTCGTATACGGGCGTCGCGATCGTCTTCGAGCCGGACGTATCGTTTGTGCCGGAATCGCGCACCACTGCGGTGTTCGGTGCGATCGCAAAGCATCTCGCCGGCACCCGGCCGGCGATCGCGTACGCGCTCGCGTGCGGCCTCGCGCTGCTTGTTCCAGGGCTCCTTGCGCCGGCGTTCGTGCGCGTCTTCGTCGACAACGTGCTACTTGCCGGCGACCGTTCGTTCCGGCCGATCGTCATCGTCGGACTCGGCGCGACGATCGCGTTGCAGATCGTGCTGCTCGAATTGCAGCAGCGCGTGATGCTGCGCGTGCAGACCAAACTCGCGGTGGCAAACACGTCGCGCTTTATGTCGCGTCTCTTGGATCTGCCGATGAGCTTCTTCGCGCAACGCTCGGCCGGGGAACTCGGCTACCGCGTTTCCTTGAACGACCGCGTCGCGGAGTTGCTCTCGCAGCGCCTTCTCTCGACGGTCGTCGGGTTCGTCGCCGCCGCGTTCTTCCTCGCGATGATGTTCTATTTCGATGCGGCGCTGGCGTGTGTGGTGCTTGCGATCACGGCTCTGGACGTCGCCGCTCTCGCGGCGGTCGCCCGGATACGCTCGGACGACTCGGCGGCTTTGCTGCACGAGCAAGGCCGTCTGACGGCACAATCGGTTGACGGCCTGGCATCGATCGAGACGCTCAAAGCCGGGGGCGCCGAGGAAACGTTCTTCCGGCGCTGGTCGGGGCAGCAGGCCCGCGTTCTCAACATCCGCCAGCGTTTTGCGATCCCGACGCAGATCCTCGGAGCGGTCCCCCAATTCTCGGCCGCGCTCACCTCGATCGCGATCCTCGGGATCGGCGGGTGGCGCGTCATCGACGGCTCGCTTTCGATCGGAACGCTGCTAGCGTTCCAACTCCTCGCGCAGCAATTCGCCGCTCCCTTCGCGACGATCGTCGCGCTCGGAAGCGACGCGCAGGCGATCGCCGGCCACGTGCGCCGGCTCGACGACGTTTTGAATTACGGCTCCGCCACGCCGCGCGCGAC
>Ga0302325_10026311_pt1 | contig 12082 bp, 13 predicted proteins | sample Palsa_T0_2_FD_201948 | JGI IMG/M metagenome (GOLD analysis project Ga0302325, IMG submission 201948) | Peat permafrost microbial communities from Stordalen Mire near Abisko, Sweden - Palsa_T0_2 | ecosystem: Environmental > Terrestrial > Soil > Palsa > Peat permafrost | place: Sweden: Abisko...
GTCCACTGGTGCCAGCCCCCGCGCTTCTCTGCCGTCCGCCCTCTGCGATCCATCGTGACCTCCAGTCACGCGCGTAGCGCAGTCCGCCAGGACGCAGAAGGACGTCAGTCGCCGATGGGATACGATGCACCGAAGCCCGTTGCCGGCCCAGGCGAGGTCATCGTGAGAGTCCATGCTGTCGGACTCAATCCGCCCGACTGGTACCTGCGCGAGGGCATGAAGATCCTGCCGCCCGAGTGGCGGCCAAAGATACACTTCCCCTTGATTCTCGGAACCGATGTCTCCGGCGTTGTCGAGAACGTCGCTGGAGACGTGGCCGCCTTCGCGCGCGGCAACGAGGTCTACTCGATGGTGCGATTCCCCGGCGCCGACGGCCGCGCGTACGCTGAGTACGTCAGCGTGCCGGCGTCCGAGCTTGCCATCAAACCCGGCAGGATCGACCACGTGCACGCAGCGGGCGCGCTCATGTCGCTGCTGACAGCCTGGCAGTTCTTGATCGAGCAGGGACACGACATCCCCAATCCGATCCAGCCCGCTCAGCATCACCCAGTCGAGCTCAATGGCAAGACTGTTCTCATCAACGGAGCCGCTGGCGGCGTCGGCCACTTTGCACTCCAACTGGCCAAGTGGAAAGGCGCTCGCGTGATTGCCGTTGCCGATGGCACCCATGAGGGCCTCCTGCGCGACCTCGGTGCGGACGAGTTCATCGACTACACCAAGAGCAAGCCTGAAGACACCGTCCGCAACGTCGATCTGGTCGTGGACTCGATTGGCGGTCCGACCTCGGCTCGCTTCCTACGCACGCTCAGGCGCGGCGGAGCGCTGTTCCCCATCTTCGGCCTGGGATTCAATGGCGCCGAAGAGGCTGAAAAGCTCGGCGTCACGGTCTCGACCACCCAGGTCCGGTCGAGTGGTGCGCAGCTCGCAGAGCTCGCGCCGCTGCTCGATCAGGGCACCGTACGTGTCTGGATCGACAGCAAGTACGACCTGGCGGATGCGCAGAAAGCGCACGAGCGTGCGGCCCGTGGACACATTCGCGGAAAGATCGTCCTCGAGGTCAAGTGACGGTCGCCTTCTGAGCGTCCGTGCGGCGGGAACTGCACGCGCAATTGAAGACATAGCGATCTGCAGTAATGCCGCGAGCGGAACACCACAGAAAGCGAATTCATCATGGCAGGAAAGCAAGACGCGGCTCAGAACCCGCCCACCTTCGGCCGATACGCCGAGATTCCCACGGAACAGCTGAGTACCGAGCAGAAGGACGCCTATGCTTTCATCATGAAGGCGCGCGGCATGTGTCCTGGTCCCTATCGGATCTGGCTACAGAACGCGAAGCTGCTCAAGGCGATGACACCCATTGGTGTGTACTTTCAGAAGGAGATGCAAATCACAAATGCGGAGCGAGAGATCGTTACGAATTGCATCAACGGGAAATGGGCGACGGCCGGGTACTCGAACGGGGAACATGAGAAGCTCGCTGAGCAGGTCGGCCTACCGGCCGAGAAAGTGGCATCGCTGATCGCGGGGCTTCCGACCACGTTTGAAGATCCCCGACAGCAGGTCATCTACGAGATGACCATAGCGCTCATTGCGCCTCGTCGGATTCCAGAAGGACTCTACAAGCGCGCCATCGGGCTCATCGGAGATGCGGGGCTGACGGATCTCACGGTTCTCATCGGGTACTTTACATCAGTGTCAATGACCCTGGCTGCCTACGATGTTCCCGCAGGAGCCTCGGACTACAGGCCGTACAAGTGAGCGACAGGAGGACCCCATGAACAACGAGCACCTTCCCGCACGCCTCCCGCTGGTCGACAACATCAACGCAATCTTCGACAAATTGCCGTCGATCAACCTGTTCCGAGCTGCGGCCAACGCACCGACGCTTTACCCAGCCTTCATCCAGTTTATGTACCTGCTTTTCAAGCCGCTGGAGTTGGACGCCCGCGTCGAGCGGCTTATCGTACTCTACGTGGGCCAGCTCTCCGATTGCATTTACATCTGGCGGCAGAACGTGGCGAAGAGCCTCGGCATCACGGAACAGGAAATCGGGGCCGTCCAGAGGCAGCAGACAACGGCTGATTGCTTTAGCGCCGCGCAGAGAGCTGCCTTCCGCTTCGCCGAGGAGGCGGTTCGCCTCATCGAAGTCAGCGACGAGGTCTACGCGGAGGCATCGCGCTTCTTCGGTCCCCGCGCGCTCACTGAAATTCTTTATGTCGTTGGCACCTACATGCTGCTGGCGCGGGTGGCGCGAACGGGTCGGGTGCCCCTCGACGAGGCGCCCGCGGCGGCGACGAGTCTCGAGTAGACAACACCTGTTGTTCACGCGGCAGGCGCGTTCTGAGTGTTGCCGTCGCCTTCGGAGGATCCATGGAACCAAAGAAGCAAAGGGCGAAGCTCAGCACGGTAGCTACGTTTCCGAAGGGATATTTTCTCGAGAATCTGGCGGTGCGCTCCGACAACTCTCTTCTGGTCACATCCCTGAAGACGCACGAGTTGTGGTACGTCCCTCCGTCGAACCTCGACCAAGAGGTCACACCGGCGCTCCTATGCACCTTCGACAAGCCGCCCATGAGCCTGGTCGAACCGGAGCCCGACGTGTTCTACCTATGCGCGTCAGATGGATACACGACGCACGCATCCGATCTATCTCGCATCGATCTGCGAGGATGGGCGCCGGGCAAGGGGATTCAGCCGCAACGTGTTTTGACGTTTCCTCCCGCAGTGCGTGCGCTGAACGGGAGCTGTCTGATCGGCCCGAGGACCATTCTCATCGCTGACTGTTTCGCGAGCCTTATCTGGAGGGTGGATCTCTCCGAGGACGGGCTGAGCGCGTTTCCGTCGATTTGGCTCAAGCATTACAGCATGCTCTATCATCCGGGCGAGATGAAGCCGGAGCAGCCGGGGGTGAACGGCGTGCGGTTCGCGCAGAGGACGTCCTACGTCTACTACACCGCGACGGTTCTCAAGCTCTTCATGCGCGTCCGAGTGGACCGCGAAACGCTCGCGCCGGTCGGCGTCCCCGAGTATCTCGGGGGCGACAAGATGATGGACGACTTCTGCATCGACGAGGACGCCGGTGTTGCGTACGTGACGGCTCACCGCGAGAACACGATTGAGCGAATGTCCTTGGAGCCGGACCGCAACGCCGAAAGAGAGAGCGTGGCAGGCAGTCCGTTCGATGAAGAGCTCGTCGGACCGTCGAGTGGTGCGTGGGGACGTGCTCCGGGAGAAGCGGGACGACTTGCGTTCTTCACGACCGACGGTGGCACCACGGCGCTCCCCCCTGATGGCGTCCTCAGGCCTGCAAAGGTCTTGCGCGCGGAGTTCTGATTCGAGTTCTGGCCCGGCGGTCTTGTGGCAGGTCGCGCGCGCTGGCCGAGGCCGAGATGCTCGGGGCTGAGGTCGCCATCGGCACGGGTGGCCGCCTCGACTGGGACAGGCGCCCTTACCCCCATCTGGACGCGAACCCGCAGGGTTCGATCGCCCGTCGGCGGCGGTCCCCGTCGTCCGTCCGATTGTCCCCCTGGCGGCATGGAGTGTCTACGAGGGGCCCGATGCGCACGCGCCCGCGAGTCCGTACGGTGCGAACACGTGAACAGGTAGACCGAGGAGAAGGAGAACGCCCATGACGGAGCCAGTTTCTGAAGCGCTGAACCCGAGCAACGCCGCGCTGCTGCTGATCGACCACCAGGTCGGGACGATGAATTTCGGCATCTCCGACCTCAGCGCGCTGGAGTTGAAGAACCAGACGCTCCTGCTTGCGGAGTCCGCGCGGGCATTCGGGTTGCCCGTGATCTTGACCGCAAGCAACCCGCACGGCCCTAACGGTCCAATTTTTCCAGAGCTCGTCGCTGCCCTTCCCGAGGTGCCGATGATCGAGCGCATGATCATCAACTCCTGGAGGGACCCGCGCTTCGTCGAGGCCGTCAAGAAGACAGGGCGCAAGAAGCTCATCATGGCCGGCGTCTCCACGGACGTCTGCCTTACCCTGCCGGCCGTGAGCGCGGTCCGCGATGGGTACGACGTATACGCCGTGGTCGACGCGTCGGGTACCTTCAGCCAGCACGCGCTGATGGCATCGATGTTTCGCATGAGTCAGGCCGGCGTGGTAGTCGCCAACGCGACCATGATCGTGTCCGAGCTTCTCGCCGACTGGTCCAGCAAGTACGCGGGGCCGATCGGGAAGATCCTTGGTGCGCGTGTCCCTAGCTTCGGGTTTGTCGCGGCTGGCTTCAATCCTCGCCCAGCAAAGTAGGGCCCGGAGAGTGTTAGAACCGGCAACCAGTCTTGACGCAGGTTCGAAGGAGATGACTGCATGACGCAAGAAAAGAAGGTTCTCATGCTTGGGCTCGACCCCAAGGTCGTTGACTACTCACACCTGGCCGTGAAGCTCGACGAACCCACGCTACGAGCCGGTCTGGCGGCGGACGAGAAACGCCTCCGCGAGCTCGGCTACGATGCGAAATGGCTGCTCATCGATCGCGGCGAGACCGCTGAGGCGGTCGTGTCGGCGGCGCTGAAGGAGAAGACATTCGACTGCGTCCTCGTCGGCGCGGGGATCCGAACCGTTCCTCCGATGTTTCTCCTGTTCGAAAAGCTCATCAACCTGGTCCACGAGGGAGCTCCGCGCGCCAAGATCTGCTTCAACACGGTTCCCGAGGACTCGGCGGCGTCCGTTCAGCGCTGGGTCTGACCGCGGTCGCGGAGATGCCACCCGAGCTTCACGCAGGGACCCGCCGAGGGGTCTCGGGTGGCGCGCTGCGAGCCTCGTCACCCCGCGGAGGTTCCGACGCAAGCGAGGAGGCACGCCATGTTTGAATCGACAGCCACACGCGACACCGTGGCCATCGTGTCACTCTCGGCCTTGGGTCTACTGGCCGGAATGATGCTTGGCATCTTCATCGCGGGGTACGCGGCGCGCGGCCTACCGGAGGAAAGCTGGACGCGTCGGTTCCAGATCGAGAATCGCCTGTTCACAAAGACGATGCCCCCGGCGCTGATGCTGCCACTGCTCGGCCTCATCGCGTCGGTGCCCCTGACGCGCGGTACTGTCCGGTCCTTGTTCGCGGTGGCGGCAGTCCTCACCGCCATCGTGCTCGTCATCACGATCGCACTGGAGGTACCAATCAATAGACAGGTCGCCTCGTGGACGCCGGGAGCGGCCCCTGACAACTGGACCGCCGTTCGTGACCGCTGGCTTTGGAACCACCTGGCTCGCACGGTCGTTGGCGTGGTCGCCTTTCTGTGCGCGGCGGCCGCCTCGAGCGAGCTACATGCTCACGGATAAGTGTAATCGGACCTGAGCCTCCTTCGCGAACCGAAATGGGCTCGGTTGATGTATCTAACGGACGGAGGCTCTTTGATGGCGACTCGCAACCAGACCATTCTCGTGCTTGGGGCGACCGGGCGTCAGGGAGGGGCTGCCGCGCGAGCGCTTTTCGCGCGTGGCTTCGCGGTCAAGGCGCTCACGCGCGATCCAGACAAGCCGGCGGCGCAGGCGCTCATGACGCTCGGAGTGTCGGTTGTTAAGGGGGACATCGACGAGCCGAGCCTGCTGCTAGAGGCGATGCACGGCGTCGATGGTGTCTTCAGCGTGCAAACCCCCTACGGTCCCGGTGTGAATCACGAGACGCGAGCAGGGATTGCCGTCGCCGAAGCGGCGAAGGCCGCCGGCGTAGCGCATCTGGTCTATTCGTCCGTCGGTGGCGCCGAGCGCGGCACTGGCATCCCTCACTTCGACAGCAAGTATCTCGTCGAGCAGCACATTCGTCGAGCCGGTCTTCACGCGACCATCATCCGGCCCGTATTCTTCATGGAGAACTTCGCGCAAACGGGTCCCAAAGAGGTCGGTGGTGAGCTCGTGCTGCGCATAGCGCTGTCGCCCGAGACCCGCCTCCAGATGATCGCCGTTCACGACATTGGAGTGTTCGCCGCCCTCGCGTTCGAAGGACGCGAAGGCATCGCCGGCCGCACGCTGGAGATCGCCGGCGACGAGCTCTCCATGACCGAGCTAGCGCAGACGTTCGCGGCGGCCGCCGGGCGCCCGGTGCAGCTCCAGCGCCAGCCGATCGCCGAGCTCGAAGCGAGGAACGCCGAGACGGCAAAGATGTTCGGCTGGTTCGAAGCCGGCGGCTATCAGGCCGACCTCGCGGCGCTGCGGCGCGTGAATCCAGACCTGACGACGCTCGCGAGCTGGCTCACCTCGGGGAGCTGGACGCCGCCCAAGTCCTGATCGAGCTCGCGGAGTCCGCACGGGCATTCGGGTTTCTGTGCGCGGCGGCCCGCCTTGAGCGCGCTCCACGCCCATGGAGAAGGATGGAGGTGTCCCATGAGTCGATTTGAGGGGAAGATAGCGATCGTAACGGGCGCGGGCTCAGGAATAGGCGCCGCCACCGCCAAGCGGTTCCTTGGCGAAGGAGCGTCCGTGGTCCTGGCGGGGCGCAGAAGAGCGAAGCTGGAAGAAGCGTCCAACGGTTTCGAGACGAGGAAGGTGCTCGTGTACGAGACTGACGTGGCCGATCCCGACGCCGTCCAGAGGTTGGTCGCCGCCGCTGTGGAGACGTTCGGCCGGCTCGACATTCTTGTGAACTGCGCCGGTGTCGTGCCCACGGGTCCCCTTCTTCAGACCTCTCTCGACGACTGGCGGCGCTGCATGCAAGTCGACGTGGACGGGATCTTCTTCGCGATCCGCGCGGCCGTGCCCCATCTTTTGCGGGTGAAGGGGACCATCGTCAACGTGTCCTCGGTGTCCGGGCTTGGGGGCGACTGGAACATGAGCGCCTACAATGCCGCGAAGGGGGCGGTGACGAATCTCACTCGCTCTCTGGCGCTCGAACTGGGCGGGCAAGGGGTGCGGGTAAACGCGGTGTGCCCGGGCCTGACCGCCACGGAGCACACAGCAGGTGTCGTGAATGATCCGGCGCTGCTGCGACAATACCAGAATAGGATTCCGCAGGGACGAATCGCGAGGCCCGAGGAGATCGCGAGCGTCATTGCGTTTCTCGCGAGCGACGAGGCGTCCTTTGTGAACGGCGTGAACCTTCCGGTGGACGGAGGGCTAAGTGCATCGAGTGGCCAACCGAACATCGCGCGATAGCTTCAAGGGCGCCTGTAGCTCTCGTCGAGCCGGCCGCCATCCTCGGGGCTCGTGTTGCGCGCGCCAAGGCACATGAACGGCACACGGAAGCCGCTGGCAGTCCTCGGCGTCGGGGTCCTTGCGATCTCCGTCGCGCGCTTCCGGAAGCGGCTCGCATAGGAGGCCACGGGAACGATGCGAAGAGGGACCCATCGTTGCCGAGGAAACTATACAAGGAGCCAGCCCCGTATAGGACGCATCGCGGCCCTTCACCGCGACACGGTTTCGTGCCAAGAGTTCGGCGGAGAACTTCAAGGGCCGCACCGCGTGAACGACGGGAGACAAGCGGGCGGCCCGGGCTTTCTGCTGGGTTCAGACTTGCCAACACCAAGATGAAAAAGCGAAGCTCGAGAGGAACACTCACGCGTGAGTCGGTAGTGGATGCGGCGCTCGCCATCGCCGATCGTGACGGCTTCGACGGCGTCACCCTCCGAGCGGTCGCGGCGGAGGTTGGCGCGACGCCGATGGCCCTATACACCTACTTCCCAAACAAGGAGGCGCTGTATGGAGGCATGCGCGAGCGCCTTTTCTTCGTGCATGTTGGCGCTGCGAGCATCTCTCGGCAGACGTGGCAGTCGATGCTTGAGGGACTGGCGCGTGGAATATATCAAGTAATGCGCGTACACCCCAACTGGACGCCAATAATGGCCCACAGCAGCGGCCCGGCTGCGTCTGGTCTCGCCTTCATCGAGGAAAGTATCCGGCTGATGGTGAAAGACGGATTCGCGCTCGATGAGGCCATGCGCACGTACGCGTGCGCGATGAGTCTCTCGGTTGGAAGCGCGCTATGGGACCGCGTCATCATGGGCGCTGGCGACGGGCCAGAGCAGTTTCTCGCGCGTCTGAAGGACCTCCCCGCTCGCGCGCCGGGACAACACGCGAACCTCGCTTTCGCGGCGGCGAAGACCGACCGGGCTTGGGACGACGCGTTCGAACACGGGATCCGTTCCTTCCTCATAGGGGCCGAGGCCCGATGCGCGCGGTCGGCCTGCCAATCCAAACGTCCGCCGCGTGCGCGCCGAACCCGAGAGGCGCCGAAAAGCCCAACCGAATTGCTGGCCCCGCGAGGCAGCCCAGCAAAGTAGACCCACTAGGCGTAGATGTTGGCTCGATTGAATTGAAAGGAGATGACCGCATGACGCGCGACAAGAATAGGGTTCTCATGCTTGGGCTCGACCCCAAGGTCGTGGACTATTCACACCTGGCCGTGAAGCTCGACGAACCTACGTTACGAGCCGGTTTGGCCGCGGACGAGAAGCGCCTGCGCGACCTCGGATACGATGCACAATGGCTGCTCATCGATCGCGGCGAAACTGCCGTGGCGGTGGTGTCGGCGGCGCTCAAGGAGAAGACATTTGACTGCGTCCTCATCGGCGCGGGGATCCGAACCATTCCTCCGCTGTTTCTCCTGTTCGAAAAGCTCGTCAACGTGGTGCACGAGGGAGCTCCGCAGGCCAAGATCTGCTTCAACACCGTTCCCGCGGACACGGCGGTGTCCGTTCAGCGCTGGGTTTGACGGCGGTCGCTGAGCCGCCACCCGAGGGTCGCGAATGCTGTGTCTCGAAGAGCCGGATGCGCGAGTCGTGCATGTCCGGATCCGTGGGGGCCCCGGGAAGGCAACGACCCGGGGCTACCCGACCGCTCACGGTCGCCGAGGTCGCGGAGCAAGTCGGCTACAGCTCCGCGAGCACCTTCAGCGTTGCCTTCACTCGCCACGTCGGACTGCCACCAACGCACCACGCGCGGGAGCAGGCGGAACTGCGCCGCCCGTGATCAAGACCGGCGCGATTCGGACGGCCTGGAGTGGGGGGAGGGGCTCGATTCGCTCCCGTGGTTCAAGCCTTGCACAGCCGCCGAGCACGGGTTGGACGGGCCCGAGAAAGAACGGGAAAACGACCTGCTTTGTAGGCACCCCCACGGGAATGTTTCGCAAGATGCCAGCGGCGTGGGGCGGTCCGGCGCGTTGCCGGCCGGCTAGAGATCATGGAGGCCGAGCGTACTCCGCCGTGTCGAGGGGGCCGGCAGAGGTGTGCACGTTCGGGCTCACTCGGCAGACAGAACGGGGAGGTCTGTATCGAGAGCAGGCGAGGCGAACGACGGACGGGACGTCCCGGTGGAGGTCAAGGAATGCGAGCAGCCGATGCCAGGAAAGTACTCCCGCCCGACGCCGGCAGCGTTCGCCGGTGGCGACCCACGACCCTGCCGGCAGTTGAGGTCGTCGAGTGCCATCAGACACCAATGGCGATGGAAGGCATCGAGGAGGCCTACACGCTCTCGCTCAAGACTGAGGTCACCCACGTCACCCGCGTCCGGTATCGACGTCGTATCCACGACTGCACGGATGCCATTTCGTTGATGGAACCGGGCGAAGCGTACACCGTGTTTCCGACGGAGCTGGGGGCCTGCAGTCGCGTCTTGGTGTTGCAGCCGACGTTTGTTTCACAAATAGCGCTCCAGTACTGCGGACGCGAGACCGATACTCACTGGCGCGTATTCGCTGCGCATGCGCCGTCCCTGGGCGCAGAGATGCTCGCCATAGTAGAGGCGCTTCCCGCCCTCTCCCACCTGGAGGCAACGGCGAGGCTGACACACCTCATTGGAGCGCTCATCGCGCAGTTTGCGGAGCCGGTAGGCGGGACGAAGGATGACTACGCTGCACCGGTTGGCCTTGGCCGGGCGCGCGACCTCTTGCATGCACGATCCAGCGAGGCAGTGACTCTCGACGACCTTGTGCGGGCCGCCGAATGCGGGACTACGCAACGGTTGATTCGTGGCTTCCGAGCGGCGTTCGGCTTCACACCGCATCAGTACCTCACGCATCTCCGTCTTCAACAAGCACGCCATCTACTGAGGCGCGGCCACGACTGCGGAGAGACCGCGCACACCGTCGGGTTCTATGACCAGAGTCAACTGAACCGCCACTTCGTACGGCACCTCGGCGTCACACCTGGGGCGTACGCGAGGGCGGTGATCTAGCGAACACTTCTGCGGGGAATCGCCGCGCCCTCGTGCGGTCGTGCTCCACGGAGTGGACCCATTTCACGGGATCGCGCATTTCGCCCAAGTCGAACCGCTTGGGCGGTCGCACTACTGCTCTCACGTGAGCGATCGCTCGAGTGCGCGTCAGCGCGTCCAGCCGGTGGAAAGACGAAGCGGCGACCCGGGCCATCTGATCGAGGCCCGTCGGCAATCCTCTCTGCAAGAACCATCTAACTACATCCGAAAGAAGCGGTCATGACCACTACGACCACCAAACTCGTATCTACCCCGACGCGCATTCGCTCATCAGGCGACGGGGGCACGGCGCCGCCCGCACGTGCGCAAAGGACGAAAGTCGACGCGGCGAACATTCCAGTAAACGAGCCGAGCGATGTCGTCAGCTACAGTCCGGTGGTCTTCGACGTTCCGGGCCGTCCCGTGCCGCTCGAGATCAAGGTCTCGATCCCCAAGTCGGGGAGCGACTTGCCGGTCATCCTGCTGTCCCACGGCCACGGCAAGGCGAACTTCCTCTCGTCCCTCAACGGGTACGGCCCACTCGCCAACTTCTGGGCCGCGCACGGATTTGTGGTTATCCAGCCCACGCACCTTGACTCGACCGTCTTGGGACTGCGGGAAATGGACCTGCCCGACGCGCCCCTCTTCTGGCGCGACCGGGCGACGGACATGCACTACATCCTCGACCACCTCGACGAGCTCGGCGCGGCCGTGCCTGGTCTTGCCGGTCGCATGGACCGCGACCGCATCGCCGCGGTTGGACACTCGCTCGGCGCCGGAACCGTCACTCTCCTGCTCGGCACGCAGGTTCTTGACCCCGACGACCCCCGTGAGAAGAACCTGTCCGACCCCCGAATCAAGGCAGGGGTTGTGATTGCTGCGCCCGGAATCGGAGACAAGCACTTGGCTTCAAAGGCGGCCAAAAGCTATCCGATGTTGAAATTCATCGATTTCTCCAAAATGACGGGGCAGGTGCTGGTCATCGCGGGAGACAAGGATCTCAATCCCATGTTCTCCGACCGGCTCAGCTACCGCTCGGACGCTTTCACGTGCGCCCCAGCGCCCAAGACGCTGCTGACCTTCTTCGGTGCGGAGCACATGTTCGGGGGCATCTCCGGTTACGACGCCGCCGAGACGTCGGACGAAAACCCCGAACGCGTCGCCACTCTGCGGGCCCTCGTATGGGCCTACCTTCGATCGCAGCTGTATCCCGGCGACCCCGCCTGGGCGGGCGCCATCGCGGCCCTCGAGGGCGGCGACCACCCGATCGCGAAGGTCGAGTCGAAGTAAGGGGTGGTCGGTCATTCCCGCGTCGACGTCATAGCTCGCCGGCGCGGAGGGCGTCTTCGGCGTGCTCGCGCTCGAGAGCGAACCCGTAGACCCACGGTTGTAGGTCGCGGACGGCGAGATGGATCTCGAGTGACGGGCAACCTGCACTCGAGTGATGCCTCGACGGATGCCGAGTGACGGGCACATCGCTCTCGAGTAACGGCTCGACGTATCCCGAGTGACGGGTAACCTGCTCTCGAGTGATGGCTCGACGGATCGCGAGTGACGGGCACCTTGCTCTCGAGTGACGGCTCGACGGATCGCGAGTGACGGGTAACCTGCTCTCGAGTGACGGCTCGACGGATCGCGAGTGACGTGTAACCTGCTCTCGAGTGACGGCTCGACGGATCGCGAGTGACGGGTAACCTGCTCTCGAGTGACGGCTCGACGGATCCCGAGTGACGGGCAACCTGCTCTCGAGTGACGGCTCGACGGATCGCGAGTGACGGGCACCTTGCTCTCGAGTGATGGCTCGACGTATGCCGAGTGACGGGCAACCTGCTCTCGGGTGACGGCTCGACGGATCGCGAGTGACGGGTACCCGGCTCTCGAGTGATGGCTCGACGGATCGCGAGTGACGGGTACCCGGCTCTCGACTGACGGCTCGACGGGTCGCGAGTG
>Ga0302325_10026312_pt1 | contig 12082 bp, 13 predicted proteins | sample Palsa_T0_2_FD_201948 | JGI IMG/M metagenome (GOLD analysis project Ga0302325, IMG submission 201948) | Peat permafrost microbial communities from Stordalen Mire near Abisko, Sweden - Palsa_T0_2 | ecosystem: Environmental > Terrestrial > Soil > Palsa > Peat permafrost | place: Sweden: Abisko...
GGTCTTGGGAGAGAAGCTTGGCGTGGTGAAGTCGAGCCATTCACGACAGAGGCCGACCAGCGTTCCCTTTCCGGCCGACACGACGGGGCAGCTGTCGACTTCGGCTACCATCGCTGCCAACACCTTGGATGCCTCGCGCTTCGTGCCTCGTACCGTCCGCTCTACGGAGACCTTGCGCCCGGTGGCCGGATCGCTGCCGGCATAGACCCTGAGGTTCCACGACTTCTCACCTCGTTGGCGAATGGAACCGGGCATGCCTGCTGCCTCCGCCCCTGTCCGTCGTCTTCGCCCAATGTACCTGAGTAGTTGTGCAAAGGGATCGGCAATCAACTTTCGGCGGCTCAGATTCAGACGGCAGATATACCCTCTGAACTGGTATTTCTTTGCAGCCCCAACGGGATTCGAACCCGTGTCGCCACCTTGAGAGATCGGGCAGGCACGTCCAAGAGGTGCGCTCCAGTACCATCGTGCCTGGTCATCGCTCTCCAAGGGTCCAGGGATGAGGCCCTTGTCCAGCCAATCAAACTGAATGGATGGGCAAAGGGATGCTCAGTGAACTCCCTAAATACGACCGTCTTGCGGACGGAGGTTTGGCGAATCCGCCTTCTTCACCTTGCTCGTCCGGCCACCTTGGCGGGCCCGGGAGTGGAGACAGGGCCCGGACCTGTCGGCTGGTTCGACGGCCGGAAATATCCTTTACATTAAAAGGTCTTCTGTATAGGATTATTCCGAGGAGAGGCCCAATGCCACTCGCAGATCTTCCAGACACGTTCACCTATACGGAGGCCCGCAAGGCAGGTCTCTCAAAGCATGCGCTGTACCGACTCAGAGATTCTGGCCAGCTCGAGCCCATCGGGCGAGGGCTCTACCGGCGCCACGACGCTCCTTTGGGAGACCTCGACCTCTTGGCGGTTGCGCAACGATCCCCGATGGCGACCCTTTGCCTCACCTCGGCATTGGCCCGCCACGACCTCACCGATCTCATCCCGGCGCGACATGACATCGCACTCCCCCGCGGGACATGGCACCCACATGGGCATACCTCCATCCACTGGCACAGTTTCGACCCGGGCACATTTCGCGTTGGGAGGGAGGAGATCGCACTCGACAATGACACCCGGATCGGGCTGTACAGCGCCGAACGGTCCATTATCGACGCTTTCCGCTTCCGGTCTCAGCTCGGCATCGAAACCGCCCACGAAGCCCTACGGCGATGGATGCGGGCGGGCGGGTCTCCCGCTGATCTGCTCCAAATGTCGCGAAGGTTTCCCCGCACCCAAACGGCCATCCGTTCGGCCCTCGAGATCCTGATATGACGGACTCGGGCCAACGGCCGACCTCCCCATCCCATGCCACCGTCGATGGCCACGCATTCCTGTCGCTTCGTGCTCTCGCCAAGAAGGATGGTCGGACCAGTGCCGAGTATCTGCGTCTCTATGCGCTTGAAGGCTTCCTGGCCCGATTGGCTGCCTCTGCCCACGCCGACGACCTCGTCCTGAAAGGCGGCGTTCTTCTGGCTGCCTACGCCCTTCGGCGCCCAACTGCCGACATCGACTTCGCCTCCCAAAACCGCTCGAACGAAGTCCAAGAGGTCCGCAACTTGGTGATCGAAATCGCCCAAATCCAGTTGCCGGGGGACGCCGACGACGGGCTCACCTTCGACACGAACACCGTCACTGCGGAGTTGATCCGCGAAGAAAACGAGTACAGCGGCGTCAGGGTCTCCCTGCGGGCCCACCTAGCGACCGCAGTCGAGCCCTTTCATATCGACGTCAACGTGGGCGACCCCATTTGGCCGGCGCCAGGCGAAGTTCTTCTCCCCAAACTACTCGGGGGCGAAATCCGCCTGCTGGGCTATCCAATGACCATGGTTCTGGCCGAGAAGGCCGTCACAGCGCTGCAGCGTTCCACCGCGAACACGAGGTGGCGAGACTTTGGCGACATCTACCAACTGACCGGCCGACATTCGTATACCAAGGTCATGGCACGCGGCGCCCTCATGGAGGTGGCTCGCTATCGCGGAGTAGAGCTCACCGCGCTCCGGCCGGCGCTCGAGGGGTTCGCTGAACTCGGCCAGACCCGCTATATCCGGTGGCGCGACCGCCTGATGCTGGGCGACAGACTCCCCGACTCGTTTGCCGAAGTCCTTGATGCCCTCTTCGTCTACGTCGACCCATTCGTCTTCGGGGATGAGTTGTCGGAATCGGCCACCTGGGATCCGCTTCGTCGATCCTGGATCTGACACCGTTTCGAAGCCAAGACGCCGAACCGGCCGGCCGGACAAATCCGCCCGTCCAATCAGTAGGGCTGTCGCCACTCTTTATCGGTGGAGACACCGGGATCAGCACGGCCCGTTTCATCAGCCACTCGGCGCGTCCTTGCCCATCAACTCCCCCGAACGATGGGCAACTGGATGGACAGAGAGAAATCGAACCACAAGATGGAACCCTCTGACCAGGAGAGTTGAAGCAGCCCCAACGGGATTCGAACCCGTGTCGCCACCTTGAGAGGGTGGTGTCCTAGGCCTCTAGACGATGGGGCCGGGCGGTGGTCTCCGTGACACAGAGGAGGCCGCCGGTGCTCGGGGGGAAGGACTCGAACCCTCAATAACTGGACCAGAACCAGTCGTGTTGCCGATTACACCACCCCCGAATGGGTGGGCGTTCAGATTAGCCGAGTGCCCCACCGCGGGAATTCCCCCTGCCGAGAGCGCTCAGGGCGCGTTGTATCGGGGGGAGTGCGGTGAAAAGATGCGTCGCCCCGGCGCCCGCCGGGAGCGAACCGGGTTCGGAGGTCCGTGGCATGCGTGGGTGGACGCGAGCGGGAATCGCCCTGGCCGGGGCCTTCGGCGTGTCCGTGCTCGCTCTTCCGGCGCCGGCGGGCGCGGCCGGCCTCGTCGTCACCGTCACTCCCCACCGGGGCCTCAGGGCCGGCCAGGTGGTCACCGTCAGTGGCCATGGCCTCCCGAAGTCCCCCAAGGGGAGTCCCCGGACCTGGTTCGTGACCGAGTGCACCGTCGCCGTCAGGGGCCGCATGAACCCCGCCACGGACACCCCGCACTGCAACATCTCGAATGCGCAAGCCCTCAGGGTCAGCGCCGGGGGCACCTTCAGCTCCCGCTACCGCCTGACCACAGGGATCATCGGCGACGGCTATTGCGGAACGGACGGGTACGCCACGTGCGTCATCGGCGTCGGTGACGCCCAAGGACAGGGCAGCGTCGTGCGCATCACCTTCAAGACGCCGCCGGCGGCGCTGGGGGCCACGACGACAACGACCCGGCCGGGCACCCCCGGCTGACGACCGTCGGTCAGGCGTCGTGCAGCCACTCCAGGTGGTTGTACCCGATGATCCGCCCCAGCCCCACGCCCAGCGCTTCCTTCAGGAAGTACGGCAACGTCGACCAGCCTTTGATGGGTGAGGTCTGGGTCGGCGTCGGCGACGGCGTCAGCGAGAGGTCCGAGGCGATCGCCATGGAGCGGTCCTCGTGGAAGGGGTCGGTGGTGACCAGCACCATCGTGGCGTCGTGCGCCTTCAGTGCCGGAGCGGCGTCGGAGATGTTCTGGTAGCTGTCGTCGCCACCCGCCTCGAGGATCGCCGACTCTGGCACCCCTTTCGATTCGAGGTACATCGCACCCGACCCCGCTTCAGTGCACTTGTCACCCGGCTTCTTGTTGCCCGTCACCATGATCAGGTGGGCGTATCCCTGGTGGTAGAGGATCACCGCCTGGTCGAGGCGCGCCGCCAGGTCCGGGGAAGGGACGCAGTCGTACTGCGCCGCCCCCATCACCAGAATGGCGCCCGCCGCGTGCGGTTCGTACTGGCGTGAGGTCAGCCACACCTGCACGAGGGTGACGGCGAAGTAGAGGACGATCACGGTCACGACGAGCATCGCGATGCGCAGCGCCCAACGGAGCGGTGCGAGGAGCATCAGGGACGAGGTGTGGCTCGCTCGAGCGCGACCGCCAGCCGGCGACAGGTCTCGTCGCGGCCGAGCACCGCCAGCGAGTCGAACAAGGGCAACCCTCTCGTGCGGCCCATGACAGCCACCCGGATGGGCGCCTGCGCCTTGCCCAGCTTGCGCCCCACCGCCTCGGCAAGCTCCAGCGTGACCTCGTGCAGTGAGTCCTTGTCCCAGGTCGACAACTCCTCATAGGCGGCCAGCGCGCCGGCCAGAATCCGCGCTGCGTCCTCGTCGGATGTCACCGCCTTCTGCCAGCTGTCGGCGTCGTCCGGCGCGTCCGCCAAGAACAAGAAGTCGACCAGATCGGGCACCTCGCTCAGCACGGTCACCCGCTCCTGGGTCACCGCGGCCAGCGCGGCGAAGACAGCGGGATCGAAGCGCTCCGGCGCCCAGGCGGGCGCCGACACGACGGGCGCGCCGGTGTCGGGGTCGATCCAGCCCCCGGGGGCCCATTCCCCCGGCACGGGATCGACCCATGGGCGGGTCGCCGCGGTGAAGTCGTCCACGGAAAGTTCGCGGATGTAGACACCGTTCATGTGAGAGAGCTTCTTGACGTCGAAGAAGGCTGGCGACCGCTGCACGTCCTCGAGCCGGAAGCGCTCCAGGATCACCTCCAGGGACACGATCTCCTCGTCGCCGGGGCTCCAGCCGAGCAGGCCGAGATAATTCCGGAACGCCGCCGGCAGGTAGCCCCGCTCCCGGTACATCTCCACCGCCACGGGGTCGCGGCGCTTGGAGAGCTTCTTCCCCTGCTCGTTGACCAGCAACGGCAAGTGGGCGTACGCCGGCAACGCCAGCGCGACCCCCTCGGCCCGGTTGAGCGCGCCCCACAGCATGATCTGCCGTGGGGTCGTCGGCAGCTGGTCCTCGCCGCGGATCACGTGGGAGATGGCCATCGTCCGGTCGTCGACGGCATTGGCCAGCACGAAGAGGGGCTGGCCGTTGCCCTTCACGCAGATGAAGTCCTCGAGCGCCCGCTGGGGGAACTCCACGTCGCCCCGCACGAGGTCGTGCACTTCGACCACGCCCTCGTCCGGGGTGCGGAAGCGCAGGGCCCGCCCCTCGCCACGTGCCAGCCCGGCGTCACGGCAATACCCGTCGTAGCCCGGCGTCGGGTCGCCCGCCGCCGCCCGCTGCCTCGTCCGCTCGTCGATCTGCTCTCGCGTGCACGCGCAGGCGTACAGCGCGCCGCTCTCCCAGAGCGCCTCGATCGCCGCCGCGTGCACGTCCGCCTGCGCGGACTGGAAGTAGGGCCCCTCGTCGGGGGACATGCCGAGCCAGTCGAGCGCGGTGATGATCCCGTCCGTCCACTCGGGTCGGTTGCGGGCCGCGTCCGTGTCCTCAATGCGCAGAATGAAGGTGCCGCCGTGCTGGCGCACGAAGAGCCAGTTGAACAGCGCCGCCCGCGCGCTGCCGACGTGGAAGAACCCCGTCGGCGAAGGGGCGAAGCGCGCCCGGGGCCGGGGCTGGGTGATCGAATCGGTCATGCGGTGTGCCGGCACATCCCGGGCGCCGGCGGGATGCAGAGAAAGGGACGGGGCGTCAGTCGTCCTCAATGGAGATGGCGCCCGTCGGGCAGCCGTTGACCGCCTCACGCAGGCGCTCGTGGAACTCCTCGGGCGGGTGCTCGTTCAGCACGTACAGATAGCCGTCGTCCCGCACCTCGAAGACCTCGGGCAGGATCCCCATGCAGACGGCATTGCTGGCACACTCGTCGAAATCCACGACGACCTTCACGGAGACCTCCTGGTCAGGCTGGCTTGGCCCGCCGAGCATATCGGCCGGGCCCCTCGCCTCAAGGTTTGTCGGCGCCGACGACCCACATGGCGAAGAACTGTGAGCCACCACCGTAGGCCTGGCCCAGGGCCCGGCGGGCGTCGGCCACCTGGTGCTCGCCCGCCATGCCGCGCACCTGCAGGGCGGTCTCCAAGAAGCGGAGCATCCCGGACGCGCCGATCGGGTTGGAGGACAGCACGCCGCCCGAGCAGTTCCACGGGATGTCCCCGCCCTCGATCATCGACGTTGCACCGGCCTGGGTGAGCTTCCACCCTTCGCCCTCGGGGCAGAAGCCGAGGTTCTCCAGCCACATCGGCTCGTACCAGCTGAAGGGCACGTAGACCTCGGCCATGTCGAAGTCCGCCCGCGGGTTGGTGATGCCGGCCTGGCGGTAGAGGTCGGCCGCGCAGTCGCGTCCCGCTTGCGGGTTGACCTGGTCCCGGCCGGCGAACATGGTGGGCTCCGAGCGCATGGCCATGCCGTGGATCCAGGCGGGTGGCCGCCCGGTCGCCGCCGTCGCCGCACCGGCGGCCTTCTCCGATCCGATGACCATGGCGGCCGCACCGTCGGAGGACGGGCACGACTCGAGATAGTGCAGCGGGTCCCAGAGCATGATCGACTCCTCCACCATCTGCATGGAGATGTCGGGCAAGTGGAGGTGCGCGTAGGGGTTCTTCAACGCGTGCAGGCGGTCCTTGACCGCCACCATCATCCCGATGTCGCGCGGCGCGCCGGAACGGTACATGTAGGCCCGGATGATGGGGGCGAAGTAGCCGCCGGCGCCGGCGAGCAGCGGCGCCGAGAAAGGCTGGGGCACCGACAGGGCCCACATGGCGTCCGAGTCGCTCTGCTTCTCGAAGGCCACGGTGAGGACGCGCTCGTGAATCCCCGAGGCGACGAGATGCGACGCCACGATGGCCGTCGAGCCGCCGACCGAGCCGGCGGTGTGCACGCGGAACATCGGCTTGCCCACCGCGCCCAGCGCCGGCGCCAGGTAGAGCTCGGGCATCATGACGCCCTCAAACATGTCGGGGGCCTTGCCGACCACGACGGCGTCGATGTCGGCGAACGTCAGGCCGGCGTCCTCCAGCGCGGCGACGGCCGCCTCGCGCACGAGCCCGGCGATCGAGACGTCCTCCCGCTTGGACTTGGCCACCGTCTGGCCCACCCCGATGACTGCGCAACGCTCGGACATCACACACCCTCCAGGACGCAGACCAGGTTCTGTTGCAGGCAGGGCCCCGACGTGGCGTGCGCCACGGCGCGGTCGGCCTGACCGGACCAGATGCGCTGGGCCGACTCGCCGATGCGGATGAGCCCGGCCGACATCATGGGATTGGCCGCCAGCGCGCCGCCCGAGGGGTTGACGTCGACGCCCTCCCCGAGTCCCAGCGCCTCGGCCAGGATCAGTTCCTGGTGGGCATAGGGCGCGTGCAGCTCGGCCACGTCGACCTTCTTGGCTCCCACTCCGGCTTTCTCTCCTGCCAGCTTGGTCGAAGGCGATGTGCTGAGGTCGCGGGCGCCCACCGAGTGCGTCTCAATGCGGTGGTCGATGCCGGTGATGAACGCCGGCCGCTCGCACAGCTCGTAAGCCCGGTCGCCGGCGGCGAGGACGATGGCGGCGCAGCCGTCGGTCAGCGGCGGCAGTGCGTGACGTCGCAACGGCGCCACTTCGTAGTCCTCAGCCAGGAGCGCCTCGGGCGAGCGGTCGTAGGCCACCTGGGCCTTGGGATTGTCCAGTGCCGAACGCCGGGACCGGCTGGCCACGGCGGCGAAGTCGGCCTCGCTGGCCAACCCCTTGTCGATCATGGCCTGCGCCTGCAGCGCGGCGAGCGATGTCGGGTCCGGCCACAGCGGCGCCAAGTAGTAGGGGTCGAGCTGGACCGAGAGGATTTCGCCCAGGTGGCCCATGGAGGAGCGGCCGAAGGCGTAGACGAGGGCGGCGTCGATCTCACCCTCCTGCAGCAGCACCCAGGCCTCGTAGAGTGCCCAGGCGCCGTCCATCTCGACGTGCGACTCGGCCCGGGGCGGCCACACCCCGACGGCGTCGAGCGCCGCCACGAAGGAGAAGGGGCCGCCGATCAGGTAGTCGGTCGAGCCCGAGCAGATGAACCCGACGTCGTCCTTGGTGATGCCGATGTTGCCGAACACCTCGGCCACCACCGGCATGAGCATCTCGACCTCGTTGCGGTTGTCTTCACGCCGCACGTTGTCGTACTGGGCGAAGGACACGACGCCGACCGGGCGAGAGCCCGACGTCAGATCCGGGAAGCCGCTCACAAATACTCCTTGTACGTCTCGTAGGCGGCGTCTGGCTCGCCGGTGGGGCGGAAGTACTTGACCGAGGCCAACGTCGGTCCCCACTCCTCGGGTGGCGCCCAGACCGCCTCGACCCGCATCCCCATGCGGATCTCGTCGATGGGGATCTCCTGAATGAGGCCCATGAAGGACAGGTTGGCCCCGTCGAGGAGGATCTGGCCGCAGATGTAGGGGATCTCGATCGACTGCCCGGCGAAGGGCACGTTGACCACGCAGTAGGTGGTCATGGTGCCCGTGTTGGGCAGCTCGACGACCTCGTCGGTGGGCAGGCCGTCGGTCGGGCACGAGCCGCGCGACGGCACGTAGACCTTCTTGCACTTGGGACAGCGCTGCCCGATGAACTTGCCCTCTTCGTAGCCGTGCAGGTTCTTGCTCATGGCCACGCCGGCCGTGAATTCGAAGTCGAGGCGGGTGGTCGCCGCCATCATCGTCACCGGCTCGCGCTCGCTCACGCCCCACCTCCGGCCGCCACGAAATGGCTGATGTCCTTGACGTGCCCGACCCGCTCGTCCTCGGGGGCGAACTGGGGACGGACCCGCATACCGGTCGAGACCTCGTCGGGGCTCGCGGCCGGGAGCACGTGGAGGAAGGAGGTGTCGGCGCCGTCGAACTGCACCAGTACCCAGGCAAACGGCTCCTGCAGTGGATGCTTGGGCTGCGGGTGCCCCACCCAGGACCACGTGGTGACCGTGCCCTCTGGCCCGACCTCCACCACGCCGCCGGTCTCCTCCCCCGTCTCGGGGTCGTACTCCGTCGGCGGCACGATCACACGCCCTCCCGTACCCCGGATGCCGACGACCTTGCCGTCACGCAATCCGGTGAGAAAGGCCCCCACGACCGGCCCCACCGAGCGCACGTAGGGGTACTCGAGGACGTGGTCGGAGCGGTAGATCACCGCTTCCTCTGCCATGTCACCTCCCCGTGTCCGCGGGCCTCCAGCAGGCCCCGGGTGAAACTAGAACAGATTCCAGTTTCGTGCCAGGGCCGGTCCGTCAGCCCAGGCTGGACATGTCCACGCCGGCCAGGAGCCGCGTGATGAAGGCCCGGTCGTTGAGAATCGGCACCTCGGAGACGAACATGCGGCCGTAGCGCTCGAAGTACATGAGCTGCTTGGCCAGGAGGAACGTGCCCCGGTCGAAGTCCGACATGAGGCCACCGGACTGGTCGGCCATGCGGCGCACCCTGCGCTGGGTGCGCAGGCGCCGGAGGATCGCCCGCACGCTGCGCTGGTGCGCCTCCACCCCCTGCGCCTGGGCCATCTGGAGCTGAATCGTCTGCATGATGCCGGCCAGGCTGACCTCCCCGAAGGGGCGGGTCAGCGCCGGCTCCATGATGGAGCGGACGAAGGCGGTGAGGTCCTCGCCGGACAGGCCGACCGCCACCCCGATGGCCGGCCCGTAGACGTCGGTGATGTGCTTGGTCACCACGGGCCACGCCGACTCGTCACCCATGGCGGCGGACAGCAGCGAAATGAAGAAGCGGTGGGTGGAGGGGTCGAGCCGGCCGACGATGCCCCAGTCGATGACGCCGATGCGTCCGTCGCGCAGCAGCATCATGTTGCCGGCGTGCACGTCGCCGTGGAAGGCGCCCCAGCGCACCGTGGTCAGGAAGAAGGCCCGGATCACCTCCTGCACCAGCGGGGTGGGATCGAAGCCGAGGTCGGCCACCCGGGCCAGGTCGTCGATGGGAACGCCGTCGAAGAACTCCATGGTGAGCACGTTGCGGCCCGAGAGCTCGGGGTAGGGCTCCGGCACGGCCATCAGCTTCAGGTCGAACTCGTTCTGCAGCCGGCGGAAGTGCGCCAGCGAGCGCGCCTCGTTGCGCAGGTCCATCTCCTCGCCGATCTGCACCCGGAAGCCGTCGAGCAGCTGCAGCGTGGAGCCGGCCATCTGGTCGCCGGTCTGGCGCACCAGGATCTCGAGCAGCGGTTGCATGAGATCGAGGTCCGTGGCCACGACGTGCTCGATGTCGGGCCGCAGCACCTTGACCGCCACCGTGCGCCCGTCGAGGAGCCGGGCCCGGTGCACCACGGCGATGGAGGCCGTCCCGATCGGGTCCGGTTCGAATTCGGCGAAGGCCTCGCCCAGTGGCAGTCCGAGATCCTCCTCGACCCGCTGGCGCACGTCGGGAAAGGGCACCGGAGGTCCGGTGTCGAGGCAGGCGCGGAACTCGTCGGCCACGTCGTCGCCGAACATGCCCGGCGAGGAGGCGATGATCTGGCCGAACTTCATGAAGGTCCCGCCGAGGTCCTGGAAGCTCTTGCGCAACGGCCGGGCCAGCTGCGCCGCCGGGAGCGGGCCCTGACGGATGGTGCGGAGCTGCCTGACGGCGGTCGGCGTGAAGTGGATCGCCACCACCTTGGCGATGGTCCGGCTGCGGCGCAGCAGCTCGCGGTGCGTCGGATGGGGCAGACGCCGCGGGTAGATGCGCGGCACGTCCTCGGTGAGCGGGCGCGGCACCGGGGTCGCCGACGTCTTTTCCGCCGACATCTCTGCCTGCACCCGGTGTGTCGTGCCAACCGGTGCGTCCGCCGCGCCTTGGTTCACCAGCTCAGGGTAGGCGAGCCGCGGGAGCGCCCAGCCATGCCCTGGTCGGAACGTCTACGAGAAGGAGCTCTCCAGTGCCGCCAGCGCGCCCTTGTAGGTGTCGCCGAAGATCGGCGCCATCTCGTCGGGGGACACGTCGTAGGCCCAGATCACCTTGGTCCCCGCGCCGTGGGCCTCGACCGAGATGGTGGCGGTGTGGCTCTCGATGGGCACGCCGTCGACGACCGAATAGGTGAGGACGCGGGCCTCCTCGTCCCGCGCCAGCAGCCGCTCGCGGATCTCCATGCCGAACATGCCGATGATGCGGTCGTCGCCCTCCATACGGAAGGACTCGAGACCCGGGAAGAGGACGTCGATACCGGCGAAGTCGCCCACCTTGGCCCAGACCTCCTCCGGTGCGGCTGCGATCGTCACGTCCACTGCACCTGCTGCCATTGCGGCCTCCTCGTCACTGGCGGTTCCCGTATCTGAAGTCGCCGGTACAGTACTGCCGACCCGGTCTCTCCGCAGGAGGCCGGTTGTGTGGAGGGGAGAGTGTTGATGGAGACGCGCATGATCGGCTCGTTGGACGTCACCGTTGTCGGCCTGGGTTGCAACAACTTCGGCATGCGTATCGGGCGCGCCGAGACCAAGGCCGTCGTGGACGCGGCACTCGACGCCGGCATCAACTTCTTCGACACCGCCGACATCTACGGAGGAGCTAAGAGCGAGACCTATCTGGGTGAGGCGCTGGGCTCGCGCCGGGACGACATCGTGCTGGCCACCAAGTTCGGAGCCCCCTACGAGGGGCACGAAGGCGGAGCCTCAGCCGCCTACATCCGCACCGCGGTCGAGGACAGCCTCACCCGGCTCGGCACCGACCGCATCGACCTCTACCAGCTGCACCTGCCGGACCCGAAAACCCCGATCGCCGAGACGATCGGCGCGCTGGTCGAGCTTGTGGCCGAGGGCAAGGTGCTCGAGTTCGGCTGCTCCAACTTCACCGTGGCCATGCTCAACGAGGCCGCTGCGGCGACGCCGGCCGGCAGCCCCGGCTTTGTCAGCGTGCAAAACCAGTACAACATCCTCCACCGCGATCCCGAGGATGGCGTCCTCGAGTGGTGTGACGGCGCGGGCGTGGCGTTCCTGCCCTACTTTCCGCTCGCCAGTGGGCTCCTGAGCGGAAAGTACCGGGCCGGCCAGCCTTTGCCGGAGGGCTCGCGCTTGACCGCCATGGGCGATGGAGCAAAGAGTCAGCTGTCCGACGAACGCCTCGCTGCCGTGGCGGACCTCGACGAGCTGGCCGAGCGGGAGGGCCACAGCGTGCTGGAACTGGCGTTCGGATGGCTGCTCACGCGGCCCGCCGTGGCCTCGGTCATTGCCGGAGCGACCCGGCCCGAGCAGATCACGGCCAACGTGGCCGCGGGTGCCTGGCGTCCCAGCGACGAGGTGCTGGCGGCCGTCGACACCATCGCGCCGCGCTAGGAGCGCGAAGCCG
>Ga0302325_10026313_pt1 | contig 12082 bp, 9 predicted proteins | sample Palsa_T0_2_FD_201948 | JGI IMG/M metagenome (GOLD analysis project Ga0302325, IMG submission 201948) | Peat permafrost microbial communities from Stordalen Mire near Abisko, Sweden - Palsa_T0_2 | ecosystem: Environmental > Terrestrial > Soil > Palsa > Peat permafrost | place: Sweden: Abisko...
CACTTATGTACGTGTTCCCCGATGAAATCACAAATTGATGCCCGTCCCGGTCGCCGCTCATCACAAACACTGTGGAACCCGACTGCGAAGATTGCGTCACAAGTTGCAAAGGCGCGAGAACGCGAACTTTCACCGGATCCTCAATCACCACCGGTGCAATCGCGTCTGGAACCACAACCGACACCTTCGGCGCCACATCGGTCCTAACCACTACCCTTGCTACTGGTGCAGGCGCAGCCAGCGCTGTGGGCGCAGCCACCGGTGTGTCCATCGTAGCCGAGACCCTCGGAGCCACCGGCGTCGTAACAACCACTCTCGTCACCGGGTCCACTGTGACCACCGGCGCCGGCAAAGCCACCGGCGTTGGTGCCGAAGCCGGAGCGGCAGGTGCCTGAGCGGGAGGAGCCGGCACTTGCTCCTGCACCGACCCGTATTCAGACGAACTGAAGTTGTAAGCCCCCGGCCGCAAAGCCGCCGCCACATACACCACCGGAACCGCGCACATCACCAGCACCACCACAACCGATTTTTTCAATTGCATGGCCACACTCCCTTTCCATTCGAGAATTCGGTCCAATCTTTTTTCCGCCTGCCCCGCCGTAGCCATCGCAACTCCCTGCCACCACGCCCGCCCCGGAGTAGCTTCGAGTTCCGCGAAAAAACCAAGCAGCGTTTCCGCGTAACGCGTGCGGTCCGCCCCTGCGGCGAGTGCCGCTTCATCGCTAGCCTCTTCCGCGAGTTCCGCAATACATCCAGTCAGATACCAGCTCAGCGGGCTAAACCAAAATACCGCTCGGTGCAGCAGCGAGAGCCGGTCGATGAACGCGTCCCGTCGCGCCACGTGCGAAATCTCATGCGAGATCACAGCATCCAGCTCAACTTCGTCCCAGTCCCGCCAGCCCGAAGGCAGCAGAATCGCCGGCCGCAACACGCCAAATGTCACGGGAACAGAAAGAAGTTCGGACTCGGCAAGCCGCGGCACGCGCTTGATTCCCAGAGAGCGTGCCCGCGATGAAAGCAGCGCCAGCGCCCGCGGATCGTAAACGCGCCGCGCTAAACGTTCGAGCCGCACACTCAAGATTAGTCCAATCGCAAAACGAACCAGAAAACCCAGCGTCACCAGAAGATAGGTTGTCACCGCAAGAGTGATCCACGGCATCGCGGCAAGCTCCGCCTTGGTCCATGTCACAGCTCGCCCAACCAAAACGCCTTTATTGCTGGGCGGCAAATCCAATCTAGCGTCCTTGGAGCCCGCAGCTACCGGTCCATCAGATAGCCCATGACTCTCCGGAACGGTGCTGGCGAAAGAGTGCGAAACGTGACGATCGCCAGGATTTCGTGTGGACGCCGCAGCTCGCGCCAGCTCGTTCCCATCCTTGTTCGTCACCGCGTTAACCGCGCGATACGCAAACCGAAGGTCCTCAACACGCCGCCCCACCTGCGCCGGCAATCTAAACGTAATCGCCGGCAGAAAAACCCCCAAGAACGGCATGATCAACGCCACGCACAACACCGCTCTCCACACATTCAGTCGCACCGAAACACTCTTCACCCGCGTGACGTTCAGCGCGAGCCCGGCAACGCACCCCAGCGCCAATGACCTAATCGCAGCATCAGCTATGTGAGTGAGAAAACTCGCCGCCGCGTGTGGTATCGAAGAAAGGATCATCACTTAGACTCCTTCCGCTGGCCGATCTTGCGAGCCAATCGCTCGAGTTGCTTGCGGTCCAGTACCGCGTTATCAACCATTCCAATCACCAACTCTTCAGCCGACCCTCCGCAAAAGCGGTCGATAATATTCTTCACCGCGCGCACCGCAACATTCTGTCGCAGCTCCGCAGCCCGATAAATAAACGTCCGCCCGCTCACTTCATGCGCCACGTACCCCTTCTGTTCCAGTCGCCGCAAAACCGTGCGAATCGTCGATTCCTTCATCGGTCGCCGCGCCGCCAGCGCCTCGCGGCACGCTTCGGCCGACACCGGCCCATGCGCCCACACGTAATCCATCACCATCTGTTCAACCTCGCCGATATTCTTGGGACGCGGACTCTGTGTGTTCTTCATTGTAGCGTTACAACTTGTAACGTATGTAAGACGCCCTGTCAACAAAAAAGTGAGCACGACTTCATTTGGAGTGCGGCGGCTTGCCGCCGCTTTTGAGGCTGAGTGAACAACTAGGCGGCACGATGCCGGCGGCAGAGTCGGGCAACGCCGAGTGCAGTTCGTAAGGGCACGGTGCCAACCGGAAACGGTTTTCGTAGCGCCGGCGTCTCGCCGGCTCTTTTGACTTTTTCCACTCGCCCGGACCGTGCCCGGCCCTAGGTCTTTACCGTAGGGGCAAAGCATCCTGTGCCCGGCATAGATACTTGGCGATCCATTCGCAATTGGGCGTCGTACGTCGGCAGTGTCGTCAGGGCACGGCTTTAGCCGTGCCGTACCGTCGTTGCACCCGAAGGGGTTTCAACCCCTGAGGCTCAAGACCCTGACGTCAGAAGCCGGAGGCCGTCGCTCGCGGTTGAATAACACTATCCGCGAACCTCTCCATCTCTTCCATCTGCGGACTAAACTGAAGTAGCAGCAAATCCACTCCCGCGTCCTCGAATTCCCCAACGCGATCCGCAACCTGTTGCGCCGTCCCGACAAGTCCGGATCGCAATCCGCGATTCGAAACGGAGTAATCTTCCAACGACACACGCTGCTCCAGTTGCGTATTCGCCAGCCAATCCTGATAATTCTGATACCCCGCCGCGTTCTGCTTCACGTCCGTAATCCGCGCAAGTTCCTGCTGCGCCTCTCGCTCCGTCTCCCGCACGATCGAGTACCCCGCGACGCCAAATATCATTCGCGGCAATCCTTTGCGCTCGCGCCGCTCCGAAAGGTCCCGAATTTTAACCGCCACTCGCTCCGGCGAATCTCCGTGCATCACGTACGCATCGCACTTCTGCGAAATCAGCTCCTTCGCCGTTTCCGATTCCCCGCCCGCATAGATCACTGGACGCGGCTTCGAAACCGGCTTCGGCTGCATCACCAGGTCCTGCACCGAATAATATTTGCCGTTATAGGAGAAGTGATCCTCTTTCCACGCTTTGTCGACAACGTCCAGCCATTCCGACGTCCGCGCATATCGATCGTCGTGCTGATCGAAATGCACGCCATATTTTTTCGCTTCCTCCGCCCACCACGAAGAAACCACGTTCAGCGAAACTCTCCCGCCGCTAATCTGATCGATATTGGCCGCCTGTTTGGCCAGCAGCGCCGGTATATGAAATGTAGGCCTCACAGCCACCATCAGCTCCAGCGTCTCAGTGACGGCAGCAAGCGCCGCAGCCGTGGACCACGCGTCGAGCGACGGAGCGTCAACGCCCTTGATGTCGTTCAAGTTCAGTTCCGCGATCAGCGTGATATCGAACCCGATTTTTTCGCTCCGCCGCGCCAACTTCGACACGTAGTCCCACGTGGGCTGCATTTTTTCGTCTTCCACATTGCGCAGCCACCCGCCGAAAATCGGAAGCCAATATCCGTAGCGCATCAACGCCTCTCCTGAACTAAGTAGTCCACCAACCGCTCAAACGGGTCGAATCCGATCACCCGAGGCCCGTCGGAAACGAAATTCGAAAGCGCGTTGATATCGTAGTAATAAAGTTGCCCGTCGCGATCGTCAATAATGTACTCGGCCCCGCCCACTTCAATCGCGGTCTCACGGAAAATGCGCTCCACGTCCGCAATCACCTGAGCAGGCGGGGTGTACGCCTCCAGCCGCAAACCCGTCTTCGGCCCTTCCACCACGCAGACCGTCTTTATCTCCGCTCCGTCATTGGTCTTGCATATATCCATCGGGCAAAGGTCAAACGTCTCGCCTGATGTGAACACTTTAATTCCGTAGAGATATTTGTAACCAATGGTCTCCACGCGGGTGATGTGCCCTCCACGAGCCGGGATAAATTCCTGCACGATCCCCGTCGAATCGAGTCCCAGAGCGATTCCATTCTTGCTGGCCGCTTCCAACTGTTCGGGAGTGTCGAACCGAACGATCCCCGCCCCGCTCCCGCCAATATTGGGTTTGATAATTACAGGAAACCGCATCCCCCGCGCCGCCTCGGGAGCTTGACTAGCGTGATTGATCACCACCGAACGCGGATACGGCAGTCCCAACGATTGCAGCAACGAAAGCTGCAGCGCCTTGGAAGTCTCGTTGCGAAACGCCTGGCTGCCATTCACCACTCGCGTCCCCAGCCGTTCGAGATGCGCCAAGTAGTTAAGCGTATAAAAAATTGCGTGCGCATTCCCGCGCGTCCATGCCGAGGGACTCATCCGGTTGAAAATCAGCCCGTAGCGTTGGTTCCCATTTGGACGCAAATCAAAATGACTCCGAGCAGCGTCCAGCCGCACGTACGGAATCCCGCGGCGGTCCAGCTCCGCAAATACCGGCGTAAACCATCGCGGATGCTCGTAATAAATTCCAATCGGATTCACTGACGATGACACTTTTTCCTCCGCAGACCTTGCAAGGCGGGCTTGGGGCCATTGGCCCCCTATCGCTGCCCCTATAATAGACCATCCAACTCGAAAAATGCTTGGATGCTAAAGTGTCATGATGGTTTCCACTTTTCCACCTTGTGGTGCCAGTTTTGCCGGGGCAGCTTCGCTTGTAGCCAAGAGTAAGCCGGTGCTAAACTGTGGTGCAATCATCCGAGCAAGCCTAAGGACACGCCGTGGCGGACCACAAAAAAGAAGAAACCTTTAAAGTAATCGACCGTCGGCATTTCACCGGCGAGGGCGATCTGCGCCCGGAAGTCGTCGAACTCGAGCGCCGCGAAGAAGAAGCCGCCGCCAAAGAAGCCGCAGCGAAGAAAGCCGCGACTCCCTCTAAGCCGGCCGCCAACGCGCCCAATCCCACAACGAAAACTGGCGCGAACCCAGCCGCAAAAGCCGCCACCGCAGGCGCCGTCTCGGAATATGACATCCTCGGCGCAAATCAGCACTCAGCTCCAAAAGACAATCCAGGCTCAGGTCTAATAACTCCCAGCGCACAGGGCGACTTGCCATTGCCAGAAACCGCCGAAGCCCCAGCCGGAGAACAAAGCCACTCCTCGCGCAGTTTTCAAATGCTGGTCGACTTCCTCACCCGCAACGCTGCCGCCATGCTCGGCGGAATGGCTGACCCGCAAACCGGCCGCCCTTTCGTCGATCTCGAAGGCGCCCGCGAAGTCATTGACATGCTCGACGCGCTCCGCGAAAAGACCCGCGGAAATTTGTCCAAGGAAGACGACCAACTTCTCATCGAAGTTCTAGGAAGCCTGAAGCTTACGTTCATGGAAATTTCAAAAGCAGCCGCCGAGGCCATGACCAAGAAGGCCAAAGCTAAGTAATAAATCTGTTGGAGTGAATTTACTCCTGCATTTGTGATTGTGGAGGCTGTGGAGTTCGCGCGGTATCTCCGCATTTTCTTTGTGGGTCGTGGCTTTAGCCACGACATAAAATATTGCCAACCCGAGCGGCTTTAGCCGCTGAAGTTCCGGTTCTGCAATTGCCGCACAGGCTACAAGTAATGTCGGCGCTGTTATGCCTCTCAGCGATGAATCGAAATCCACTTTTGCGCGCCATTTCTAAATGCCCACTCTGCAACTCACTGTTCTAGGTTCCGGCACCTCCATGGGCGTCCCCACGCTCGCATGCCACTGCGCCGTCTGCGAATCGCCCGACCCGCGCGACAAACGCACCCGGCCCTCCGTGCTTCTCGCTTACAATGGCCACAACATAGTCATCGACACCACCCCCGACTTCCGCTTTCAAGCCATGCGCGAAAAACTCGATAGGCTCGACGCCGTCCTTTACACCCACGGCCACGCCGACCACATTCTTGGCCTCGACGATATTCGCCCATATAACCTGAAGCAGCGCGCCCTAGTTCCGCTTTACTCATCGCTAGAAACGCAAGCCACCTTGCGCAAACAATTCGCTTATATCTTCGACGATGCTCCAACCGTCAGCTCCCTGCCCGGAGTCGAAATGCACACGATCGACGGCCCATTCGAACTTTTCGGCCTAAGATTAATCCCTATCCCCGCGCACCACGGCCCAACCTCCGTTCTAGGCTTTCGCTTCGGCAACGCCGCCTATCTCACCGATTTCAGCTCCGTGCCGGAAAGCTCGAAAGACCTTTTGCGCGGCCTCGATGATTTTATTCTCGACGCTTTGCGCTACACTCCGCATCCCATGCACTCAAACGTGGACCAATCGCTGGCCCTGGTGAACGAGCTGAAACCGAAACGCGCCTGGTTCACGCACATCTGCCACGACCTCGGCCACGAACAAGCAAACGCCAAATTGCCCAAGGAAGTGCGATTGTCCTACGACGGCCTGAAATTCGAGGTGCAAGTTTGATGCTGAGCGATGAAATGAAACACCGCATGCGCCTCGCGCCAACTCTCCGCCTGGATATCGCCTACTCCGCCGAAGGATGGATCGAGCGCTTTGGCAACTCGCGCAAGCGCACCGTCGTAACCATCGGTAATTTTGACGGCGTGCACTTGGGTCATCAAAAGATTCTTAACGGCGTGGTGGAGCGCGCCCGCGCGAACGACTTGGAAAGCGCTGTCCTCACCTTTTATCCGCATCCCGCCTGTGTTCTCAGACCGGACGCCGCGCCCACGCTCCTCATGACTCTCGAACAGCGCCTCGCCGCGTTCGACGCCATGGGCATCAACGCTGCCTTGGTTTTACAATTCGATGCCGAACTCGCAAAAATCAGCGCCGAAGATTTCGCCAAAACATTTCTAGTGGACTCCCTACGCGCCAAGACTGTACTGGTCGGCGAAAACTTTCGCTTCGGAAACCGTCAAGGTGGCGACGTAAAATTGCTCCAGGAAATCGGCAGACGCTCCGATTTCGAAGTCGTTATCGTGCCGCCGGTCATCGAAAACGGCGTGATCGTCTCCAGCACCGCGGTCCGCGAAGCCTTGCGCGACGGTCGTGTTGCTGACGCCGAGCCGCTCCTCGGCAGGCCGTTTTCGCTCAAAGGTGAGATTCGCCCAGGCACCGGAAAAGGGCGAGAGCTCGTCGTCCCAACTTTGAACCTGGCCACCGAGCAAGAAACCTTGCCCAAAAACGGCGTGTACGCAACTGCCACCGTAGTCGGACCGAAAATCTATTGGTCCGTGACCAACATCGGCGTCCGCCCCACATTCAATGGCCGGAATTTAGCAATCGAATCGCACCTCTTCGATTTCGCGGAGCAATTGACCTCCGGCAAAATGGAAGTAATATTCCTCAAGCGCCTCCGCGACGAGCGGAAGTTTTCGGATCCGGAAGCCTTGCGCGAGCAAGTGCTGAAAGACATCGAGCAGGCAAGAAGCGTGGTAACCGCCAACCAATAGGAACAGAAATGGAAAACAAAGAAGTCGCCAGAATCCTCCGTGAAACCGCGCAATTGCTGGAAATCGATGGCGCTATAATCGGACGCTATCGCAGCTACGAAAAAGTCGCGGAGCTTCTCTACAGCCTTCACGAACGCATCGAGGACATCTGCAAGGACCCCAAGAAACTTCGCGAACTTCCCGGCGTCGGCGAAAATATGGCCGAGCACATCTGCGAAATCCTACAGACCGGCGATTACAAACTCCGTCAAAAGCTCCTAAAAAAATACCCCGCGTCTCTGCTGGAGCTTCTGCATTTGCAGTCGCTGGGTCCGAAAAAGGTTCTGTTCCTATGGGAGACTTTTCAAGTCTCCACAATTGAAGGCGTAGAAAAGCTCGCCCGTGAAGGCAAGCTCCGCGAGCTTCCAGGCTTCGGCGAAAAGAGCGAACAAAACATTCTAAAGGCCACCGAATCGGCGAAGCGCTCGACTGGCCGTTTCAAACTCAATGCCGCCGAAGACGAAGCCGAGAAGTTTGCTACCTATATTAAAAATACAGAATTGTCGAAGTCCGCCGCGGCGGTCGAATCCGTCACCCCCGCCGGCTCTCTGCGCCGCGGACGCGAAACCATAGGCGACATCGACCTCCTGGTCACCATGCGTCCGGGACACGACAAGCAGAAAAACGTAGATGCCGTTGCCGAACACATCCTGAAATACCCCGGAATCGATCAAACCCTAGCGCACGGCGAAAACAAAGTCAGCGTCCTGCTCGGCAGCGGATTCCAGGTCGATGTCCGTATGCTTGCAAAGGAAAACTTCGGCGCGGCCCTGCTTTATTTCACCGGCTCCAAATCTCACAACGTCGCCCTCCGCGGCCGCGCCCTGGACATGGGCTGGACACTGAACGAATACGCAATGACCACGCTGAAAGGCGGCAAGGCCGTCGCCGGTAAGTCCGAAGAAGAAATCTACGCCAAACTCGGCCTCGATTACATCGAGCCTGAACTGCGCGAGATGACCGGCGAAATAGAAGCCGCCGAAAATAAAAAACTGCCGAGGCTCATCAAGCTTCAAGACATTCGCGGCGACCTCCAAATGCACACCACCGCCTCCGACGGCCGCAACTCCATCGAAGAAATGGGCGAAGCCGCCAAAGCCCTCGGCTATGAATACATCGCCCTCACCGACCATTCAAAAGCCGTCACCGTCGCAAATGGCATGGACGAAAAGCGCACTCTCGCCCAAATCAAAAAAATTCGCGCCGCACAGGAACGCGTGCCCGGAATCCGTCTGCTCGCGGGAATCGAAGTCGATATTTTGAAGAACGGTACGCTGGACCTCAGTAATGACGTCCTGGCGCAGCTCGACGTAGTAGTCGCCTCCGTCCATTCCTACATGCAACTCGACCGCGCCGCGATGACCGACCGCATCCTCGCCGCCATCGAAAATCCTTACGTTCAAATTATCGCCCACCCCACCGGACGCCTGGTCCTTCGCCGCGATGCTTTCGATTACGATATGGAAAAAGTCCTCGATGCCGCCAAGAAAAACGGCGTCGCAGTCGAGTGCAACGCCTACCCCGACCGCCTCGATCTGAAAGATATTCACCTTCGCATGGCCAAACAGCGCGGCATGAAAGTCGTGATCTCCACCGACGCTCACAACACCACTCACTTTCGATTCATGAAGTACGGCGTAATCACCGCCCGTCGCGGCTGGCTAGAAAAAAAAGACGTCATCAACACGCTCCCGCTCGCTGAATTCATAGCCGCCCTAAGGCCCAAGCCCAGCGCCGCCGTCGCCAAGCCCAAGGCGGCCAAAAGCAAATCCGCCTAGGCCCTGCAGCCCGGCGGAAATTTCGACGGACGCACAGTTTTGAATGGGACGTAGGTTTTAGTAGCGCCGGCGTCTCGCCGGCTCTTTTGACTTCTTGGCCCGGCAAAACGGACGTCACGGAACATTTAGAGTACGAACACCGTATCTCTTTGTGACGCACAACTTAAACGGAGACACCCATGAACCGAACAGTCCTGGCAGGCACTTTCCTCACGATGCTCGCACTATCGACGCTCGCAGCCACCAGCACCCGCGCTGACGACTGGTCCAAAACCTACCCGATCAGCGCTCGCGCCGACCTCCGCGTCTCCACCGACGATGGCGACGTCACCATCATCGGCTCCGATCAAAAACAAATTGACGCCCGCGTCACCACCGAGGGTTACAAACTCAGCTCCAGCGAAGTGCGCATCGAAGAAAGCCAGAACGGCGACCACGTCGTCATCAGCGTCAAAGTGCCGCATTTTAATTTCTCCTTTTTCGGCTCTAGGCACAAGTCCATCAAAGTTGAACTGCATGTTCCGCGCGAGCTCGAACTCGAGGTCGAAACCAGCGACGGTAACGTTGTCGCTCAAAATGTCGCTGGCCGCGTGCATTTCAATACCGGCGACGGCAATGTCACCGCCACCGGAGTCCATGGCGACATTCGCCTCCACACCGGCGACGGTCACATCACCGGAACGAATTTCGATGGCACCCTGGATGCGAGCACCGGTGACGGCAATCTCCAAATCAGCGGCCGCTTCGATTCCCTCACCTTGAAAACCGGCGACGGTAACATCGAAGCCCAGGCAGGCGGCGGTTCTAAGGTGGCAAACGCCTGGACCGTCCGCTCAGGCGACGGCCACATCACCATGCGCGTCCCCGCCGATCTGAACGCAAACGTGGACGCCCACACCGGCGATGGCTCGATCACGCTCGATATCCCGATCACCGTGGCCGGCTCTTTAAGCCACTCTTCCGTCCACGGAAAATTGAATGCCGGCGGCGGAACCCTCTCGATCAGTTCCGGAGACGGCTCAATCCACCTCGAAAAGCTGTGACGATATTCCGAGCGGGCGGCAAAAAGTTTCCAATGTGTGGAAAACCCATGGAAACGGGTCGCCCCTGACACAAGAAATAGGAATTGAGCACCGTTTAATTCCTTAGAATCAACACAATCCCGCGCCCCAGAATTTGGTCCCCCTCGTGCTTTACGTATTCTGTTGTCAGCTTCGATTCTTGAAGTGAGTGAGGCCACTATGCTCGCGTACATCATGATCGCCATTCTCGCCATCCTTGCTTTCCTCTGTATTTCGCACGCCATCCCCGCCATGGCTCGCCGCAAGACGCTGTCGAATTCGCCCTCCGATGTTGATAGTGAACCGACCGCGCTGCGATACACCCACCCCCACGCCCGCTCCCTCTCTCTGGTCAAACAACGCAAATAGTTCGTTCACCGGCGTCGACGACCCTCCCGCGAAGACTGATTCGATTTGCAAAACTCACAGCGTTGCCGCATCATAAGTTGTTTTGTTTCGCACATTCATCCTGTTATCAACGCATCCGTCGCAAAACAATTTCGTTTCCGCGGTTGCCTGCGCGGAAGCAGGCAAGATCTTATGGAGTGCGGCGGCTTGCCGCCGCTTTCGTTTCTATAGTCGGTCCGGTGGCGATGCCGGCGCCTGCGGCAACGCGGAACAATCCGCTGTCCATCGAATTGTTTTCTCGCGGCTCGGAAATGGCCGTCAAAATACGCTCTTAGTTCTCATGGGGGAAACCGAATGCGCAGGCCAGTAAGTGTTACTCCGCCAAAAGGAAAATTGGGAATCCTGATGCCGGGAATGGGCGCCGTTAGCACTACGTTTATGGCGGGCGTCGAACTAGTCCGGCGCGGTCAATCTGTTCCGGTAGGCTCGCTCACTCAGCTAGGCACCATCCGACTCGGCAAACGCACCGAAGCCCGCACGCCCAAAATCAAAGATTTTGTCCCGCTCGCAAAACTAGACGACCTCGTCTTCGGCGGCTGGGACGTTTTCAAAGACGACGCCTACCAGGCTGCCTCGAACGCCGGAGTGCTCGACGCCAAGGACCTCGGGAAGGTGCAGAAGTTTCTCAAAGGCATCAAGCCCATGAAGGCCGCCTTCGACCAACACTACGTGAAGAATTTGAGCGGCCCCAACGTTAAGAAAGGCAAAAATAAATTTGATCTCGCCGAGCAGCTCCGCGAAGACATCCGCAGCTTCAAGAAAAAGAACAAGTGCGACCGCCTGGTCATGGTCTGGTGCGCTTCCACCGAAACATTTCTAAAACCCCAGGACGTGCACAAGGATCTGAAATCCTTCGAAAAAGGGATGCGCACGAACGACCCTTCAATTGCTCCGTCCATGCTCTACGCCTACGCCGCCATCAGCGAAGGCGTTCCTTTCGCTAACGGTGCGCCGAACCTCACCGTCGATATCCCCGCTCTCGAAGAATTCGCAAAAACGAAAGGTGTCCCCATCGGCGGCAAGGATTTCAAGACCGGTCAAACCTTGATGAAGACAATCCTCGCCCCTGGATTTAAAGCCAGAATGCTAGGCATGAACGGTTGGTTTTCCACCAACATCCTGGGCAACCGCGACGGCGAAGTGTTAGACGATCCCGGCTCGTTCAAAACCAAAGAAGAATCCAAACTCGGCGCTCTCGAATACATTCTGCAGCCGAAGCTCTACCCTGAGCTCTACGGCACGATCCATCACAAAGTCCGTATCAACTACTATCCCCCGCGCGGCGACAATAAAGAAGGCTGGGACAACATCGACATCTTCGGCTGGCTCGGCTACCCCATGCAGATCAAAGTCGATTTCCTCTGCCGCGATTCAATCCTCGCCGCGCCCATCGTTCTCGACCTGGCTCTTTTCTTCGACC
>Ga0302325_10026314_pt1 | contig 12082 bp, 10 predicted proteins | sample Palsa_T0_2_FD_201948 | JGI IMG/M metagenome (GOLD analysis project Ga0302325, IMG submission 201948) | Peat permafrost microbial communities from Stordalen Mire near Abisko, Sweden - Palsa_T0_2 | ecosystem: Environmental > Terrestrial > Soil > Palsa > Peat permafrost | place: Sweden: Abisko...
TATTGGGCGGAATACCGACTATTGCCTTGGATTACTCCCCCACCTGGGATGCTCAGATTTATCAGTGGACCCCGGCTGCAATTGCCAGTGGATACCGCGGCCAGTTGCGTGAAGAGTTCCAGATCCTCACTTTCGTGCAGGACGGCCTGCTTACCGCACCAGGTGGTGCGCCATTCACGACCAGCAACTTCTCCATCAATTGCCCCATAGTTATACGGCTCGATTAGTCTTCCCTCGTGCCCGTTGCTCCGGTCCTGTCTGAGCAGCGGGCACACTTTTATTGGCGGACTTGCGCATCAAATTGACGCATCGAATGACCGGTTGGTGTCTGAAGCGGTCGGTGAAGTTGAGTTGGAGGACAATGTACTCGTGATCCGCCGCATCCACGTCATTCTAAAACTGAAGACCGAGGAATCGCACAGAGAAACTGCAACCCGAGTCCATGGTTTCTTTGCCGATCGGTGTCCCGTATATCGCACGTTCAAACCTGCGATCGCGATGACTACGGAGCTGGTATTCGAGGATCTAACGTCATAAGTTTCATCTCGCGCCGAAGACAACGCAGGACCGGTTACGACTTTCGGTCCGCATCCATAAACACTTCGATGGTCAACGGCAGCTCGAACGGGATCGTCTCCGGTGCCTCGCACATCGTGTCGCTACATTGCTGAAAGCGGAGCTGGCCTGACAACACGGTTTTACCCGCGACGATTGGAAATTTGAGCAGTAGCGAACCCAGCCCCTGGAACGAACCACCGTACACCGGTAGCGTCTCACCCAGCGCCGTGATTTCCATCGGCCGTGCCGCCGGAAGTTCAAAGGATTGCCTTATGACTTTCGGATCGTCGAAGGTAATTGACGTGGCCGTGTAGTGGTCCGGCAGAGGCATGCCGTAGACGTGCCAACCGGGCTCCAGATTGAACTTCGCAAACAAGCCGATCTCCTGGCCCGCAAATGCGCTCGGGCTAGATAGCCTAATCTCCAGCCTGAGTGCGCCGCTCTGGAGAGTTATCATCGGAGCCTGCTCATCAACCACTCCAAATTCATGCAGAACTACTGCCGACGCAGTCACGCGGTGCTGGTAGTTCTGCACGAAGTATTTCCGGATCAATTTGCGGTCGGGAGCTACCAGATATTCCACGGGATGCGGTACGCCATGGGCTCGTAGCCCGGCAGCAATGTTGGTATTGAAGATCCCAAAGCGGCGGATCACCCCGCTATCGTGATCCGAAAGCAGCGGAAATCCGATGCCATGCTTGTCTGCAAAGCCCCTGAGAATCTCCTGGGAATCATAACTGACGGCTGCGATCCGGACGCCATTCTTCTCCAGCATCGAACGGGATTGTTCCAACTCGACCAGTTGGGAGCGGCAGTATCGTCACCAGTCCGCGCTGCGATGGAACACCAGCAGCAAGCCGTTGGGCCCAGTGAGATCCGTGAGCGATCGCAAAACACCGCTCGCATCGGGTAGGGCGAAGTCCGGTATCCGCTCGCCTGGCTCCGGTCCAGTCGTGTAATTATCGTTGGTCGCGTTAACCTGCTTGGCCTGCAACTCCTCAGAGACCGGCTCACCAGCGGCACGCCGTCGTCCAAACTCCCGCATGATGGCGGCCTTTTCCGCCAGATCCGCCGGCACGTCGTAGGCCATCGACGAAGCACCCTTACAATCTTCAATCGACATTTGTTTCATCCCGATACATGACCTTGTGCCGGCGGGTTTTCACCCAATCTCCAATCTGCTTGACAGTCATTAGGTTCTGGTGGTTGAAGAGCTCCCAACTAACGATTTGGTCCAGCGGTTTTTTCCACCTTTTGTACGACGGCTTCAGGGGCGGTCCGAAACACATTATGTCGACGACGTCGAGTTCCTGGGGAATGTCGAGCAGCGGCCGTATGTTCCTTTGCATCTCATCCTGTCCGATGGCGGTGATCCACCAGACGGCGTATCCCAAAGCGGCAGCCGCGAGGTGCGCAGACATGGTGGAGGCGGCCACCGATTGCAGCAGGATTCGCTCGGCATTCCGGCGATACATCCGGTCCAATTCTGATCCGTCATTCAAGACCGGGAAGGCCCGGACAAAACGGTAATCGACGGCGATGGCGATGACACCAGGCGCCGTGGCAACTCCGGAATAATTCGGCGTCGGGAATTTCATCTGTAGCTTGACGCGGTTTTGCTGCTCCTGGACAAAGTACTGGCTGATGGCCTGTTTGACCGACGCGTCGCGAACCACGATGTAATGCCAGGGCTGGGCGTTGGCGCCGGATGGCGCGTGTCGTGCCGCCTCCAGAACCAGTTCGTAGTGCTCTCGCGGAATCTCGCACGGAGCGAACGCTCGATTGGTCATTCGGTTCCGGATTACGTCCATCAGAGCTTCGTAGCGCTCCGTGTTTACCTGGGCTGCATCTGTCACCTGTTGATCCATCTCACACTCCTTCGTGTGGTCCAAGACTTCGTGCTTGCCGATAGGCCGCGGGCGAAACCCCAACACTGCGCCGGAACCAGTTCGATAGGTGGCTCTGCGAGTAGAAGCCAGATCGTAAAGCAACCTCGGCCAAAGGCAGATCGGTGCTCTGGAGAAGCGCCTTGGCTCGTTCCAGACGGCGTTGAAGCACGTACTGGTGAGGAGCCACCCCAACAGCGGCTTTAAAGGCTCGGATCAAATATATCGGACTCAATTTAATTTGCTCGGCTAGCGCTCGCAGGGTGAGGTCGCTGGCGAGATTCTCTTCAATGAACTCGGCCAATCTGCGCATTCTCCAGCCTGAGATTTGGTCAACAGCGGGCGTATGAACGCGCCGCGAGCGGGACGAGTGGTTTCGCGCCAGATGCGCGGCGATCATCTGGCCCAGACTGTCGACGTACAGTTCATCGCCCACGGCTCCTCCTCGCAAGAGTGAGCAAACGGCGTTGGCCAGTTGTTCGAGCAGCGGGTCCATCAGGGCGAAGCGGGGAACCACTTCCGCGTTTGAACCGTCGCAACCGTACATCTCACCGACTGCGGCCTCGTAGATAGACTGCCGCAGGTATATTTGCAGGATCTCGGGACGTCCCGAATGCTGCCAAATGGTAGTCGCCTGACCTGGAGTGAGACAAAGGCAGCGGGGCCCGACTACAGCCCGGTCCGGGCGGCCGCCCTCCACCCTCCGCGTCACCTGGGTGGGACGGGTCAAGTGATAAATCAATGCGGGATGGCCCATTGCAGGTTCGGTCGCTTCAAATGGAGACTCCTCGATAATCGCCCCGTATAGTGAACGCCAGCCCATAGCCGGGCTATGAACGATCAACCGGTTGCTGGCCCGAAGCGCCCGGCCATGCGTTTCGTCCGTCGCAAAGATCGGAAGCTGGGAGAACCTCATGCAAACTCCGGAACGCCACTAGCAGACTCGCGTTGATTATAACTCTGGAGGAGTGCCGGCAGAACTGCCGAACGGCGCAGAAGTAAGTAATTTGATGATAAAGTGAACTTCCCGCAAACGGGACGCCAGTTCGGCCCATAAAGTTGTCCCATGCAACCGTCAAGATGAGCGAGAAGGTGGCCCTGGTAATCAGTCAAGCGCCCTCAAGATGCCATTTCTATAATTGATGGCTTCGGATCAGTCGCGACTCGCTTACGAAGCACTACCTGTCGGCCCCCCAGATTGAACTCAACTTCATCGACGAGATGCCTCATCAGGAACACGCCACGGCCATGACCGGCGAATATGTTCTCGCCAGACGTGGGGTCCGCCAAGCCGGCGGGATCGAAACCGTCTCCATGATCAGTAACGGCTATTACCACCCGTGCCTGGTCGTCGCAGCCTGCGCAAACGTCTATAGTCTTACCCGGATCTTCATGATTACCGTGGATGATCGCATTCGATAAAGCCTCCAGCAGCGCGCGATGTAAATCATCAGAGCCGGCCTGAAGGTATGGGAGCGTTTGGAGCAGGCTCATTATCCTGTCGGCAGCCCCTTCCACCCCATCGCGGTCACTTTTGATCGTCAGTTGAAAGCTCAACACCAGGTTTGGTCAGACGATACACTTGTTCGTCCATTGCGGACTCCTATCATCAATCAATTCGTTTCTCCCACGGCGAAGTTACTCAAGCAATCCACATCGCAAGGCAAGAGAATACCCCTTTACAGTTATAACTGTCCCTGTCCGCGTAGCGCGCATGGCTTTTGCGCTGTTCGATCTTAACCAAGCTTACGTGGGAGTCGGGTGATATTTCGGAGGCGGAGGAAAAGTTGGGCCTTGCCACCGTTATCAAGAGACGCGCAGAAAAGCCATAACCTATCCGCGTCATTAACGAACATACGAGTAGAAAGGCAACTACATTTACCAAGGAGCAAGACTATGAAACAGCATTTTTCGACGATCGCCATCCTGGCTGCGAGTTTGATGACCACCGTGCTCGTTCCCGCGCTGAAGGCGGATGAAAACAACAAGTTGACTACCATCACAATCGATCAGTCAATTGACGTCCAGGGCACCGTCCTGCCTGCAGGATCGTATGTGATAAAACTTCTCGGTTCGCCCCTGAACCGATTCAACGTGCTGATCTACAACGCCGATGAGAACCATGTCATCGCTAACGTTCTCGCGATTCCGGCATACAGGCTGCGGCCGACGGGTGACAGCAAGTTCAACTTCTATGAATCAGAAGAGGGACAGGCCCCAGCGTTGCACACCTGGTTCTATCCTGGCGACAACTCCGGCTTTGAGTTTCGAGCCCCAAAGAGAATTGCTCAAGCCAATTCCAAGCAGAGCAACCCACCGAAAGTAGTGGCATCGATTGCGAGTGACAACTAGTCTATAAGCGCCCGCCATGCCCGCGTTTGAATGAGTTCCCCCTGACTCCTCGCTCGAAGTCACGCCCACTGCGCCGTCCTCGGCACAGTGGGCGCTTTTTTTGATTAGCACTACTTTCACTCATGTCGATCGATGATGTTGAGTTCCTTATTCGTTAGGTGATCGCGCTTGGGAAGAGATCGGTTCTGAGATTCGGAGAGTTCGTCCTCCAGAAGAGGAGTGGGGCTCGCGCCAGAAGATGTTGCTGGATCCGAACAGAAGAGTCCAAACGAAAACGACAAAAGGGCGCCCGCTTTCCTGGCCGACAAATCCCGTGTATATTCTCGGTGACGGAGATCGCTTCGGCAAAGGGCTTGACAACTGTGGAGCAATTGGTCGGCGGCCTGATTCCTTCGCTGGATGGCGCCACCGGTCGGGCCTTCATTTACCCAATCCAATCAGTCTCTGTGATCTTACGCTGCTGCGGCCTTCGTTGACACTGCCGAGATATCTGTCGCCACGCCAACACTCCCCTGCGCGCTGGTACCCCATTTCCACGGGAACGTCGACCAACTACAAGAAGTAGCACACGACAAAGCTGGCACGACCACTACGCGCAGAGCCCAGCATTTTAGGATCCTTGACCTATGCGTATCTTCGCCATGATCCGGTCTACGATCGGCTTGACGGCTGACTCAGGTAGGTCGAACGACCTAGTGTCGGTAACAATCTTCACAGTCTTGCGGGTCGAATCGCAGATTACCTGGCAGGTTCTACAATGCGCGACATGGTCTTCGAGTTGCTGGCGGACTTTGGTAGGGACTTCGCTCTCCAAGTAATCTCCGAACTCAGCCATGAACTCGCTGCAAGTAATCACAAACCCATCCTTTTGGCGCTGGTAGCGAAGTGAGGTGCGAGCGCCTCGCGTAACATCAGGCGTGCCCTCAAGAGACGACTCTTCACGGTCGTAATTTCCAAGTTGAGAGCCGCTGCAGCCTCCCCGGTCGAGACTTGGTCGATATCTCGCAGCACCAATACGACCCTGTACTTTGATGGAAGCCTCATGACCGCCCGTTCAACGAGCTCTCGGCGCTCGGCTTCAGAGTAGAGTTGCTCGGGGTTGTCTCCCCAAGCCCGAACGAGTCGGGGGTGGAACTCCTCTCCGTGGTCCTCCTCGTCGAAGCTTTCAAGCGGCTTGCGCTCCCGGAGGCTTTGAAGTGCGGTATTGGTAGCGATCGACAAAAGCCATCTGGAGAATGTTGATCGGCCCTCAAAACTGCCGATGTACCGAAATGCTTTCAAAAACGTCTCCTGGAACGCGTCTTGAGCCTCTTGGACGTTCCCTACGATACCGACTAGCGTCCGGTGTACACGGCGGCTGTGACGGATGACCAATTCTTCAAAAGCTTCCAGATCTCCGGCCTGCACCTTGGCCACCAAACTAGCGTCTGGGTCAATTTGTGTGCCTTCCGCGGGGTACTCTTCGGCGAGGGCTGGAAGGGCATCCTTGAGGGTGTACACGTGTCTGGGTTTAACGTCCGGGGTCGTCCCGAGGCCCATTTGTAGCGTATTCAGGAAGTTGTTAAGCGCCGTCACAGCTACTGTCTCCAGAATGTGCTCTTCGGTGAAGCCGTGGCCAATAAGTTCATCGATATCCTCGCTGCCGATCCTGAAACGTCGACCTGCAAGTTTGAGCGCGAAGTCCAGAAGGGCCTTGGTCTCCTTTGGAAGATCGGCTTCGTGATGATCCAGCGCGATTTGGTCGGCTTCTTCCCTCGATAGACCCATTATGTGAAGCATCTCGCAATGGTCGGCAACGCAGTAGGTGTTCAGGTTTGTTGCCGCGGCGACCAGGAGGATGCACTCTTTCTGCAGGTGGGAGAGAACATCTTTAGGCCCCAGTACGTCACCGAACAGCTCCATTTCTGCTTCGAGGACATCTGGTCTAAGTGTCTGGGCGCGGGAGAGGTTGGGAATGAACCCAAATCTTTCGAGAAAGATGGCAAAAGGCGGGAAGCTCTCGGGACTGCGTTCGACGGCCCGCAGGTAGGGGCCGCCGGTCCCGCCAACATAGGCTGCTTTCGGCGGAGACGTGTGGTTAGACGTGGGAATCACACGCGGCTCGAAGTCGGGCAATGGGCTCAGCCCAGTGGACAGCGTGGAAAGAAAGCTGGCCAGACTAGTGACCAGGATTGCTTCCAGGATGGACTCATCGTTGAATCCGCGATCCCGAAGCAGTTCGATATCTTCACGTGACAGCCAAGGAGCGCGCATCGCCAGCTTGATCGCGAAGTCGAGCAAAGCCGCGTCAGATGTCGACAGGGCAGCTTTGCGGTTATTGATGACGATCTGATCGAGTTGGCTGACCGGGACTCCCAGTGAACGTAGCACCTGATAGTGCAACGCTACGCAATAGTTGGATTGATACTCGACCCCGACTGCGAGCAATATAGATTCCTTCTGGATTCGGGACAGAATCGAGTCCTTGAAAAGCACGGCGCCCATAAGCTCGGCTTCACCCTCAAGGACCCTCGGTAGCAGGGTTTGGGCGCGAAAGAGGTTCGGAACCATCCCAAAGTGTTCCTCAAAGGAGACGAAGGGAGGAAACGTGCCGCCCAGATCCACCTCTTGGAGGTAGCTCATTGATGTTTTCAACCGCTACTTTAGACCACTAGAGGTTGATCATTGCTCCTGTAATCAGAGACGGATATATCGCGAAACGGATGCGAGAAATTTGCGCCTCGCCGGCCTAGTGGCTTTGGCCACCGGACGGCCATTCGGCGACAGCAAGCCCAAGCGAAGCCGGCGATCAAGCCGACGGCCTGGCGGTTCTGCATCAGAACGAGAACCGGGCGACTAGCGTACCCGTTCGGCCCTGAAGGTACGGCGCCGTACCGTAGATGCTACCAGTCGGCAGGTAGGTGTTGATGACTCCGAAGCCACTGCTAAAGATGCCGCTCGATACGCCAGGCGCGTTCTGCGGATTCCCCGTGGTCGGATTCGGCAACAAGGTGCGGTTGAAGATGTTGACGAATTCGGCTCGGATAAAGAGGTTGAATTTACCCTCGGGCCCAAACCGGAAATTGCGGCCGACATTGGCGTTCTCGGTCGGTGTCCGCGGACCGCGGAAATCTCTGTAGTACACCGAGGTTGACGCGCAAGCCGCATTCTGTGGACAGGGCGCCCAGGCGGCGGGGTTCAGCACCTGAGTGGTAGCCGGATTAAAGCTGCTGTGGTCGTTAATGTTCACACCTTGCGTATAAAGGGGCTGGCCCGCAACCCGGATGTCCTCACTCTGGAAAAAATTCGGCGTGGTGCTGACAGGAGGTGCCAGGAACTGGCCGCTCTGGTAATTCGCGAACCAGCCGATCTGCCAATCCTTCGCTAAGTAATGCAGGCCGCCCTTGGTCGGAATGAACGACGCCCCGGGTACGGTGTAGATGGCGTTGAAGTTCAGATCCTGCGCAGGAATTTGCTGCAGTTGCCACACGCTGCTCTGGGGATTAAAGAAGTTCTGGCGGTCCGGCTCCACGAAGCCCTGGCCCCGTGTGTATGTGCCGCCGGCTTGCAGACCATGCGACAAGCGCTTGGTCACCTTGATTTGAAGGGAATCGTATTTGGAACGCCCGGTCGGGGAATTGGCATCTAGAATACCACCGTACTGTGCAAACGGGTAAAGCGCGCTCTGTAGCGAATTTGTCGCCGGGAAACCGGCATAAGGCGTAAAGCCGGCGTGTCCGGACGCCGCCAGTCTAGCCTGTACCGCATTGCTGTTGAGCGGCTGAGTCGTCAGCAGGTAATCCTGGTAATTGTTGGTGCCCGCAGGGCCCGTTCCAGGATATGGGTAAAACCCATATTGCGCATAAGTTGACGCCGGGATCTGAGCAGCTGCGCCGCTGGCGGTGTTATACGGGCCCGTACCGTCCACGGACCCCAAAGGTCCACTGCCAAGCCACGCAGCGCGGTTACCGACGTAGGAAGCTTCGACGATGAAATTTGGCGAGATCTCTTGCTGGATGCCGAAGCTGAATTGGTTGATGCGGGGCGGCCGGTTTTCATTCCCGTCAGGAACATAGGGATCGGACACACCGGGTATCCCCACCGTGCCGGGGACGGGATAAATGTATGGATTGGTTACAGGAAAGCTTGGTTGCTCAATTGCGCTCGGAGTCGCGATATTTACATAAGGGTTGATCCCGGACAGAGGATATACCCCGTTCGTGCCTATGGGGGTTCCGGCTGGATATGCAACGAACTGGTAAGTGTATCCCCAGCCACCGCGCAACACGGTCTTGGGCTTAAGCTGATAAGCAACGCCCAGACGCGGTCCGAGGGCGAAAGGATATGCCGATTTGTAAAAGTTGCAGTTGCAGGTGTTGGCATATTGCACGGCACCCAGTGCACCTCCGGCGTTGACGTTCGGCAAGGTTGGGTCCAACTGTCCCAAGCGGCCATATTGCTCATGTTCCGGAGTGGCGTAATCCCACCGGACGCCGTAGGTCACAGTCAAATTGCGACGCACCTTCCAGGAATCTTGCGCAAACAGTCCCCACTCCTGGCTTCCCTCACGGGTGAACTCGGACGGGGTCTGGGTGACGGAGGCGTAGTCGCCTAACAGGAAACTGGCGAATCCAAAACCCATGTTATATCCGTTGAAATTCGTGGTGGGAGTGTATGGTTGCGCGGTTGCGGTTGCGATGCCAGCTCCATTTACAGCATCCAGAGTAACCCCAGAAAAGGCTCCAGTGTAAGCTTGCTCCAGATATACCTCCGCGCCGAACTTGAAAGTATGCTCGCCCTTGACCCACGTCAAATTGGCGTTGAAGCTCGGTTTCTCTTCGTAATTTTGCGATTGGATCTGGCCACTGGTGCCAATATTCTGGATGCCACCAAACCCGGAAACTGAGCCGATAGCGCCCTGAATACAATTGGTCGGGGTGCCAGGGGGCCCGATGAGCTGGCCGCACAATCCCGTTAGACTCGGAAACTGGCGGTCTTCGAGAAACCCGGAGAGATCGAATGCGGAGGGGTTGAAAGCGAGGAACGGCGCATGATCGTTGAAACTGGTGTGAAAGTAGCCCGCGCCCAAGTGCAGCAGCATAGTCGGAGAAATGGTGCGGTCGTAGTTCAGCCGAGTAATCCAGGTGGGAATGAAGGTACCACGGTACCCGCCGATCTCGGTCGGCAGACCATCCGCATTCCCAAGCGGAGAGGAGATCTGGCTTTCGGTGTTGTTTCTGGTCCAAAAGAACGACAACTTGTCTTTGTCAGACAGAATTTCATCCACCTTCACGGACGGGATGGCTGAGTATCTTCCGCCGGCGATGGTGCCGTTATAGTTACCAACGAGATTGGAGTTCTGCGGTTGAGGAAACAGGGCGAGAAACGCTAGCGAGCTGGCACTCAATGCGCTCGCGGGAATCTTATTGCCAGGGTACGGATTAGCGTACCCCAGACCGTTAGCCGGATTGATGGCACGCGTGCTGGGATCGTAGATCTCATTGGCGTAGATTGGGCGGCCCAACGCGTCGGTTCCCAGTGGAGTGGTCGGAATGCCGTACTGTGCGCACAAGCTGCAAGTGCCATTCTGCGAAATGGCGGAGAAGTCGCCATTCCGAAAAGCCGTGGTTGGGACTGTATCGACGAAGTTGTACTGCGAGCCCTCCAGATACTGCTCATACGCGAAGAAGAAGAATGTCTTGTTCTTTCCGTTATAGAGTTTGGGGATGATGACGGGACCGCCCAGTGTGCCGCCGAAATCGTTGCGGCGGTTTCGGGGCCGTTCCTTTCCACCAACGCCATTGCTGCTGTAGGGGTCGCCCGCGTTCAGGTCTTCGTTGACGAAATAGTCGAAGCCGGTGCCGTGATATTGATTTGTTCCAGACTTCGCCGTGAGGTTGACGACTACGCTACCGGCCTGTCCGAACTCGGGGGCGTAGTTGCTGGTCTGGTATGCGATTTCCTGAATCGCATCCGCGTTGGGCTGAGCTATCTGAGTATAGTCGTAGTTCCCAAAGATACGAGAGGTCGCATCCTGGCCCTCGATGCGAAACGTCTCAGTCAGAGCGGCGGTGAAGGGATTTCCCGGAATCGATCCGCCCAACCCGTTGACAGTGAATAATCCGCTGGTGGCATAATCACTCACACCCGGAAGGGTCAGAAGCGTGTTGTAGGGATTGCGGTAGCCGGATGTACCGGAGTTGACCGTTCCAATCCCCAACAGAGGGAGGTCGTCGAATTGCTTGACCGTAACATTGTGAGTTAAGTCGCCGGTTTGGGTGTCCAGGAGCGAGGCTTCGCCTTGGACGGTGACGGACTCCGTGGCCGCGCCTATTTCCAGAGGGACATCTTCCTTCAGGGTTTGCGCCGCCCCTATGGCGAGGTTGGTGTGGGTGTAGGTCTTGAAGCCTTGCACCATCACGGACAATCCGTAGGTGCCGACCGGCAAATTCGGGACGGTGTAATTTCCTGCGGCAGTTGTTGCCGCGGTATAGACGCCACGTGTTTCGGCGTTGGTGGCTTGCACGGTAGCTCCAGCGACTGCCAAGCCAGTTGGATCGCTAACTGTACCAGTGATGGTTCCAGTACCGCCCTGGCCGAATGCCAAGGGCACAAAGGTCAAAAACAACAACGCTGTTAGGAATGAACCAGCGGCTACAAACACTGAGCGCATGTACGCATCTCCTCAAGGTTTGAGTATCTAAAGCTCGTTCGACTAAACCTCAAACCCACCGACGTGTCCGCATCGCCTGACAGCCTTAATCAAGGCGAGCGAAGGGATGAGCGCAAGTGAGTTCTATGCTTGGGAGTTCGGGCCCACGAACCAGAAGTTACGCCTGATCATGTTTTTTTTGAGCCCTCGGCGTGGGCCGGGCCATGCCACAGCGTACGGTATTACGCCAACGATGGAGTTTGTTAAGTCTTGCATCCTTTCCTCGCGCATCCCGTCTGAGGGGATGAAGAGTCCAGCTGGCACGACGCGTGGTGGAACGAGTTGTAGGAGCATGACAATCCAGCCGAAGCACCTCGAGGAGCAACCGATACGGCCGGATACCGGTCACTATCCGTCTCCTGCGCCGGACTTGGCAAGCCTAATGATGTTGTACCAACGGGGCGACGCTACCGCCATAACCGTTCTGGTGGAGTCGCTAAGCCCACAGCTGTATCGGTTTTTCGCGAGCCAAATGGGCAGCAGAACCGACGCGGAAGACATGCTCCAAGACGTGTGGCTGCGGATTCACCGGGTGCGCCACACGTATCGGCCAAGCGAGCCCTTGCTCCCCTGGGTTTATGCCATAGCCCGGCGT
>Ga0302325_10026317_pt1 | contig 12081 bp, 10 predicted proteins | sample Palsa_T0_2_FD_201948 | JGI IMG/M metagenome (GOLD analysis project Ga0302325, IMG submission 201948) | Peat permafrost microbial communities from Stordalen Mire near Abisko, Sweden - Palsa_T0_2 | ecosystem: Environmental > Terrestrial > Soil > Palsa > Peat permafrost | place: Sweden: Abisko...
GGCGTTGGCGTCGGCGTTGGCGTTGGCGTTGGCGTCGGCGTCGGCGTTGGCGTTGGCGTTGGCGTTGGCGTCGGCGTCGGCGTCGGCGTTGGCGTTGGTTGAGCACCTGCTGCGCGGAAAGCCGCGATCTGCATTATCCAACCACCGGAAGCAAGCGGCGCGGTCGCCGTGTAGGCGCCAGTAGAACTCACTATTTCGTCCTCTGCGATGTCTCCGTCGGGGCTAGTCAGTATTCGCGCTGTAAAGCCGGTTCCAGCGCCGGTCGTCGCGGTCGCGACCATATTACCTGCAACCAAAACATCCGAAGCGCTTGTCGTGGTAACCGCTCCCGAGGAACTCGATGCGCTGCTTCCATTTGCCCCTTTCGCAATATCCAAAGGGTTGGATGCATCGAGGCCGCTGTATTCGAGAACCCGAATGTCCGGGTACGAGGTCGAGCCGCCGAATGTTACAGTCACCGTGTTCGATCCACCAGCGATGTTCCTGGCATAGTAGATTGATTGAGTTAACAACGTGGTTTCTTTCGTGGGACCCACCGCAAGGCTGTACGAATTGCCAAGGGAGTCCTTGACCGAACTCACGACATTGGCCGTATCGTTCCATCCCACGATCACCACGTTCAGGTTCCCCGCCGTCTGCGCTCCAGGATACGCCACCGTTACAGTCGTCTGCGACGTTTGCGGCACCGCGGATTTACCCTGGACGTACGCCACCGCAGCAGAAAGCCCCTGCGGGAACAGGGCGCCCGTAGCCGCAATGAAGAATAAGAAGAAGCACAGAGTGAGACCCGGCGTCCTGTAGACACCTTTCCTGGTGCGCGCACCAAGGGTCTTGTGCGCGCCAGAATTCAGACGGGCAACGAAGACGAGCATCAAGCGCCTGAAATCGGAAGGTAGAAGGTTCATTGAGGGAATTGATCGATTCGGAAAGGGATTAGGCGTATTCACGGTGGTCTGAACAAGGTCTGAGCAGATGCGGCAATCTACTCGGACCGGTTCAGGGTGTATATCGACAGCGAATCGATGCTCTCAAGGAATATTAGCCGGGGAAATAGGAGCGGCTAACGCTGTATATAGAAACAAGAACTCACTAGAAATTACCGTAAAACAAAATAGGGCGTCCCGATCAAGCTGGAGTTTGGGCGATTATCGACCCTCTGCAGACAGGTTGGGTTTGCGAAATTTTTCTTAAAGTCAACACAAGGCAAGCAGCACATCGTTCTCGAATGGGAAACATCAGAGCGTGCCAAGAACCAGTTTGCGGCAATAGAAGGCCTCCGCGCGACCGGTGGTTGAAGCGCATTCGATCCCCCGGATTCGATGCATGGCCTCAAAGGTGTCGCTGGTGAACCAATGCTTCGTCGACTGCGTCTGGAAATGCTTCAGGAGCAATTCGACCTTTGAAGCGCAAAGTCGGTCCGAGAGAGGCACAAACACGTTCGGCTGGCCAAGGTCCCCGTCATACTTCAGAATCTCGTACTCGAGGATCAGATGGTTCCTGAATGTATTCCAAGCCAGGTCAGACAAGACCCGGTGATCCTGATGCCGGTCTTCGCGGTAATGAGTGAAGACAATATCCGGATCGAATTTTGCCTTGACCTCTTCAAACCACTCCTTGATTGATACCCACTCACTCGGGAAGTAGCTTTCGCGAAATGATCCGATGATCACCTGTTTTCGCGCCACGCAAGCAAGGAATTCATCCGCACTCCGGCGCGCTTCTTCGGCACGGATTCCCGGGGCGCTGAATACCACCCACTGAATCTCCACATCAGGAACCTGTCCGGTCAGCTTGAGCAAGGTTCCGCCCGCGCCGATCTCGATGTCGTCCGAGTGAGCGCCGAGACAGAGAACGCGGCGCACTGAACCGAAGGGAAATTGCCACATAAGTTTTGCCAGCGTCTTCAGAGGGTGCCGAAGTCGCTGAACTCTGGAATATTTGCCACAATAACGCGTGCGATCTCGAAAGAGGCCGTCGCGGCCGGGGAAGGTGCGTTGCACACATGGATTGCGGACGGACTGTGGACAATCAGGAAGTCATCCACGAGGCCGCCGTCGGGGCGCAGTGCCTGGGCGCGTACACCGGCCGCTCCAGGGACGAGGTCTTCTTCGCGGATTTCGGGAATCAGCTTCTGCAGGCTAGCGACGAATGCCTTTTTGCTGAAGGAGCGGCGCATTTCTTCGAGTCCCGATTTGGCGTGCTTTGCCGCCAGTCGCCAGAATCCGGCGTAGGTCATGGTGTCTATAAAATCCCGCAAATTGAACGATGTGCGGTGGTACCCCTCCCGCTTCAAGCTGAGCACGGCGTTCGGCCCGGCGTGAACGCTGCCGTCAATCATCCGAGTGAAATGGACCCCGAGGAACGGGAAACTCGGGTCGGGCACGGGATAGATCAGGTTTCGCACAAGTGAGCGGCGTCCGGGCTTGAGTTCGTAATATTCCCCCCGAAACGGCACGATTCGCGCACCGGGTTCGGCGCCGGCTAATTTTGCCACACGATCGCTCTGCAACCCGGCGCAATTGATGACCCATCGGGCGGCCATAGGATCCTTTGAGGTTTCCAGAATCCCCCCGTTGTCGTCCACGTGGAAACGCCGCGCCCTCGTGCCCAATCGCAGTTCACCCCCATGGCCTACGATCAGCTCGGCCAATTTTTCGCAAACGGCGACAAAATCTACGATTCCGGTCGACGGCACGTGGAGTCCCGCCAGACAGCTCACGTGCGGCTCAATTTCCTTCACCTCGGCAGCGCCAAGTTTCTTCGCCTCCAACCCGTTCGCGATCCCGCGTTCATAGAGACTCTCCAGCAGAGGAAGCTCAGACGCCGTTGTTGCCACAATGACCTTCCCGCAGGCTTCGTGTGGGATGCCGTGCTGTTCGCAGAATTTGACCAGCCGGCGGTTTCCTTCGCGGCACAATTTCGCTTTGAGACTACCCGGCTTGTAGTAGATGCCGGAGTGGATGACCCCGCTGTTCCGGCCGGTTTGATGCCGGGCCCAGGCATCTTCCTTCTCAAGGACTGCGATACGAATCCCGGGCCGTTGTTCGAGAAGGGTCCAAGCAACCGTCAGCCCGACGATGCCTCCTCCGATAACGACGCAATCAAATTTTTGCATGGTCAACCTTACTGTACCAGCGAGGAGAGGAGAACGGCGCGGACACTACGACTTTACGGCAGGACGGATCATAATCTCTGTGACCTCCGCCGTCTGCGGAAGTGCGATAGTGTTCATCACGACCTCAGCGATATCCTCTGGCTGAAGTAACTTCTCCGGCAGGTACGCACGCCCTTCTATGGTGCAAAGTGACGCTTGGAGCGGAGTCGCCGTCCGCCCAGGATACACGCTAATCACCCGGACGCCCTTTGCGTTAACTTCTTGTCGAAGCGCATCCGCAAATCCCTTCAGGGCGTGTTTGCTCGCTGCGTATTGGGCAGTGCCTGCGGACGGGTTCTGTACGACGCTAGAGTTCACAAAGACAATCTGACCTCTACTGGCACAGAGTTCAGGCAAGAGGTGCTTCGTCACCGAGAATGGTGCGATAAGATTCACAGTCAGCAACTTAATAAATTGTTCCACGGTCGCGTCCTCAACTCGCGAAAGGCTCATCACCGCCGCACTGTGCACGAGCAACTCGATGGGTCGACCGAACGACCGGAGCCTCTCGGCAAGCGTTGCACCGACATCGGAAGCACAAAGGTCGAGCGCGATCGGGATTGACTCGACACCAGCCTGAGTTGCCAATTGCGCGACCTCCTGCAGCTTGCCCAGGGTACGCCCAACAAGACAACAGGGCACACCCCGACCAGCTAGCGCAAGAACAACTGCCCGCCCAATCCCGCTCCCCGCGCCCGTGACCACGGCGAGACTTCCCCGGTTCAGCATGATGACCTCTTTATCAACCTGTTATCCGGCCGTTCCACACAGTCCAAGGCGCATCGCCACGGCGATACAAATCATCAAGTTCCTGCAGTTCCTTGAAGGTGTCCATACAGGCCCAAAAACCGTTGTGAGCGTAGGAAAAAAGCTGGCCCTCGGAAATCAGCCGTCGAAATGGTTGTTCGACCAGTTCCTCTCCCTCCTTGAGGTATTGCAGAACCTCACGCCGGAATATAAAGAAACCGCCGTTAATTCGGGCCCCGGACTTGGCGATATGCTCAATGCTTTTCACTATACCGTCCGGATCGACCGAAATCATGTGAAAGCTTGCTCTCGGCTTCACGCTTACGAAACAAGCCAGCCTCTTGCTTTTCAGGAAGATGTCGAGCAACATATCGAGGTTAACATCCGAAAGCCCATCGCTGTAGTTTGCAAAGAACACTTCCTCATCCTGGAGATATTTCTCGACCGCCTTGAGTCGTTGTCCGATGTTCGCAGTCAAGCCGGTATCGACGAATGTGATGCGCCAGTCATCAATATCACTGGTCAAGAGCTCGACTTTCTTTCCGCCCCCAGTGAGCACGAAGTCGTTGGAAACACATTCATCATAGTTGCGAAAGTAGTTTTTGATCACGTCCGCCTTGTAACCCAGACAGAGGATAAAGTCCTTGTGCCCAAAATGGGCATAATACTTCATCACATGCCATAGGATCGGGCGGTACCCGATCGGTACCATCGGTTTTGGCACGGCCTCCGAGTACTCGCGCATCCGCATCCCCATACCGCCGCAGAACAGAACAACTTTCATCGTTGGTTTCCAGTTTCGTGTTGTGTCATTTGAGTCTGACTGGACACCTCAATCCAGTACCCGCGCCATTGGAATCGGCACGATAAACTTCGCACCCCAATCGCGTGCGTAAGCCAGCTGCGCCACAATCTCTGTCTTGAGGTTCCACGGCAGGAGAAGAATGTAGTCGGGACGGCATTCCTGGATTCGCTCTGGGGCGTAGATCGGGATATGCGTTCCGGGCAGGAAGCGCCCATGCTTATACGGATTCCTATCCACCGTGAACTCCAAAAAGTCTGTGCGAATACCGCAATAATTCAAAAGCGTGTTGCCCTTTCCGGGGGCCCCGTATCCTGCCACCCGTTTTCCCTCACGGCGCAACCGGATGAGCAGCTCCAGCAACGCGCGTTTGGACTCCATCACCTGTTCTGCAAACGTTGAATAGGTTTCGATCCGGTCCAGTCCAGCGGCAAACTCGCGCTCCCTGAGCCGTACGACCGCCGCCGTCACCGGTTTGCAGCTGTCTTCGACCTGGCGCAAATAGATCCGGATGGATCCCCCGTGCGTGGGAAGTTCGTCGACGTCGAACAAAACCAGCCCGTGAGAGGCAAAGATCTTTTCGACGGTTATCAGTGAGAAATAGGAAAAGTGCTCATGATAAATAGTGTCATATTGGTTCTCCGCCATGAGCCGCTCCAGATGCGGAAACTCCAAAGTGGCAACCCCATCGGGCTTGAGAAGAATCCGAATGCCGCCCACGAAATCGTTGAGATCGGGGACTTGGGCTAACACGTTATTGCCGATGACCAGATCGGCCGCCTGACCGTCTGCAACCATCTGCCGGGCAGTCTGACATCCGAAGAACTTCACGATTGTTGGAACGCCCTTCTGTTCGGCGACCTTGGCCACGTTCACCGCCGGTTCTACGCCCAGCACGGGAATTCCTTTTTTCGCAAAATACTGCAAAAGGTAGCCATCGTTACTGGCAAGCTCGACGGCAAGGCTCTGCTTTCCCAGCGAAAGGCGCTCAGAGATCATGTCCACATAATTCGATGAGTGCTTGAGCCAGCTGTCAGAATAGGAGGAGAAATAGGCGTATTCCGTAAAAATGTGTTCGGCGCTTACATACTGCTCCAGCTGAACAAGGAAACATTCTTCGCATACCTTCACGTGCAACGGGTAAAAGGGCTCCATCCCGTTAAGTTGATCGGCCGTTAAAAAGCTTTCGCATAATGGCGACATGCCCAAATCAACGAAAGTGTGCTTGAGCGACGCCTTACAAAAACGACAATGCGCCGTCCCTGAAGCTCCCTTGGTCTCGCGCGCCACCGGCGCCGCCTGAACTAGTTCTGGTTCGATTGCTGCATTCATCACAATAGTCTATTCGCCATAAGGTGTTAATCGGCACTTCAACGAAATGCTTTACCAATTCTTCCCGGTAGATTTGCCCTCATATCAGCGCTAGCAACCCGGCCTTTCGGAGGGCATCAGCGGCAAGGCTGATCTGAGCAAATGGGACATCGGAGCGGATAGCAATATCGAGAAGGTCGTTCTTGCCATCTGAAAGGTTCAGGATCCAAAGCATGGCCATCTCGCTGGCTGCGGCATCCTTGACACCACCCATTTGCCGGTACAACCCGCGCCGGCCGAGCTGCGGTTCGCATTTCGGATTGCGATTCAGGTAACACTGGTTCTCCTCGACGACCTGAATGACTCGCAACAACTGGAGGAGCGACTCCCCGAGCGAGGAAGCGCTGACGAGGCTGAGGTCATCCGCCGAGGTGTGGTATTGAGGATAGCGTCCGTTTGGAGTCCGCATGAAACACCCAACTGGAAGATTGATGCCTGGCGAGCAGTACTGCCGCTCGTCATAACCATACGGAGTAAAGTCCAATACCTCGAACTTGTGCCCACTGTGCCGGAGCACATGCTGGACCGCGCGGTCCATCTCCGTATCTCCGCGACGGCTTCGCTTGTAGGTGAACGGTCCCGCGTCTCCGACACATGACAATACAAGACCGTGAGCGATTCGCGGCAGGATCGGTTCGTTCCGAGCCAGCCATGTAATCGAACCGATGGTGCCGGGGATCCAGAGGAATCGGTAGGACAAACGCAACGAAACGGCCGTAAGGAAGCGTGCCAGACGTGCCGCCGTTGCCATGCCTGAGAGATTGTCATTACAAAGCGAGGGATGGCACGCGTGACAGGAGATCAGCACCTCTTCGTCCGTTGCACCCGCGATCCGATATTCCCCATAGGTTAGGTACCCGGGCTCGAGGGTGGAGTCGATTCGCACCTCGTACTCCCCATCCGTCATACTCTCGAGCTCTCGCTGACTGAGGCAAAAGCCCCACGCTTCCCGGTAGTAAGAGGTGCGGTACGGGATCCAGTCGGGCGTTTCCGGCAGACTGAACAGATGGGGTCGGAGTTCTGCGAGCGACATCGTGCGGTCTACCGGCACGCTGTAGTTCAGTACATGGAGGTTGCTTCGCTGGAAGTCGACTACGCGCTCGCCAGCCGCGTTCTTGATGTAGGCGTCCCGGATGTTCCATTCTTTCGGGACGGTCCAGTCGAACACTTGGGCGCCAGTTGGAACTTCGTGCAGTTCCAAAGGGATTATCTCTTGCAGCACGCGCAAGCTCTGTCGCACTCCATCCCCGGTGATGCTGCGGCAGATTGGATAAAGGGCCTCAACAGCGGCATAAGCTTCCAGGCCCTCTTCCCGAGAGTCGACGCCATTAAGCGCTTCGAGCAGGGTTTTGCGCGGAAGCGCCACGTTCTCCAGGGATTGGGTTCTCATTGCACTAAAGAAAGACAAATGGATGATTGACGATTCGCGAGGTCGAAAGAGCGCCGGAACCGCGGCTCAGACCAGCGTTCCGCGAAGCTTATTGCAGCAATGTCCAATTCAGGTCTTGATCGGAAATCGATGTCAGTGGGAGCGGCCACTCAATGCCAAGCTTGGGGTCATCGTAACGAATGCCTCTCGCGAGTTTTGGGGCGTAGAATTCGCTCATCTGGTAAAAAACCTCGGTGCCGTCCCGGAGCGTCTGAAACCCATGGGCGAACATCCCGGGAATGTACAACGCCAAACGATTCGTCGCGGTCAACTCGACCGCAACATGTCGCAAATAAGTAATGGAGTCCGGACGGAGATCGACGATCACATCCCATAAAGCCCCCGCGGTGCACCGCACCAGCTTGACCTCGGATGCCGGCGCAAACTGGTAATGGAGCCCGCGGAGAGTGCCTTTGCGCGCATTCCAAGAGGTATTGCACTGCACAAAGGCATCCGCCAAACCCTGTTCGCGAAACTCGCGTGCGCAGTAGGTGCGCGCAAAGAGGCCGCGACTATCCTCATGAAGCTGCGGTTCAACAATGTACGCGCCTGCAAGCTTTGTCGCTACGAAATGCATTAGTTCGTCCAGAAAAAATTGTCGTCGATCTGATGCGTCCGAATCAAGTATTGCAGCTGCTTGAGCCGGGTAAAAGCCCGGTACTCAAACACCTCTTGCGTCATATCTACCCGCTTGAACAGCTCGAGGAGTTGTTCGGCCCCTCGCCTCGCGTCCCAGCGACACTTGAAGTCCGGAAGATACTTCCGAATTTTTTCGAACGACACACGATAGCTCCGGTTGTCGGGACTTGGCGGACCAAACGACACACTGCAGCCTGGAAACACCGCTCCGACAATCTCGGCGATCTGCTTCACCCGATAGTTGTGTTCGGTATCTCCGACATTAAAAGTTTCATTGGCAACCGCGTCCCGCGGTGCATCAAGCACGGCAAGAATGGCTTGGCAAATATCGAGTCCATGCACGATCGGGCGCCAGGGCGTGCCATCGCTGATCATGCGGATCTCGTTCGTCGTCCAGGCAAGTCCCGCGAGATTATTCAGTACGATGTCGAAGCGCATCCTCGGCGAAGCGCCGTAGGCTGTCGCATTTCGCATGAAGGTGGGCGAAAAGCGGTCATCGGCGAGCGCCTTCACGTCACGCTCGACCAGCGTCTTGCATTCGGCGTAAGCAGTCTGCGGATTGACCGGCGACTCTTCGTCAACAAAATCCTTGTCGGCGACGCCGTAGACGCTGCACGAAGACATATAGACAAATCGCGTGACTCCAGCGCGTTTCGCCAATTCCGCCAACCGCACTGACCCATGGTGGTTAATCTCGTAGGTAATCTTCGGCGCCAACTGCCCTGCAGGATCGTTGGAAAGCTCGGCCATGTGAACGACGGCATCCACTCCCTTGAGATCGGCCACCTCGACCCGACGAAGGTCCTTGGCGAGTGTCAACGGCGTGTTTGCACCGTCACGATAGAGCATCCGCTCTTTGTAAAAGCCGACGTCCAAGCCGATGACTTCATCCCCTCGCCGGACTAACTCCGGCGCCAATAGCGAACCTAAGTAGCCCTCTGTGCCCGTCACGAATATACGCATAAAAATTTCTCCGTGTTACTCCAACTATTTTGCCGCCTTTTGAACCTCTTTGCCCGCTTCGGCTTCAGAAACGCGCTCAAGCCAGATTTCACGCCAGTATGAGTAGATGGCTCTCGGACAGAACAAGCGGCACTCACTGTATCTCGCTTCGCAAATTACGTTTTCCAAGGTGATACATGGGTTCTTGAACTCCATCATTTTGCCTGTTTGCTCGTCCAAAATCCTGTTGACCCGTTGCAGGACACGAAATGTGCGTCCGCAATACGGAACCAATTCAGCGTCAAAGACCAAACCCCGATTTTTGTTGTTGGCATCTAATGTCGCCAAAATCTGGTCATAGCTTTTTACACGGACCCACTCGCCAGGCCGGACCTCCAACTCGCCGTGCGGAGTCGGTACGCCCGCGGGAATCCGACCCGCTCTCCGCGGATAAGGGACGCCTCCCCAAAGGCGCTGCAAAGCATCGTAAAGCCAACGGAGCGGCCGGCCCAAACCGATGCCTGCGTTGCTCAGCCAGATAAAGCCCATGTAGATGAATCCACGCGCCATCCTGGCAACGCCGACGTTCCCGGACTCAAGGTCTTCCACATATTGGCGAACATTCCACGCCGCCAGCGGCGCAGTTGCAGCGGGCACCTGGGTCGCCTGGCAAACATAAATCGGCGCCTTAGCACCCTCGTTTCCAGATGCCCTCGTTCCGGCCCAGACATCCTCTTCCCGACAGACGGAGGTCTGAACGCCACCCCTCGTCGGCGCCTCTGTCGGTAACACAGCAACGGGCGAAGTTGGTTCAGTGACTTTCTTGAGCCAAGCCTCTTTCCAAAAGATCAAACACGCAGCCTCACATCCACCGTAAGCTTTCCCATCACACCGCGTCTCCAAATGCACCGCATCGGCCAATAACCGTCCACCGGTTCGGTTAACCGTGTCGCAAGTTTTGTGGGCGCGTTTATAAACCTGGAGACGTTTGCCGCAATACTCAAACATCTGGGGCATGAAGGGCATTCCGTCGAGTTGGCCTTTCTGGTCAAGCGATTTAAGAATTTCTTCCTTGCTCCGGATCTCGACCCAGTCGCCGGCGTGTAACTTCATGCTGGTCGTCGCTCGTTTCAGTTGTTTCATTTCTTACTTTTTTTCATTTTATTAAGGGCGTGCTTCAGTCGATCCGTATTACGCTGCACGCCCGCTGAACGAACTTCGATGGGACCAACGCTACGATTTATACTTGATTGCTCAGGGTCGGGTCGGCGCCGAGGATTTCGTCGCTTTCATTTCCCGGTGGAAGCTTCGCCCGAGGCCGATTCGTTTGCGCCACGGCGAACTCCAGTTCATCAAACGCCGCCAATAGCAAACCGACGGGACGGCACAACAACACAAGAGCCGTTCGAATCCGGGAAGCGGCATATGCCACGCCGATTTCATATACTCGAAATACACCCGTTCCCAATGGGGTAGAAGAATCCGGGAAGTGGCCTTGCCAGGATCATGCCAAGAAAGGAGTTCCTTTGCGGTGCGATGTTTTGCCATCGCGCTCCCTTGATGCCTCCGCTCGTAATAAAGAAGCTCCGGAATTTCAATCAATTCGCCAAGCATAGAAAGTTCGCCGAGCAGCACGCGATCCGCCTCGAGGCACCCCATCAACCGGGTCCGCCGCAACGCGTCCGATCTGATCAATCCCCAAAGTGCATTTGCGAAATCGACGTGCGCAAGAACTATCGCAAACCGCTTGAACGGTCGGGGAGATAAAGAGGCTACGGCATCTGGCGATGCAAATCGCACACCTGCCACTTCATCGATGATCTCAGATTTCGGGAAGACCAGGACCGCTGAAGCCGGACCCTCTGCAAACCTTTCAAGGCAGCGGCGCAAGAGCGAGGGATGACATTCGTCGTCATGCGACGCCCACTTGAAGAATTCACCGCGGGCAAGGTTGAAGACACGATTGTAGTTCGGGCTCGCTCCGATGTTAGTTTGGTTATGATAATACCGGATCCGGGCATCCCGGGCAGCGAAATCCCGGCAGATCGCCTCAGTCCCATCGGTCGACGCGTTGTTGGAAATGATTAGCTCAAAATCCTCAAAGTCCTGATGGACCAGGGAATTGAGAGCACCCGCCAAGAACCTCTCCCCGTTAAAGACAGGAAGCCCAATACTAATCTTTGGAAGCCGCTCCATGCTACTTTGCCTTCACCTTCCTTTTCCATCCACCGCGCGGCCAGAGTTTGGTGTCGCGGAGCAGTTCTAGATACATAGATTTCTGATTCAGTACAAAAAGCAACATGATCAGGTAGACCACGAACACGACGGCGCTCTCCGCGACCAGCCGCAGGAATGGGATGTCAACCCGGTTCGTTATTCCGCTGGCCGCGAGTGCGACGGCAGCTGCAACCACGCTGCACACCATGGAAGGCGCTATCGCACGCAGGATGTCGTTCCCGGTGATCAATGTGCCATGCTTGGACCAGATGATTACCGGCACGGCGACCAGCACCATTGCAGCCGAGAAACCGGCCGCAACACCTTGCGGTCCGTACGGCAAGCCTAACACGTAGCCCGCAATGACAATTGGGGCGAGCATCAACGCGATTTTCAGGCTTCGACCGGCATAACCAGTCGCGAGCATCAGCCAACCAATAGGGTTAATCAGAGCAAAAACGACAATCGTCGGTACGAGCAATCGAAAAATACTCGACGCATCATGCCACTTCGCGCCCAGAAACACACGAATGATATCCTCTGCAAACAAGGCGCAACTCGCGCTAATTGGGATCACCACAGCAAGGAAAAGGCTATATCCTTTGAGAAAGTAGCTGCGCACGCGCGCGGGATCATTCTGGATGCGCGACAAGGAAGGGAAGGCCACCAGAAATGCTGTCGAATTCAAATTATCTGTCGGGAGGTTGATCAGCTGATAGGCGCGACCATAGATGCCCAACAACTCGGCGCCGCAAAATCGCCCGAGCAAGACTTTGTCCA
>Ga0302325_10026319_pt1 | contig 12081 bp, 10 predicted proteins | sample Palsa_T0_2_FD_201948 | JGI IMG/M metagenome (GOLD analysis project Ga0302325, IMG submission 201948) | Peat permafrost microbial communities from Stordalen Mire near Abisko, Sweden - Palsa_T0_2 | ecosystem: Environmental > Terrestrial > Soil > Palsa > Peat permafrost | place: Sweden: Abisko...
TATTACGCGCAGGCGCAACGAGTCCGTACGATGGTGGTCGAGGCCTTCGGGCGGGCCTACGCATCGGTCGACGTGCTGCTCGGTGCCACCGCGCCCACCACGGCCTTCGCACTGGGCGACAAGGTGGACGACCCGATGGCCATGTACATGAACGACGTCTGCACCATCCCCTCGAACCTGGCCGGGCACCCCGCGGTCTCCGTGCCGTTCGGGGCCGGAGCCGACGGCTTGCCGGTCGGCGTGCAGGTCCTGGCCCCGGCGCTCGAAGAGGCGCTGCTCTTCCGGGTCGCCCGCGCCGTGGAGGCGGGCGCCCCACAGACGGCGTGGTCGGCATGAGCGCGGACACGGGAGCGGACCGGGGAGCGGCGGCGGGAGCTGCGGCTGGGGACTGGGAGACCGTCATCGGTCTCGAGGTGCACTGCGAGCTGGCCACGGAGACGAAGCTCTTCTGCGGGTGCCCCAACGCGTTCGGGGACGAACCGAACACCAACGTGTGCCCGGTCTGCCTCGGACTACCCGGGTCGCTGCCGGTGATCAACGCGCAGGCGGTGGAGTTGGCCATGCGGATCGGGACGGCCCTGCACTGCGAGATCCGCCCCTCGAGCTTCGCCCGCAAGAACTACTTCTATCCCGACCAGGCGAAGGACTACCAGATCAGCCAGTACGACGAGCCGATCAACGCCAACGGCTCCCTCACCCTGCCCGATGGGGCCGTGATCGGGGTGACCCGCGCCCACCTCGAAGAAGACACCGGCAAGCTGACCCACGTGGGCGCGGGCGGCCGCATCAACTCGGCCCACCACGCCCTCGTCGACTACAACCGCTCCGGCGTCCCCCTGGTGGAGATCGTCAGCGAGCCCGACATACGGTCGGCCGCACAGGCGCGCGCCTACGCGTCCGAGCTGCGGGGGATCCTGGTCGCCACGGGCGCGTCCGATGGCCGCATGGAGGAGGGGTCGATGCGGATCGACGCCAACGTCTCGGTCCGCCCGGCCGGGGCCGGTGAGTTCGGGACACGCTGTGAGATCAAGAACCTCAACTCGCTCCGATCGCTCGGACGCGCCATCGAATACGAGGTGGCCCGCCAGATCGCCCTGATCGACGCGGGCGAGGTGGTGCGCCAGGAGACCCGGCACTGGGACGAGGCGGCCGGGCGCACCGAGTCGATGCGCTCGAAGGAGGAGGCCAACGACTACCGGTACTTCCCCGAGCCCGATCTGGTGCCGCTCATCCCCGACGCGGCGTGGCAGGGACGCGTCCGGGCGGCGATGGGACCCATGCCGGCGGACCGGCGCGCCCTGTTGGCCGACCTGCTCGGGGGAGCGGCCAACGAGGCCCAGGCCGAGCAGATCAGGGCCGTGGTCGACCTCGGCCTCGACGCGTTGGTGGCGGCCGCCGTGGCTGCGGGAGCGCCGGCGACGCTGGCCTTGGCGCGCGCGGCCAACGAGGTGGCGGCCGAGGGCGAGGCGGGCCTGCCCCTGCCGGCTGAAGCCTTCTCCGCCCTGCTCGCGCTCGAGGCCAGCGGGGCGCTGTCGGCCACCCAGTCCAAAGCGGTGCTCCACGAATTGGCCGAGCGCGGCGGCGATCCGGCCAAACTGGCCAAAGAGATGGGCTTCGAGGCTCTGAGTTACGACGGACTTAGTGAAGCTGTGTCGGCCAGCGTGGCCGCCCACCCCGGCGAATGGAAGCGTTACGTCGACGGCGACGACAAGGTGAGTGGTGTCTTCGTCGGTGCGGTCATGAAGGCGACCAAGGGGCAGGCCGACGGGGCCAAAGTGGTGGCCGAGCTCCGGCGGCTGCGGAGCGAGAGCTAGCCCAGATCGCCGGCACCGTACCGTTCCAGCGTCGGCCCGACCCAGCGGCCTATTTCGGAGGGGGAGGCAGTCGAAATCGGCGGCACCCGTAACACGTAGCGCGCGAAGGCCAACCCCATGAGCTGCGAGGCCACCAGGGCCCGACGGACATCGGTGGTCTCCTCACTGTCGCCCTCAATCGGCGTGACGTGCTGACAGACCCGTTCCCGCACGAACACGCGCAGGGCATCGGCCACCGCCGGCGACGCCGCCATCGCGCCGACACACGAGACGAAGGACGATCCCGTGCCCTCGGCCAGGTCCCACATGGTCAGGAAGCCCACGACGACGGCGGCTCCGGGCAGCACCGACGAGGGATCGGCCGCCCCGGCGTCCAGTTGGACATTGTGGGGGTCGATGGGCAGCGCCATGGCCGCGATGAAGAGGCCTGCTTTCCCTTCGAAGTAGTGGTGGATCAGGGCGGCATCCACCCCGGCAGTCCGGGCGACGGCCCGCAGGCTGGTGCCGTCGTAGCCCACTTCGGCAAACGTCTCCCGGGCCGCCCGGATGATGTCGTCTCGTGCCGACCCATTGCCCGGCCGCCGCCCCCCGGGACTCATCGCCGATCCCACGCCGTCCCGTCGAGAACCAGCTCGTCGGCGCCCCGCTCGTCCAGAGGTTCGCCCGCGCTGAAGTCTGTGCTCCAACTCATCAGTGGTGAACAGTAGGCGGTGCCAACGACTATCGCAGAGCCGACGCTCGACCTCACACGGCTCAGGCCCCTGCCTGAAGAAGGGAGGCGGCCGCTAGTTTGGTGCCCGTGCGCAACGAATCGGAGACATTCGTGTCCATCAACCCCGGACGCGACGTGCAGAGAGTCGGCACGGCCCGGTTCCTCGGTGAGGACGTCAGGAAGATCCACGACCCGGTGTGGGCGGTCATCGGCAACCTCGGAGACAGCCAGTGCTATCTGGGCGTTCCCCAGAAGGTGCAGGCGGTCCAGGCCGCCCTGTCGCACCGCATCGCAGCGGACGGGCTGGCGATCCGGCTGATCCCGCCCGCGTTCACCCTGGGCGTCTCGGACGGCCAGCTCAACGGCACGCCCCAGATGCGGTTCTCACTCGTCGGCCGCGAGCTCGTCCACGACGTGGCCGATGTCCACCTGGCGGCGAACAGCGTCGCCGGAGTGGTCGCCGTCGTGGCCTGCGACAAGCCGCCGGTCGGGACCGTCGCCGCCGTGCTCGAGAACAACACGCCCGCGGTCATCCTCTCCGACGGCCCGATCAGGCCCGGCATCGATCCGGAGACGGGTGACCCGATCGACCTCGTCTCCGCCTTCCAGATGGCCGATCGGGACGCCGAGGTCCGGGCCCGGTACGCACTGCACGCCTGTCCGGGGCAGGGCAGCTGCGGGGGCATGTTCACCTACAACACGATGCAGACCTTCATCGCGGTCCTCGGGCTCGAGCCACTGCACATGGTGTCCCCGGCTTCGGACGACCCGCGCCGGCTGACCGAGTTCCCCGATCAGACGGTCGACTGCCTACTCGCCATGACGAGGGAGGCGATCCGGCCGCGCGACATCGTGACGCCCGCCGCGCTGCGCAACGCCCTCACGGTCACCATCGCCATGGGAGGGTCCACCAACGTACTGCTGCACAGCGTCGAGATCGCCCGGGCCGCCGGTCTCGACCTGTGGGGCGACGTCCTGAGTCAGGACGACTTCAACGCGCTGGCCCGAAAACTGCCGGTGTTGGTCAACATGCGACCGTTCGGCGACTTCTCCATGGTGGACGTGGACGCCAAGGGTGGACTGCAGGTCATCGCCCGCGAGCTTCTCGAGGCCGGATTCCTCGATGGCGACGCCATGACCTGCACGGGTGAGACCCTGGCCCAGCAACTGCGGCGGCTCGACCCGCCCCCGCCCGACGGGGTCGTGATCTTCCCGGTCGACAAGCCCTTCAAGGACACCGGCGGACTGCGCCTACTGCGCGGGAACCTGGCGCCCGAGGGCGGGGCGATCCTCAAGGTCGCCGGCGTCGAAGGCGGCATGAAGGACGGCGTCTTCACTGGTCGGGCCCGCGTCTTCAACGGCGAGCGCTCGCTCATCGCGGCCCTCGACGGGGATCCGGACAGCTTCATGGACAACGACATGGTGGTGATCCGCTACGAGGGGCCCCGCGGCGCGCCCGGCATGCCCGAGCTCCTCGACCCAACCTCGCGTATCACGGCCCTGTGCCGCCAGCGGCACATCACCATCGCGCTCATGACGGATGCCCGCTTCTCGGGGGGATCGGTCGGCCTGGTCATCGGCCATGTTGCCCCTGAAGCGTTCCTCGGGGGGCCGATCGCACTCGTTCAGGACGGGGACACCATTTTGGTCGACCTGACGACCGACCGCCTCGACTGCACCCAATTGGGCGATGCCGATGAGATGGGGCGACGTGGCGGGGCGTGGCAGGCGGCGGCGGCCGGCAACGGCGGTGTCCACCCGGACGTGACGCCGGTCACCGACCGGGTGCTCTCCCGGATGCGGGCGACCGCCCTGCCCGCCCTTCTCGGCGGGGGGATGGCGACACCGTGAAGCGGCCCGGGGTTGTCTCCGGTCGTTCGTCATGGCACAATGGGCGCCTGATGCAGAGCCGTCGCAACCAGCCCGAGATTCTGGTACTCGTAACGTAGGCGCGCGGCCACATTGCAACGCGCGCTCTACGACCTCCCGAATGGGGGGTCGTTTTCATTTTCCGGACCATTTCACCCGAACCCGCCGATCCACCCCAGGCACTGAGAGATAGAGGAAAGCACGATGCAGCTCACCGGAGCACAGGCGCTCATAAAGAGCCTCGAGATGCAGGGCGTCGACGTCATGTTCGGGCTGCCCGGCGGCGCCATCCTGCCCGTCTACGACCCGATCATCGACTCCTCCATCCGCCACATCCTGGTCCGGCACGAGCAGGGTGCGGGCCACATGGCGGAGGGCTACGCCATGGTGACCGGCAAGCCCGGCGTGGCCATGGTGACCAGTGGACCGGGGGCGACGAACATCGTCACCCCGTTGGCCAACGCCTACATGGACTCGACGCCGCTCGTGGTGGTCTCGGGGCAGGTGGCCACCGGCTCGATCGGCACCGACGCCTTCCAGGAGTGCGACATCACCGGTGTCACCATGGGCATCACCAAGCACAACTGGTTGATCAAAGATGTCGACGACATCCCGCGTGTCGTGGCCGCCGCCTTCCACGTGGCCACCACCGGACGGCCCGGCCCGGTGCTCATCGACTTCCCGAAGGACATCGCCAACGCCAGCATGGAGTGGTACTGGCCCACGTCGGTCGACGACCTCGATCTTCCCGGCTACCACCCCCTCACCGTCGGTGACCCTGGGCTCGTCCGCCAAGCCGCCGAGCTGATCCGCACCGCGCACCGCCCGGTTCTCTACGTCGGTGGCGGCGTCCTCAAGGCCCGGGCGGCCGAAGCGCTCCGGGCCCTCGCCGAGCGCACCGGGATCCCGGTGGTCACCACCCTCATGGCCCGGGGTGCCTTCCCCGACTCACACCCCCAGTGCCTGGGCATGCCCGGCATGCACGGCCACTACACCGCGGTGACCGCCATGCAGCGCAGCGACCTGCTGATCAGCCTCGGGGCGCGCTTCGACGACCGGGTCACCGGGAAGATCAGCGCCTTCGCACCCGAGGCAAAGATCATCCACGTCGACATCGACCCGGCCGAGCTGGGCAAGGTGCGCAAGGCCGACGTGGGAATCGCCGGGGACTGCCGGTTGGTGGTCGAGGAGCTCCTTTCCGCCATGGACGCGGGTGGGGGGGCACCGGTGGCGCAGGACCTGACGCCGTGGTGGAGGCAGGTCCACGCCTGGCAGGAGCAGTTCCCCCTCTACTACGACCACGCCGAGGGCGGCGCCATCAAGCCGCAGATGGTGGTGGAGCAGTTGCGCGACGCGGCGCCGTCGGACGCCATCGTCGTCGCCGGCGTGGGCCAGCACCAGATGTGGGCCTCGCAGTACTGGCAGTTCGACTACCCGTACACCTGGGTCAACTCCGGCGGGGCCGGGACGATGGGCTTCGCCGTGCCGGCGTCGATCGGGGCCAAGGTGGGGCGCCCGGACCGGACGGTCTGGGCCATCGACGGCGACGGATGCTTCCAAATGACGGCCCAGGAGCTCGTGACCGCCACGGCGGAGCAGATCCCGGTGAAGATCGCCATTTTGAACAATGCCTACCTGGGCATGGTGCGCCAGTGGCAGGAGATGTTCTACGAGGAGCGCTACTCCGAGGTCTACCTCTCGCCCGACCTGCCCGACTACGTGAAGTGGGCCGAGGCCATGGGATGCGTGGGCATCCGGGCCGAGTCACCCGAGGACGTGGGCCCGGCCATCGAGAAGGCCAACTCCATCGACGACAGGCCCGTGGTGGTGGACTTCCGCACCGACGCGTTCGAGAAGGTGTTCCCCATGGTGGCCGCCGGCCAGTCCAACGACGACATCGTGGTCCACCCCGATCAGGAGGCCCGGCTCCGATGAGCCCGGCCCACCTCAGCCCGCTGCCCGGCGGGAAGAGCGGGAAGAGCGGGAAGCCCCGCCACCACATCCTCTCGGTGCTGGTCGAGAACAAGGCCGGCGTCCTGTCCCGGGTGGCCGGCCTCTTCAGCCGCCGCGGCTTCAACATCTACTCCCTGGCGGTGGCGCCGACCGACGAGAACGAACACTTCAGCCGCATCACCATTGTGGTGGACGTCGAGTCGGCGCCCCTCGAGCAGGTGATCATGCAGCTGGACAAGCTGGTCAACGTGGTCTCCATCGGCGAGCTCTCACCCTCCGAGGCGGTCGAGCGCGAGCTCCTCTTGGTCACGGTCGACGTCGGGCCCACCGAGCGCTCCCAGGTGATCCAGCTGGTGGGCGTGTTCGGGGGCGAGGTGGTGAGTGTCGGTGCGGACCGGATCACGGTCATGCTGGCCGGCCGGCCCGAGAAGATCGATGACTTCGAAGGGCTTTTGGAGAGTTACACGGTGGTCGAGCTCCAGCGGACGGGGCGCGTAGCCCTGCCTAAGCTGGACCGTCACTGATTTTGTCGTAGGTGAACGTCAACGCAATCGGGTACGTCAACGCAATCGAGAGAGAAAAGAGCACACGCCATGGCCACGCTGTACTACGAGTCCGACGCCGACCCGAGCCTGATCGCCGGCCGCAAGGTGGCGATCCTGGGGTACGGATCGCAGGGGCACGCCCATGCGCTCAACCTGCTCGAGTCGGGCGTCGACGTGCGCGTGGCCCTGCGTGAGGGGTCGGGAAGCCGGCGCAAGGCGGAGGAGGCCGGCCTCCGGGTCACCTCGCTGGCCGAGGCGGCCGCCGAGGCGGACGTGATCATGATCCTCCTGCCCGACACCGAGCAGAAGGCGGCCTATGACGAAAACGTCGCACCGCATCTCAACGAGGGTGACTGCCTCATGTTCGCCCACGGGTTCAACATCCGCTTCGGCCAGATCGTGCCGCCGGCCGGGGTGGACGTCGCCATGGTCGCCCCCAAGGGACCGGGCCACCTGGTGCGCCGGACCTACACGGAGGGAGGTGGGGTGCCCTCTCTCATCGCCGTGCACCAGGACGCCAGCGGGAAGGCACGGGAACTCGCCCTCTCTTACGCCCACGCCATCGGGGCGACCCGGGCCGGCGTGCTGGACACGACGTTCGACGAGGAGACCGAGACCGATCTCTTCGGCGAGCAGGTGGTGCTCTGCGGCGGGTTGACCGCGCTGGTGACGGCCGGCTTCGAGACGCTCGTCAACGCCGGCTACCAGCCCGAGTCGGCCTACTTCGAGTGCCTGCACGAGCTGAAGCTCATCGTCGACCTCATGTACGAGCAGGGCATCGCGGGCATGCGCTATTCCATCTCCGACACGGCGGAGTACGGCGATGTGACCCGTGGTCCCCGGGTCATCAACGAGGCCGTGCGGGCCGAGATGCAGACCATCCTCGATGAGATCAAGAGCGGGGCGTTCGCCGAGGAGTGGATCGCCGAGAACAAGGCCGGACGGGCCAAGTTCCAGGCGTTGCGCAAAGAGGGGCAGGAGCACCCCATCGAGAAGATCGGCCAGGAGCTGCGGGCGATGATGCCCTTCATCTCCGCCGGAAAGACCCGCGTACAGGACGCTTCCGGGGGCTGACCCGGCCGCGGCCGACGCGGCCACTCCTGGTCAGAGGACTTTTTCCTCGGATCCCTTGCCATGCTGTCATAGTGCTGTCACCATGACAGCATGAAGATGTCATCGGTGGTGGACGGCCTCCTGTCGGACGTGACGGCGGTCGGCGAGCTCGGCGACGCCCAGGTGGCGGACGCGGCCGAGCGCATTGCGGCCGTCCTGGCCCGATCGCTGCCGAGCCGGATACTGGACCTGTTGTCCGAGGCGGCGGGCGAGCTGGCCCGTGAGCTGCCCCAGGGACACGTCGACATCCACGTGGGGGGCGACGACGTCGAGCTCGTCTATGTCGACGACGACCCGGCCACCCCCCAAAGTGATGCCGAGTTGAACGCCCGCATCACCCTCCGCCTCTCGGACCAACTCAAGGCCAGGGTCGAGGAGAGCGCGTCGCGCCAGGGGCTCTCTGTCAACGGCTGGGTGTTGCGCACGCTCGACCGCGGCGCCTCGGTGTCCACGCACAGTCACGGCCGGGCCGGCTCGCGCCTGCGCGGCTACGGGAACAGTTGAAGGAAGGGAGCCAACAATGGAGAAGACATTCCCCACGCGGGGCAAGGCGCTGGTATTCGTCGAGAACGAGGTGGGGCTGGTCGCCATCACCGCCCGTGAAGGCGACGGGACACAGGTGGTGCTCGAGCCCGATACGCCCGGTGCCGCCGAGTTCGTGGACGCCGCCGTGGTCGAGTGCCGGGCCTACCGGGGCCGCGACCACGTCATCGTCAAGATCCCCCGCCTGCACGGCATGAAATTCATCCGCCGCAACGGGGTGACCGTCCGCATGGAGGTGCCGATCGGTAGCGACGTGACCGTGAAGTCCGCGTCCGGCCAGGTTGAGTTGAACGGGCCCCTCGGTGCGGCGGACGTCAAGACGGCGAGCGGGGACATCACGGCGGACGAGGTCGAGGAGATGCACGCCAAAACGGCCAGCGGTGACGTCGAGGTCGGGGCCGTGGGTGGAGATCTGCGCCTCCAGACGGCGTCGGGTGACCTCAGGTGCGTCAAGGTGGACGGTCGGGTCTCCGTGAAGACGGCGTCAGGGGACGTCGAGGTCGGATCCGCGGGGGACCGGGTCGATGTCCGGTGTAGCTCGGGGGATGTCCGGCTGGGTGAACTGGCGGGCGATCTCTCGGTCGTCGCGGTCTCCGGTGATGTCCAGGTGCTCTCCATCGAGCGGGGTCGCGCCCATCTGCGGACGGTCTCCGGTGCCGTTGAGGTGGGCATCGCCCGGGGGGTGGCCCTCGAGGTCGATGCCGAGGCGATGTCAGGCACGGTGCACTCCGACATCCCGCTCAACGATGTTCCCGGACCCGGACGGCCGTCCGATGGGGATCGCAAGCTGGCGCTCACCGTGCGCAGCGTCTCGGGCAACATCTTGGTCACGCGCGCCGCGGAGGCCTTCGCCCGCTGAGTCGCCGGCGGCCGGCGGGGGGCGGGGGGTGGGTTGCCGGCGGTGGGTGGCTGCGGGTAGTGCTCTGCGCCACGCAGAGGCTTTTTCGAGTTGTACCGGATCTGGTACAACTCGAGATGGAACTCCTCGGAGCCAGGCCGGAGCCACGCCGGAGCCACGCCGGAGCCACGCCGGAGCTACGCCGGAGCTACGCCGCGTAATCTTGAGCCATGTGCCGGAATATCACCACGCTCAGGGGCCTCGAGCCAGAGGCCACACCCGAAGAGATCGAGGCGGCGGCGCGTCAGTACGTCCGCAAGGTCAGCGGCGTCCAGTCCACGTCGCCCAAGACAGAGGACGCGTTCGAGCGAGCCGTGCGCCAGGTGACGGCCGCCACCGCGGAGCTCCTGTCAGAGCTCCCGCCCCGGCAGCAACCGCCGCCGACGATCCCACCGCTGCGGCGCATCGCCGCCCGCTCCGCCTGACACCTGCCTCGGGGCGCTCTGGCCCGCCGACAGCGCCCGAGGGACTCAGTTTCCTACCCGGCCAGCGCACCCACCACGTGGTTGATGCAGGCGCACAGGGAGGCGACGTCGTCGGGCTCGATGGCGGGGAACATGGCGACGCGCAGCTGGTTCCGGCCGAGTTTGCGGTAGGGCTCGGTGTCGACGATGCCGTTGGCCCGTAACACGGCCGCCACCGCGGTCGCGTCCACCGCGTCGACGAAGTCGATGGTGCCCACCACGTGGCTGCGCTGCTGGGGGTTCTCCACGAAAGGCCGGGCGAACCCGGACTGCTCGGCCCAGGTGTAGAGAATTTCCGCGGAGCGATCGCACCGCGAGGCCGTCCACTCCAGGCCGCCGTTGGAGTTCATCCAGTCGAGCTGTTCGGCCAGCAGGTAGATGGTGGCGAGCGCGGGCGTGTTGTAGGTCTGGTCCAAGACCGAATTGTCGACCGCAATCTTGAGGTCCAAGAAGGCGGGGATCCAACGCCCCGAGGCCGAGATCCGCTCGACGCGCTCGAGAGCGGCGGGCGACATGAGCGCGATCCACAGTCCGCCGTCGCTGGCGAAGCACTTCTGGGGGGCCAGGTAGTACGCGTCGAACTCAGTGGCGTCGACCCGCAACCCTCCGGCTCCCGACGTGCCGTCCACGGCGACCAGCCCGCCGCCTGCGGCCGGGAGGTCGGCGCCCTTGGGCCGGCGGATGGGCATCGCCACCCCGGTCGAGGTCTCGTTGTGGGTCAGGGCGTAGAGATCGACCGAGCCGTCCGCCACGGGCAGCGGGTGTGTGCCGACCTCGGACTCAATGATCTGGGGGTCTTTGAGGTGCGGGGCGGCCGCGGCGCAGGCAGCGAACTTCGAGGAGAACTCACCGAAGCTGAGGTGCTGGCTCTGGTCCTCGATCAGCCCGAAGGTGGCGGCATCCCAAAAGCACGTGGTCCCGCCGTTGCCCAGCACGACCTCATAGCCATCGGGTAGCGAAAACAGCTCTCGAAAGCCGGCGCGCACCCGTCCGACCTGCGACTTCACGGTCTTCTGGCGGTGGCTGGTGCCGAGATAGGTGGTTGTGACCTCGGCCAACGCAGCGACCTGCGCGGGGCGGACCTTGGACGGGCCGGATCCGAAGCGGCCGTCGGAGGGCTTGAGTTGGTCGGGGATGATGATGTCTGGGGTATCGGGCACGTATGGAATCATTGCAGCCGTGACAACTGCTCCCGACGCGCCAACCCAGCTTGCACGCATATCTCGACGGGCCGCCGCAGTGGCGCCCTCGGCCACGCTGGCGGTCGATGCCAAGGCCAAGGCCCTGCAGGCCGCCGGCGAGCACGTCATCGGGTTCGGGGCGGGCGAGCCGGACTTCCCGACGCCCGCCCACATCGTCGAGGCGGCGGTCGAGGCCTGCCGCGACCCGGCCAACCACCGCTACACGCCGACGGGGGGGATCCCGGCCTTGCGGGAGGCCATCGCCGCCAAGACCCTGCGGGACTCGAGCTACGCGGTGACGGCGCAGCAGGTGCTCGTGACCAACGGGGGCAAACAGGCCATCGCCAACGCCTTCGCCGTCCTGTGCGACCCCGGCGACGAGGTCATCGTCCTCGCCCCGTTCTGGACCACCTATCCCGAGTCGATCGCGCTGGCCGGCGGCGTGCCCGTCTTCGTGTCCTCCGACGAGCGCAGCGGGTTCCGCTCCACCGTCGAGGAGCTGGAGGCCGCGATCACTCCGCGGACCAAGGCCTTGTTGTTCGTCTCCCCGTCGAACCCCACCGGGGCCGTCTACCGGCGGCAAGAGATCGAGGACATCGGACGGTGGGCGGTCGACCGCGGGCTGTGGGTGCTGACCGACGAGATCTACGAGCACTTGGTCTACGGCGCCGCCGAACATCACTCCATGCCCGTGCTGGTGCCCGAGCTGGCCGACCGCTGTCTGGTCGTCAACGGTGTGGCCAAGACGTACGCCATGACCGGGTGGCGGGTGGGGTGGCTCATCGGCCCGGTCGACGCGGTCACCGCGGCCACCAACATCCAGAGCCACGAGACGTCGAACGTCGCCAACGTCTCCCAACGCGCTGCACTGGCCGCGCTGTCGGGTGGGCTGGAGGATGTGGCGATGATGCGCGCCGCCTTCGACCGCCGCCGCCAGATCATCACCCGCATGCTCAACGAGATCGACGGCATCGTCTGCGTCGAGCCCG
>Ga0302325_10026321_pt1 | contig 12081 bp, 10 predicted proteins | sample Palsa_T0_2_FD_201948 | JGI IMG/M metagenome (GOLD analysis project Ga0302325, IMG submission 201948) | Peat permafrost microbial communities from Stordalen Mire near Abisko, Sweden - Palsa_T0_2 | ecosystem: Environmental > Terrestrial > Soil > Palsa > Peat permafrost | place: Sweden: Abisko...
CGATACGGCGGGTAGCGTGAAGATGGTGACGGGCGAGGGGATGAGAGACGCGGGAGCGATCGCTTCAGTGGAGGCCGCGCGGATTTATGGCGGAAAGATTCTCAAGAAATCCATTGAGGACGACCGGGAGAACTTTACCCGGTTCGTTTTGCTGGAGAAGCCGAAGCGCGGTTCGCCCTACCCCAAGCCTGACCCGAAAGTGCGGTTCAAGACCACCGTGGTGTTTACGACGCGAAATATCCCCGGGGCGCTGTTCCGGGCGCTGAGCGCTTTCTCTTTGCGCGATATCAGCCTGACGAAGATTGAATCGCGGCCTTTGCGCGGGAAGCCGTGGGAGTATCTGTTTTATCTCGATTTCATGGGCCACGCGGAGGACCCGGTGTGCCGAAAGGCGCTGGGGCATCTGGCCGAGCTGGCGGATATGCTGCGGATTCTGGGTTGTTATGCGAGCGCAGGGTAGCGGTGGCGCGGCGTCATTGGCTATCTGAGGGGTTAATCTGAAGGCATGGATTCCCCCGAGGCCGCCGCGCCTGAAGCCGAAGCCCTTCCCATTCCCGACGCGGCGCCGGAACTGGAGGAACTGCCGGTTCTGGCGGTTCGGGATACCGTGCTCTTTCCGAACGCTCTGCTGCCGCTGAGCGTGGGCCGGCCGAGTTCGGTGGCGCTGGTGGAATCGCTGGGCGAGAACCGTCTGATCGCGGTGGTGTCGCAGACCGATCCGCGCACCGATGTACCGGGGCCGGCGGATTTGCATGGCACGGGAACCGTTGCGCTGATCCACAAGATCGTGAAGATGCGCGAGGGGCAACTTCTGTTTTGCGAAGGCGTTGCGCGGATGCGGATCCGCAGTTACACGTCGAGCGACCCGTTTCTGCGGGCGCGTGTGGAGCGCATGCCGGAGATTGAGCCGGAAGCTACGCCGGAACTGACTGCGCTGCGGCAGAACGTGCTGAGCGAGTTCACGCAGCTGGTTTCGGCGCTGCCTAATCTTTCCGACGAGTTGTCCTCGGCGGCGGGCAACATTACCGAGTTCGGCCGGCTTGCCGACTTTATTGCGGGCACCCTGCCCAGCCTGAGCCATGTGGAGCGGCAGGCTGTGCTGGAGCAGAACGATTCGCGGTCCCGGCTGCAGTTCATCAATGAGCAACTGGCGCGCGAGGTGGAGCTGCTGGAGCTGCGGCAGAAGATCCAGTCGCAGGTGCAGGGACAACTTTCGCAGAATCAGCGGGAATTTTATTTACGGGAACAGCTGAAAGCGATTCAGAAAGAGCTGGGCGAAGGCGACGACAACGATCAGGAAACGGAGACGCTGCGAGGGAAAATCGAAGCCGCCGGGATGCCGGATACCGTGAAGGAAGAGGCGCTGAAGGAGCTGAACCGGTTTGCGCGGATTAATCCCATGTCGCCGGAGCATACCGTCGCGCGGACGTATCTGGAGTGGCTGATTGCGCTGCCGTGGAATGTTTCCTCGGGCGAGATGGTGAATGTGCAGCGGGCGGCCGAGATTCTGGATGAGGATCATTACGACCTCGAGAAGGTAAAGAACCGGATTCTGGATTTCCTGGCCGTGATGCAACTGAAGCCTAAACTGAAGGGCCCGATTCTTTGCTTTGTGGGACCTCCTGGCGTGGGGAAGACTTCGCTGGGGCGTTCGATTGCGCGGTCTTTGGGGCGCAAGTTTCAGCGGATTTCGCTGGGCGGAATGCATGACGAGGCGGAGATCCGGGGGCACCGGCGCACGTATATCGGATCGCTGCCGGGGCAGGTGATTCAGGCGCTGCGGCGGGCGGGTGCGAACGATCCGGTGTTTGTGCTGGATGAAGTGGACAAGCTGGGGCGCGATTTCCGGGGCGACCCTTCGTCGGCGCTGCTGGAAGTGCTGGATCCGGAACAGAACGCTACTTTCCGGGACAATTACCTGGATGTCCCGTTCGATCTTTCGCGGGTTTTATTTATCACTACGGCGAATGTGCTCGATACCATACCCGCTGCTCTGCGGGACCGGATGGAAATCATCGAACTACAGGGATATACCGAGCAGGAAAAGGTGGTGATCGCGTTCCGGTACCTGATTCCGCGGCAGAAGACGGAGAACGGCCTCGGCTCATCGGAAACAGGCGACGACAAACCGCTTGTGTTTCTGGACGACGCGGTGCGGTTCATTGTCCGGCGCTATACGCGCGAGGCGGGCGTGCGCAATCTGGAGCGCGAGATCGGGACGGTGTGCCGCAAGATGGCGCGGCGGTATGCAGAGGGTAAAGAGCCGGTCAGCGAAGTCACGGTGGCGATTGTGGAGGAGTCTTTGGGCGCGCCGAGGTCACGGCCGGATATGGAGGTCGCGGAACGCACCAGCCGGCCTGGCGTGGCTGTGGGCCTGGCGTGGACGCCGGTGGGCGGCGATGTTCTGTTCATTGAAGCGGGACGCATGCCGGGAGGCGCAAAAGGCCTGATTATGACCGGGCAACTGGGGTCTGTGATGCAGGAATCGGTACAGGCGGCGCTGACCTGGGTGCGCGGGAATGCGACGAAGTATGGGATCGATCCGGAGGTTTTCAAATCGATCGATATTCATGTGCACGTGCCGGCCGGGGCGATTCCGAAGGATGGGCCTTCGGCCGGCGTGACCATGGCTACGGCTTTGCTCTCGATGCTCACGGACCGGTGCGTGAAGCCGAATCTGGCGATGACGGGGGAGATCACGCTTACCGGGCAGGTGCTGCCGATCGGCGGGATTAAGGAGAAAGTGCTGGCCGCGAAGCGGAGTGGAGTGAAGGAGATCATTCTGCCTGCCGAGAATGAGGTCAATGTGAAGGAAGATCTTAAGGCTGAACAGATTGGCGATATTCAGCTCTTTTATGTGAAGACGATGGATGAGCTGGTGCCGCTGGCGCTTGTAAAAGCTTTACATTCGTAATCGCCGCGGGCTGCTAAAATTGGGCCTTGCGGTCCACAATTTTTGGTTTTTTCATTGCCGCGGGGGTCGCGGCTTCCCTTCATGCCCAGACGGTCCGGTTTTACTTCAGTGAAGGCGGCACGCCGTCGGGAACTATCGATGTGGCTCTGCGGCCCGATGTTGCTCCTCTGAGTGTGGCCAATTTTCTGGCCTACATCAGTGCTGGCGCCTACGTGAATACCATTATTCACCGTTCCGTGCCACCCCAGCAGGGATTCGGAATCGTTCAAGGCGGCGGTTACCAGCTGATAAACGGGACCATGGTGGCGGCTACGCAGAATGCGGCAGTGCCCAATGAGTTTAATCTGTCGAATGTCAAGGGAACGATCGCGATGGCGCTCCCCTCCGACGGCCTTGGTAACACCAACATCAATGGCGCTACCAACGAGTGGTTTTTTAACGCGACGAACAATTCGCTCAGTCTCGACAGTCAGTCTTTTGCGGTTTTCGGGTCCATTACAGCGATAACGGGCAGTCCGGCCGGGCTGACCACGATGGCGGCGCTGAACAATCTGCCGGTGTTTACGGAGTCGATCCCGGTGACCACAAGTGGGGTCATCACTGCAACCACCTTTGCGGATATTCCGCTGGTGAACAACTACATGGACCTCACGACGGTGGAGCCGAATAACTACGTAACCGTCACTTCAATTGTGGTTTTGCCGGTGACGACGGAACTGAGTGTTGTGAACGCGGCCAGTTCCACGCAGTCCCTGTACAATGGCATCTCGCCGGGCGAACTTCTGACGATCTACGGCACGAGCCTTGGGCCGGGCACGTGCAGTGCAACCGCGCCGACGGGCGGCGTCTCGTTTGCCTCGGGGAGCAATCCGATCGGCACAACGCTGGGCAATACGCAGGTGTTGTTCAATGGCGTTCCGGGGCCGATGTTGTATTCGCAGTGCGGTCAGGTTAACGTGATTGTCCCGTATGAAGTTGCAGGAAGCTCTTCGGTGAATGTGGTGATTCAGTATCAGGGGGTGCCAAGCGGCACCCTGGCGTTCAACGTGGTTCCGGCCGTGCCGGGGATTTTTCCCAACGCAATTGTCGATAACAACACGGGGGCTGTGATCAGCGCGACCAATCCGGCGTTTGTCGGGGAAGTTCTGGCGCTTTACGGGACGGGCCAGGGCGTGCAGACTCCGGCTGTTGCGGATGGCGCACTGGTCGGTTCGTCGCAGCCTTATACGATCCCGCTTACCCCCACGACGCTACTGATTGATGGGCAGCCGGTACAGCCGGTTTACTATGCGGGCGGCGCACCGGGTGAAGTCGCCGGGGTTCTGCAGGTTGACTTTCAGGTTCCGCAGCTCGCCCCGGGGAACCATTCGATTCAGATCCAGTCGGGTACCGGGAGTAATGCGGTGCTGAGCGCAACCGGATACGTTTTGCAGACGCGCTGAAACGCGCGGCGGGTTGTCACGAGACCCGTTGTGTCACGACACTCTTATCCGGGCGAGGAGCATGGTAGCCGCGGCCTCAGGCGGCGAGAGCGGTCGCTTACCCCGCAAGGGATCGCGAACCAGCGCTCCGGTTACTTCCCCCTGGGAGTTCCGATCGCGATTGTACGAGACCGCGGTGAGCACCATCGCGTGCCCCATCGATCCGATAATCAGCGGCATTTCGCGTGCAAGATCCTGGGCTATGCTGGCTCCGGTCGCAGAGAAGACATCTCCCATGACGGAGAATTCCTTTCCGTTGCGGTCCGTCCAGTCCCGGTTCAGATCGCGGACGATATCGTCGGGTTGGGCGGGCATGTTTGCGAGAGCTCCCCACGTCTGCCCGACTATTTCCTGCTGAGTGATCGGATGGCCCCAGTAGCCGAACACCATTTGAATACAGGCAGCCCAGCACCATTCGCTTTGCTGTTGAAAAGCGAAGACCATGTTGAGACGTTCCTCGGGGATGCCTGCAGCGCAGGGCTGTATCCCCCACGGGGGCATCGGCTGGCCGCATTGCAAGGCAGCGTTTGAGACCGGGGCGACGAACCCTGCAACGGCGAGGCCGCCCAGGGTCCTGATGTAATTTCGTCGGTTTAGCATTTGTGTGCCTCCGACTATAAGAGCGCAAAGACGGACAAAAAAGGGACAAACCCAGACTTGGCCTGTCCCCTGCCGATCGCTATCGAAACATCGCTACTGAATTGTCAACGTCGCGGAACCGTCGGTCGTTCCGCAGCTGTTTACGTGGATCGTGTATGTATAGGTGTTCGCCGTTTGCGGCGTGCATGTGGGGTTGTCCTTTGAAAAGGAGGTGCCCTGGCTGCATGCTTGTCCGCTGGTAAAGGTCACGGTCCAGACGGGCGGCCCGTCGCCTACGCCCTCCCAGCTGAATGCCTGACCAACGCTGGCGGTCTGCGCCGGCGGATCGGCTTTGGCAATGTTCGGCGTGACGGTCGTATCGCAGTATATATCAACCGGGTTCGCATAAGCAGGCGCCCCTACGAACGGCGGCGGAGTGCTTGTGGCGCTAAAAGGCGCGCGGACAACATCCGACCCCACCGGCACTTCGGGGTCCGGACATATGTTCGGGCTGCAAAGGTAATTGAAGGACCCATGACCGCTGGGAACATCGATGGTGCAGGTTTGAACACTTTTGCCCTCGTGGCAGGGAGTAACGATTCTGAAGTTCGCGGTGATCGCGTGCCCCTGCGGATCCTGCCAGGTGAGGACGTCGCCGTTCTGAAAAATCGGCGACGGCTCTTTGCCAGCGAGGCTCGACGCAACGATCGTAATGGCTCGTTTGGATGAGGCCGGTTTACAGGCTTGCAGGGCGAGAGCCGCGCAGAAGACGCATACCAGGAACGCCATTCTCTTATTCATCACTTTTTATTTTCCTCTTTCCAGCCGCAGATTGACTGCGGATTTATAACGGGGGTCCATGCGAACCACCTTCAGATCCAGCGCAAGGTCGACGTCAACGGTCGACACGCCGTGACTGAGGCATTCGAGAACGAGGCGTAGTGCTTCCTCACTGCGGCCCAACACCGCCTCGGCCTGTGCCTTGAATAATTGAGCGGGAATTTCTGGAGCGCCTCGTTCGTCGCCCGCACGAATATCGGCTTCAGCCTTTCCCCGGCGCCCCGCTTTGGCATCGTAGAACGCAAGCCGCATCCACTGGCGTCCTGGCCTGGGATTCATCTTTACTTCGCGCTCCAGCAGGTCTGCCGCACGCGCGTAGTTCGCCTGGACCAGGGATGGTCTTCCCAGCGCATCGTAACAATCGCCGATGTCCCGAAAGATCTGGTGATCCCGCGGGTTCAGGTCTTTCGCTTTTTCGTAAAAGCCCAGCGCTTTCGGATAATTTTTATCCTCGAAGGCAAGATTACCGAGATTGATATAAGCGAGTTCGTTCGGCGAGGCGCGGAGACTCTTTTCAAAGGCCTCCGCAGCTTCGGGCCGGCGTTTCAGGAGGTAGTACATGGAGCCGGCATTGATAAGAGGCATCACGACCTGCGGCGCTACGGCCGATGCTTTTTCAAACTCCACCGCGGCTTCCTCGTCCTTGCCATGACGATGATAGAAAGCGCCGAGTTCGTTATAGGCAAGCCAAAAGTTCGGGCGCTCAGCAAGTATACGGCGGTAGCAGGCTTCTTCGTCTGCCTCCCGGCCCAAGTCGGCGAACGCCTTGGCCTGGTACATGAGGATTTGAGTGTTGCCTGGGTCGAGGTTCTGGATGCGGGCAAGAGAGTCCATCGCCTCCGATATCCGGCCGAAGTATAAGTCGACAAGAGCGCGGCTCAAAATACTCCGCGGAGACCGGAAATCGATCTCCATCGAGCGTTCCGCATTGGTGCGCGCAAGCAGGAGCGCGGCGTCTTCGTGCCCCAGTTGATATTTTCTGACGTAGGCGATCGCGAGGTTCGCATAGCACAGGGCGAAGCGGGGCTGGGCGTCGAGCGCTTTCTGGTAAGAAGCGATAGCGCGGTCGAGGCCTGCATCGTTTGGCTCAAGACGGAATTCTTCAGCTGAAGTAAACGCCTGCCAGGCTGCAGGATTGACTCCGGAGAGTTCACTGGCCTCCGGTTCCCGGGTCGAGCGAATCTGCAGGAGCCCGGCCGCCGCCAGAGCCGCGCGCTCCGGAAGCATGACCCAGTCCCTTGCCGGAGAGGAAATTCGCGTTTCGCGCAAAGTGCGGCTTGTACCGGCGTCCAGTACCCTCAAAGTCAATGCCCACGCGTCCCGCACAATTTGGACGGACGCGCCGAGAACGAGATTGACGCCGAGAAGAGACATCGCCTGACCAGGCTCGCGCGGAGCTTGATTTCCGGTATCGGAGGGACGGAGGATGAGCAGGTCTTTGGTAGACGCCTCCGCGCGCGAGAGGTTGGCGCCGATCGCTTCCAGAACCTCGCTTAGCACGGAACGAATATCCGGGCCCGGCGCATCGGGCCATGCCATCAAAGCGACGTAACGTTTCTCGGGAAGGGGGTGCAGGATCTGGTCTATATCGGGCCACAGCAGCCTGCCTGCGATCGCAACCGCGACAAAAGCTCCGCCGCCGATCGCAGTACGGCGCGAAATACCGGCGGCGACAGGATGCTTTCCGGCGGCGAGCAAACGCGCGTAGACGGATTCGCTCCGCAGAGCTTCGGCCACGGCTGTTGCCGACTGGTACCTTTTCTCGGCATCATACTCAAGACAGCGGTCGATCACTACATCCCATTGCCTCGGTAGGTTATCTCTCACCAATGAGGGGGGCGCCGGGCGTTTCGCCCGCCGGACTGCTGCGGCGATTGGGGGGCCGCCTATGAACGGCGGTTTTCCCGTTACTATCTCGTAAAGCAACACGCCCAACGCATAGATGTCCGTTGCCGGGGTGGCTTCCTTGCCTTCAAACTGTTCGGGAGCCATGCAATGCGTGGTTCCCATAACGGCGCCAGGCAAGGTCAGACCAGCATCGCCATCCGGGGTTGTGGCCGAGTCGCGAGCAAGGCCGAGGTCCATCACGACGACCTGGAGCGCGCCCTTCCGCGGCACCAGCATTAGGTTGCGGCTCTTGAGATCGCGGTGGATCACTCCGGCATCGTGAATAGCCTGCACGGCCGCGCACAGCTGAAGCGCGATGGTCCGGGCTTCGGGGAGCGGCAGGGCTCCGTCGCGGTCAATACGTTCCGCGAGCGTCTCGCCTTCGAGGAACTCCATCGTGAGGAACGCCGCAGCGCCGCGAAGGTCGGTGGCAGGCAAACTAAACAGCGCATGGATGCGGCAAACGCCCGGGCTGGTGACTCTGAGAGCGAGCCGGACTTCCTTGCGGAAACGAGCGAGCATGCCCGGCTTGTCCGCGAGGTTCGAGCGGATCGTCTTGAGGGCTACGCGGCCAAGCTGGATGTCCTCGGCCTCATAAACTTCGCCCATGCCACCGCGACCGATGAAGCGCACGATGCGGAAGCGGTCCAGGAGCATTTCGCCCGGCGCGAATGACGCGTTGTCGCCCGGAAAGGCATCGGGAAAAACATCGTGAAAGCGGATCAGCGGCGCTTCCATGGAGCGGGTTGGCGGAGTTCCGTCGTCGCCCGTATCATCGTGGGATTCGACCAGGCGGGCGAGTTCGCTGCCCAGTTCCTCGTCGGCGATGCGTATTTTAAGGATGAACGCGGAGCGCTGCCCGGCCGGGGTGTCCAGCGCCTGTTCGAAGAGGGGTTTGAGACGCTGGTATTTATCCGGCGTCATGACGGCTTCGAGAGTTCATCATGGAGCCAGGTGCGGGCCAGGCTCCAGTCGCGCCGGACTGTCCGGGGGGAAACGTTAAGGACCAGGGCGGTTTCGTGAAATGACAGGCCGCCGAAAAAATGCAACTCGAGAATGCGGCTGCCGCGGGGATCGATCGCGTGGAGGCGATCAAGCGCCTGATCGAGGGCGAGGACTTCAACCGGATCGTGCTGCGTGCCGACACGGGCTTCGTCGAGGGTCACCTGCTGCAGCGCTCCTCCGCGCTTGCCCGCGATGCGCTTGCGGGCATGGTCGACCAGAATTTGCCTCATGAGCAGCGAGGCCACGGCGAAGAAATGGGCGCGGCTTTCCCAACCGGGATTGGGCTGATCCATGAGCCGCAGCCAAGCTTCGTTCACCAGTGCGGTGGCCTGAAGCGTATGGTTAGCCCGTTCCCGGCGCATGTGGCGTATCGCTGCGCGGCGCAATTCCGCCTGAACGCGCGGGGCGAGACGGGCTTCCACTGCGCGGTCCCCCTGGCTCAGCCTGAGCAGCAGGGCGGTAATTGGTTCGCCGGCAGCACTGTCCTGGGAAGGAGCGTTCACGCGAAATGCGTCTCCAGATTGTGCGTATGTTAGCACACACATCGGTGGGTGCGCATTACACAGATAAGTGCCGGGGACGTTCATTTCCCTTGGGTTAGCCGGACGCGCGGTTTTACAAAACGCCGGCGATCCGGCCCGCGGACTGTATCAGGAACACCAGAACGACGATTTTTGAGTAAAGCACCGCCGCGCAGCCTACTGCTATCGCAAGTTCCGAGGCGAGAATGACTCCTGCGTAAGTTCTCATATTTCCTCCCCGAGCGGATTGGGCTCACCTTCAATAGCGGCAGAGGGACGGAAAAGAGGTCAGAATTCTTTTAGCTTTCCTCTTCGAGCTTCATTTCCATGACTATTGCGGGTTCCGGCGGGTCCTCGTAATAGCCTGGGATCGATTTCACCTGCCGGAAGCCGAACTTTTTATTCAGCGCGATCATGGCGGCGTTGCTCTTTCTGGTGTGGGCGATCAGGCGTTTGAATTTGTTGCGGCGGGCCCAGGCGATTTGCCACGCTTTCATGAGGCCGCCGAAGCCGAGGCGCTGGAAGGCAGGCAGAATTCCTGTGGTGGCGATGTACAGGGTGTCGCCCTGCTTTTCGAAGGCACAACAGCCGATCTTTTTCCTTGCGCCGAGGATCAGCCAGTAGCTTTCGTAGCCTTTCCATTCGGACGGCGGGAAATAGTCCGCAGGGAAGACTTTGCGGTCGAAGGCGCAGAGGGTGCGGAGTTCATCGGGGATTACAGCTTTCCGGAATTCTGTCCTCACTTTCCGCCGGGTGAGCCTTGTTCCATCAGGTTTTTCAGGCGCGTGAACTGCTGGCCGACTACGCCGTCCACGGGCGCGGCGAGTACGTTGATTCCGCCTGCGAGATAGCCGGTTACGGCGTAAGTCACGTCGACTTTCGCGCCGCCTTCAGCAGGGGCGATCTGGATGGTCATATTAGCGGCGGCTGCCATCGATTGCAGCGGTCCCAACGCGCCCGACATTACCAGAGTCTTGCCGGGCACGAAGTTCACCACCTCCATGTGGCGCGCGGCGCCCTGATTGGGGAGTTTTTCGCAGAAGCAGCCCATAGGTTTTTCTTCGATGCTGAGGTTGTGCGCGTTTTGGGAAAAGGTGTGCGCGGGATCCCACCAGTCGCCCACGTTATGGACGATGCGACTGTATACTTCATCGGGCGTGGCTTTGATCAACACGGAGTTTTTCACAACGAATCCGTTAGGGCCTGAGTCAGCCACAGCTGCGCCAAGATGCATGGGACAAAGCGCGAAGAATACCCCGTACAACAGTGCTGTTACTTTCATTCATACAGGGTACCTGCTGGTAAACTGTTATTTCCACTTCATGAGAGTCGGGGTCATCGTTTTCCCGGGCAGTAATTGCGACCACGATGCGTGGTACGCGGTGAATGAGAATCTGCATGGTTCGGCGGAATTCATCTGGCATGACTCGGCGAATCTGAACGGCGTGGATGCTGTCATCCTTCCTGGCGGGTTCTCGTATGGGGATTATCTGCGCTGCGGAGCTATTGCGCGCTTCTCTCCAGTAATGAATGCGGTGAAGAAATTTGCCGCCGATGGCGGACTGGTGCTGGGCGTCTGTAACGGGTTTCAGATTCTGGTGGAGGCGGGGATGCTTCCCGGCGCGCTGCTGCGAAACGGAGATTTGAAATTTGTCTGCCGTGACGTGACTTTGCGGACTGAGACTACGGATTCTCCGTTCACAGCGCGTCTTACGGACGGGCAGATTTTCAAGCTGCCGGTGGCGCATGGCGAAGGGCGTTATTTTGCCGACGAGCGGACTTTGGATGAACTGGAATCTGAGGATCGCGTCGTGTTCCGTTATGTCGATAATCCGAACGGCTCGATGCGCGATATTGCAGGGATTCTGAATCCCGCGCGGAATGTGCTGGGCATGATGCCGCATCCTGAGCGAGCCTGCGACCCGCTGATGGGTTCTACGGCTGGTTTCGGCATTCTCCAGTCGATGTTGACGGCCACACTGATCACTTCTCCCGCCCTTACAAAATGAAAATCACTCCCGAGCTGATTGCGCAGCATCAGCTGACTGCGGCGGAGTACGACAAGATCGTCTCTCTGCTGGGCCGCGAGCCGAGCTATACCGAGCTGGGCGTTTTCAGCGTGATGTGGAGCGAGCATTGTTCCTATAAAAGCTCGCGCATTCATCTGAAGAAGCTTCCGACTACCGGCAAATATGTGCTGCAGGGGCCGGGCGAGAACGCCGGGATTATTAGTATCGGCGGCGGATGGGTGGTGGCGTTCAAGATTGAATCGCACAACCATCCGAGTTACATCGAACCTTTTCAGGGCGCGGCTACCGGCGTGGGCGGCATTCTGCGGGATATCTTTACGATGGGCGCGCGTCCGATTGCGGTGATGGATTCGCTGCGTTTCGGACCTCCGACTACGAGTCAGCGAATTGTTAAAGGCGTGGTCAGCGGCATTTCGCATTACGGCAATTGTTTTGGCGTTCCAACGGTGGGCGGCGAGTGCGTATTCGAGGAATGCTATTCGGGCAATCCGCTGGTGAATGTGTTTGCGCTGGGCGTTTGCAAAGAGAACGAGATTTTTTATGCGCGAGCGTCGGGGATTGGCAATCCGGTGATTTATGTGGGCGCGAAGACCGGGCGGGATGGCATTCACGGGGCTTCGATGGCGAGCGCGGAATTTACCGAAGAGTCGAAGCAGAAGCGGCCCAACGTTCAGGTGGGCGATCCGTTTCTGGAGAAACTGCTTCTCGAGGCCTGCATTGAGGCCATGAAGACCGGGGCCATCGTTGCGATTCAGGATATGGGCGCGGCAGGGCTTACCTCTTCGTCATGCGAGATGGGCAGCCGCGGGGGGGTTGGGATCGAT
>Ga0302325_10026324_pt1 | contig 12080 bp, 24 predicted proteins | sample Palsa_T0_2_FD_201948 | JGI IMG/M metagenome (GOLD analysis project Ga0302325, IMG submission 201948) | Peat permafrost microbial communities from Stordalen Mire near Abisko, Sweden - Palsa_T0_2 | ecosystem: Environmental > Terrestrial > Soil > Palsa > Peat permafrost | place: Sweden: Abisko...
TGACCATCGACCTCATCACCCCCGTCGCGCTCGAAGAGCAGCAGCGCTTCGCCATCCGAGAGGGCGGCCGCACCGTCGGCGCCGGCATCGTCACCAAGATCCTGAGCTGAAAGAACCGAGACTCCCCCAATGTCAGCAACCACCAAGATTCGAATCCGCCTCAAGGCGTTCGACCATCAGCTCCTCGACAAGTCGGCGAGCGACATCGTCGAGACGGCCAAGCGCACGGGCGCGCGCGTCGCCGGTCCCATCCCGCTGCCGATGCACATCGCCCGTTACACCGTGCTGCGCGGGCCGCACGTCGACAAGAAATCACGCGAGCAGTTCGAGATCCGCACCCACAAGCGGCTCCTCGACATCCTCGATCCGACCCAGCAGACGCTCGATGCCCTCATGAAGCTCGATCTGTCCGCCGGCGTCGACGTGGAAATCAAGAGCTGAGACCGGAGGCGGCGAGATGGCAACGTTCGATGTCTTCAACATGCAACGCCAGAAGGTCGGCTCGATCGACCTGGCCGACGAAGTCTTCGGGGCCGAGGTCAAGGAGCACCTGTTCTACGAGGTCGTGAAGGCCCAGCTCGCGTCCAAGCGGCAGGGCACGGCCGCGGGCAAGAACCGGTCTGCCGTCAGCGGCAGCACGAAGAAGCTCTACAAGCAGAAGGGCACGGGCCGCGCGCGTCACGGCTCGATCCGCGCGCCGCTGTTCGTCGGCGGCGGCAAGGCTCACCCCCCCCGCCCGCGCGATTGGGCGTACGAGCCCCCGCGCCGCGTGCGCGCACAGGCGCTGACGAGCGCCCTGTCGAAGTTCGGCAAAGAAGGACGGCTCGTCGTCGTCGAGCGGTTCGACCTGGCCGAGGTCAAGACGAAGCGCCTGCTCGAGGCCTTCGGCGCGCTTCAGGCCAAGGAGCGTACGCTCGTCGTCGACTCGGGCGACAACGACCGGCTGAGGCTCTCGATCCGCAACTGCAAGGAGCACCAGTTTCTTCCGCCCGAGGGGCTCAACGTGTACGACCTACTTCGCCACGACACCCTCATCCTGTCGAGGGACGCGGCCAAGAAGCTCGAAGAGCGCTGCCTCAAGCAGGCGCAGTCCCGCAGCGACCGGGTGAGCGACGCGCAAGACGGAGGAACGCGATGACGCCGGAAGAGATCATCCGCAGGCCGATCATCCTGACGGAGAAGGCGACGCTCCTTCGCGAGCGCGACAACCAGGTCATCTTCGAGGTGGCGCGAACGGCCACCAAGATCCAGATCCGAAACGCCGTCCAGCACCTCTTCAAGGTGGGCGTGACGAGCGTCAACACCATGTTGGTCCGTGGCAAGGAGCGCCGCATGGGGCGCGGCCACGCGAAGACGCAGAACTGGAAGAAGGCGATCGTGACCCTCAAAGAGGGCGATTCGATCGACTTCTTCTCGGACGCGACGGGGACATAAGGTCATGGCACTCAAGAACTTCAAGCCCACATCGCCTGCGCGGCGCTTCTACACGGTCTCCGACTTCAAGGAGCTCTCCAAAGGCGCGGAGCCGCTCCGCAAGCTCACCGAGCATCAGACGAAGACCGGCGGACGCAACCACTACGGCCGCATCACGTCGCGCTTCCGCGGCGGTGGTCACAAGCAGCGCTACCGCATCCTCGACTGGAAGCGCGACAAGGTGGGTGTCCCCGCCGCCGTCGCCACGATCGAGTACGACCCGAACCGCACGGCGCGCATCGCGCTGCTGCACTACCTCGACGGGGACAAGCGCTACATCCTGGCGCCCGACGGCATGAAGGTCGGCGACAAGATCGTCTCGAGCCGCCACGCCGACATCAAACCGGGCAACTCGATGACGCTGCGGCACATCCCGCTCGGCACGATGATCCACAACATCGAGCTGAAGAAGGGCAAGGGCGGGCAGCTCGTCCGCGCCGCCGGCGCCTCCGCCGCGCTCATGGCCAAGGACGGCGACTTCGCGCAGGTCCGCCTACCTTCGGGCGAGGTGCGCATGGTCCACCTCGAGTGCCACGCCACGATCGGCCAGGTGTCCAACCTCGAGCACGCGAACATCTCGCTCGGCAAGGCAGGGCGCGCGCGCTGGCTGGGCCGGCGCCCGCACAACCGCGGCGTCACCATGAACCCGGTCGACCACCCGATGGGCGGCGGCGAGGGGCGCACCTCCGGCGGGCGCCATCCGTGCTCGCCGTGGGGGCAGCTCTCCAAGGGTCTCAAGACCCGCAACAACAAGCGAACCGACGGCATGATCATCAAGCGCCGTGGGACAAAAGGTTAGGACTAGAGAATGGCTCGTTCGGTAAAGAAGGGCCCGTTCGTCGACGGGCACCTGGCGGAGAAGATCGCCGCGGCTTCCGCCGCGCAGAGCAAGAAGGTCATCAAGACCTGGTCCCGGCGCAGCACCATCACGCCGGACTCGGTGGGGTTGACGTTCGCTGTCCACAACGGACGCAAGTTCGTGCCCGTGTTCGTCACCGAGAACATGGTCGGTCACAAGCTCGGGGAGTTTGCCCCCACGCGGACCTTCCACGGCCACTCGGGCGACCGCAAAGGCAAGGTTTCCGCGGGAGGCCCCGGCGGTGGCGCGGCCGGCGCTGGCAAGAGCGCACCCCCGCCCGCCAAGAAGTAGCTTGCGCAGTCCGGTTTTACGCTTATCCTTCGCCCCTCCCGCGCGGCCCCTCGGCCGCCGGGGCTGACACCGTCACTGTTTCAAAGCTTCCGTAACGGCCCGTGCCGCGAGCAAACGTGCTCGATGCGGGTGGGTACGACGGACGCTCCCGAGTCGCCCGTCTGCGGCTCGTGCCTTCTCCTTCCTCGCGTTCTTGGGGTCCCGACCATGGTTAGCAAGGCAATCGCCCGATTCACGCGGATCAGTCCGCGCAAGGCTCGCGTCATCGTGAACCTCGTGCGCGGCCGTCAAGCGGGCGAGGCACTCCAGGTGCTGGAGTTCACCCACAAGGCCGCCGCACCGCTGCTGAAGAAGCTCATCGAGAGCGCGGTGGCCAACGCCAAGACGCAGAGCCCCTCGGTCGATGTCGACACGCTGTTCGTCGAGACGGCGTTCGTCGACAAGGCCCCCAACAAGCACATGCGCCGCTGGCGGCCCCGCGCGATGGGTCGCGCCACGCGCGTCCAGAAGGGCCTCAGCCACATCACCGTCATCCTCGGCGAGCGATAAAGGACGATCATGGGTCAAAAAGTCCACCCGTATGGGTTCCGTCTCGGTGTCATCCGGACGTGGAACTCCAAGTGGGTCGAGGACAAGAGCTACGCAAAGTGGCTCCACGAAGACATCCGCATCAAGCGGGCGGTCAAAGAGTACCTGCAGAACGCCGGCATCGCGGGCGTCGAGATCGAGCGCGCGGCCAACAAGTGCAAGGTCATCGTCTTCACGGCCCGGCCGGGGATGGTGATCGGCAAGGGCGGCAAGGGCATCGAGACGCTCAAGGTCGGCAACGTCAAGACGGCGGCCAAGGGCGAGACGGTCTTCGCCGGCGTCCAGTCGTTCACCGAGAACGAGGTCTTCATCGACGTGCAGGAGGTGCGCAAGGCCGAGACGGCGGCGCAGCTCGTCGCCGAGAACATCGCGACCCAGCTCGAACGCCGCGTCGCCTTCCGGCGCGCGATGAAAAAGTCGCTGTCGACGGCGATGAAGTTCGGCGCCAAGGGCATCCGCGTGCGCTGCTCGGGGCGTCTGGGCGGCAGCGAGATGAGCCGCGTCGAGACGTACCGCGAGGGCCGCGTGCCTTTGCACACGCTGCGCGCCGACATCGAGTTCGGCATGGCCGAGGCCCGGACCAAGTACGGGATCATCGGAGTCAAGGTTTGGATCTTCAAGGGCGAGGTGCTCCAGCGCCGCAATCGCCGCCCGCAGCTCGCCGGAGCGTAGAGAGATGCTTTCGCCCAAGCGCACCAAGTACAGGAAGGCCCAGAAGGACAACAACCGCGGCACTGCACGTCGCGGCGCCGATGTCTCGTTTGGCGACTTCGGGATGCAGGCCGTCGAGCCGGGCCGCGTGACATCGCGCCAGATCGAGGCCGCGCGCATGGCCATCACCCGCCACGTCAAGCGCGCGGGCAAGCTCTGGATTCGCGTCTTCCCGGACCGCCCCGTCACCAAGAAGCCGCTCGAAGTCCGCATGGGTGGCGGCAAGGGCGCCGTCGAAGAGTGGGCCGCCGTCGTGCTGCCGGGCCGCGTGATGTACGAGCTCGCCGGCGTCGACGAGAAGATGGCGCGCGAGGCGTTCCGCCTGGCCGGTCACAAGCTGCCGGTGGCCTACAAGTTCCTCGCCCGCGGAGAGATCCTATGAAGGCCGCCGACCTGCGCGAGAAGAGCGTCACCGACTTGAACGAGCTGCGAGCGACGCTCGCGCGCGACGTCTTCCAGAACCGACTCAAGAACTTCACCAACCGCCTCGACGACACGAGCGCGATGCGCAAGACGCGCCGCGATCTGGCGCGGGTCCTGACGCTGCTGCGCAGCCAGGCGGCCGGCGTTCCCGCCGCCGCGGTCCCGGTCGAGCCGAAGGCGCCCGTCGCCGCCCCGGCAAAGAAGGCGAAGGCCGCTGGTGCCAAGAAGAGCGAAGTGAAGGCGGCGTCCGGCGAGGCCGGAGCGGCCGACGCCCCCGCCAAGAAGAAGAGCACGAAGAAGAGCGAGGCGAAGTCGTCATGACGGAGAACGCGACCAACAGCGCGGAGCCGAAGGAGGTCGCTCACGGCGGCCGGCGCAAGCTCCTGGGCAAGGTGATCAGCGCGAAGATGGCGAAGACCGTCGTCGTCGAGGTGGTAAACCACAGCCGGGACCCGCTCTACGGCAAGTACGTGCGCTCTCGCGCGCGCTACAAGGCCCACGACGAGAAGGGCGAGTTCAAGGCGGGCGACCAGGTCGAGATCGAGGAGCACCGCCCGATCAGCAAAGACAAGCGCTTCACCGTCGTCCGCCTCGTCAAGAAGTTCGTGGAGGAATGAGGCTGCCATGATCCAGATGCGAACCGTCCTGGAAGTGGCCGACAACTCCGGGGCCAAGCGAGTGCAGTGCATCAAGGTCCTCGGTGGATCACGCCGCCGGTACGCCGGTCTGGGCGACGTCATCGTCGTCTCGATTAAGGAAGCGATCGTCGGGAGCAAGGTCAAGAAGGGCGAGACGGCTCACGCCGTCGTCGTCCGCACCAAGCACCAGGTAGGCCGCGCCGATGGCACCTACGTCCGGTTCGACGAGAACAGCGCCGTTCTCGTGAGCAAAGAGCAGCACGAGCCGATCGGGACGCGCATCTTTGGCCCCGTCGCGCGCGAGCTCCGTGGCAAGAAGTTCATGAAGATCATCTCGCTCGCGCCGGAGGTGGTGTGATGGCCGCGCGCATTCGTACGGGCGACAACGTCGTCGTCATCAGCGGCAAGGACAAGGGCAAGACGGGCAAGGTCAGCCGCGTCCTCGTCGAGGAAGACCGCGTCGTCGTCGCGGGGATCAACCTCGTCAAGCGCCATACGCGCCCCACCCCGCGCAGCCCATCGGGCGGCATCGTCGAGCGCGAGCAGCCGATCGCGGCGTGCAAGGTGATGCCGGTGGATCCCAAGACGGGCAAGGGGACGCGCGTTCGTTTCAAGGCCCTCGAGGACGGCAAGAAGGTCCGAATTGCGGCCAAGAGCGGCGAGGAAATCCCCGTCGCGGCGGCGGAGTAGTCGATCATGGCGGACGAGAAAAAAGGCAAGGGTGGCGCCGGCGGCGGCGAAGAGCAGCCGAAGGCGCCCAAGCCCAAGGGCGAGCGCTCCGACAAGGCCGGCGGCAAGGGCGCCAAGCGCGGACGAGGCTCCGATGGTTCGTCGGGCGAGAAGGCTGCGGTCGTCTCGACGGCCGAGGCCATCGCGCCGCGGATGCACGAGAAGTACAAGGCCCAGGCCGTGCCTGCGCTGACGAAGCAGTTCAACTACAAGAACCCGATGGAGGTGCCGCGCCTCCAGAAAATCGTCGTGAACATGGGCCTCGGCGCCGCGGTGGCGAACCCGAAGATCATCGACACGGCCGTCGAGGACCTTCGCGCCATCAGCGGGCAGAAGCCCGTCGTCACGCGCGCCAAGAAGGCGATCGCGAACTTCAAGCTCCGCGAGGGGATCCCCATCGGCGCGATGGTCACCCTTCGCAGCGCCCGCATGTGGGAGTTCCTCGACCGCCTCGTGACGGTGGCGCTGCCGCGCACGCGCGACTTCAAGGGTATCAGCCGCAAGGCCTTCGACGGCAAGGGCAACTACACGCTCGGCCTCAAGGAGCAAATCATCTTCCCCGAGGTCGACTACGACAAGATCGACGCGATCAAGGGGCTCAACATCAGCTTCGTGACGACTGCGCGGACCGACGAAGAGGGGCGCGCTCTCTTGCAGCAGCTCGGCATGCCGTTCCGGGCAGCTTGATAGGGGAATAGGAAGAACCATGGCGCGTGCCTGTCAGTTTGCGAAACTCAATACGAAGCCCAAGTTCTCCACGCGGCACCGGAGCCGGTGCAAGGTGTGCGGGCGCGCTCGCGGCTACTACCGCAAGTTCGAACTCTGCAGGATTTGTCTGCGGCTCTTCGCGCTGCGCGGCGAGATCCCGGGCGTGATCAAGGCGAGCTGGTGATCCCATGATGACCGATCCGATCGCGGACATGCTCACGCGCATTCGCAATGCGTCGATGGTACGCCACGAGCGCGCCGAGATGCCGCATTCGCGCCTGAAGGAGCACGTGGCCACCGTGCTCAAGGCCGAGGGCTACATCGACGACGTGCGCGTCAGCGAGGGCGACGACCGCAAGACACTCACGCTCATCCTGCGCTACGGGCGCGATCGCGTGTCGGCCATCGACGGCCTCAAGCGCGTGTCCACGCCGGGCCGGCGCGTCTACGTGCGCCACGACCGCATCGATCGCGTGTGCTCGGGCATGGGGATCTCGATCCTCAGCACGAGCCGCGGCGTGATGACCGACCGCGAGGCGCGCAAGCAGCGCGTCGGCGGCGAGCTGCTCTGCGAGATTTGGTGAGCCCATGACGACGCAGCAGGAACAGAACCAGCCGCCGAAGGGCGACCCGTCGGTTCGCCTTTCGCGCACCGGCAAGCGCCCGGTCGTGTTGCCCAAGGGCGTCACGGCGGGCCTCAAGGAGCGCCTGTTTGAGATCAAGGGCCCCAAGGGGCAGCTCGCGCGCGAGCTGCCGCCCAACGTGGTCGTCAAGGTCGACGCGGGTCAGGTCACCGTCGTCCCCACGATGCCGGGCCGCGACGGCGCGCGCTTTCAGGGCCTCACGCGCTCGCTGCTCTCCGGGATGCTCGTAGGCGTCACCGAGGGATACACGAAGACGCTGCAGCTCGTCGGCACCGGGTATCGCGCCGAATTGAAGGGCACCACGCTCCACTTGGCCCTCGGCTTCTCGCACCCGATCGCGTTCCCGCTCCCCAAGGGCGTCAAGTGCGAGATCCCGGGCGACTCCAAGGGAACGATCGTCATCCTCACGGGTTCCGACAAGGAAGTGATGGGCCAGACGGCCGCGAAGATCCGCGGCTTCCGTCCCCCGGAGCCCTACGGTGGCAAGGGCGTGCGTTACCAAGGCGAGAAGGTCCGCGAAAAAGCGGGCAAGGCCGCGAAGGCCGGAGGGAAGTGACCCGTGGCGATGCAAATCGTTGGGCGTGAGCGCAGAAAACTGCGCATCCGCCGGAAGATCAGCGGGACGACGGAGCGGCCGCGCCTCAGCGTGTTCCGCAGCGCAAAGCACATCTACGCGCAGGTGGTCGACGACGTCACGGGCAAGACGCTCGCGCACGCCTCTACCCTCTCGCGCGACGTGCGCACGGCCGTGGCCGAGGCCAACAAAGTCGACGCGGCGAAGAACGTCGGCCAGACGATCGCGAAGCTCCTGCTCGCCAAGGGCATCGACAGCATCGTCTTCGACCGCAATGGGTACCTGTTCCACGGGCGCGTTCGCGCGCTGGCCGATGCCGCGCGCGCGGCCGGCCTGAAGTTCTGAGGAGAGTAGAGACATGGCTTTCGACCAGCTCCAGATCGACGAAGAAAAGCTCAAGGAGCGCGTCATCTACATCAACCGCGTCGCCAAGGTCGTGAAGGGCGGCCGGCGGTTCAGCTTCAGCGCGCTCGTCGTCGTGGGCGACGAGGGCGGCCACGTGGGCGTCGGCCTGGGCAAGGCCAACGAGGTGCCCGAGGCCATCCGCAAGGGCAACGATCAGGCCCGCAAGAACGTGTTCCGCGTTCCGCTCGACGGCGTCACGGTTCCGCACGAGATCGTCGGTCACTTCGGTTCGGGCCGAGTGTTCCTCAAGCCCGCGTCGCCCGGTACGGGCGTCATCGCTGGCGGCGCAGTGCGCGCGGTCGTCGAGAGCGCGGGGATCCACGACATCCTCACCAAGTGCCTGGGCAGCTCCAACCCGCACAACGTCGTGCGGGCCACGGTCAAGGCGCTCAAGTCGCTGCGCAACGTCGAGCAGTTCGCGGCCAAGCGCGGCCGGCAGGTCGACGACATCATCGAGCGCAAGGCTGCCGCCAAGCCGCACACGGCCACGACGCCGGCCACGCCTCCGGCGCAAGCCTGAGCCGAGGAGACGCCACAGTCATGAAGCCCAATCTTCGCGTCACGCAGCTCAAGAGCACCATCGGAGAGAAGCACCCGTTCGTCGCGACGTTGCACGGGCTCGGCCTCAAGGGTCCGGGCACGACGGTCGTCGTCGGCAACACCCCATCGTTCCGTGGTGCCATCAAGAAGGTGATGCACCTGGTGCGCGTCGAAGAGGTCGATCATGGCTGATATGCTGAGCAAACTGGCAAAGCCCGAAGGGGCGACGCACACGAAGGTGCGCCTCGGGCGCGGCGTCGGCTCCGGCCTCGGCAAGACGTCCGGCCGCGGCCAGAAGGGCCAGTACGCGCGTTCGCGCGGATTCAAGCCCCACTTCGAGGGCGGCCAGACGCCGCTGCAGAGGCGCCTGCCGAAGCGCGGGTTCCGCAACCCGTTCCCCACCAAGACGGCCGAGGTCAACGTGGGTGACCTCGACGGCTTCGCGGCGGGCACCCATGTCGACGTGAAGGCCCTCGTGGGGCACGGCTACGTGCGCGGTCGCTTCGACCGCGTGAAGATCCTCGGCAGCGGCGAGCTCACCAAGGCCATCACGGTGACCGCACACGCCTTCTCCAAGTCGGCAGCCGAGAAGATCCAGAAGGCCGGCGGCAAGGTCGTCGTCCTCGAGCAGGGGTCCGGCGCAGCGGCACGAACCGCCGGGAGCGTCTGAGCGCGACTTCATCGTCATGTCCGCCCTCTCCGCCTTCGCCAACATCGGGAAAGTCCCCGAGCTTCGGAGGCGCATTCTCTTCACGCTCGGGCTGCTGGCGGTCTATCGCATCGGGGTCTTCGTCACGATCCCGGGTGTGGATCGCACCGTGATGCAGGCCCTGGTTCACAAGCAAGGCGGCGGGCTCCTCAGCCTGTTCAACATGTTCAGCGGAGGGGCCCTGGGCAACCTCTCCATCTTCGCGCTCGGCATCATGCCGTACGTCAGCGCGAGCATCATCCTGCAGCTCCTCACGATGGTGTTCAAGCCGCTCGACGAGCTCCGCAAGGAAGGCGAGCAGGGCACCCGCAAGATCAACCAGTACACGCGCTACGGGACGATCGTGCTCTCGCTCGTTCAAGGCTTTGGCATCGCCATGAGCCTCGAGGCGATGAACAACGGCGACCTGAACGACTCGGCCGCCGTGGGCGACGTGGTCACGCACGCCGGCTGGGCTTTTCGTCTGATGACGATCCTCACGCTCACGACCGGCACAGCGTTCATGATGTGGGTCGGTGAGCAGATCACCGAGCGGGGCATCGGCAACGGCATCTCGCTCCTCATCTTCGCGGGCATCGTCGATGGGATCCCGAACGGCGTCTTCAGCTACTTCGCGACGAACAAGGGGAACATCAAGCCGCTGACGCTGGCGTTCGTCGTCGCGATCGTGCTCGCCACGGTGGCCACGATCGTGTTTTTCGAGCGCGCCTACCGCCAGATCCCGATCTACTACGCCCGCCGAACCGTTGGCCGCCGCGTCTACGGAGGGCAGACGGCGCATCTTCCGCTGCGCGTGAACACCGCCGGCACGATCCCGCCGATCTTCGCGTCGTCGCTGCTGATGTTCCCGGCCACCCTCGCCAACTTCAAGGTGTGGGGGATGGCGCAGATCCAGTCGGTCCTCACGCGCGGCGACTGGGTCTTCAACGCGGGCTACGTCCTTCTCATCATCTTCTTCTGCCACTTCTACACGGCCGTCACGTTCCAGCCCGTCGACGTGGCCGACAACCTCAAGAAGCAGCAAGCCTTCATCCCGAGCGTGCGTCAGGGCAAGCAGTCGGCCGACTACATCGACTACGTACTCACGCGCATCACCTTCGGTGGATCGCTCTACGTGGCGGTCGTCTGCATCGTGCCGAGCATCATCGCGCAGGGCTTCCAGGTGCCGTTCCGCTGGGGCGGCACCTCGATCATGATCGTCGTGGGCGTCGCGCTCGACACGGTCAACCAGATCGAGGCGCACCTCATCACGCGCAACTACGAGGGCCTCTCGGGTGGCGGTGGGCGCACCTCGAAGATCCGCGTGCGGGGCAGCTAGGGGGAGGGGAGCATGCGCGTCGTATTCGTAGGGCCGCCAGGAGCGGGGAAGGGCACGCAGGCCAAGACGGTCTGCGACAAGTATGGGGTTCCGCAGATTTCCACGGGCGACATGCTCCGCGCCGCCAAGGTGGCCGGCACCTTGCCGCCGCCGCTCGCCGCCAAGATGGCCGCGGGCGGCCTGGTCCCCGACGAAGAGGTCATCCGCTTGATCGACGGGCGGACGCTCGAGCCGGATTGCGCCCGCGGGTTCCTTCTCGACGGCTTTCCCCGGACCGTGCCCCAGGCCGAGGCGCTGGACACCCTGCTCGCGGGCAGGGGCCAAAAGCTCGACGTCGTCCTCGCCCTCGAAGTGCCCAAGGACCTCCTGGTCGAACGTGCAGTGCTCCGTCGCACCGATAGGCGCACTGGACAGATCTATCACTTGAAGTATAAGCCTCCGCCCCCGGATGCGGACCTCGAGCAACGGACGGACGACCAAGAACCGGTCGTACGAAAGCGCGTGGAAACGTACGAGGCGATGACGGCCGAGCTTCTCCCGTTTTACGAGAAGGCCGGCATCCTCGAGCGGATCAACGGGGTGGGCGAGGTGGCCGAGGTGAGCGCCCGGATCCTCGCGGCGCTGGATGGCAAGTGACTGACACGGCAAAAGGACGCGATCGGAGCAACATCATTTCATGAGTCGAGGCAGAACCAGCACCGCAACCCGCGAACGCCGCGAACCGAAGGCCGACAAGCTGGAGTTCGACGGCGCCGTGCAAGAGGCATTGCCGAACGCGATGTTCCGGGTGAAGTGCGACAACGGCCTCACGGTCCTCGCGACGATCAGCGGAAGGATGCGCCAGTTTTACATCCGCATCCTGCCCGGCGACCGCGTCACCGTCGAAGTGAGCCCTTATGACCCGAGCCGGGGTCGCATTACGTACCGGCACAAGTGAGCTGAGCGATGAAGGTTCGACCGAGCGTGAAGAAGGTGTGTGAGAAGTGCAAGGTGGTCCGCCGCAAGGGCGTCGTACGGATCATTTGCGAGAACCCGCGGCACAAGCAGCGGCAAGGTTAAAGGCAAGAGGATCATGGCTCGTATCGCAGGCGTCGACCTCCCCCGTCACAAGCACATCGTGCGTGCGCTCCCGTATCTGTTCGGGATCGGCCCCGCCGCCGCGCGCCAGATCTGCGCGAAGACGGGCATCGCTCCCACCCGCCAGACCGAGGAGCTGACCGAGGGCGAGATCAAGAAGATCCGCGACGTCCTCGACGCCGACTTCAAGGTCGAAGGCGATCTTCGGCGCGAGATCCAGATGAACATCAAGCGTCTGATGGACCTGGGCTGCTACCGGGGCCTCCGTCACCGCCGCGGGCTGCCGGTCAACGGCCAGCGCACCCACACCAACGCGCGCACGCGAAAGGGCCCCCGCAAGGGCGTCCTCACCCGCGCCGCGCGCAAACCCACGGCGACTTGAGCGTCTAGGAG
>Ga0302325_10026326_pt1 | contig 12080 bp, 9 predicted proteins | sample Palsa_T0_2_FD_201948 | JGI IMG/M metagenome (GOLD analysis project Ga0302325, IMG submission 201948) | Peat permafrost microbial communities from Stordalen Mire near Abisko, Sweden - Palsa_T0_2 | ecosystem: Environmental > Terrestrial > Soil > Palsa > Peat permafrost | place: Sweden: Abisko...
CCCCAGCGGGCCGCCCGACCCCACCATCCTCCAGACCGTCCCCAAGCCCGACTTCGCCTTCCTCTGGATCTACTCCGTGCTCGCCTTCCTCCCCCCCGCGATCGAGACCCCCGTGATGCTGGTGGTCCCGGTGCTCGGCATCGCGGCCCTGCTGCTGCTGCCCCTGGTCGCCGGTGAGGGCGAGCGCCACTGGGCCCGCCGTCCGGTCGCCGTCCTCAGCGTCTCGGTACTCGCCGTCGCGCTCGCCATCTTCACCCGGCTCGGCCTCTACACTCCCTGGAGCCCGATCATGAATGCCTGGACCAGCGACCCGGTCCCGCCCAAATATCTGCGCGACCGCACCCCGCTCGAACGCCAGGGCGCGCTGGTCTTCGAGGACAAGCAGTGCCGCAACTGCCACTCGCTCGACGGCGCCGGCGGCCAGCGCGGCCCCGCCCTCGACGCCATCGCCGCGCGCATGACCGAGGACCAGATCGTCCGCCAGGTGTTGCAGGGCGGCGGCAACATGCCCGCCTACGGCAACGCCCTCAACCCCTGGGAGACCCGCGCTCTGGTCGGCTTCCTGACCACGCTGCGCGGCGACGGCCTCGCACCCGCGGTCGACGCCTCGCGCGGCCTGCTCCACGCCACCGAGCTGAAGCCGCCCGCCCCGCAGAAGGCGCCGTAGCCCATCTCTCAGGCCTCGTGTCGAAACTGCGATGGCCGCTTTTGTCTTGAAGGGGCTTTCAAAGCTGGAGGGTTCCGTTGCTGTTGCCCGCTCCTTTGTTTTGTCATCCTGTAAGGACCTGCTGTTTAGGGGTGAACGATAAAGCCGTGCATGGCTTCGGTCGAGATGACGGACTTCAGGGAGTGGGTGAGGGAGGGCGAATCCAGCTCCTTGCCTCCTGCCCTTTCCGCGGATCGACCGGCCAACGCCCCTATCGCCTATGCCCACCGCCCTCCACGACATCCTCGCCGACTGGTCGCCGCCCCTCCCTCTTACGCTGTCGATCTGCCTCCTGGCCGCGCTCTACCTGCGCGGCTGGCTGGCCATCCGCCTCACCCGCCCTGCCCAGTTCATCGCTCTCCGCCTCGCCTCCTTTCTCGCCGGCCTCACCGTCCTCTGGCTCGCCATCGCCTCGCCGATGGACGGCCTCGCCGACGCCCTGCTCAGCGCCCACATGGTCGAACACCTGCTGCTGATGTCGGCGGTCCCACCTCTTCTGCTGCTTGGGCTTCCCATCGTCCCTCTGCTGCGCGGCCTGCCCGCGCCGCTCCTGGGTTGGCTCGCCGCCCCGCTGCTGCGCGCGTCCTCGCTGCGCCGCCTCGCCCACCGGCTGGTCTCGCCGACGGTCGCGTGGCTCGCCATGAACCTCAGCTTCCTCGCCTGGCACATCCCCGCCGCCTACGACTTTGCCCTCGAACGCGAACCCTGGCACGCGGTCGAGCACCTCTGCTTCCTCACCACCTCCCTGCTCTTCTGGGGCGCTGTCCTGCGCCCCTGGCCGGCCGCCGCGAAGCCCCCAGGCTTCGCCATCGTGCTCTACCTGGTCGCCGCCGACCTGGTCAACACGCTGCTCTCCGCCTTCCTTGCCTTCTGCGACCGCCCCCTCTACAAGTACTATCTCGACCACCCCAACCCATTCCACGTCGCCCCGCTCGGCGACCAGGCGCTCGGCGCGGTCATCATGTGGGTCTTCGGATCGCTTGCCTTCCTCATCCCGGCAATCGCCATCACGCTGCGAATCCTCAACCGCGCCGAGTGAGTTTCCGGCAAGAGGCTGTCTTCCCTCTCAGCGCCTTCTGCGCCGACCGCGCCGCCACCAAACCGGGTGACCCATCCTTTCCGGTCCTATCGGAAAGGGTGGGCTATCGCGCCGCGCGCGACCGTTCTCCTCCAAACACCCAGGAATGTTTCCAGTGACTATTCACCATTGAGTTAACTCCGGCAAGAGGCTGCTCCCTCTCACTCACCCCACCCAAATCGGCCATAGTCTCTATCGCCGCGCCCTCCGAGAGCCCGCCGGATCATCCCGCATTTCGTCTTCTTCCCGTTAACTCATCGCACCCCCCCACCCGCAAATCCCCCGTTTAACCCATTTAGGGGATGCACCCAACCCGCCAGGATGTTCCTATCGAAGACGAATGATCCATTCCCATTGAGGTAACTCCATGCCCCGACGCGCGATCGCAATCGTCCTCACCGTTCTCCTCAGCTTCACCGGCTGCACCGTGACCAAGGTGCAAAAGGTGCCCACCGCAGCGGTGCCTCCGACCCTGCCCCAGGGTGAAACCATCGTCGGCGTCACCACGGCAAAAGGCGAAGACATCGCCTTCGACCAGCCCGGCGGCTCGATCAAGGACGGAATCCTCTACGGCAATGTAAAGACTCATCACTACCAACTTCCAATGGACCAGGCGCAGCGCCTCTGGTTGGGGACCCGGGGAATCTCGACCGGCCGCACCATCGGCCTGGTGGCGGCATTGACGGTCGGCGCGGTCATCGTAGTCGCCGTAGCCGCCGTGGCCCTGAAGCAGTCCTGCCCCTTCGTCTACTCCTGGGACGGCTCCAAATATGTCTTCGACGCCGAGCCCTACGGCGGCGCGATCAGCCGCGGCCTCGAAAAAGACGACTACTCCGAACTCGGCCAGCTCCGCGAGCAGGACGGCCGCTACAAGCTGCGCATCACCAATGAGGTCGACGAGACCCAGATGACCAACCTCACCGAGCTGTGGGTGGTCGACCACCCCGCCGGCGCCCGCGTCGTCCCCGACATCCAGGGCAAGCTGCACACCGTCTCCGCGCCGCGGGCTCTGCTCTCCGCCCACGACGCCGAGGGCCACGACCTGCTGCCCTGGCTGCGCGCCACCGACCGCCTGATCTGGGAGCCCTCCGCCGTCCCCGACGCCGGCGGCAGCCTGCGCGGTGACATCGTGATGAGCTTCCCCAAGTCCGCCGGCGCGACCCAGGCCAAGCTGGTGGTCAACGCCTCCACCGGTCTCTGGGGCTCCTACATGATCAAGAAGATGGTCGAGCTGCGCGGCCGCGAGGCCGGCGCCTGGTATCAGCAGATCGACGAGAGCCAGGCCGCGCGCGACGCCCTCGCCGCCTGGGAGGTGCAGGAAGAGATCTACGCGCTGAAGATCTACGTGGAGGAACCCACCGGCTGGCAGGTGCGCGGGATTCTTCCCGGCACCGGCCCGTTCATCTCGAAGGACCGCATCCTCCCGCTCGACGTCAGCCGCGTCCAGGGCGACCAGGTGCGCATCCGCATCCACCCGCCGGCCGGCTTCTGGGCGCTCAACTCCTTCGCCATGGACTACACGCCAGACCAGCCCGTCAGCGTCCAGAAGCTCCAGCCCGCGACCGCGCAGGACCTCGCCGGCAAGAGCGTCCTGCCCGAGCTGGCCGCAATCGACGACCGCTACCTCGCCATGCCCAACATCGGCGACACCGCCGACCTCACCTTCACCGCGCCGCCCGCGCGCGCCAGCTCCGAGCGCACCGTAATTCTCCACACCCGCGGCTACTACAAGCTGCACATCCGCGGCGCCGGCGACCCCGACACCAAGACCCTGCAAGCGCTAGAGACCGTCCCCGGCAGCGCGGCCCGCTTCGCCGCCGCGCAGTTCAGCCAGTGGCAGATCGCCATGCAGCAGAAGCACTGAGCCGGCCGTCACCCACGAGGGGAGGTAAGCATGGGCGCGCGGCGCGTGGCAATCACCGGCCTGGGCATGATCGGCGCTCTCGGAAACAACGTCTCCGAGACCTGGGCCGCGGTGCGCGAAGGCCGCTCCGGGATCGCTCCGCTACACTCCATCGAAGCCGGAACCATCGCCGCGTCCGGGCTGCGCTTTTCAAACGGCGCCCAGGTCTCCGGATATTGCGCCTGCCGGCACTTCACCGCCAACCAGGCAGCGCTGCTAGACCCCTTCGCCCAGTTCGCCGTGATCGCCGCTCGCCAGGCCCTCGCGGACTCCGGCCTCACCCTCACCGCCGAGCTCTGCGAGAACGCCGCCGTCGTCACCGGCTCCGGCATGGGCGGCCAATCCACCCTCGCCGCCGGCTACGCCCGGCTCTACCAACGCGAGGCCAAGATCGACCCGCCCTTTATCATCCCCCGCGCCATGGCCAACGCCGGCGCCAGCCACATCTCGATGGAGTTCGCCATCACGGGGCCGGCGTATACGGTCTCGACCGCCTGCTGCTCCGCCAACCACGCCATCGGCCAGGCCTTCCGCATGGTGCGCGACGGCGACGTCGACCTGGCCATCGCCGGCGGCAGCGAGGCCCCCTTCGGCTTCGGCCTGCTCAAGGCGTTCGAGGCCATGCGCGTGATCTCGCCCGGCACCTGCCGCCCCTTCTCGAAAGACCGCCGCGGCTTCATCCTCGGCGAAGGCGGCGCCATGCTGCTGCTCGAACCGCTCACCGCCGCCCGCGCCCGCGGCGCCACCGTCCACGCCGAGCTGGTCGGCTTCGGCATGTCCTCCGACGCCCACCACCTCACCCATCTTTCAAGCGACGGCCCTCTGCGCGCCATGCGGGCGGCCCTGCGCGACGCCCGCCTGCTCCCCGAGCAGATCGGCTACATCAACGCCCACGGCTCGGGCACCCCGATCAACGACGCGCTCGAGACCCGCGCCATCCGCGACCTCTTCGGCACGCACGCCGACCACCTCGCCGTCAGCTCCACCAAGGCGCTGCACGGCCACGCGCTGGGCGCCACCGGCGCGATGGAAGCGGTCTTGACCGCCCTCGCCCTCGAGCACGGCCTGCTTCCGCCCACCGCCAACTTCACCGAGCCCGACCCCGAGTGCGACCTCGACGTAATCCCCAACCACGCCCGCCCTGCCAGGGTCGAGTTCGCCCTCTCCAACTCCTTCGCCTTCGGCGGCCTCAACGCCGTGCTTGCCTTCCGCGCGCCCGGCCAGCTGTCCGCTTGAGAGGCCAGGGCGACCGCATCACCGGCCCTTCAGAACCGTGAGCGGATCGCGTTTACCGTGAAGAATCGCAAAGATTCTGACGGGCGAAGTTTCGGGGTAGTAGAACACTCGATACGGATAACGCAGAAGACTGCGGCTTACGGCTCCGGCTGTACGCGGAAGCTCCGGTTCGGGCCGTCCGCTGTCAGGGAAATCCGAGGCTTGCTGGAAGGTCTCGATGAGCCGGTCGATGACGCGGTCGCGAATCGGCTGCGGGCGCCAGCGAGGTACTGGCGAATCTCGCGAAGGTCGCGCCGGGCGGTCGGAGTAAGAACGTAACCGGCCATCTAGCCGTTGCGTCTCCAATCGTCGAAGAAGGCCTCAATCTCCGTTTGCGGCACAAACTCGCCACGGTCCGCTTCGGCCATGCCCTGGCGAAGATGGTCCAGCACCTCCGGAGCGTATGGGTCGGCCTGTTCTTCCTCAAGGACGCGGCCATACTTGCGACCGATCTCGTCGAGACTGATACGCGCGCCGATGTTCTTCACCCGCTCCGCTGCGCGCAGGGCGTCCTGACGGTCCTCCAAATACGATAGGAGGGCCTTGCGCACAAGTTCGTCCTTCGACTCGCCGGTGCGGCGGGCAAAGGCTTCGATCTGGCTCTCGATTTCGGGGGATATTTGCACGACCATAAGGACCTCCGATCAAAGTATAACCAGTCCGGAGAACTCCCGCTCGACGAGCCGATTCAACTCCGCCCGCTCACCACAACCTCGATCCCATGCCGGGGCCGCAGCGTAATCGAGGCCTGCGGCTCGGCCCGGCAATCCTTCGCCACCCGCACCCGAACCCTCTGCGCGACCGTAGCCAGCACCAGCACCGCCTCCATCATGGCAAACGACGCGCCGATGCAGTTCCGCGGCCCGCCCCCAAACGGGAAGTAAGCAAACTTGGGCACCGCCTTGCCTCGATCATCCAGCCAGCGGTCCGGATCGAACCGCTCCGGCTCGGCGTAGTACCGCGGGTCGCGGTGCATCACCCACGGGCTCATCATCACCGTCGCTCCCGCGGGCACGCGATAGCCGCCAATCTCGCACTCCGCGACCGCGCTGCGCACGATCGCCCACACCGGCGGATAAAGCCGCATCGCCTCCTTCACCACTCGCTCCGTGTAGACCAGCCGCGCCAGGTCCTCAGTCGCCGGGCTTCTGCCCCCGAGCACCGACCGCAGCTCCGACCACAGCCTCTGCTCCACCTCGGGATGCCGCCCCAGCAGATACCAGGTCCACGACAGCGAGACCGCCGTCGTCTCGTGCCCGGTCAACAGCAGCGTCATCACCTCATCGCGCAACTGCTGGTCCGGCATCGCGCCGCCCGCTTCATCGCGCGCCTCCAGCAACCACGAGAGCAGGTCGTCAGAATTGGAATCCGAATCGGAGCCACCCGCGCGCCGCGCCCCGATCAACCCATGCACGATCCCATCCAACTGCCGTGCCGCGCGCCGGTAGCGCAGGTTCCCCGGCGTCGGCAGCAGACGCAGCAGCGGCGGCAGCAGCATCCGCGCGCCCGAGCTCAGCTCCATCACCGTGTCCAGCGCCGCCGAGATCCGCTCCCGCTCGGCCGCGATCTCGACGTTGAACAGCGCCTTGGCCACGATCTCGAGCGTCAGCCGCATCATGTCGCGATGGATGTCGCGCCTCTCGCCCTCCTGCCACCCCGCCATCATCCGCTCGGCCGAGCCCACCATGGTGCGCCCATACGACTCGATCCGGTCGCGATGAAACGCCGGCTGGATCAGCCGCCGCTGCTGTAGCCACGAGTCGCCTTCGTTGGTCACCAGGCCATTGCCGAAGATCCGCCGGTTGGCCCGCAGCGCCTCCCCCTTGATGTACCCCTGGTAGTCGGTCAGCAGCACCTGCTTCACCAGGTCGGGGTGGTTGAGAAAATACACCTGCCGCGAGAACACCCGGTAGTAGTAGATGTCGCCGTACTCCCGCGCCCACTGGGTAAACCGTCCCAGCGGGACCTTGCTCCCCATCGGGAAGTTGCCGACGACCCCTCGATTCCTCGGACCGGGCGGACGAACCATAAGCCTGCACCTGTATGAAGAGATTGAGTTGCTCGGGAAATTCGAGCGGCAAGGCGACGATGGAAGACCTGGGTTAGCATAGCCCACAGCCCCTCGCTGCTCATAGCGCATAGCCGACAGGCTTCCTTACTCCAATAGAAGCCTGCGGGGAGGCGAGCCGCGCGGACGCGAAGACCGCGCCCACCGTCGTGAGGTTCGGCTACACTGGAGTCTTCCGGAGGACACCCATGTCACCCCCTCGCGCGCGGCTCACCCTCCTGCTGGCTGGCCTGATCGCCCTCGCTCCGGCGTATGCCCTGGCCCAAAGCACCTCGCCCGTTCCGCCTGCGCCGTTCCCCAAGCCGCCCGCCGGCCCCGTCCCTGCGCTCAAGGCAAACGCCCAGCTGGTCGTGGTCGATGTCGTCGTCACTGACAAGAACCAGCGGCCGGTCCACGGCCTCAAGGCCACCGACTTCACCCTCGCCGAAGGCAACACCCCGCAGACCGTCAAGAACTTCGAGGAGCACACCGCCCTCACCCTGACCGACGCCACCCGCCTTACGCCCATGCCCAAGCTGCCGCCCGGCGTGTATACCAATTACTCGCCCGACCCGGCCAACGGAGCCCTCAACCTGCTGCTGCTCGACGCGCTCAACACGCCCATGAAGGACCAGGCCTACGTCCGCCAGCAACTGCTCGCCTACCTCAAGTCCGTCCCGCCCGGCACCCGCATCGCCATCTTCGGCCTCACCAACCGCCTCACCGTCCTGCAGAGCTTCACCAGCGATCCCGAGGTCCTCCAGCGCGTGCTCACCGCCGGCCTCGCAAAGTCCTCCGCCCTGCTGGACGACCCGGTCGGCGGAGGAGGCACCCAGAACAGCATGGGTGACGACCTCGAGGACGCCGGGGACGACCCCACCACCGTCGCCAACGTCCGCATGTTCGAGGCCCAGATGCAGACCTTCCAGCTCCAGCTCCGCGCCAAGTACACGCTCGACGCCATGAGCGACATCGCCCGCTACCTCGCCGACCTCCCCGGCCGCAAGAACCTCATCTGGTTCTCCGGCTCCTTCCCCATCAACATCCTGCCCGACACCACCGGCACGCTGGCCGACCCCTTCGCCGCCATGGCCGACTCCGAAGACGAGTTCCGCGACACCGTCGACCTGCTGGCGCGCAGCCAGGTCGCGGTCTACCCGATCGACGCCCGCGGCCTGATGACCTCGCCCGTCTTCGACGCCTCCACCAGTCGCAACTACGGAGGCGCCAAGGGCATCGCCCGCATGAACCAGGACCAGTCGAAGTTCTTCAACGACACCGTGCAGGAACACGGGACGATGCAGGACATGGCCCAGGCCACCGGCGGCCACGCCTTCGTCGACACCAACGGACTCACCGCGGCGGTCGCCAGCGCGATCGGCCAGGGCTCCAACTTCTACACCCTCGCCTACACCCCGACCAACTCCGAGCGCGACGGCAAGCTGCGCAAGATCAAGCTGCAAGTCACCCGCCCGGGCCTCACTCTCGCCTACCGCAAGGGCTACTACGCCGACGACCCCGGCAAGGGTCGCGCGCGCGCCGACGCCGCGGTCACCGGCGCCGCCGGCCCCACCGCCGCGGACGCCATGCACATGGCCATGACCCGAGGCGCGCCCGCGCCCACCCAGATACTCTTCAAAGCCTACGTCTATCCCGCCCGCCCCGCCGGCCAGACGGAAGAGACTGTAGCGTCCCACAACGCGCCGTCCCCCAAGGTCAAGGGCCCCTTCCGCAGCTATAACGTGGGCTACGCCATCAACCCGTCGGACATCGCTTTTCTGCGCGGCGCCAACGGCAAGGTCCGCGCCGACTTCGACCTGGTCGTCTTCGTCTACGACCCCGACGGCGTCGTGGTCAACTCGATTGCAGAGACGATCCACGTGGCCGGAACGCTCGAAGACATCAAGCAGCAGGTCGCCCACGGAGTCCATTACAGCCAGCAGATCAGCGCCCCCGCCAAGGGCCAGTTCTTCTTCCGCATCGCCGTCCGCGACCTCAACCGCGACCACTACGGCGCGGTCGAACTGGCCGCCTCCGAGGTAAGAAATCTGACCGCCCCGTCCATTCCGCCCGCCCCGCCCGCGCCGACGCCCCGAAGCAAACCAAACTGATTTGATCCGCCCTCTTTCGTCCTTCGCCGTCTTCAACCCCCGCCGCCGCTCGCTGCTGCGCGGCAATCTGCTGGTGCTGGGCAGCTTCGCCGCCGCCTTCCGGCTCTCCGATTTCCCCCACAGCCGCGCGACCCTGCTGCTGGCGATTCCCGCGGTCCTGGCCCTGCTGGGCGCCTTCGACACCATCCGCTGCATGCAGTTGCGCTGGAGCTTCTACCACGCCGGGGTAATCCTCTGCCTCTACATGGACCTGATGGCCATCAGCCTCATCCTCTTCTTCCTCTTCAGCCCCTACCTGCTCTAGCGCGCCGGCTTATACGCTTGGCCTGTTATTCTCTGGGATTCCCGTGCCTCCACTTGGAGGGCAGAGATAGCACGAGGAGCCGCTAATGGAGGATCGGGCTTCGGGAGGTGTGGCGAATGATTTCTACGTTGCCGCCCTTGATGCGATAGACCGCGATGACGAATTCATCGTATTCCGTGTCAACGAATCCAAGGATCGTCCTGTCCCGCACACGGAGAGGGCGGAGTGTGCTGTTGCCTAAGCGGACAGTGACCACGGATGAGGCGATCAAGAGACTTCCCGATCTGTTGCGGGAGATCAAGTCGCGCGCGGTCGTCATCCAAGACGGCGTTCAGGCTGTGGGCGCCCCTGGTCGAATCGATGTCTATCAGGTGGTTCGCAAGCCACAGGTTGAGCAAGCCCTGAAGGCAATGAACGATTTCGGGAACGCTGGCAGAGCTTCTGAGCTTTCCAACTCATGCGCGATGAGATTGCTCAGGAATGGGCCACCCAAGAATTGCGGCACGGTTCGCATCGATCTCCTCAGCGGATAGGGGCCTGCCCATATAATTCGACTACCATTCATCTGGAGGCCTTTTCATGCTTAAAGGATTTCGCGACTTCATCCTGCGCGGCAATGTTGTCGACCTCGCCGTCGCCGTCATCATCGGGACCGCCTTCGGCGCGGTGGTCGCTTCCTTCACCAAAGGCATCGTCCTGCAGTTCGTGGCCGCCGTGGTGAAGAAGCCCGACTTCGACTCGCTCGCCTTCGATCTTCACGGCACGCCCATCCAGTACGGGACGTTCCTCACCGCCACGCTCAACTTCCTGATCGTCGCCTTCGTCGTCTACTTCTTCGCGGTATTGCCGCTGAACTACCTGCTGGCGAAGGTGAAGGGTCCCGAAGCCGCCACGATGAAGACCTGCGGCGAATGCCTCTCCGAGATTCCCCTCCCCGCCAGGCGCTGCAAGTTCTGCGCGCAACCCGTCGCCTGAAGCGCCGCGGGCAGACGCCCCACCTTCCCTCTCTCGCATCGCAAAGGCCAAGAATTTGACCGGCTTCCGTCCCCATGCTTCTCTGTTCGCCTTCGCCGCCTTTGCCCTCTTCGCCCAGAAGCCCGCGCAGCCGTCCGCCAACCCCGCGCGGGTCTTCGGCTTCCGCGACTTCACCCAGCAGGCCAAGTGGGACTTGGCCTTCCTCGCCGTCCCCGACCCGAAGCTCGCCGAGCAGCACCTGAAGGCGCTCACCGCCGCGCCCCACTGGGCCAGTTCGCCGGAGGACTACGCGACCGCCGTCTATGTTGCCGGCCGCTTCAAGGCCGCGGGCCTCGAAACCGAGATCGTGCCCTACAGCGTGCTCATGAACAAGCCGCTGTCGCTGCTGGTCGAGGCCTTCGACGCGACCGGAAAAAAGATCTTCAGCGGCCCCACCCGCGAGCACATCGAGCCGCCCGCAAATGGCCCCGGCGACCGCTTCCAGGACGACCCCCGCGTGCTCCCCGGCTTCAACGGCTCCTCGCCCTCGGGCGATGTCACCGCCGAGGTGGTCTACGCCAACTACGGCCGCCTCGCCGACTTCCAGCAGCTCGCCGAGTTGGGCGTGAGCGTCAAGGGCAAGATCGTCCTGGTGCGCTACGGCGGCGACTTTCGCGGCGTCAAGGTCTACCTCGCCGAGCAGTTCGGCGCCAGGGGCGTCCTCATCTACTCCGACCCCGCCGACGACGGCTATACCAGCGGCGCCACCTACCCGGCCGGCCCCTATCGGCCCGACTCCGCGGTGCAGCGCGGCTCCGTCCAGTTCCTGCCGATCTACCCCGGCGATCCCACCACGCCGGGCATCGCGTCCGTGCCTGGGCTGCCCGACGCCGAACGCATCCCCGTGGACAAGCTCCAGTACGACCAGCCAACCATCCCGGTGAATCCGCTCTCCTCGGCCGACGCGGCCCCGATCCTGAGCGCGCTGGGCGGCCCGGCGGCGACCCACGACTGGCAGGGCGGGCTGGGCTTCGCCTACCATGTCGGCGGCGGCGGCTCGCCGGTGACCGTGCACATGCACCTGGAGCAGGACACCCGCCTGCGCACGATCTGGGACGTGATCGGCAAGATCCCCGGGACGGCCGAAGCGGGCCGCGAGGCGGACCAGTGGGTGATCGCGGGCAACCATCGCGACGCCTGGGTCTATGGCGCGGCCGACCCCGGTTCGGGCACCGCGGCGATGCTCGAAGCGGTGCATGGGCTGGGCGCGCTGCTGAAGCAAGGGTGGAGGCCGCGGCGGACGATCGTCGTTGCCAGCTGGGACGCCGAGGAAGAGGGCCTGATGGGCTCGACCGAGTGGGCCGAGCAGCATGCCGCCGAGCTGGCCCACGCGGCCGCCTACTTCAATATCGATGTCGCGGTGTCGGGGCCGGTGTTCAATGCGGCGGCGGTGCCATCGTTGCGCGAGTTCGTGCGCGAGGTCACCCGGGAGGTCCCGTCGCCGGCGGGTGGGACCGTCTACGATCGCTGGAAGAAGGAAGGGGACGGGGGGACGAGCCGGCGTGCGCCTCCGCCCAACGCGCCGATTGCGGACCAGCCGCGCGTGGAGAACGATGTGCATCCTGGCGACCTGGGATCGGGCTCCGACTACACGCCCTTCCTGCAGCACCTCGGCGTGCCCGCAACCGACATCGGCTCCGAC
>Ga0302325_10026327_pt1 | contig 12080 bp, 10 predicted proteins | sample Palsa_T0_2_FD_201948 | JGI IMG/M metagenome (GOLD analysis project Ga0302325, IMG submission 201948) | Peat permafrost microbial communities from Stordalen Mire near Abisko, Sweden - Palsa_T0_2 | ecosystem: Environmental > Terrestrial > Soil > Palsa > Peat permafrost | place: Sweden: Abisko...
CATGATACCCCAAAGAGGTAATCTGGCCGCTGACGTAGGACATGCTTTAGCTTGTCGCCGGCAGCAGCCCGGCATTTGCGAGCTGCGGTACCCTCCACAGCGCGGCGAAGCCGCAAAATTCAGGCGAATCGGTGAACCGAACCCGACTCCCTTACGGTCGCGGCTCTGTAACAGTTGCGGTATGAGCGTCGGCCTACAGAGCCGCGCGCGTAAGCAAGCGGGTTCGGTGATACTGCAACTCCCGCAGTGGGCACGCTGTACAAAATCGTCGCGGCGCGCAAAGAAACGAAGAGTTAGGAGTAAAACGAGTGCGCAAAAGCCAAACTCCAGGGGCGGCTTTTAGTTAGCCGGACTTTTCGACCCGCGACGAATTTCTCGGCCCTCGCTGGATACTAAGGAACTGTCAAGAAATAAGCGCGCCAGTTTGCGGCAACCGCTCCCTCTGGTCACGGCTCAGTATCGGCGCTGAGAGTTTCCGATCCGTGACCACAGGGAGCGGTTATTTCTTGACAGATCCTAAGGGCGACCGCGGGATCCGGAGTCCGATCCAAATCCGAATAGGTACGCCACACCGAACAGGGGAGTGAACTGCTGGAAAATTCCGCGGGCCGTATTGTGGGGAGCGGGCACAATTTCCTGCCGCGGGAACGTGGTCAGATAATCGCGAAACTCGGCACGGATTTCCATCTGCTTGAGAACTCGGAGTTTTATACCTCCTCCCGCGCTGAAGACCACTTTCCAGACATCGTTGGCGGTCAGGCTGGCGATTTGCGGAATCGGCTGGGGGTACGGTTCGGGTCCGGCAATGACGTATTCCTTCGCGCCGGCGCCACCCTCCAGAAAAGGCCTCCACCGGTGTTCGCGAGTCTTGAAGTGGAACAGCAGGTTGTAGGTGAGGGCATCGGAATTCCCCTGGATGTCCGTTCGTACGCCAGCGAACTGGAGGTACGGATGGCCGTCGTGATACAGGTATTGCAACTCGGCAGAGACGTATTTGGAAAACTCGTCGCCAAACACGATTCCGGCGGCGAACCGGTTGAGAATGCCCGCCTGGGCGGTTCCTACGTCCGAAAATACCGTGCCGTCGCGGTAGACGCCATACCCGATATCCGCGCCGAGCTCCCACGGTTGAGCCCGGACGATGGTGGGCAAATCGCAAGCGATAATGGCGAAAAGGATGAAGGCGAAGTACCTCACGGCCGACCCTCCGTAACTTGTCCAGAATATCCGATCGGTGGTTTGCGATCTGTCTTGTCCGATCCGAATACGTACCAAAACACCGGACCAGAAACCATTGGCGGTACTGGCCCTTTCGAGCTACCTTGCCGCTCCTAAATTTTGAACGAGCCGAAAAAGGTTCGAAATCACACCCTTCGACGCCGATGTGAGCCAGTATGAACCCGCCTGGACAAGGGGGATCAGAGTGTAGCCAAAAGATCGCATAACGGTGAAGCGATGAATCATGGATCTATCCGCTGGAAAACTACCGCCCTAATCGTCGGGGGCGGCACGGTGTCCGTCTTGCTCACGTGCGCCGCTCTTGCGGGATTCGAGGCGAAGCGCTTTTGGCAGCGCACGGCAGCGGACGTGGGTATAGTCGGCTCGCTGGCGAGTTACCAGGCGGCGCCGGCGGTGGCCAGCCGCGACCGGAACGCCGCCAGCCAGATGCTGGCCTCGCTCCGCGCGGACGGCCTCATTCAAGACGCGGTTCTGTACGATGCTCAGGGCGCCTGCTTTGCGGCATTCCACGGTTCGGGGTCTGGCGCATGCCCGCCGCCAGCGGGGACCGGCTCGCCGCGCGACGCGAGTGGCATGACCTTGCTCTTGCCGGTTCCACCTGTTGGCGCCCGAGTCGGTACTCTCCTGCTGATGGCCGGCCCCTCGCCGTTTATTGAGGCGATGCACGAATATTGGAAGCTTCTTCCCTGGATCCTGGGGCTCGGTCTGGGGGTAGCTGGAATAACCGCGGCGTTAGCGCAGTCCAAGGTTTCGGCGCCAATTCTGGCGGTCGCCAATATCGCGCATCGCATCGCCCAAAGCCACGGCTTCGACGAACGCATAGCTGTGCCGGCGACCGACGAATTAGCCGTGTTGGCTGCATCGCTCAACACCATGCTCGATGAGATTGCGCAGCGTGACGCGGAACGCGCGGAATACCGGCGCCAACTGGAACAGCAGGTAGTGGAGCGCAACCGCGTGAACGCGGAGCTGGTCCTCGCCATTGACAAGGCCGAAGTCGCCATCGACAAGGCCGAAGAGGCTTCCCGCTTGAAGGGCGAATTTTTGGCCAACATGAGCCACGAACTCCGTACCCCGATGAATGGCATTCTGGGCTTCACGCAATTATGCCTGGGCACCGGACTTACCGAAGACCAGCGCGATTACCTGGACACCGTGGAGCGTTCCGCCGAAGGGCTGATGCAATTGCTGAACGACATCCTGGACGTGTCCAAGATCGAAGCCGGCAAAATGGAGGTCGAGCGCGAGCCCTTCTCCATCCGCACGTGCGTGGAGCGCTCTACGCGGACAATGCTGGCCTCCGCACAGCAGAAGGGCCTGGAGTTGACTTGGGAAGTGGATCCGCGGATACCGGACGCCCTGGTCGGGGACGAAAACCGGATCCGCCAGGTGCTGTTGAACCTGATCGGCAACGCCCTCAAGTTTACCGACCAGGGATCGGTGAGCGTGGCGGTGGAGATGCAACCGGGGCCGGATTCCGGCCTGATGACGCACTTCTCGGTGCGCGATACCGGGCCGGGAATCCCTGAAGACAAGCGAAAGATTATCTTCGAGCCGTTCCGGCAGGCGGATGGTTCCACCACGCGCCGATTCGGCGGAACCGGCCTGGGGCTGGCAATCTCCACCGGGCTGGTGGACATCATGGGAGGACGGATTTGGGTAGAGAGTGAAGTAGGGCGGGGCAGTGCGTTCCACTTCACCGCGCCGTTCACACTCGGCCAGCAGGAGCTGCCCCAGCGTGCACAGTCGGCCGCCGCCGAATGCGCTCCGCTGTCTATTCTGGTCGCGGAGGACAACGTAGTGAGCCAGAGACTGGTCACCGCGCTTCTTAAGGAACGGGGCCACTCCGTGACCCTGGCCGGGAATGGATGCGCGGTGCTCGACCAGGTGGAGCAACGGGACTTCGACCTGATCCTGATGGATATACAGATGCCCGAAATGGACGGTCTGCAAGCCACCGCGGAGATTCGTTACCGGGAAGGCCAGAGCGGGAAGCATGTCCCCATCGTGGCCATGACCGCGCACGCCATGGCAGGCGACCGCGAGCGCTGTCTGGACGCCGGCATGGACGGATACATCGCCAAACCGATCCATCCGGGAGAACTGATGGCGCTGATCACCGGCATGAGCGCGCAGAAAATTGCGGTGACATCGGTTCAGGGGGCGGCATGACGCATTCCACCATGCCGCTGGCCGTCCAACGGGCCCGGCTGTTAAAGGAAGTGCCTCCGTTCCGCCCGGTGGCGGTGCAACTGTTAAACCTGGTGTCGGACATCTCGCAGCCGTTGGCCCGCGTGGTCAGCCTGCTGCGAACCGATGCGGTGCTGACGGCAGAGGTGCTGCGGCTGGCCAATTCGCCGCTCATCGGGTGCCGTTCGGAAATCAAGAATATCCTGCAGGCGCTGGCCTTCCTGGGGATGGAGCGCGTGAACTCGCTGATTGTTACGACGGCCATGCGAGGGCTGGCAGGACCGGTGGGCGGCAATCTGGCGCGCGCCTGCTGGCGGCACAATCTGGCGACCGCGGTCATCTGCGAGCGGTTGGCGACGGCCTTACACATCAGCCAGGAGCGGGGCTACATGGCCGGTTTGATCCACGATATCGGCAGGCTGGCGCTGCTGCGCGCTTTCCCGAATTACGAAAAAGAGCTGACGGAAGCGGCCGCCGAAGGGCGAAACCTGCTGGCTATCGAAAAAGGCCTCTACGGGATGGACCACACGGAAGCCGGACGGTGGCTTTTGGCGCAGTGGGGATGTCCTCTGGATCTCCAGGTGGTGGCTTCCCTCCACGAGAACCCTAGCGCCGCCGGGGGCAGAGACAAGGATCTGGTCTTCCTGGTGAGCGCATCTTCTCAACTAGCGGATCTGATGGCTTTTTGCGAGTTCGACACGCCAAAGACCGAGCTCGGTAAAGTGGTGGAGATGATTCCGGAAGCCAGCGGCCAACTCACTGACTTCCCGGCGCTCACGGAGTTCGTGGCAACGCGGGTTAACGGGATCGAGCTGAGTTTGAGTTAGGATTTCACCGCGGAGGCGCAGAGGCGCTGAGAACAAGGCGAGCGAAAGGCAGCGCATTTAGTTTAGAGAGCGTGGAGGGGGCAGAGGTAACCTTGGTAAACCGTCACGGCAGCGGGGAACGCAGGTTTCCGAGGGCGTTGAGGAATTCTGGACTCCGCTGCTCGCTCACGGTGCCTGGCGGCGCCTTGCAAAACGTGACAGGCGGGTCTATATCTTATACGCTGGAAAGAGAGCAAGGAGCCGCGATGACCATCGAGATCCACAACCCCGAACTGGAGTCCATACTCCAGCAGCAGCTCAAGGCCGGAAACTTCGCCAGCGTCGAGGACATGCTCCTGCAAACATTTCGCGGCGCGCAGTTCCCCGCCGATGAACAGCGGAAGGCAAAAGCCCTTGAGGCCGCCGCGCGCATCCGCGAACTCCGCAAAGGCGTTACGCTCGAGCGTCCCGAGGGGGTGTCTCTGCGCGAATACGCTCACATCGGGCACCGGTATTGATTGATGGACGCGTTCGTGCTCGACGTTTCAGCTTGCATGCCATGGTGCTGCGAGGACGAAGCGACCGCCGCATCCGAACAGCTGTTGCAGCGCGCCGCGCTTCGTCATCCGCTTTACGTTCCCTCTCTCTGGCCCTGGGAGATGATGAACGCGGTTGCGGTCGCTGTTCGCCGGAAGCGGATCAAGCCTGAACAAAGCGTAAGTTTTCTCAGCCTTCTATCGAATTTTGACTTCCACATCGCGGCTGGTCCGGACATTACCGATCTTCCCCGGCTCAGCGCCCTTGCGTCCCGCTATCAACTGACGGCCTACGATACCGCTTATCTCGATCTAGCCAAACGACGCGCTTTGCCCCTCGCGACGCTTGATGACGACCTAAGAAAAGCCGCTCTAGCGGAAGGGGTCGAAGTCCTATGAGCGCGCCGAAGACCAGATTGCGCCCTCGATAACCCATGCAGTTCCGCGCTGCTCGGGGGAGAATACAGTCTTCAATTAACCGCGGCGTCAGGCTAGCGTAAGGTTACCTGCCCCCTCCGCGCTCTCCCCCGTGTTCTTTGCCCTTCCGCTCTGCGCCTCTACGTCGCCGCAGTGAGCACTCCCGTGGCGACCCTCACACTCCCGCGCACTCCTCGATGGCATCGCACGCAGCCCGCACGGCGTCTTCCCGATTCACTCGGAGAGCCACTTCCGCCGCCTTCTTTGAATAATCTGCGTCCGTGAGCAAGCGATCCAACTCGGCCGCAGCCCGCCGCGGGCTATAGTCCTTTCGCCGGACGGTGCGGGCAACCCCGAGCCGACGCAATCGCGCGGCGTTGTCGGGTTGATCGAAAGCGTAGGGCATCACAAGCATGGGCTTGCCGGCAGCCAGCGCCTGCCCGCAGGTGCCGATACCTCCCTGGTGCACAACGCAAGCGGCGCGCGGGAAAATCTTCGAGTACGGCGCATAGGCAACGGCCAGCGTGCCCTCCGGCAGCGGACCCGCAATGGCATTCGTTCCCGCTAGCAGCACCGCCCGGCAGCCCAATCGCTTCACCGCCGCCACGCTCTCCTGATAAAACGTCCCCGCGTCGTGCACTGCCGACGATCCCAGCGTGAAGACCACGGGCGGTGGGCCGTTATCCAGAAAGCGCGCTAGTTCGCCATCGAGTTCCTGTCCGTGTTCTGCCTGGTCATAAAACGGAAAGCCGATGGTCCGGACTTGCTTGGGCCAATCCGGTTGAGGCTCCGCCATCACGCGTGAGAACATCGCCAGCACGCACTGCGGCGAGTGCTGTCCTTCGAAGATCGGGTTCTTGCCCGGCGGCATGCCTAGCGAGGTGCGAAACTCCGTGATCGGCTTCATCCAGGGCTTGGTTGTCGCCCGTCCCAGCGCGAGGAGGAACCCGTTCAGTCCCGGCCCCCAGCCTAGTAGCAACCTCTCCCGGACCGGCATCATGCCGAACACCGGCGGGTCGTATCGCGAGGGAAGAGAGAGCGGCGCGGTTACCGTGGAAACCCATGGCAGCCCCAGCTTTTCGGCGGCGATCTGGGCAGCGAAAGTAATCGGATGCGTGACCACCAGATCGCAGCCGCGCAGGGCGTCGACCACCTCGGCGTACGCCGCCGGCACACTCGGGTACAGCACCTGACGGATCAAAAGCTCGGGCCCTTTTCTCGGATTAAATACCTGGCGGACGAAATCGGAGGACGTGGGGAGATGCGGTCCCATGGGCGCGAATTCCATCCCGGCGCGCGTCACTTTTTCGCAATAGAAATTGCTGCTGGCGATGACGGCGGTATGGCCGCGATCCCGCAGGCCGAGACCGATCGCGAGGATGGGGTGCAAGTCGCCCAGCGACCCGGTGGTCGCCAGCAGGATACGCTTCACATAGTCGATGGTATCCCGTTATTGGGCGATATCCCCGCGAGGCTTTCCCTGCTTGATCTCTTCGTAAACATCCTTCACCTGCCCCTTGAACGACGTTTCACCCACCCACGCGCTCACCGCCGGCGACAATTTGATGGAGGCCTGCAGATCTTCCACGGTCTTCCCGGCTTCCACTCCCGATTTCACGGCCTTGTACAGTTCGCTGAGGAACTGGTCCTGCCCTTCGATCAATTCGCGGCCGCCGTTGAGGCCGTGCCCCGGCAGCACGTACTTCGGTTTCAGCTTTCCGGCCGCGCGCAAGACCGTGGGCCAGTTGGCGATATTAGCGTCCGTCAGGTTGTTATGCGGGCCGTTCACCACCGCGTCGCCAGTGCACAGCACCGCTTCCTTCGGCAGATACACGAAGCCGTCGCCGCGCGTGTGTGCCCAGCCGAAATGGCGGAATTCCACCTTGCGCTCGCCATCCGTGAGCATGAATTCCTCTTGCGTAATGTCCTGCTTGGGAGGCTCCGGAGCATCGCGATGGGTCTCCGCCACATCGGCACGCGTCGCAGCGGCAGCCAGCCAGCGCGCCGGCTCCAGGCGTTTCAATTCCTGGCCTACAGCCTGGAAGGCCAGGGTGGTGGCGCCGTCCTGCGTCCACACCAGGTTGCCATAGATGTGATCGCCATGATGGTGAGTGTCGAAGACGTATTTCACCGGCTTGCTGGAAAGCCGTTTCACGTCCGCCATGGTGGCGCGTGCGCCGCTGGGATAGTTCGCATCGATGACGATTATGTACTCCTTCATCTCGATGATTACGTTGTTGCAGTGGCCCTGGTCCAGATCGCCTTCGCGGAACCACACTCCGGGAGCTATCCGCCGGACAGTCTCCGGATTGGCATCCGAGCGCGACACGAACAACGCCAAACCGCACAACGCGGCAAACCCCAGCAACATAACGGATCGACGCAGCTTCATGGGTACGCCTCCTCCCCGGACCCACTCTACACCCATTTTGGAGCGCAGGGCTAACTAGGCAAGGCTTCGCCTTGATATCCCTTCGGGATATGGAAGTCAGAAGTCAGAAGCGGCCCCTTCGGGTCCGTGAAGTCAGAATGGAAGCGGGTTCGGTCGTCGAATCCGACTGGCGCCGACGAACGAGAACAAAATTCTCGTGGCCGCCCGCATAACGGGAACTAACTATGAGCCCCGCAAAACCGCTCCCTTGCTCGCCAAAGCGCGAGTGTGGTCTCAGTATCGGCAAGTCGTCTTTCCGAGCCGTGACCAAAGGGAGCGGTTTAGCCTCCGTTTGCGCAAGTTTCCGCGTCCCATCCTTAAGATTCCGCCAAAAACCGCCGATAACTCAAATAGCGGGCCCAAACTGGCGACACCGCTATCGGAACCTATGGACTGCGATCAAGTGCGAATATCCTTTTCGGTCGACCCGCGCCCCGTTGGCCGGAATCGGTCTCCCATTTGCGGCGAGAGAATTCCACGGCCCGCTCTCGGAACTCCATGGTGGTGCGCATGAGATTCCTTCGAAACCCCTTCCCAGGTGCGATGCGGAGAGTCTTTCGCGGCTCCCCCATTCGCGAATGCCTCGCCATTTTTCCGGTAATCCGCCGACAATTGGAGGAGACCAGCCGCCAGGTGGAGGACTCCGTAGTGAGCGTTTGCGGGAACTTCACGGGAATTGCCGCCCGCGCGCGCGAAGCCATTACAGAGAGCAGCACACTGATGGATGGCGAAACCGCCCTCAGGGGCGCCACGGTAGAAGGCGCCATCGAGACCTCGCGGCAAACCATCGCGTCCCTGCTCGAACGGCTGGAACACTCCACCAGGCTCTCCGCGCTGGCGGTCTCCAGCATGGAGGAGGTCTCGCGAACGGTTACCGGAATCGAAGAGTTGTTGGGCCAGGTACAACGAATCTCCTTCACTAATAAACTCATCGCATTGAATGCCAAGATCGAGGCTGTGCACGTAGGAGAACTGGGCAGCGGTTTCGAAGTGGTGGCCGACGAAATCTCCCGGCAGGCGGAGCAGTCGACTGAGCTGGTCAACGGCATCACCGGCCACATTCAGACCATGCGAGGCCGAGTGGACTCCGCGGCGGGAGATTTGCGTGAGTTCCTGGCCGAGGGGCGCCAGAAATTGGACCAAAGCCACGGTGAGGCCGAAGGCGCACTAACTATCCTCTTGCGCCTGCATCAGCGGACGCAAGAATCGCTCCAGCGGAAAACCGAAGAAAATGCTAAGCTGGCAGGCGATATCGCCGCCGCGGTGGTGGGGCTGCAATTCCAGGACCGTGTGAAGCAGCGCGTCGATCACGTCATCGAAGCCTTAGAGAAAATGGAGCAAGCTATCGGCGGCTCGGGTGCGAATCTATTGGCGGACGTACACTCCTCCTACACCATGGCATCTGAGCGCGAGGCGCACGACGGCGCGGCCATCCAGGCCACTGCAGCCACATCGGAGCCGGCGGAGATGGAAGTAGAACTCTTTTGATGAAGAGGTGAACGCTCCCTCGCTCGCCAGCGCGCGAGTGCGGTCACGGCCCGGTAACAAGACGTGCCGGCACTGAGCCGTGACCAGAGCGGTTTTGCAGACACAAGAACGTCAGCCTTATTCCTTGGTCAACAGGGGGAGCATCAGGAGTCCGGAGGCTCCTGCGAGCTCCGCAGACCGCTCCCTGTGGTCACGGCTCGGAAAGACGACGCGCAAATACCGAGCCAGTGCTCGACGAGAACCAAGTCTTTATTGGCCACGGATGAACACGGATAAAACAAAATAAGGGCGTTCTTCTTTCTTATCCGTGTTCATCCGTGTTCATCCGTGGCCAATAAGGTTCCTTTGGGCTTGGCCCAAAGATCAGCTCATCGTAATTCCATCAGATCAGGAGTTCAGAGACTCCTCAATCGACCGCGGATGTCAGCGCCGGCAGGATTCGACGACCGAACCCGCTTCCTTACCGCGACTCTGAAGGTATAGCCAAGGCTTTGCCTTGATATCGTCGCGGGATATGGAAGTCATCATGGCCACCGGCCGCAGTTTACGGCGCTACAGCCGGGCCTTCACTGCGGCCGCTGCCTGGTCCACCGCGACATCCGTAGATTGGCGCGTCTTGCGCTCCACCAGCTCCACCAATCCGTTCGCCAGCTTCTTGCCGACCACCACCCGGAAGGGCACGCCGATTAGATCGGCGTCCTTGAATTTCACGCCGGGGCGCTCGTCGCGGTCGTCCAGCAGCGCGTCCATCCCCAGATCGAGGCAGCCCCGATAGATCCGGCGCGCCGCTTCCCCCTGCGCGGCGTCGCCATTGTTCGCGGGAGTGACCACCACCTGGAATGGCGCGATCGACGCCGGCATAATCATGCCGTCCTTATCGTGATAGAGCTCGATGGCGGCACACAAAATGCGCTCGATCCCGATGCCGTAGGAGCCCATAATGGGCGTGACCTCCTTACCGTCCGCGTTGAGCACGCGCAGCCCCATGCGCTCGGAGTATTTGTACCCGAGCTTGAAAATGTGCCCGATCTCGACGGTCTTGCGGACGGCCAGAACCCCACCGCACTTCTGGCAGAGGTCGCCCGCTGCCACCTGGCGCAGGTCATGAATTTCAGCCTGGAAATCTTCGCCCAGGGTCACGTGGCGCAGGTGGTGATCGTCGCGATTGGCGCCGGCGATCATGTTGCGCCGGCCGGCCAGCGCGCGGTCGGCAAGAATCCGCATATTGGTGATTCCCACCGGGCCCAACGACCCGCCTGCCGCTCCGAACCAGCGCTGGATTTCTTCGGGATGCGCCGGACGGAATTGCGGATCGTTTACGATCGCGCCCAGTTTGGCTTCGTTCAACTGATGGTCTCCGCGCAACATCACCAGCACCGGCTTGCCATCGGCCACCAGCACCAGGCTCTTCATCTGCGACGTTTCGGGCAGCCCCGTGAACCCGGATACGTCGGCGATAGTCTTGCGTCCGGGCGTATGGAACTCTTCGGGCTCCAAATCTCCCGCGGGGTCCTCCGCGCGTGGAGCAGTCGGCTCCGCCATGGCCTTCTCCAGGTTGGCGGCATAGCCGCAGCCGGAGCATACGGCAACGAAATCCTCGCCGGCGTCAGACTCCACCATAAATTCGTGCGACTGGCTGCCGCCCATCGCTCCGGAATGCGCTTCCACCACCAGATAGCGCAGACCGCAGCGTTCGAAAATGCGGCAGTAGGCCTGATAGTGACGATCGTACGCGGCGTCCAATCCAGCCTGGTCCATGTCGAAGGTGTACGAGTCCTTCATGATGAACTGGCGCACTCGCAGCAAACCAGATTTCGGACGCTGCTCGTCGCGAAACTTGGTCTGAATCTGATACCAGATCTGCGGAAGCTGCTTGTAGCTGCGCAACTCGCCGCGCGCGATGGAGGTCATCACCTCTTCGTGCGTCATGGCCAGGCAAAGGTCGCGGCCGAAGCGATCTTTCAGCCGGAACAGATTGTCGCCCATGATGTCCCAGCGACCGGATTCCTGCCAAAGTTCCGCCGGATTCAGAGCGGGCAGCAACATTTCCTGGCCGCCGATGGCGTCCATTTCCTCGCGCACGATGCGCGTGATTTTGAGCAGCGAGCGCTGCGCGAGAAACAGGTAGCTATAAATGCCCGCGGCCAATTGCCGGATGTAGCCCGAGCGCAGCAGCAACTGATGGCTCACCACCTCGGCTTCGGCCGGGTTCTCGCGCAAGGTGGGAATGAATAGTTTGCTCCAAAGCATGGAATTTTCAGTGTACCGTGGCGCAGGCGCTTCCGCCTGCGAATGTGTAGTATGACCTTATGAAACTCCGTTTGCTTGCCGCCGCGTTGTTCGTCCTACCGGCCGCTTCGGCGCCGATGACAATATCACAAAAACCATTCAGGATTTGTACGCTTCCACGCTTAATGCAATGAAGGACGCAAAGACGAAGGACGACATCGCGAGAATTGTCAATGGAATGGATGCGCCGGAGTGGGTCAGCACTCTTCCCGCTGGCGAAACCATGACTCGCGCGGAGGAAATTGCGGGCCTTGAAGGCCTGCTAGCTGTTCCTCCCGAAAAGCGCCCCGTTCCAACTCTTGACTTTGTTTACGTCAAAGAGACTGGTTCGAACATTCTTGCCGTGTATTGGGTGTATCGTCAAACCGGGCATCAAATGGTGGGATCCCTGGTCCGAGACACCTGGGTGCGGACAGCGCCAGGATTGAGACGCATCCGGCATGAGAAATTCTTCCCGGATCGAGTGCTGGTGGATAACGGGAAGCCGGTGATATTGCCGCCGCACAACAATTGATTCCATGGCGAAACGTTCCACGGAAGATCCACGCATGGTCCGATTGATCAAGATCTGCCTCGCGCTCCCGGAAGCGACCTGCGATCGCAGCGGTGAGCACGCCGGCTTCTACGTCCGGAAAAGAACCTTCGCATACTTTTTAAACAATCATCACGGCGATGGAATCGTGG
>Ga0302325_10026328_pt1 | contig 12079 bp, 10 predicted proteins | sample Palsa_T0_2_FD_201948 | JGI IMG/M metagenome (GOLD analysis project Ga0302325, IMG submission 201948) | Peat permafrost microbial communities from Stordalen Mire near Abisko, Sweden - Palsa_T0_2 | ecosystem: Environmental > Terrestrial > Soil > Palsa > Peat permafrost | place: Sweden: Abisko...
AGGGCATCACCGTGCGGTTCGGCTCCAAGGTGCCGGGCACCGCGATGGAAGTCCGGGACGTGAACATGGACTTCGCCTACGGCGAGTCTTTCACCGAGTCAAGCCCCGAGGCCTACGAGCGGCTGCTCCTCGACGTCCTGATTGGCGACCCCCCGCTGTTCCCCCGGCAGGCCGAAGTCGAGCTCGGCTGGCGGATCCTCGATCCGGTTGAGGATTTCTGGGCCTCCTACACCAAGCCGGAGCAGTATCCGGCCGGGTCAGCGGGCCCCGCGTCGGCAGACGCGATGATGGCACGGGACGGACGGGTATGGCGCCGCTTGTAGGGAGACCGCGATGACGATCGACCTGACCGACACGACGACCGGCGCGATTATCGAGGCGGTCACCCAGGCTCGTCGCCGTCTCGGCGGCCCCGCTTCCGGCATGGTGCTGACGCTGATCATCGTCACCGATGAGGCCGCGCAGTACGACGCCGTCCGGGCGGCTAGCCAGGCGGGCCGCGAGCATCCGAGCCGGGTGCTCGCCGTCATCACCCGCAAGCCCAAGGGCGAATCCCGGCTCGACGCCGAGATCCGGGTGGGCGACACCGGCCCCGGGGAGACCATCTTGCTCCGGATGTACGGGCCGCTCGGTCAGCATGCGGACTCGGTGGTCGCGCCACTGCTCGCTCCCGACGTCCCGGTGGTCACCTGGTGGCCCGACGAGGCGCCGCCCTCGCCTCGCGCGGACTCGCTCGGCGGGGTAGCCCAGCGCCGGGTGACGGACGCAGCGGCCAGTGACGCGCCCAAGGAAATGCTGCTGGGCCTGGCCACGGCTTACCAGCCGGGAGACACCGACCTGAGCTGGACCCGGTCGACGCCCTGGCGTACCTTGCTCGCCGCGACCTTGGACCAGCCCTACCCGGAGTTGCTCAGCGGCGAGGTGCTGGCCGAGGCCGCCAACCCGACCGCGGACCTGATCGCGGCCTGGCTCAGCACGCGCCTGGGGATTCCGGTGCCGCGCGGCGAGTCCGCAGGCCCCGGCATCACCCAGGTCAGCTTCGACACGCCGGAAGGCAAGATCACGCTGGCCCGGCCGGACGGCCGGACGGCTACGCTGTCCTGGCCCGGGAGACCGGATCGCCGCGTCGCCCTGCACCGGCGAGATTCTGCTGACCTGATCGCCGAGGAACTACGCAGGCTCGAGCCCGACGAGGTCTACGGCGAAACTCTGCACGCGCTCGCGGGAAACAACGGCTGGTAAGCGCAGACCCTATCCCTCCTCGACCGCGACGCCGCGGCATCCCTCCTCGACCGCGACGCCGCGGCCAAAGTGCCGCCGCAGATCGGCCGTCAGGGCGCCCAACTGATTTCTCCTCCGGCCTGCGGGCGAAGGCCAGCCCGGCGGCCAGGCGGGCCGTGGGCACCGCCGCGAGCACGTACCGGTAGCTGAACCCGGCCGTCATCGGCGGCAGCACGATCAGCAGCGCGCCGACCAGCCAGGGCAGCTGGCCGATGCCGCCCCAGCGGCGCCAGCGGGCCAGCACGCCCGCGACGCCGATGAGCACGATGATGCCGAGCAACGGCCCGCGCAGGTAAATGTACCGCTGGTAGGTCTGGGGGCCTCGTACGTCACGTCCGCGGTGTGGTCACCGGCCGCAAGCCCGGTGTCGCCCGCCCACCAGGGGATCAGGTCGTTGACCTCTGAGCCTGACACGAACTGGAAAGCGGGGCCGTTGCCGGCGTAATCGTCCGGGTCGGGCTGCCGGTTCCAGCCGAAGGTATGCAGCGTGTCACGCGTTACCACGCGCAGGTAATCAGCCGGCTGGGCGAGGATGGCCTTCTTCGCGAACCTCCCGGCCAGACCGTTGACGACGGCGTAAACCCCAAGGCGGTGTTGGCGGAGTGCGTCAGGTTGTACAACGGGGTGGCCCTGTCGGCGTCTGGTCCCAGGCCGTTGTCCGCCCAGATGTACTCCCCCACCGCCGGACGCAGGTTCAGCGGCGTCCGCTCACACAAGACCTGCAGGTCAGCCGGCGGTTTGATGCTCGCGCAATTCGCGAAGGTACTGACCCGGCCGTACAGGAACGTGCCCGAGGAGTTGGTCAGCGCGTAGTTACCCGTCGAGGCGTGGAACCAGAACATGTACGCCGCGATCGGCGCGATGCCCGCGACGAGCGCGGTAGCCAGCCGCCGCCAGCCCACTCGCCTGGCCAGCAGGCTTACCAGGACAACGACGAGGAGCGGCTCACCTACCGACCTGACCAGGGACGCGTACCCGATGAGCAGCCCAGCGATGGCCGTCACGAGTATCGAGGGCCGGTCACTCCAGCACACGATCACCACGGCGATCGTCACCAGGAAGATGAACAAGGGGTCGGCGGTGACCATGTGCTCGAGGTGCAGTTCGTAGGAGTCGAACAGCACCGGCAGTGCGGGCAGGGACGCACCCCACCAGGGCAGCCCGCGGTGTCGGAGCAGCGCGTAGATGGCGACGCCCGTGCCGATTCCCATAGCCGCCTGCAGCAGCGCGAGGGGATAAGCGCTATGCAGCGGCAACAGCAGGTCGATGAAGAACGGGTAGCCGTTCGGCCGGATCTCATCCGGGACGTGGGTCACCGCGTCGTAGACCTAGTTGTAGGAGTCGTTGAACCACAAGATGGGCCGGTAGCCGAGGATCACGACGATCCGCACCACGATTGCGGCGAGGGCCACAATGGTGAACTGCCGGTGCGCGACCGCAGGACGCACAAACCTCGCTAGCAGCGGGCTCCGTTCTCCCGGCGGCGGCTGACCGGGAGCGATCCGTTCGCTACCGGTGGTCGCGTTACTCACGACCGCCTCCCGACTCCTCGAGCCCCAGGAAATTCCTTGCCCTTCGCTGATCCCGCAGGCCCCGGATGATTAGGCGTGCTGACGTTTCGCTCACGACGGCTCACTTGTAGTAGCGGTACGATTGCGCGCAGACATGAGAATGAGAATTACGGACTAAAAACGAGTCCCTGCGCAGCCGACCGTAACGTGCGGAGATTAACGTCCGCCGTAGCCAACCCGGCACGCGAGCAAACAGATGAACACAACCGAGAGCGCGGCGGCGGTGTCCGGCGATCCCGCCACGGCCGAGATCATGATCCAGGCGAAGACGACCGGCAGCAGCCGGCCGAGCGGCCGTTCACGCCGGTACTGGCGTGGCCCGTCCGTAGGCGCTACCGCCCCTGGACGGAGATTGCGCTCCGGCAGATCAGCGCCGAACTCTGGCTCAACGGGGAGATCTCCGGTCAGTTCCCGCAGGTGGTCCCAGGTTCTCGCAGCGTAAGCGCCCGCCGTGCGCTCTTCGAACTCCTCCAGCGTCAGCCGCCCGTCCGTGTAAGCGTCCCGGAGGACGTCTACGACGCTGTCCCGCTCTTTATCGGAAGCGAGGATCGGTCGGTCGGTCATCGGCGCGGGCCCTTCCCTGTTGTTCCTTTAATCGTAACCCAGGGCTGGCCAGACCCCGGGGCCGCCGGGGACCCGAAACCGTATCCGCTCGCGGGCCTGGTGGCGGGTGCCTCCGCCGTCTTCTCACCGACGTCGGGGCCAGGGCACCCGCAGAGCCGTCTACGGCGGCCCGCACCGCCTGCGAACAGCACGCACACGACCGCCTGGAAGATCACGATGACGCTACAGGCCCAAATGAGACAGCATCCGAATGGTTACAAAAGTCGAGGCCTTTGGGTCTCGCTCTGTAGCACATCTGAGCGTTACGCTGTTGGCGGATCTTTCATTTGGTGACATCTGAGCCAGATGTGACCTAGGGAAGGTTTTGGTGTGTAAGCCAAAGCGCTTCACGCCAGTCACGTAGTTAACGCCGGACACCCGTCCTCCCGGCTGCCGCCCCGGCACGCTGGGGAGCCGGACGAGCCGTTCCTCACTAGGAGGGATCGATTTGAGCGTCAGCGAAGACCGCACAGTCCAGCCCGCTACTGCACCTGCCCCTGTTTCCAGCATCGCGGACCCTGCCCCACTCGGGCTCGCCGCCTTTGCCCTGACCACGTTCCTGCTGTCGGCCAAGAACGCGGGCTGGATGACCCACGCCACCGGCAGCTCATGGCTCGGCTTCGCCTTCGCCTACGGCGGGCTCGCGCAGTTCGCGGCCGGCATGTGGGAGTTCCGCCGCGGAAACACCTTCGGCGCCACCGCATTCGGTACCTTTGGCGCCTTCTGGATCGGCATCGCCCTCTGGATCGAGCTCGTAGTCAACCCGGCCGTGGCGGCTATAAAGCCCGTAACGGCCGCAGCCACCGTCGCCGCGATCAACCATGACCTGGGCTGGATCTTGCTCGGGTTCGCCATCATCACCTTGTACCTGCTGATCCTGACGACTCAGGTGAACGTAGCCGTCTTCCTCGTCTTCCTCGCCCTGTTCGTCACCTTGGTCATCCTGGCCATCGGTAACTTCAACGCCGGCAGTGCACTGCTCCCCACCGGGACCATCAAGGTGGGCGGCTACGTCGGCCTGGTCACCGCGCTTCTCGCCTTTTACGCCTCGGCGGCGGGCGTCGCGGCGGGCATGGGCGGCAGGCTCCTGCTCCCCGTGGGCAGGCCGCTGATCAGCTAAGCCCAGATCGGATCAGTACGGGGACCGGGCCGGTGCGGCCCGGTCCCTCGTTTTGGTTCTCCGGGTCCTCGCCCCGGCCGGTCTGTCGCCGGATAGCGTTAGGCGGCGGATAGCGGCAAGGTGAGGAGGGCGGGTGCATTCCCCGAACGGGATTCAGGTCGAGCTGTCGGCGCAGGTTGAGCGCGTCAAACGAAGGACACGCCCCTGGAAGGGGATCATCGCCCTGGTGCTCGCGATCACCGCCGCGATCATCTCTCACGCGGCCCGCCACAACTCAGACAGAATCATCCAGACGACCCCGCTGACCTACCAGCTAGTAGCCGCCGGCACGGCGGCCCTGTTCTGCCTCTTCGCGTCGATCGCGACCATCGAGCTCGCGGCGAAGACGAGGGAGCTGTTCGAACCGAAGCTGGGCACCTCACACGCGGCTATCACCAGGTACGCGATACTGATCGTCGGCTTCTTCACGACCCTGGTCCTTACCCTCGAGCTGTTCGGCGTGCCGATCGAACAGCTCGTCTTGGGCGGCGCGCTGACCAGCGTTTTCGTCGGCATCGCGGCACAGCAGGCACTCAGCAACGTGTTCGCGGGCTTGGTGCTTGTCTTCGCCAGGCCGTTCCACGTGGGCGATGCGATCCGACTGCGGGCCGGCGCGCTAGGCGGCACACTCGACGGGATCGTGACCGATATCGGGATCACCTACGTGCGCTTTGACACTGGCGGCGCCGTAATGTCCATACCCAACTCGCAGGTGCTCAACGCCGTAGTCGGTCCCGTCCCGCCGGAACCAGAAGCAGAAGTGAGCCCTCCGGTGGTAACCGATAGCAGGTCCGGCACCCCAGGTGCCCCGGAGCAGCCGCAGCCCCGCCCAGCAGGGCCGACCTAGAGCGTGCCGCATTTGCCGGGCGGTGATCAACCCGAGTAGCTTAAGCACAAATGTCAGCTTCTGGGTTGACGTCCGATACCGACGTCGCGGTACCGGGGCGGCCAGCCCACCGTTGGTCTCCTCGGCAGTCTGTGCGGCTCCCGCTGCCAGCGGCCGCGGCCGTCATCTACCTGGGCATCCGGGTACTCCAGCTCATCGTCGTCGCGTTCCTGCTTCGGCATGGTGCTTTCCAGCGGGCCCATGTGTCACTCGAACAGTGGATTATCGGCGGCGACGGCGTTTTCTTCCGGTCGATCGCGGCGCACGGGTACGACCACCAGCTGATCCAACTGACGAATTCCTCTGTGTTCGCCTCCTTCCCCGGCTATCCAGCGGCTATCGACGCGCTGGCCTGGCTGCCCGGAATCAGCATCGCGGCGGCGGGATTTGCCGTCACGATCCTGGCCGGACTGGCGGCCGCGTGGGGCCTTGCCACGCTGGGCCTGAAGCTGACCGCTGACCCGCGCATCAGCGTGATCATGGTCGCGATCTGGGCGGTGGCACCTGGCTGCATCGCCCTGTCGAGGGTGCACTCGGAGGCGCTGTTCTGTGCCCTGGCCGTCTGGGCCCTGGTCGCACTGGTCGATCGGCGGTGGCTGACCGCGGGGATCCTGGTCATGCTGGCCGGAACGGTGCGCAGCACCGCCCTGGCTCTGGTCGCCGCCCTCGCGGTGGCGGCGCTGCTCACCCTGATCCAGGCCGCGCGGACCCGGCAGCGGATTGGCGGCTGGTGGCGTCCCGTGGCCGCGGTCCTCCTGGCACCGCTGGGACTGCTCGGCTACTGGGCCTACGTGGCCTGGGTGACGCACCAGCCAGAGGGATGGTTCTGGATCGAGAAGCATCGCTTCCACACGTCCTTCGATTGGGGCAAGGGCACGATCCGGGTTATCTGGGACACGTTCCTGGACCAGACCTCGGTGCCCGGACTCCTGGTCGTCCTGGCGATCCTGGCGGCCGTGGCGCTGACCGCCTGGAGCCTGACCGAGCGGATCCCCGTCTACCTGCACGTCTACACGGTCGTGGTGGCCGTGGTGTCGTTCGGGATCAGCGCCAACTGGTTGAGTGAAAAGCCACGGTACTTCCTGCCCGCCGTCCTGCTCGCGCTCCCGGTGGCCCGGCTGCTGGCCCCGCTCCGGACTTCGGTGCTGGTTCCGCTCATCTTCGTGTTCACCCTCGCGTCCACCTGGATCGGCGTCTACCTCCTGGTCATCGCCCACTGGGCGTCCTGAGCACCCCGGCTAACCCTGGCCGCGGCCCGTGAAGGCGCCTGTCCACCACAGCGAGCTAGCGGATGCGAGTGATGGTTTCGAGGGCCTGGCGGAAGTCGTCGGCGAGGGGGCGGCGGCGGTGATGGTGTGCGGGCCGACCAGGATCTCGAAGAGGCGGGCGAGGACGGCGGACACGATCGTCAGGTGGGCCTCGATCGAGTCGCGCTTGCGGTGGTAGACAGGGCGGGCCTGCAGGTCAGGGTGGCCTCGTTAGCCCGGAGCCGGGCTGGGCAGCGTGATGGCGTTGGCGGCCTCTTTGACGCCTCTGGTCGCGAGGCTGAGGATCCAGTTCTTGCCGGGCATGTACGGCAGGGCCCTGATGCCTTGATTCTGCAGCCAGATCTGCCGGCGGTTAGCGGGCGTGAACCGCTTGGCGTTGCCGATGGCGATCTGCTGGTTGCGCTCGACGAAATCCTGCATGCGCCGCTGGTAGCGCGCGAAGGCGTCACGATAATCGCCATCCGCGGCGCGCAGCTCGCTGGCCAGGACGTAGGCCCCGACCAGGGCGAGGCTGCTTCCCTGGCCGGACAGCGGCGACGGGCAATAGCCGGCATCGCCGGCGAGCGTGACCCGCCCGGCCGACCAGTTGCCCATGCGGACCTGGCTAACGGAATCAAAGTAGAAGTCCGGGGCCTCCCGCATGGCCGTAAGCAGCCCAGGCACCTCCCAGCGCTCCCCGGCAAACGCGGCGGCGAGGAGTTCCTGCTGCTGGCCGCGGTCACGGTAGTCGACCTCGAGCGGCCCGGAGGCGAAAAAGAAGATCGCCCGCGCCTCACGATTGCCTCGCGCGCTGGTGACAGTCACCGACTTGCCGGGGGTGACGTAGATGAGCTGCCAGTGATCCAGCTCTAGGTCGTTCGGGATGGTGAACACCGAAAGGTACAGGCCCAGATGACCGATGAACCGCGACTCCGGGCCAAAGGCCAGGCCGCGCACCCGGGAATGCAGCCCGTCGGCGCCCACCACGAGATGGAACGTGCGCGGCGCCGACCGCTCGAAAGTCACCGTGACGCCGTCCGTGGCGTCAGTTAGGCTCGCGATCGAGTCGTCGAAGATGTACTCGACGTCATTTCTGGTGGCCTCGTACAGGATGCTCACCAGGTCACCGCGGACGATCTCGACGTCGCGGGCGTCGATGACCCCGAACGCGCCGTTGAGGCTGGCCAGCCGCTTCCCGGCGGAGCTCACGTAGGACATCCCGCGGGTGCCGGTGCGCGCTGCCCGGGCCGCGTCCAGGATTCCCGTCCGCCGGGCCACTTCGATCGCCGCCCCGCGCAGGTCGACAGCCTGGCCGCCGTCGCGCGGCGCGGGCGCCCGCTCCACCACGACCGGGGTGAAGCCGAGCCGCCGCAGCCAGTAGGCCAGCGCCTGCCCGGCCACGCCGGCCCCCGAGATGAGCACGTCCTTATTGCGCACGGAGCTCCCTGGCGTATCTGCGTACATCGGAAACTGATACCACCGCAAGCAGATTGTAAACTTTCGACTGTGTACACTGCAAGCAGTATGACGAGCCCGGTAGGACACCCGGATGGGCATACCGCCACGGGCATTCCGGGTTATGTGGACCTGGCCTGGCACGGTGACGACGGCAGGCGGCCGGGGCCCCGGCGCAGCCTGCACCTACGCGCGATCGCCACGGCCGGCGTCGAGCTGGCTGACCAGGGCGGCCTCGGCCGCGTCTCCATGCGAACCGTCGGAGCGCGGCTCGGCATGACCTCGATGGGCCTGTATCGCTACGTCCAGGCCAAAGACGAGCTGCTCGCGCTCATGATCGACGAGGCCATCGGACCGCCGGACTTCCCTGCCTACGGCCAAGCGCGCTGGCGCGACCGGCTATCAGCCTGGGCCTACGCCGCGCGCTCCAGGCTCGAAGCCCACCCCTGGGTGCTGAGCCTGTCCCTGCCGAATCCGCCCGCGCTCCCGAACCAGATCCAGTGGACCGAGCGCGGGCTCGAGGCCCTGCAGCCGACCCGCCTAGCCGAGACCGAGAAGCTGTCGGCGCTGCTGCTGGTCAATGTCTATGTCCGTGGCCAGACCCAGCTCGCGACCGGGCTAGCCCGCGGCGTCCGGCCCGGCGACAATCCGGCCACGCAGTACGCCCAGATGCTACTGCGGCTGGCTGACCCCGAACGCTTCCCCCGCCTGAACGCCGCCATGACCCAGCACGCGGCCGCCCCGCCAGCCGACTTTACCGACGATCAGTTCCGGTTCGGGCTCAGCACCGTCCTCGACGGGATCGCCTGCCGCGCATGACGCCCCGGCCGGCACCGGCGGTACTCGCCTGCGCCAACTGAGCCTGATAGCTAACGCGACCATCTCCACTGCGGTCGGCTGACCATCGAGGCGATGATGCAGCTGCAACGAGCATGTCAAAGGTTGCCGGGCACGACAGGCACCCTCGCCGAGACGGCCAGGCCATCGTCAGTTTGTGAGGATGTTCATCTTTCTCGCCGGGGTTTCCGGCTCGGGAAAGCCTTCCGTGCGGCTGCCCTTCGGCACGGCGCTTCGGCTGGTGGCCGGCACGCTCAACCGAGGAGACGGTGCGGGCCGCCTATGCCAACTGGGCAAGGAACTGGCGCGACGACGGCCCCACACAGGCGTTCGCTGCCCGCGATCCAGAAACAGGTGCCCTTGTCGGCGGCTGCAAGCTGCGCATCGGCCCCGACAGCACCGGAGAGGTGTCCTACTGGACCCACGCCGGCAAGCGCGGCCGGGGGCATGCCAGGAACGCGCTGGCCCTGTTGCTAGGCTTCGCGGCATCGATCGGCGTCACCCGGCTGGAAGCAAACGTCGCCACCGACAACCGAGCCTCACGGCGCGTCGCCGAGTCCGCCGGATTCACCCAGGCAGGCACCTTCACGGACGACGACGGCACCGAAATGATCCGCTACATCCGCGAAGTCCCGCGACCGCGCGGAGGCCGTAACTAACCTGCCACAGGGTCAGATGCCTTCACTGAATTGGGGCCGGATCCCCAATGAAACCGTCCTGACCACTGCCCAAGGGGAGCATGGTGGCCCGGGAACTGCCCAGGGCCGCATGCCAAAGTGACCACCGGCCCGTACGTCGGCTGACGATCGAAGCCACCATCAGCCTGTGATCGCTCGCGCCAGCGGCGGTCCCGGGTCAGCCAGTCCCGGTCGCAGTGGCTGATCCGCAGCGAAACGCGGGCGGGTTCCAGGACCTGCGGCACGACGCTGGCCAGATCAGCACGGACAGCGCCGAGGCCGGCCGGGTCCGTCAGCGGATCCGCCAGCAGACCGGTCATCACCGGGCACACCTGGATCTGGCAGGCGCTAACTCGAAAAAAAACCGCACCTATGGAAGATTGGGCCGGTTCTATGCCAATGCCGCGTGGTTAGCGCCCCGGCGGGGCAAGTCAAGATCCCGCACAACCCTTCGCCGTCCACTGCTCCGGCTCACCCTGGCCCCGCTCACACCACCAACCCCACCCGCCGCCCCGGTATCGATCAGGCATTCTATGGATGTGACACCCTACCCACTCTATCGAGTAGGGTGCCACATCCATGCGCTGTCCAGCCATTTGCCGTCACGAATAATGGTACGGACGAGGAGAAAGTGGCGCATGCGAGCGCCTTCGCAGCGCCAAGACCACCCTCGACACCGCCCAGCCATGCTGCGCCCGGAGCTTGACACCCGATCCACCGCCAGGCCCGGATCACCAATATCAACCCATGAATCCATGAATAAGACAAACCGGACAAAAAGGGGGACATGGGCGGGCTGGAACCAGGCCGATAACCCAGCCTGATTACTTGACCGGCGTTTTACATCCAGACGGAGGTAAGCAGAGCGAAGGGCCGACGCCGGGGAAAGCAGATCGCTTACCCTGACGCCGACCCTTCGTCACGCTGGCCGGTGCGGAGGTCGCCTCTCGGCGAAAGGCGCAACGCGGCTCCAGCCAAACGGTATTCCGCGAAGGCAATAGGTGCGGCCCGGGGGACCCAGCCGCACCGGCTGTTACCTACTAACGCCCGCGACGCCGCCTGTGTTCCCGGCGCGAAGGCGGATCTCCTTCGTACGGGAAAGACGAGATGGGCTGCTGGTTATCGGTGCTCTCTGGGTCCGGATCCGGATACTGGGCCCGTCCGCCGCGACCCGGAGCAAGCTCGCGGTACCCGCCGGGCTGGCCCGCGTCACCGTCATAACCGCGGTCCTCGTAACCGGAGTTCTCGTAACCGGAGTTCTCGTAACCGGAGTTCTCGTAACCGGAGTTCTTGTAAACGGGATCGTCGTAACCAGGGTTCTCGTAACCGCGGTCCGCATAACCAGGGTTCTCGTATCCGGTCCGGTCTGGCCCGCCGTATCCGAACGTGCTGTATCCCTGATCCTGATAGGACGGCGCGGAGGCGCCGTGCGCGCTGTCTAGCGGGGCAGGCCCAGGGCCTGAGTGGTCCAGCTCGGCATGTCCGTACCCGTCGGCATATCCCTGGTCCGGATAGGACTGGCCGCGGCTTTCCTGGTAGCCCGGCTCTTGATAGGCCTGGTCGCTGTGCTGCGGCCCGGCATAACCGCCAGAGCCCTGAGGACCCTGGCTTTCATTCCCCTGGAAGCGCTGGCTGCCTTGCTCGGCGTATCCATAACCGCCGTATCCCTGCTCTGGCCGGGCCACCTGCCCTTGATAATCCTGGCTTTGACCCTGGTAATCCGGACGCTGATAATTCTGCTCCGGATATCCGCGGTCATCGTATCCACCACCGGGATAAGACCGGCTGTCCTGACTCGGGCCGGTGTATGGGCCGCTGACGCCCCGATCGGCATAAGACCCGCCGTAGAGCTGGCCGGAGTGCGTGGGTACAGGGTACGAAGGCTCCACGTAACGCGACCCGGAATACTCAGGCCCGGGATACTGAGGGTCGGCGTGCTGAGGCTCAGAGTACCGAGGGTCGGAGTGTTGGGACCCGGGATGCTGTGGGTCGCGGTACTGGGGCTCAGAGTACTGGAGTCCGGAATAAGAAGACCCGGAATGCGGCGAAGCGGAGTAAGCCCGATCGCCCTGCTCAAGAGCGGATTGATCGCTCCCCGCCGATCGCGCGTAGCCCTGGTCGGCGTAGCTGTATTCCTGGTAATGCTGCTCGACAAGTTCCTGTCCCGCGTACCCGCGCTCGGCGTACTCTCGGCCCTGCTGAGTGCCATAGCCCTGGTCCGGGTACCCCGGTCCGCCGAAGGACTGCCCCTGGCCTCGCTGGAGGTACTGGCCCTGATCGGCGTACTGGCCCTGATCGGCGTACTGGCCCTGATCGGCGTACTGGCCCTGATCGGCGTACTGGCCCTGATCGGCGTACTGGCC
>Ga0302325_10026331_pt1 | contig 12079 bp, 6 predicted proteins | sample Palsa_T0_2_FD_201948 | JGI IMG/M metagenome (GOLD analysis project Ga0302325, IMG submission 201948) | Peat permafrost microbial communities from Stordalen Mire near Abisko, Sweden - Palsa_T0_2 | ecosystem: Environmental > Terrestrial > Soil > Palsa > Peat permafrost | place: Sweden: Abisko...
CTCGTATGGGTTACGTGCGCGCTGGCCATGGGGATCGCCCAGGCGCAGACGGGCACGGAAATGGTGCTGCACAATTTCGCGCCATATTACCAGCCGCACGGTGCGTCCCCCGTGGCGAGTGTAACCCGCGACCCGTCAGGCAACCTCTATGGGACGACGGACAGCGGCGGTCCGGCCAGCGCGGGCGTCGTGTTCGCAGTCAATCCGGCGGGCCGCGAGAAAGTCTTGTATGCCTTCACGGGCGGCGCCGACGGTGGATCGCCCACTTCCGGGGTAATACTGGATTCCGCGGGTAATCTATACGGCGCCACTCACAATGGAGGCGCATCGAACGCGGGCGTGGTGTACAAGGTGGATCGGGCCGGGCAGGAGACCGTGCTGTACACCTTCACCGGCGGCCCCGATGGAGGCTACCCCAGCGCCGGGGTGATCCGGGATGCGGCGGGCAATCTCTACGGGACTACGAACTCGGGCGGGGCGTCGAATGCGGGCGTAGTGTACAAAGTGGATACCGGCGGCACGGAGACCGTGCTCTACAGCTTTACGGGCGGGACGGACGGGGGCACTCCCTTCGCCGGTGTGGTGGCCGATTCATCCGGCAATCTTTACGGGACCACGAGTGTCGGCGGAAGCAGCGCAAGTGAATGTGCGCCGCACGGCTGCGGAGTCGTGTTTGAGGTGACTCAGAGCGGACAGGAGACGGTGCTGCACACCTTCAACGGCCAATCGGGTGGAGGCTATCCGGACGGTGGGGTGATCCGCGACTCATCCGGCAACCTTTATGGAACCACGGTTAGCGGGGGCTCGGGCTTTGTCGGCGTGGTTTATAAGTTGGATACGACAGGAAAGGAGACAGTGCTTTATAACTTCACCGGCCGGACGGATGGGACCAGTCCCGAGACGGGCGTGGTGCGCGACGCGGCAGGCAACCTTTACGGGACTACCTCCGATGCCGGCCTGCCGGGCGGCTGTGGTGGATTTGGTTGCGGAGTGGTATACAAGGTGGATACCAGCGGCCAAGAGACAGTGCTGTACACTTTCACCGGCGGGACCGACGGAGCCAACCCTTCCGCAGGCGTGATCCTGGACTCATCGGGCAACGTCTATGGGACCACCATCGGTGGGGGCATCGGCCGGGTCGGAGTGGTATTCAAAGTGAACACAACGGACGAGGAGACGGTGGTGTACGGCTTCCCGGGACCGGTCGACGGAATTGCGCCCCAGTCGGGCGTGATTGCCGATGCCGCGGGCAACCTCTATGGCACGGCTCCTTATGGAGGGATATCCAACTCGGGGGTTATCTATAAGCTGGATGTGGCCGGCAATGAGACCGTGTTATGCACTTTCACGGGGGGTGTCGACGGAGCGTACCCGGACGCAGGGGTGATCCGCGATTCGGCGGGAAATCTCTACGGGACTACATACAACGGAGGGACGGCGGATGCGGGCGTGGTGTTCGAGCTGGACGCGAACGGCCAGGAGACCGTGCTGCACAATTTCACAGGCGGGGCCGATGGAGGGAACCCGTACGCGGGCGTGATCCGCGATTCGGCCGGCAATCTCTACGGGACCACGGAGTACGGCGGCGCCGCGAACCTGGGGGCGGTGTTCAAAGTGGACACCAGCGGCGAAGAGACGGTGCTGTTCAGCTTTCCGGGCGGGAACGGCGGGAGCAACCCCTACGGAGGTGTGACTGCCGATTCGGCGGGCAACCTATACGGGACCACCGCCTACGGCGGCTCAGGGGGGAGCGGAGTGGTGTTCAAGCTGGATCCCGCGGGTACGGAGACCGTGCTGCATACCTTCAAGACCCCGAACGATGGAGCGGCTCCGGAATCGGGTGTCATCCGCGATTCGGCCGGCAATCTTTACGGGACCACTTATGGGGGCGGCAAGTATGATGCGGGAGTGGTGTACAAGGTAGCGGCGTCCGGCCAGGAGACGGTGTTGTACACTTTTACGGGCGGCGCCGATGGCGGATCGCCGGTGGCCGGGGTCATCATGGATTCGGCAGGCAACCTCTACGGGACCGCGCAATACGGCGGCGCGTCGCACTGGGGTGTGGTGTTCGAAGTGAATACGAGCAGCCAGGAGATTGTGCTGTATAACTTCGCGGGAGGCACCGGGGATGGGTCAAGGCCCTTGGCGGGCGTAATCCGCAATTCGGCGGGGGTGCTCTTCGGAACTACTTCCAGCAGCGGGACAAACGACAGCGGCGTGGTGTATCAGCTCACGCCGCAGTAAGGTACCTACCGGCGGCACGCGCGTGCGGCAATCTCCGCGGGCGTGCCGCCAGGTAAGTCGGGACTGGCTAATAGGGCAATGGCAATTGGTTTTCGCAAAGATGACATTCTGCATAAAGAGTGGGGCGGGCCCTCGGCCTGCGTCGGCCTCCCAGGCCGCCGTCTTCTGTTCTGCTGAGCCCAATTTTCGGGCGACCAAGCGGGTCCAGGGGACCCGACCCAGAGGGTCCCGCTGCCAAGGGCCTGCCCCACTATTTACGCAGACTCATCGACAACACTAAACTACGTGGCATTGGGCAAGATCGTACGCGACCTACTGGTGCCAAGCAACGTGCGGCCATGGGCGGAAGTGTGCGAACGGCTGAACCAGACGTTGGCAGGCTGGCGCGCGTATTTCGGCCGTGGGAGCACGGCGAAGGCTTATCGGGCGGTTGACGAGCAGGTCTACGTGCAAGGCACGGCACTTTCTGAGACGGCGCCACCAGGTGTCCTCGCAAGGCACCCATCGGTTCCCCGAAGAACGGGTGTTCGGCTCCCTGGGCGTGGTTCGCCTGCAGGGGCCGATGGGCGCGCGTTTGTGAGTCTACGATGAAGCCGGGCGGAAAGCCGGATGACTGAGATAGGCACGTCCGGTTTGATGAGCGGGGATGGGAAACGGGGCGGCGCTCTGCGTCAGTGCTCGCGCCCATCCTCGACTCTACTTGCCGCGATGGCACTCCTGCCATCGCGCCGGGCGTAGCCCGCGCAACCCGCGAGCTTCGCTCTCGGGGGGAGGCCGGCTGACAGCCGGCTGCGGGCATGATTGCCCGCCCCACGGTGAAAATGCAGAAGGCTCTCGTGGAACTTGGTAGACTGGAAGCTAGGAAGTCAGCCCCAACCCCGTGAACCCGCCAGTCATCGGTCCGGAACTCGAGCCGCGGCCCCAATCGCCAAAGAAGCAGGCACGCCGCGAGGACGTTAAGTTTGCCGTTGGAAAGATCGCCGTCTTCCAATACACGGCCGTCCTCATCTTTCTGTTTTTGATCACCGGGTTCTGGAACCTGCAAGTCCAAAATCCGCAGATCTACAACGAACAGGCGGAGCGCAACCGCATCAAGCAGTTGCCCATACCGGCGCCGCGCGGCAAGATTTTGGACCGGGACGGCCGCACCATCGTGGACAACCACTCCTCCTACAGCCTGATCCTGACGCGCGAAAACCTGAACACCGAACACCTGCGCACTATCGCCGACGGACTCGATCTGGACTACGACGATCTGGCCGCGCGGGTGCGGCGCTTCACCTCGCGGCCCAAGTACGACCCCATCATTATCAAGGAAGAGCTGACGCCGGCGGATCTGTCGTTCGTGGACTCGCATCGCGACTTCTTTCCCGAAATGGAATTGATCCGCGCGCAGCGCCGCCTTTACCCGCAGAATGGATTTGGGGCGCACGTGATCGGCTACACGGGGGAAGTCAGCGAGCAGGAATTGGATTCGCCGGAATTCGCCAAGTATAGCCAAGGCGACGTGATCGGCAAGTTCGGTATCGAGCGCCAGTACAACGATACGCTGATGGGCGTGGATGGCGAGCGTCAGGTGGTGGTGGATAACCGCGGCAAGACGCGCGAAACGCTGGCGAACAAGGAAGCTGTTCCGGGGAAAGACCTGCAGCTCACGCTGGATCTGGATTTACAGGCGGTCGCCGAGTTAGCCATGGAGGGCAAGAATGGCGCGGTGGTAGCTATGGACCCACGTACCGGCGAGGTCCTGGCCATGGTCAGCCGGCCGACCTTCGATCCTAATAAATTTGCGGTGCGCATTAAGTCTTCCGATTGGCGAGAGATTGCCGACAATCCCGACCATCCCCTGCTGAACCGGGCGATTCAGGCACAGGATGCGCCCGGTTCCACGTTCAAGCCGATTGTGGCGATTGCAGGCCTGGAATCGGGCGCCATCGACGATCAGTTCACGGTGCATTGCTCCGGCGGCGCATCGTTCTACGGCCACTATCACAAGTGTCATTTGAAAACCGGCCACGGGGCAGTTTCTTTGCACAAAGGCATCGTGCAGTCATGCGATGTGTACTTTTATAACGTGGGCGACCGTACCGGGATCGACAAGATTGCGTTCTACGCCAACCAGGCCGGACTGGGACAAAAGACCGGTGTCGACCTGCCGCACGAAGCCGAGGGTGTAGTGCCGTCTTCGGCATGGAAGATCCGCAATTTCCGCGAGAAATGGTACGCGGGCGAGACCATTTCGGTAGCCATCGGACAGGGCGCTTTGACGGTGACGCCTTTGCAACTGGCGCGCGCGTATTGCTGGCTGGTCAACGGCGGATTATGGCATCAGCCGCACGTGGTGAAGGGCGGGAAGTACCAGGAACATAGTTGGCCGCTTTCGCCGGACAACGTCGCCAAGGTGATCTACGGAACCTATGGGGTGGTCAACGAAGGCGGAACCGGCGGGCGCGCCCGGCTGCCTGGCATCGAAGTATGCGGCAAGACCGGCACCGCGCAGCTTGCCTCCAACGATTTTCTAAAAGGCAAAACGGGGAAAGAATTCGAGGACAATGCCTGGTTCGTAGGCTTCGCGCCGCGCGCGGCGCCCGAAATCGTAGTGGTCGCGCTTTACGAGCATGGCGGCCACGGGCAGTTTGCGGCCCCGGTAGTGCGGGACGTGCTTAAGGCTTACTTCGATAAGAAGACCAGGTTGGCGGCTGAGCGGGCGAATGGGCGAGCGGGCGAGGGGGCGATCGGACGGTTGATGCGCTTCGGTTTTCCCGATGCACTTCAGGCTGCAACCGCCAAACCAGAATCGCCCGCAATCGAGGCGGCGCTGATCAGTTCGGATAACGACGACGGCGAAATCGCCCGCTCGCCCGCTCGCCCACTCGCCCGCTCAGCCGCGGCCTCTCTACGCCGATGAATCGCTATCTCAGCCCCCGCGAGCTCGACTGGACCTTGCTGGTCATCTCCCTGGTGATCTGCGGGGTCGGCGTACTGCAAATTTATAGCGCCACGCGCGGCACCGTGTGGCAGGACGCCTGGTGGAAGCAGATTGTCTATATTGGCGTGGGCCTGCTGCTGATGTGGCTGACGGCGGCGGTCGATTACCACACGCTGATGAATTATGTATTTCCGCTCTATGTTTTGTCGGTGGCGGCCTTGCTGGGCGTGTTGTTGGTCGGCAAAGTGGCGTTCGGCTCGCGCCGCTGGATCCCGGTGGCAGGCGGCTTTCATTTGCAGGTGTCGGAATTCGTAAAACTGGTGATAATATTGTTGGTAGCCCGCTTCCTGACGGAGTTGAAATCCGAAGATCTGGAGGGCCGCGACATGGCCAAAGTCGCGGGACTTGTGGTTGTACCCATGGCTCTGGTGATGAAACAGCCGGACCTGGGGACGGCCCTGACTTACTTGCCCATCCTGATCGTCGGGATGTTTCTGGCCGGGATGCGGCGGAAGTATCTGGTGGCCATAGCCGTATTGGTCCTGCTGGTGCTTCCGGCAGGCTGGACTGTATTGAAGGATTATCAGAAGGCGCGATTGGTAAGTTTTATGGATCCGGACCACGACCCGCAAGGGAATGGATACCAGTTGATCCAATCCAAGATTGCAGTGGGCGCAGGCGGCATGTGGGGTAAAGGAGTGACCAAGGGATCTCAAACGCAGCTTCGCTTCCTCCCGGTGCCGCATACCGATTTCATCTTCTCGGCTTTCGCCGAAGAGCATGGATTCGTGGGAGTAATCGTAGTATTGGCGCTGTATTTCGTTTTAATCATGCAGATCGTGCAGAACGCCCAGACGGCCTCGGATAAAGCCGGCATGTATATCTGCATGGGAGTTGCCGCATTACTGTTGTTTCACGTGCTGGTGAACGTGGGGATGGTAGTGGGCCGGATGCCCGTTACCGGAATTCCGCTGCCCCTGATGAGCGCCGGCGGTTCAAGTGTGTTGTCGAATTTCATGATGTTGGGGCTGGTCAATAATGTCCGGCTCAGAAGGTTCGTAAATTAGTCCGGCGGCCGGCGCGTGTGCCGGCAGCCATAGAGTTTTGGTCCGGAGCCGCGACCGTAAGGGAGCGGTTTCAAGAAGATTTGTTGGGAGCCAGCGAGACTCCCGGAGGGTAAACGCGCTGGATGCGCACCCTTCGGCACCGAACCACGAGCGTGAGCGAGTGGTCTTGTCGGTATGGCGGAGTGGGTTCCCCGGCCGTGCGAGCGCTATGGAAGTTGCGCCCCGGCCAGCGTGAGCTTCTTACAACGTTCTAGGCGCTCGATGCCCGGTTCGCGGGGCGCCGCACGAGACCCACGCAGGGCAGCCACCTTCCTCCTAAGCCGGTCCGCGCCGGTTCCCAGCGGAGGAGCGCGCATGTCAAAAGAGTTAATTGTTTCCGCCAATCGGCACGAAACCCGGGTGGCGGTTATGGAAGACGATCAAGTAGTGGAAGTGTATCATCAGCGTGAACAGGAATACTCATTGGCAGGCAGCATACACAAGGGCCGCGTCACCCGCGTATTGCCCGGCATGCAATCGGCCTTCGTGGATATCGGCCTGGATCGCGATGCATTTTTGTATGTCTCGGACTTCTTCGAAGACAACGACGAATACGACAAGATTGTCACCAGCGTCGAGGAGAAAGTCTTCAAGATGGAGAAAGGACCGGCGGCAGGCGGCGCGCCGCTGCCGGTAGCGGTAGCTGCACCCACGGCGCCGGCTCCCACCGAGGCCGCCGCCGAATTGCCGGCCCCGGTGGCCGCCCAGCCGGCGCCGGCGCCTGTGGCCGCGCCCGTGCCGCAGTCGGCGCCATCGCAGTTTGCGCGGCGCGACGACGACCGGGATCGCGACCGCCGCGGCCGCCGCTCCCGCCGCCGCCGGCCCAGGGGACGCGGCTTGCCCGAATCGAAATATTTCTCGCCAGGGCAGCAGGTCGAATCCGCCCCCCCGCCGCCTGCTCCCGAAGAAGCGGCCGAAGCCGAGGCGGAGCCCGATGAAGATATCATGGTGCTCCCCGGCGAGTCGCTCGCCAAGTACCGGGAACCAGGGGAGACGGAGCCGCGCGCGACGGAAACAGAGCCATCCGCGTCGGAGGCGGAGCCACCTGCGCCGGAAACGGAGCCGGTAGAGTTGGCGAGTGGTCCCCCCGAAGACGTCGGGGAGCCTGCGCCGGTAGCCGAGTATGTGGAGGAGGTTCCGGAAGCCGTGGAAATCATCGCGGCTGCGGTCGTGGAAATCGCGGAGACCGAGCCGGTCGAGGAGCCGGAAGAAACCGCGCAAGCCGACGACGCCCCGCAAGCCGTGGTACCTTCCGAACTCGCCGAAGCCGTCGAAACCGTCGAGTTCTTCGAAACGCCTGAGGGAGCGGAAGCCTTAGCCGAGTCCGAAACGCCCGACGGCGCCGAGCTCACCGCCGAGCCGCCCGTCGAGGGCCAACCCTCGGAAGAGGAATTGGGTCCCGAACCCGCCCGCATTCCCACCAGCCTGACCGCTACCCTCCGCGAACAGGGTCCCCGCTTCATGCATCGCGTCTCCCGCCGTATGCGCCGCAGAGGCCGCGGCGACGGCGCGGACTTCCAGCAGCGCGGCGATCCGAACCGCGAGCCGCGCCCGCAGGAAGGCCGTCCCCAAGAAGGACGTCCGCATGAAACCCGGGCGCAGGAACCGCGGACCGATGTACGCCCGGTTTCCCGTCCGGAACGGCCGGAGCGGCCGGAACCCGCACGCGTTGAGAAGGCCGGTACGCCCTCCATCAGCGATTTGCTGCGCGAAGGCCAGGAAATCATCGTGCAGATCGCCAAAGAGCCCTTGGGCCAGAAAGGCGCGCGCATCACCTCGCACATCGCCTTGCCCGGCCGCTTCCTGGTCTACATGCCCACCGTCGATCACATCGGCGTATCGCGCAAGATCCCGTCCGACGAAGAGCGCCTCCGCCTGAAGCGCATCCTGCAGGCCAACCGCACGGGCATCCCCGGCGGCTACATCGTGCGCACCGCGGGCGACGGCCGCACCGAAGAAGAACTCCGCGCCGACATGCTGTTCCTCTATAACCTCTGGCTGGACCTTCGCCAGAAGGCCGAGAAGAAGCCCGCACCGCTGCTGGTGCACCACGATCTGGGTGTGGTCGAGCGCATCCTGCGCGACCAGCTTACCTCATCGTTCAAGAGCATCTGGGTGGATAACGAAGAAGTCTACGAGAACGTATTGCGCTTCGTGCAGCGCTTCCAGCCCGCGTTGGTCGGCCGCGTCAAGCTGTACACGCGGAGCACGCCGATCTTCGACGAGTACGGCATCACGACGGAACTGGAGAAAGCGCTGCGGCCGAAGGTGTGGCTCAAGACCGGCGGACACATCGTGATCAATCAGACCGAGGCGCTGGTGGCTATCGACGTCAACACCGGCAAGTATGTTGGCAAGTCCAACCGGCTGGAAGACACCATCGTCAAGACCAACACGGACGCTATTAAGGAGATCGTGCGGCAGATCCGGCTGCGCGACTTAGGCGGCATCATCGTAGTCGATTTCATCGACATGGATGAGCGCAAGAACCGCCAGAAAGTGATGCAGGTTCTGGAGGAGGCTATGCGCGCCGACCGCGCTCCTTACAAAATTCTGCAGTTCAACGATTTCGGATTGGTGGCTATTACGCGCAAACGCGTGAAGCAGAGCCTGGAGCGCACCTTGTGCGTGCCTTGTCCGTATTGCGATAGCTCGGGCTGGGTGAAGAGCGCCCAAACCGTTATCGGCGAAATCCTGCAGGAAGCGCAGAAGATCGCGCGCGCGGTGGAAGGCAACAGCGTGATGCTGCGCGTCAATCCGGAAGTCGCCAAGGTGCTGAAGTCCAACCAGAATTCGTATTTGCAGGAGATTGAGGAGATTCTGGGGCGCACGGTACTGGTGAAGAGCGATCCGCTGCTGCATCAGGAGAAGTTCGATTTGGCGTAAGCGCGCTTCGCGCGACTGTCGTACAATGCAGGTATGAACTGGTGGCAGCAGCCGTTTTTTCAGGTCGCGTTGCCGATTATCATTACCTTCGCCATCGCCACGTGGTACCAGAGTAAGCGCATCGACGACCTGCGCGACGCGATGAACCGGAGATTCGACGCCATCGAGCGCCGCCTGGAGCGGATCGAAAACCTGCTGTCGGATCACGATCGGCGCATCAGCGTTCTCGAAGAACGCACGTCTCCCCTGCACCGCTGAATCCCACTACGGCGTGATTACGAAAACCGTCCCGTAGCCGCTGCTGTTATTGCCGCCATAGGCAGTCACGCCATAGAGGTTACCCTGGGAGTCCATCGTCAGGCCCGAAGGATGCGATCCCGTGTTGGCCCCGTCGAAGCTGTAAAGGATGGTCAGGTTGCCGGCCGTGTCCATCTCGAATACGGTTCCGGAACCATAAGTGCCGCCTTCGATGGTGGTGCCGTAGAGTTTGCCCTGCGAATCCATGACCATCGCGGAGCCGGGGAAGGCGCCGTCCGCCGGGCCTCCGGCAAATGCGTGCAACACAGTGTACTGCCGGCTCGCCAGGTTGAAGCCGAACACGACTCCATTCCCGGAGAAGTTGGTGGAGCTGTATGAGGCGGTGCCATACAGGTTGCCCTGGCCATCCCCGGTCAAGCCTCCCAGCGGGAGCGCGCCGCTCCCGTTCCCGATAAAGCGATAGATGTTGGCCGCCTGGCTGGTCGCGGGATTCAGCGCGAACAGCGTTCCGAGATTCGAGTTGCCTGGGATGAAGTCGCCGTCGCAGGCGGTGTAGAAGACGCCGTTTTCGACGAGCAAACCATCGTAGGGATCGCCGGTGGTATTCCCGAAACTATGCAGCGTGGTGAGGTTGCCGGACGTGTCCAGCTTGAACACCGTTCCCGTGCCCCCCGCGCCGCCGCCCAGGGTGGTGCCGTACAGGTTGCCCGCGGAATCTCGCACCAGCTTTCCATAGTACGGTTCGCTGCCATCCGGCCCGGTGAAGGCGTACAGCACGGTCACCGCGCCTGTCGAGCTCATCTGGAACACCGTTCCCAGAAACGGAGTTGGATAGCCTGTGGTGGTGCCGTAGAAGTTGCCGGCCGGATCCACGATCAGACCGGCGTTGGGGCTAGCGCCATCCGTACCGGTGAAAGAGTGCAGAACGGTCAATTGGCGGCTTTCCAGATCCAATGAAAAGACCGTTCCGACGCTGAAAGCTCCTCCGGCGCTGGCAGTGCCGTACAGGTTCCCTTGATACAGAAGCGGCGTTCCGAAGGGGTTTGCGCCGTCGGCGGCGGCGTTGGTAAAGGTGTACAGCAGATGGAATGTTTGCGCCTGCGCACGTGGCGCCCAGGCACTGGCCGCCATCAGTACGAAGACAGCGGCCTTGCGAGATAGTCTCATGCATAAATCATGCGCGCGGCGGCTCCCGGAATCAACCGTTGGGCCACTTTGACGGTACTATGGCTCCCCGGTTCTCCCAACAATCGATATAATCAGTAGTTTATTGGAGGAGACTCTTATGGCAACGTACGCCCACCCCGAAACTCTGGTCAGCACCGATTGGGCAGCCGCCCATGCAAGCGACCCCGATGTTCGCATCGTCGAAGTGGATGTGGACACCAAGGCCTACGATGAAGGCCACATCCCCGGCGCCATCGCCTGGGCCTGGAATTCGCAATTGTGCGACACTGTGCGCCGCGACATTCTGTCCAAGCAGCAGTTCGAGGAGTTGATGTCCTCGTCGGGCATTGCGCCCGGCACGACTATCGTGATCTACGGCGACAACAACAACTGGTTCGCCGCCTGGGCCTTCTGGCAAGCCAAGATCTACGGCCACAAGGACGTGCGCCTGATCAACGGTGGACGCAAGAAGTGGCTGTCGGAAGGCCGCGAACTGGCCACTGGCACGCCGCACGTGCAGCCTACCAAGTACACTGCCGCGGAACCGGACCTGTCCCTGCGCGCCTTCCTGCCGCAAGTGCAGGCGGCCGTCGCGGCGCACGCCGCCGGGCTGGTGGACGTGCGCAGCCCGCAGGAGTTCAGCGGCGAGATCCTGGCGCCTCCCGGGCTGCCCGAAACCTGCCAGCGCGGCGGACACATCCCCGGCGCGCGCAGCATCCCGTGGGGCAAGGCCTGCAATGAAGACGGCACTTTCAAGACGGCGGATGAGCTACGTACGCTCTATGCCGGCGAAGGCATCGACGGGTCCAAGCCGGTGATCGCGTATTGCCGGATCGGCGAGCGCTCCAGCCATAGCTGGTTCGTGCTGAAATACCTGATCGGGTTGGACAACGTCACCAATTACGACGGGTCATGGACCGAGTGGGGCAACCTGGTCGGCGCGCCGATTGAGAAAGGCGCGGCTGCGGCGGCCGGCAAGGGGTAGCCGTACCCCGGCGAACTGCAAGAGCGAAATCGCTAAACCCAGGTGTTAAAGTGGGGATATGAGTTACCCAGTTGCTTTGACCCGAACCGAAGAGGGATACAGCGTCTGATGTCCTGGCCTGCCAGGGTGTTGGTCGCAGGGCGCAACTGAAGAAGAGGCACTGGCGAACATTCGTATAGGCATTTTGGAGTACCTTGAAGTCGCCAGACAATTGGCTGGCGAGCACAGTTTGAGAGAAGTTGAAATCCCTGCATAGCTCGTGCCGAAGATACCTGGTATCCCCCACCAGCGGGCGGTCAAGGCATTGGAGAAAGCCGGCTTCCACGTCGCCAGACAGGGCAGGCATATCGTCATGATCGGCAACAGTTCAGCGATTTCGGGAACTCCTCTTAAGGAGATTTCTTTTTGGCTTTTTGAGATCGGTTGAAACCAGGCTTAGTCGGTCATTTCAGAAATACGCTCGCATATTCTAATGGTGTATTTGTGGGGCAGCGCCCCGCGCTG
>Ga0302325_10026334_pt1 | contig 12076 bp, 8 predicted proteins | sample Palsa_T0_2_FD_201948 | JGI IMG/M metagenome (GOLD analysis project Ga0302325, IMG submission 201948) | Peat permafrost microbial communities from Stordalen Mire near Abisko, Sweden - Palsa_T0_2 | ecosystem: Environmental > Terrestrial > Soil > Palsa > Peat permafrost | place: Sweden: Abisko...
AGCGTGCGCTGGCCGCACGAGCCGCTCGGCGGAGGCGAAAGGGTACGAAAAGGTAGCAGCCGAATTCGACTTCGCGGACGGAGGACCCTGGCCGGGCTGCGAGCGGTGACCAGAGGTCGTGCCCTACAAACCAGGCCTGCGCTCGGCCCGCGCGGCCGTACCGTACCCGGGCGGAGCGTAAGCCGACCCGTGCACGTCAGCCGCCCGGGGTCTCAGACCTCTTCCCACAGCTGTAGCCGCATGCCGTCGGCGCGCTGGTCAGTGTGCGGGCGTGGTCCGCGGATCCGGGATGCAGTCGGCCGTCCTGGACGGAGACGTTCCAGCCGACGGGGGCGTCCGTTGCCTGCAGCCGCACCGTACCGCCGATCGGCGTGACTCCTGTGCCGGCCAGCCGGGGGACGAAGTTCTCGATCACGCTGTCCACCTCCTGGGCCGCGAGGTCCGGAGGGATCGCGTCGTGCTCGCCGAGGACGGACTCCAGGTCCCAGCGGTGCACGCCGACCTCGACGGCGAGCAGCGGGGCGATCAGGGCAGCCGGCCGGTCGCCGGCGCCATGGGGAAAGGCCACGGGCTGGTCCGGCGCGACCTGGCTGAGCGACGTCAGCAGCGGCTCCAGGCCTGCCTGCACCCACCCGACGACTGCCTGCCCCGTGGGGGCCTGGATGACCTGGTCCTGCGGGGAGGAGTCGCCCGCGGAGACGGTGGCCTGGAAGGCCCGCAGCACCCGGCCGATGTGGGCGGACAGGGTCTGCACCGTGAAGGCGGGGTAACTGGGCACGTGCACCTGCAGGGGCGAGCGGGCGGCCACTCCCACGAACCGGCTGGCCTCGCGCCTGAGGTGTGCCAGCCACTCTTCGGCGGAGGGCAGGACAGCTGCTGACGTGCTACTCATGATGCCCCAATACTGCGGAGTCCGGTACGGTGACCCGGCCCGCATCGGCTGCCCCGGCACCTGGCCCCGATGGCGACCGCCCGTGAACGCGATGCCCCGCTTTTCCCGGCGGCGCCGGTCGTCCGCGCTATTGTCTACTAATTGAATTGCTTTACTAGACAATAGCCGCTGGCACCCCGCCGGACAAGCCGCGGGCACCGGTCCTGACCGCACCATGGGCACATCCCACTCATGCCAGGCGGCGCGTGTCCAAGGAACTCGGCGGGCGCACCTTTGCGTATCACCCGCACCTTCAGTGGACCGTCGCCGGAGCGCTGCTCAAGCTGGCGGCGATCTCGGCGCAGCTTGAGCGGGTGACCAGCGAAACTCCGTGGCCGGGAGCGTCTGGTCACAGCGGGGACGAGCGCGGCACCGAGCCGCGGCGGGCCGGCGTGGCACCGCCCGACGCGTGCCCCGGGATGGCGGCCAGAAGCTCCCCGAGGCAGGCCCCCACCTGCTCCGCCTCGATGAGAAAGGCATCGTGGCCATACGGCGATGTTATGACGCGCACGCTCGGCGCCCCGGGGATGCCGGCCGCGAGGTGCTCCTGCTGGGCGAGCGGGTAGAGGCGGTCGCTGTCGATTCCCGCGACGAGGGTGCGTGCCCGTACACGGCGCAGCGCGGCGGCCGTTCCGCCGCGGCCGCGGCCGATGTCGTGGCTGTTCATCGCCTCGGTCAGCGTGACGTAGCTGCCTGCGTCGAATCGCCGGACGAGTTTGTCGGCATGGTGGTCAAGATAGGACTCGACGGCGTAGCGCCCCCCTTCCCAGGGGTCCTCGCCGTCCTGGTGGTCCCGGCCGAAGCGGGCGGCAAGCTCCGGCTCGCTGGGGTAGGTGACATGAGCGATCCGCCGCGCCACACCCAGGCCACGGTGGGGGCCGTCACCGGGCCGGGCGTCGTAATAGTCGCCACCTCGCCAGCCGGTGTCTGCCCGGATGGCGTGCAGTTGCGGCACGGTCCAGGCGATCTGCTCGGCTGAGGAGGCGGCCGTGCAGGCGAGCAGGAGCTGGGCATTGACCCGGTCCGGGTGGCTGACGGACCACTCCAGCGCGCGCATGCCTCCCATCGAGCCGCCGACGACCACGGCCCAGCTCGCAATGCCGAGGGTGTCGGCGAGGATCACCTCGGCCGCCACCTGGTCACGGATGGTCAGAATGGGGAACCGGCTGCCCCATGGCCGCCCGTCCGGGGCGGGGGAGCTCGGCCCGGTGCTGCCCTGGCAGCCGCCGAGCACGTTCGGCGCCACCACGTACCAGCTGGCCGGGTCGAGCGCCCGCCCGGGCCCGATCAGCTCTCGCCACCAGCCGGGGGTGGGGTGGCCGGGCTCGGCAGGCCCGGTGACGTGGCTATCGCCAGTGAGCGCGTGCAGGACGAGCACCGCGTTGGACCGGTCCTCCGCCGGCGTTCCCCACGCCTCGTACGCCAGCCGCACCTCCGGCAGGCAGGCGTTGGCTTCCAGCCACAAAGGGCGGCGCAGCGTCACCCACTGGCGGCGGCCCGGCGGGTCCGCCTCCTGCCATGCGCCCGTGGCAGGAGGGGGACCCATAGGCCGGCTCACTCTCAGCTCACGGACTTGACGGCGCGGAACCCCGCCTCCAGATCGGCCTTCAGATCCTCGATCCCCTCGATGCCGACCGAGAGGCGCACCAGGCCGGGCGTGGTTCCGGTCCTGAGCTGCTCGTCCGGTGAGAGCTGGCTGTGCGTCGTGCTGGCCGGGTGCACGATCAGGCTCCGCACGTCGCCGATGTTCGCCAGATGACTGAACAGCCGCACCGAGTCGACGAACCGCCGGCCGGCCGCCACCCCGCCGCGCAGCTCGAAGGCCAGCACCGCGCCGGCGCCACGCGGCAGGTACTTTTGCTTGGCCGCGTACCACGGGCTGGATGGCAGGCCCGCGTAGTGGACGGCCTCGACCTCATCGCGGGCTTCCAGCCACTCGGCCAGTGCCTGAGCGTTCGCGTTGTGCCGCTCGATCCGCAGCGACAACGTCTCCAGGCCCTGTATGAGGAGGAAGCTGGTGAACGGCGAGATCGCCGGGCCGGTGTCGCGCAGCAGCTGGACGCGCAGCTTCGCCGCGAATGCCCCGGGACCGAGGGCCGGCCAGTACCGGAGGCCGCCATAGCTCGGGTCCGGCTCGACGAAGCCCGGGAAGCGGTCCGCGTGCGCGCCGAAGTCGAACGTTCCGCCGTCGACCACGATCCCGGCGATCACCGTGCCGTGTCCGCCGATGAACTTGGTCGCCGAGTGCACGATGATGTCCGCACCGTGCTCGATGGGCCGGGACACGTAGGGCGTGGGCACCGTGTTGTCCACGACGAGCGGTACCCCGACCTCATGGGCGATGCCCGCGACCCCCTCGATATCCAGGACGTTGCCGCGCGGGTTGCCGATGGTCTCGGCGAAGAACAGCTTGGTGTTCGGCCGCGCGGCGGCCCGCCATTCGTCGAAGTTGTCCGGGTCATCGACGAACGTAACCTCGATTCCGATCTTGGGCAGCGTGTAGTGGAACAGGTTGTACGTCCCGCCGTACAGCGACGCGCTCGACACCAGGTGATCGCCGGCGCCAGCCAGGGTGAGCACCGTCAGCGTCTCCGTTGCCTGGCCGGAGGCGAGGGCCACGGACGCGACCCCCCTTCGAGCGCAGTGAGGCGTGCCTCGACAACCTCGTTCGTCGGGTTGCCGATGCGCGTGTAGATGTTGCCCGGCTCGGCCAGGCTGAATAGGTTCGCGGCATGCTCGGTGTCGCGGGAAGACATACGACGTCGTCTGGTAGATGGGCACGGCGCGCGACCCGGTCGTCGGGTCGGGCACAGCTCCCGCATGCACCTGCTTGGTCTCGAATGACCAGGCGGAGGTGTCGGATTCTGGGGCATGATCGGTCATGATGATCTCCTTGCGAGGATGTTAGAGTTGGTGGCGCCGCATCCCGTCAGGACAGGCCGATGAGGCTGCTGCGGGCACGACCGGCCGGGCGGGCGGAGTGCCGCGGGCCTGATACGGCCCCGGTCATCACCGTGGCCGACACCGTCCGTCGAACATTTCGTCGGCGGGCGCATGTCCGCTGGACGACAATCGCGGCGCGGGTCCCATCGGCACCCGTGACATTTCGGCGTGGCCGCGTCGAGACCAGACTCGTCACCGGCGGCCTCCATGACCGGTTCGAGCCGGGTCCCGGAAGTGGCACACGACGGCCGTGGCGTCGTCGTGTGCCTCCCCACGCGCCAGCGTTGCCCATCAGGATCGGATCGCTCGACGTCTCGCAATCGGTCGATGAGCGTCTCCGGGCCACGCTTGTCGAGCAGATCGAGGAAGCTCGGCCAGTCCATTAATCCAAAACGGTCGGCCAGTCGAGTGGCTCCCTTGCTAAGCACGGCCCCCCTACGCAGGCCTCGGCGGCGAACCAGATGGTGCCGTGAACGCAGCCGGTCTCCACTCCGGTAGGCGCGGAAGCACCATCCAGCACTATTACCACGCTCGCGGTGGCGGCGACGAAGTCCTCGTTTGTGGCAGCGTCGGGTGAACGGCACGATGCGAGCGCGACTTGCATGGCCGCCTCTCTTCGTACCGGCAGAGGGGTGCGCGGCGGTCAGCTTGCACGAGGCCGCCGGGACTCGGTCGTCGCCGCCCTCGCCGCAGTCCCCGGTAGGCGCATGGCCTATTATCAACTAAGCCGGTCGGATAAGTCTACTTATCTGGCTCGGGTTATCTGGCTCGGCTTACCTGGCGCGGGTTATCTGGCTCGGGCGGCGTGAGATCCCTCGCCCGCAAGACGTGTTCTACACAAGCGCAGCAGCGCGTGGGGAAGCGCTCGCCGATGCCTCTGGCTGCGCCGGAAGGGAAACACTGATGTGCCACGACGCCGGACTCAGCCGGTCGTTGCGGCAGGTTACCTAACGTAACGAAACATTCGGCTGACATGGTTGGGACATGACTGCACGCAACGTTGGAGTCGAAGAAGAGCTGATGCTCGTAGATCCCGCCACTGGCCAGGCACGAGCGGTGGCCGGCGCGGTGATACGGGCCGCCGAAGAGGCGATCGCCGCGAGCCCGCCTGAGGGAGGCAGCCGGGGCGAGCCTTCGGAGACACTCGAGTTCGAGTTCAAGCTGGAGCAGCTTGAGACCGGGACCCGGCCATGCGCCTCGCTGGAGGAGCTGGGCCGTGAGGTGCGCCGCTGCCGGTCGCTGGCGGCCGAGGCCGCGAGGCGGGTGGGGGTTCAGGTGGCTGCCGTGGGTACAGCGCCTATGGCGGTTGAACCGTCCCCGACGCTCTTGAGCCGGTACCGGAAGATAGCGGCCGAGTTCGGCCTGACCGCGCAGGAACAGCTGACCTGCGGGTGCCACGTGCACGTGCAGGTCTCCTCGGATGAGGAAGGGATCGCGGTCCTTGACCGCATCCGGCCGTGGCTGGCGCCGCTGCTGGCGCTGAGCGCCAACTCTCCTTTCTGGCAGGGCCGCGACAGCGGATACGCGAGCTTCAGGTACCAGGCCTACAGGCGGTGGCCGTCGTCAGGACCCACGGACCAGTTCGGCTCCGCACGGGCGTATCACGATGCCGTGCAGGCGATGGTGGAAACCGGCACGGTGCTGGACCAGGGCATGATCTACTTCGACGCGCGGCTGTCCCGGCACCACCCGACCGTCGAGGTCCGCATCGCGGATGTCTGCCTTTATCCCGACGACGCCGTGCTCATTGCGGCGCTGGTCCGCTCCCTGATCGAGACTGCGGCGCGGAGCTGGCGGATGGGCGAGCCTGCCAGCCTCGTGCGCATCGAACTGCTGCACATGGCTGCCTGGCGGGCCAGCCGATCCGGCCTCGATAACCAGCTGGTCGACCCGGTGACAAACCGGCCAGCAGCGGCGCGCACCGTCGCCTACCAGCTGCTGGAGCACGTACGGCCCGCCCTCGCAGACGCTGGAGAGTTCTCCATCGTCAAAGAGCTTCTGGAAGATCTGCTGGCCAGGGGGAACGGCGCCTGGGTCCAGCGCCAGGCATACCGGCGGGCCAACCAGGTCCTGGACGTGGTCCGCGAGGCAATCGCCCGCACGCCGCGCGGCTAACCGGTGGGCGCGCACAAAGTATGCAACGTGCCGCCGTCCCCGACGCTGACACAGTCGGCGCCGGGCGCCGCGCTTCGGGCCAGGCCGTCCAGGGTGTCAAAGTCGGCCCAGCGTGGCGCTGAGCTGCAGTTTCAGCGAGGAGCAAAATGCGATGACCGTAGAGCCTAACCTGCACGACGAGGCTAACGAGTTCGGGGCACTGAACGCCGTCTTCGGACGGCGTTCACGCCGGTTCCCGCTGGGCGGCACCCTGACCGGGCCATTGGCCTTTGAGTCGAAGCGCGGCCCCGTTCCCCTGAGCACCGAGGAAGAAGCCCTGCTGGTCGCGGCGGCAACCGGCGTGACCGGTGTGGTGCGGGAGGAATGGTCCTTCCTGGACGCGGAAGGCAATCCCACTGGTGGGGACAAACTCGCCTCGTTTACCGGGCGCAGCTACCCCAGTCCGCTGGCGAACCACTCCACCGAGGTCTTCTGGACCAACGACGAAGGCACATTCTTCCTGCCCGCACGTGACAGTCGACCCCATGCGTACCTGCAGAATCAGACGGCAGGCGAACGCGAAGCCACGCATCGCGGCGCGGTGAAGCTGTCCGAGGGCCGTCTCGACATTCCGCGGCGGCTGCCCAACCTGTTCGCGTTCAACCATCAGAACATCAACGTGGCAGGCAGCACGCTGTTCATTCCCATCGCCGAAGTCACCCGGCAGTGCATCGCCGCGCTGCTGCTGTACTTCGACCGTCCCCACGGCTACTACCTGGTCGATCAGCGGCTGGGTGCGGACCCGCTGCGGCCCTTCGTCGAATCGGGGCTATTGCATGACGCTCATCCCGTCGATCTGACCGACTTCGAGCGCTGGCAGATGGTCGACGCGAACGGTGTCGAATCCGGGCTGGTAGTGGCCAACCTGGGGATCGCTACCGCGGCTCTTGGGCTCGGCGGTCACCCATTCTCCGGCGGCAAGGGCAGGGTCGTGATGGGGGGCGAGATCCCTTGGCACGCGATCGGCGGCCAGGGCAGCGCCGGCGGGCTCGGGTTCCGTTTCCACAAGGTGCCGGAGTGGGCCCCGATCGGCGCTGGCGAGGAAATCCCGGTGGGACTAGACGGACTGTTCGAGGCGGCCATCCCCCCCTACCACGACACGGTCGAGGACGCTGTCGACTTCGTGGTGGGCCTGCGCTGGGGAGCTGAGGGAATCTTCACGTCTGATGTCGCCACTCCATGGACCGACCGCACCATCGTCCGTCGCATACCGCGGCCATCGCCAGAGGCGATCGAGGCGACCAAGACCTGGGTTCGCTATGTCTGGGACGCCTACGGACGGTTCCCCGCCACTATTGACCCGTTCCTGACCACCGTCTGGTACCAGGCTCATCATCTGGACACCGACTTCTACGACCGCTACTACCCAGCCGAGGCACTGCCGGAAAACGTCCGCACCCATCTGGGCCGGTGGCACCGATGAGCACCCCACCCTCGCCCCCCGCCGCTTAACCACGGGTGGGCGATTCCGCCCAGAGCCGGAAAAACCGATTAAATTGGTCGGAAATATTGATTTTTCCCGACCCCGGTGTCACCCTGAAGAGGTGAATACCAGTGCTCGCCACCTCACCGCCCGGCGTCACGTTGACCTGGGCCGGATGAAGAGCGGGCTCTGTCAGGTCGGCCGCTCTGTGGGTGGGTGCCCAGCGCAGCATTGACGCTGCACGGCACGCCCTTACCTCGCCCGCAGGCGCCGAAAGCACCTGGTAGCCCGGCGGCGCATCGAACCGCTGCGCGAGGCGTCGTCCTTCGAAGGCACGACCAAGGGTGGTGCAGGGCCACAGCAGTTTGCCGAGCTCGACAACGAGTTCGGAATTCTCCATCAGACGGCCGAGGCGGCCGAGATGCCCTCTGGCGGCGCGCCCGCGGTCCGAAGGAGCTGGGTTAGCGCAGCGGTGGGTGTTACGAGCCGCGTCAGGTAACCGCCGCCGTCACCGCCGTCGCCGTCCTCTCGTCAGCACCGCGCGCCCGCCTGGTGGTGGGCACCGGGCTCAGTGGCCCGGTAGCGCGTGCCTTCAGCACGACACCGCGCTCCTCTCTTCCTGCCGGCAGCCGAGCCGGCAGACGGCCGTCCGGTCGGCGAACGTCACATCCGGGCGGCGGCGCCCGACGGGCCTGCCCCCGCCGTCGCCGCGGCCGGTTCAGGTGACCGGCACCAATGAGTACCGGACGACGAGCATGAGGAGCATGAGATGACCGCCAGTCACGACATCGGCAACGAGGCGCCGACCGGTCCACGGGCCGGGCCATCTGCTGGAGATGGTGCCACTCCGCCAGTAAAGGAAAATGAGCTGGCGCGCCGGTCAGTAACCGGCTTCGAGGTATTCGGCCAGTCGCTGGCCGCAACTGGGCCGACTATCTCGATCGGGACCTTGGCCGTGGTCTACCTGATCGCCGGCCGGGGCACGATCTGGTCCTACATTCTGGCGACCGTCGTTGCCGTGCTGGTGGGCTACAGCATTGCCCAGTTCGCTCGCCGTACCGCGGCTGCCGGTTCCCTGTACACCTACATGGCGTCGGGCCTCGGACGTAGTGCCGCGTTCGCCGGCGGATGGGGCCTTATCTTCGGCTACGTCCTCATGGCCGCCGCCTGCCTGGCCGGCGCGGCGCTTTACTTCGGCGCCTTCCTGGTCAAGCTGGGGCTCAGCGGCGAGAGCCGGCCGTGGCAGCTACCTTTGCTGGTGGTCTTCCTGGTTCCCACCGTGGCGATCCTCATACGCGGGGTCCGGATCTCGACCCGGGTGGCGGTGACGCTGGAGATCATCTCGCTGGTGGCCATCGGCGTGCTGCTGATCGCCCTGTTCGTCCACTACGGGGCCCGCTTCGACACCGGCCAGTTCAAAGCCACCGGCTCCAGCGCCACCGGCATCGCGCTGGGCACCGTGGTGGCGGTGAGCGCCTTCGTCGGCTTCGAGAGCTCGGCCTCCCTCGGAATCGAAGCGCGTTCCCCGCACCGGTCCATCCCGCGGGCCATCCTCTTCACCGTGCTGGCGGTCGGCGTGCTCTACATTGTCGCCGCCTACGGCGAGGTGCTGGGCTTCGGTTCGGCGGCCTCCCTGGCGAGCAGCAGCGCCCCGCTGAACCACCTCTCCGCCACCGCCGGCGTGGGCTGGCTCGCCTACTACCTCGACCTGGCCGTGACCATCTCGGCGGTGGCCTGCGCGGCGGCCTCGCTGAACGCCGCCGCCCGCGGCGCCTACAGCCTCGGCCGCGAAGACATCCTGTCGGGCAACTTCGGCCGTTCCCATCCGAAATTCAAGACACCGTACGTGGCTATCTACGCCCTGGCGCCAGTGGTCGGCGGCGTGCCCTTCGTGATGGCGGCCTACGGCACCTCGCCGCTCCATACCCTCGCCTACGTCGACACGGTTGCCACCTTCGGCTACCTGCTCGCCTATGTGCTGGTCTCCATCGCCGTCCCCTTCTTCCTCGCCCGCCGCAAGGCGCTGACCCCGTTGCCGGTGATCGTGTCCGTGCTGGCCACGGCGGCCATCGGCTACGTGCTCTACAAGACCCTTGTTCCGGTCCCGCCGGGACCCTACAGCACCTTCCCGTACATCTTCCTGGCCTGGGTCGTGATCGGGCTGGCCTGGTACCTGGTGCTCAAGGTCCGGAACCCGGCCCGCGCCGCGCGGCTCGGCACCCTCCAGGAACTGGAGACGGCCGACCTCGAGAGCCGTATCGCCGCCGAACTGACCCCGCAGACAGAAAGCAGCCGATCATGACATCAGCGTTCTCCCCCGCGGCTGCTCCCGGCCCGGCCCGGTCCGGCCGGGAGCAGATCGCCTCAGCCCTCGGCGACCGGTCATTGTCACAGATCGAAGTAGCGTGGGCCGACCACCTGGGCCACACGCTGGGCAAGCGCCTCCCGGCGGCCGGGTTTCTCGACCAGGCAGACGAGCGGGTTGGCTTCTGCGACGCCACGCTGAGCTGGGACGTGGTGGCGACCGTGCACGAAGGCGCACGCCTGACCAGCTGGCACACTGGGTTCCCCGACCTGTACGCCACGCCGGACCTCGACACCTTCCGCCTGCTGCCGTGGCGGCCGGGAGCCGGTCAGGTGCTGGGCGACCTCGTGGACCACGAAGGGAACCCGGTCCGCACCGCACCGCGGACGGTCCTGCGCCGGGTCACCGAGCGCCTCGCTGAGCTCGGCTACCACGCCGAGGTGGGGGTGGAGATCGAGTTCTTCCTCCTGGATCAGGCCGGTCAGCCGCTCGCCGGGTCGGCCCACACCTACTCGCTGGAGAAGGCGAACGAACTCGACCCGGTCCTCACGTCCGTTACCGAAGGGCTGGCCGGGTACGTGCCGGTGGAGGCGATCAGCACCGAGTACGGGCCAGGTCAGCTGGAGATCAATATCCACCACCGGGACCCGCTCGGGGCGGCGGACGACGGCTTCCGGCAGAAGTACGCCGTGCGCGCCCTGGCCCGGGCGGCCGGCGCCCGCGTCACCTTCATGGCCAAGCCGTTCCAGGGCCTGTCCGGAAGCTCCATGCACCTGCACGTCTCGCTGTGGCGGGACGGCGAGCCAGCGTTCGTCCCCGATGCCGGGGCGGAGAACCCGCTGATGCGCGCGGCCATCGGCGGAGTGCTGCGGCACCTGCCGGCGATCACTGTGTTCGGGGCCCCGAACATCAATTCCTACAAGCGCTTCGAGACCGGGTCGTACGCGCCGGCCACCGCGACCTGGGGCGGTGACAACCGTACCGCCGCGGTGCGCTCGCTGGTGGACGGCGATCGCTCGACCCGCATCGAGTTGCGGACCCCCGGCGCCGACGCCAACCCGTACTGGTCCGTCGCTTCCCTGCTGGCCGCGGTGATCGCCGGCATCGAGGACAAAGAGGAGGTAGCCCCCCGGGGCTCAGGTAACCTGTACGACTCCGGTCAGCCCCTGCCCCGGATCCCCGCCGAAGCGGTCGAGCTCGCCCGGTCGGACAAGCGCATCGCCGACCTGCTTGGCGAAGACGCCGTGCACGACTACACGCTGCTCGTGCAGCAGGACTGGCTGGCCTACATCACCACCGTCACCAGCTGGGAACGTGACCGCTACCTGGAGCTGGCTTGATGACCCACGGTGCGGCCGATGTGCTCGCGTCGATCGACCTGTCGGACAACGACGCGTTCGTGGACCGGGTGCCCTACGCATGGTTCGATGCGCTGCGCCGCGCCGACCCGGTGCACTGGCAGCCCGAGCGGCACGGGCGGGGCTTCTGGGCGGTGACGGCCCACGCCGACGTGGTGGCGGTGTCCAAGGACTGGGCTACGTTTTCCTCGCAGACCGGCGCCAGCGCGCTGGAGGACCTGGCTCCGGACGCTCTGGCCGCCCGGCGTTCCATGATCGACACCGACCCTCCCCTGCACACCGAGCTCCGCCGCCTGGTGTCGGCGCCCTTCGCTGTCCGCCCGGTGCGCGACTACGAGGAAATGGTGCGGTCGGTAAGCCGCCAGGTGCTGGCCGGCGCGCTGGCTCAGGACCGCTTCGACTTCGTCGAGCGGGTCGCCGCTGCGGTGCCCATCAAGGTGCTCTGCCGCTTGCTCGGCGTGCCCGAGGAAGACGAGGGCCTGCTGATCGACCTTGGTGATCAGATGATCGCCAACACCGACCCCGACCTCGCGTCCATTCTGCTGGACGGCGGGGACAGCGAGCAGTACCGCCTGCTGCCGTTCCGCAGCCCAGCCGCCCTGGAGATGTTCGACTACAGCCGGCGGCTCTCGCAGGCGCGGCAGCAACAGCCCCGGCCCGATCTGATCACCGCCCTGGTGCAAGGGATCATCGGCGGCCGCCCGCTGCCGCAACACGAGATCGACGCCATGTTCCTGCTGCTGGTCGTGGCCGGGAACGAGACCACCCGGCAGGCCATCGCCCTGGGCGTGCAGGCGCTGCTTGAGCGCCCGGACCAGATCGCGGTCCTGCACAATGCCGATGACCGCGGCTGGCGCATCGCGGTGGAGGAGCTGCTCCGCTGGACCACCCCGCTGCACCACTTCCGCCGCACCGCCACCCGCGACGTCCAGCTCGGGCGATCCAGGATCGCCGCCGGTGCC
>Ga0302325_10026335_pt1 | contig 12076 bp, 12 predicted proteins | sample Palsa_T0_2_FD_201948 | JGI IMG/M metagenome (GOLD analysis project Ga0302325, IMG submission 201948) | Peat permafrost microbial communities from Stordalen Mire near Abisko, Sweden - Palsa_T0_2 | ecosystem: Environmental > Terrestrial > Soil > Palsa > Peat permafrost | place: Sweden: Abisko...
TGCCACCGAACTTCGCCAGACCGCCGGAGGCGGTGGCCAGGACGAGATCGTTGGGCCACTTCAGCCGAGCCTCCGTGGCCCCGGCCGCGCGGGCGGCGTCGCACACGGCCACGCCCGCGGCCAGCGGCAGCAGCGGCGGGGGGTCGCGCAACAGCAGGGACATGAGCAGCGCGCGTCCGGCGGGGGCGGACCAGGTCCGTCCCTGGCGTCCCCGTCCCGCCGTTTGCTCGGACGCGGTGACGAGCGTGCCGTGCGGCGTGCCGGCGGCGGCCAGCGTTCGCGCCCGCGCGTTGGTCGAATCGATGCGCCGGAAGTGGACCCGCGGCAGGCCGAGCCGGGTCGTGCCCAGGGGGCGCGGATCCGGGGGCGCCATCAGGCCGGTCGCACGAGCAGTTCGGCGCCGCGCTCCACGGCCAACGCCTCGGCGGCCGAGCCGTGATTCACGGCTACGGCAACCATGCGTTCGGCGTCCTCGTAGAGCAGCATCTCGCCCGGAGGCACGTCGGCGAAGGTGGCGGCGAAGCGCGCGCGGTGGCGGCGGGCTCCGGCGGTCAGCTCGAGCTCGTGGCCGAGGCGCAGCCCGGCGGTGCCGAGGTGTTCGTGGCCGGCATCGAGGATCACGTTGCCGAAGCGGTCGATGGTCAGGACGTGCGCGGTCAGGCCAGCGTCGTCGGCCGCCGCCTGCGGCAACGCCACGGTGGCGAGGTCCTCGATGGCGATCGGCTCACCCACCTCGGGCAGCGCGGCGCCGCCGGCCAGCGCGGCGGCGACCGGGGCGAAGATGTCGCGGCCGTGAAAGGTGGCGGACACCGGCTCCAGGCGGTAGGGCGACCGTCCGACGTCGACCGCGTCCACGACGCCACCGAGTTGCTCGGCGGCCAGCGACAGCAGCCCGTTGTCCGGTCCGACCAGGATCCGCCGCTCGGACGCGGTCGCCAGCGCGACCGCGCGTCGAGCCTGGTGGCCGCGCGCGCCGACGGTCGGGTCCACCACGGCCAGGTGGATGCCGGCCGGCAGGAAGGGGACGGCGCTGCGCAGCGTCAACGCGCCGCTGAGCACGTCGTGCCGGGGGATGCCGTGGGTGAGGTCGATGATGCGCGCGCTCGGACACAGGCGGGCGATGACGCCGTGACACACCCCGACGAAGTTGTCGTCCAGTCCGTAGTCCGACAGGAAGGAGATGATCGGCTGCGCGCGGTCGGCCACGCGTGAAGTGCTATCAGGTCCGCGCCCGCGCGTCGGCGTCCGCCACCAGCGCCTCGATCAGGCCGTCGATGTCGTGACGCTCGGCCTCCACGTCGGGGGTCAAACCGTGCTCGCGCAGCGTCTCGCTGGTGGCCGGCCCGATCGACGCGCTACGAGTGCCGGCGGCCAGCGCGCCCGGGCCCCCGATCGCCTCCAGGAAGAAGCGCACGGTGGAGGAGGAGGTGAAGGTGACGTAGTCGCTCGCGCTGACCGCCTGTTGGACATCGGCGGGCAGCGGCTCGGCCACGGTGGCGTAGAGGGCCAGCACGTCGACCGTCGCTCCCCGCTCGCGCAGCGCGTCGGGCAGCACGTCGCGCGCCTCGCGGGGGCGGACGACGAGCGCGCGCCGAACCGTCTGTCCGCCGAGCGCCTCGACCAGGCCCTCGGCCACGAAGCGCTCGGGCACGACGTCGGCGATCACGCCGTGCCCCTCAAGCGCCCGGGCGGTGCCGGGGCCGATGGCGGCGATCCGGGCGTCGGCCAGCGCGCGGGTGTCGAGTCCGGCGTCGGCCAGACGGTCCCACAGCAGCGACACCGCGGTCGGACTGGTGAAGCAGACAAGGTCATAGCCCGCCAGGTCGGGCAGCGTCACCTCGAGCGGTTCGGTCCGGATGGCCGGCGCCTCGACCACCTCGGCGCCGAGCGCGCGCAACCGCCCGGCCAGGGCGCTGGCCTGCGCCCGTGCCCGCGTCACCGCGACCGTGAGACCGGACAACGGCGCCGCCGGGCGCCAGGCCAGCTCGGACCCCAGAGCCGCCACCGAGCCCACCACGGTCACCGACGGCGGCCGGACGTTCTCCTCCCGGGCCCGCTCGGCGATGGTGGCCAGCGTCGCCACCACCTCGCGCTGATCCGCCAGCGTTCCGCGCTCCACGACGGCCGCCGGCTCCTGCGGCGAGCGTCCGGCCGCGATCAGCGAGCGCGCGATGTGCTCGAGCTGACGCACGCCCATGTAGAACACGAGCGTGCCGGGGAACGCGGCCAGCCCGGCCCAGTCGATGCCGGCGTCGGACTCCTCGCCGTCGGCCCGGCTGTGGCCGGTGACCAGGGCCACCGCGCTGGCGTGGTCGCGATGGGTCACCGGGATGCCCGCGTAGGCGGGGGCGGCGATGCCCGCGGTGATTCCCGGAACCACCTCGAAGGGGATGCCGGCGTCGCGCAGTACGCGGGCCTCCTCGCCGCCGCGGCCGAACACGAACGGGTCGCCGCCCTTCAGGCGCACGACATGGGCTCCGGTCAGCGCCCGATCGATCATCAGCGTCTCGGTCTGCTCCTGCGGCACCGACGCGCCGCCGCCCTCCTTGCCCACGAACAGCAGCTCGGCGTCCGCCCGGGCGCCCGACAGCGCCTCGGCCGGGATCAGGCGGTCGTGCAGGATGACGTCCGCCTCGGCGATGAGGGCCAGCGCCCGGGCGGTCAGCAGACCCGGGTCGCCCGGTCCGGCCCCCACCAGCGCTACGCGGCCGCCCGCGGATCGCCCGGCCGGTGACTCAGGCGGGCTCAAGGGCCATCGCCTCCGCCCGGGCCAGCAGCTCGTCGGCGCCGGCCGCGCGCAGGCGCTGGGCCAGCTCACATCCGAGGGCCTCGGGGGCGGCGATCGTCCCGACCCCGGCGTCGCGCGACCAGGCCGACCCGTCGGGCAGGCCGACGAACGCGGACAGCTCCAGGCCACCGTCGCCGGTCGGCCGGGCGTGCGCGCCGAGCGGGGTGTGGCAGGTGGCGTCGAGCGCGGCGGCCAGCGCGCGCTCGGCCCGCAGGGCGCTCATCGCGGTCGCGTCGGTGATGGCGTGCGCGGCGCGCGCCGTCCGGGGGTCGTCGTCGCGGGCCTCCAGCGCGAGCACGCCCTGGCCGGGGGCGGGCACGAAGCTCCAGACCGGCAGCGGCGATCCGGCCTCGGCGCGGCCGAGTCGATCCAGGCCGGCGGCGGCGAGCACGATCGCGTCGTAGCCACCCTCGGACAGCCGGCGCAGGCGGGTGTCGACGTTCCCGCGCAGATCGACGATCCGCAGGTCGGCGCGCTCGGCCCGCAGCTGCGCGGCGCGCCGGATGCTGCCGGTGCCCACGCGGGCCCCCGGCACCAGCGCCTGCAGGTCCTGAGCCCCGCAGAGCGCGTCGCGGGCGTCCTCGCGGGGCGGTGCGCCGATCAGGGAGCATCCGGGAGCGAGGTCGCGGGGAACGTCCTTGGCCGAGTGAACGGCGAGGTCGATCTGCCCGGCGAGCAGCGCCGACTCGATCCGGTCGACCCAGCGGGACTTGTCGACCGGTGGCGGCGCGGGGGACGGGGCCGCGCCCTCGTCACCGCTCACCCCGATCACCACGATCTCCACCTCGAGCCCGGGGATCGCCGCCTGCAGCGATGCGGCGACCGCGCTCGCCTGGACCCGAGCCAGCGCGCTCCCGCGCGTGCCTATCCGCAGACGGTCCACCGACCGCAACCGGGGCTCAGGCGCCGCGCGAGCGGGAAGGGCGGTCGGCCCGGTTGAGCTCGCGCACGTTGTCCGCCTCGCCGGGCCCGGCGCGCTGCGGCGACGAGGCGGCGCTCGCCTCGTCGAGCCCGAACAGCTCGCGGGCGACCTGCAGCGTCGAGTGGCTGCGGTCGTCGGCGGCACCCTGCAGCCGGATCGTCGGCTCGTGCAGCAGGCGACTGGCGACGGCGCGGGCCACCGCCTCGACGCGAGCGAGATCGCGCTCGGATGCCGTGTCCCAGCGCTTGGCATTCTCGGTCAGCACCTGCTCGACCACGAGCTGTCCCCGTTCGTGCAGCGCGGCGATAGTCGGGCGGGTGTCGGCCTGACCCAGCCAGCGGGCGAAGCGACGGATCTCATCCTCGACGATCGCCTCGGCCCCGGGCGCCTGATCGGCGCGCAGATCGAGGTTGCGCGCGATCGTGGCCTGGAGGTCGTCGACGTCGTACAGCGTCACGCCGTCGAGGTCGCCGCAGCGGGGATCGATATCGCGCGGAACGGCGATGTCGACGAGCAGCAGCGGGCGCCCACCGCGCGCGCGGGCGACCAGCGCCAACTCGTCGTGACCGACGATGGCGTGGGGAGAGGACGTCGAGGAGAGCACGATGTCGGCTTGTTCCAGTTGTTCTGGAAGGTTCTCGAGGCCCACGACGCGGCCACCGAAGCGCTGCGCCAGACTGAGCGCCCGGTCGGCGTGGCGGTTGGCCACGAACACGGTGCTGACGCCCTGCTCGGCCAGCGCGCGCGCCGTCAGCTCGCTCGTCTCGCCGGCGCCGATGATCACCACGTGGCGCTCGGCGAGATCTCCGAGCACCGTGCGCGCGAGATCCACGGCCACCGAGGGCACGCTCACCCGCGTCGAGCCGATGGCCGTCTCGGAACGCACCCGCTTGCCGGTGGTCAGCGCGGCGTTGAACAGGCGGTTGATGGTGGGGCCGGTGACCCCGGCGGCCAGTGCCGCCTCGTAGGCGCGCTTGACCTGGCCCTGGATCTCCGCCTCGCCGAGGATCATCGACTCCAGGCCGCTGGTCACCCGGTACAGCTGGCGTGCCGCATCGCAGTTGCGCGGCGAGTAGATGACCTCGGCCAGCTCGGTCGGGCGGATGTCGGCGCGCGTGGCCAGCATGCCGAGCACGGCGGTCTCGGCGGCCACCGGATCGCCGACCACCAGATAGATCTCGGTGCGGTTGCACGTGCAGATCACCACCGCCTCGTGCACGGCGGCGTGCGCGGTGGCCGCGGTGGCGAAGGCCACCGCCTCGCGCTCACTGAACGCCAGGCGCTCGCGCAGCGCCACCGGCGCGGTCTTGTGCGAGATGCCGAGGGCGAGCAGCTCGTTCATGGCGTCGGCGGCGTCTCGTCCATCTGCTGCTGGCGGGCCAGCTCGGTCAGCGCCACCACCTCACGCTGCACGCGAGTGAGGCGCACCGCCATGATCGCCACGTACACCACCACCAGGGTGAAGAACACGATGTAGGCGGCGAACACGTAGGGCCCGGCGGTGTGGAAGGGCAGTCCGGGCATGGTCAGCGGGGACTCGTGCGTGTGAGCGCCGGCGCGGGCGCGGGCGGGTGCACGCGCCCGGCCGAGCCGGGCGTCGTCGGGGCCGGAGTGAGCGGGGCGTCGGGCCGCGGCGCGGCGCTGCGACCGGACGCGGGGACGAAGTCGCTGCGGTCCTCGGTGAGCAGGCGGCGCAGCGTTCGCACCTGGGCGCGGGTCTGCTTGGCCGTCATCTCAAACTTCCACAGCGCCACGAACAGCACGGTCATGGCCAGCAGCGACACGTAGAAGGTGAGCGCGAACTTCCACGGCAGATTGGAGGTCTCGCCGAGCACCCGAGGGTGCAGGTACTGCGTGGACAGTCGCACAGCGAGGAAGTTCAGGGGCACGAAGGCGCCGCAGGTGATGGCGAAGACGGAGGCGTAGCGGGCCTGGCGCTCGGGGTCCTCGATGGCGAAGCGCAGCGGTTGATAGGTGGCGTAGAGCAGGAAGACAATGAGGAAGGAGACGAGCGTCGGCTCGCTCCACACCCACCAATGTCCCCACGAGCCGCGCGCCCAGATCGAGCCGGTGATGAGCGTGCCCACGGCGAAGACCAGGCTGAGGTGGATGGCCACGTAGGAGCGCATGTCCCAGCGCCGATCACCGGTGCGCAGGTGGAAGATGGCCAGCACGCCGCCGGCCACGAAGCCGCATAGCGAGATGATGGCCAGCGGAACATGGATGTAGAAGATCTTCTGGAGAAAGCCCTGATCGGCGTCGTTGGGGACCCAGAAGAAGACCATGGTCAGGGCGAGCAGCATGAGCGCCGCCGCGGCGATGGTGAGCTTTCGCAGGCCGGAACCGTAGGTGGCTTGCGCCGAAATGGGTTGTGCGGGGCGGGCCACTACTCCTCCAGGAGGAAGTCGAACACAGCGTAGGCGATGAGCCCGAACACGAGATCATAGAGACCAAGCGTGCCCAGCCAGCGCGCCGGGGAGCCGCCCGCGTGGGTGAGCGCGAACAACGGCGAGGTCGCGCGGGCGCCGCCGATGATCACCGGAACGAGCAACGGCAGAGCCAGCAACGGGCCGAGCAGATCGCGCGCGCGGGTGCGCACCGTCATCGCGGCGATGAGCGTGCCGATGACCGCGATGCCGATGTCGGCGAGCAGCAGGACGAGGAGCAGGTCCGGGAGGGCCTGATGCAGCGGCGGGAGCAACAGCAGCAGCGCGAAGGCCGGCACGGCGACGACCTCGAGCACGAGCAGGTAGATGAGCAGCGCCGCCGCCTTGGCCAGGAACAGCGCGCTGCGGTCGACCGGGGCCAGCAGGAAGCCGTCGAAGCCCCCCTGCTCCGCGTCGGCCACGAACAGGCGGTTGACCCCGAGCATGGCCGCGAACAGCAGCGTCACCCAAAGGATGCCCGAGGCCAGATCGCCGTCGACGCTGGACTGGTTCAGCGCGAAGTGGAACACCACGAAGGTGGTCACGGCGAACAGCGACATCCCCGGCACGGACTCCAGCGTGCGCAGTTCGACGCGCAGCTCCTTGCGCAGCAGCGCCCCGACCGTGGCGAGGATCCCCGGCGGCGCCGTCACGGCCGCAGCCGCCGGTCCGGACAATGGCTGCCCCGGGGTGGTGGTCTGGCCGGGCGCCGGCGGCGCGGCAGGGGTGGGCGCGCTCATCGGTACAGCTCGGCGATCGACTCGGGATCGACCTCGGCGGCCGGCGCGAACAGCACGACTCGCCCGCGGCGCAGCCCGAGCGCCAGGTCGGCCTCGGCCAGCCCGCCGCTCGGGTCGTGGCTGGTGATGATGCGGGTGCGCCCGGAGCTCGCCCCGATGAGCGGCTCGACCAGTTCGGCGCCGCGGGGGTCGAGGTTGGCCCGCGGCTCGTCGAGCAGCAGCAGCGGCGGGTCATGCAGCACGGCGCGGCAGATCGCCACCCGCTGGACCATCCCGCGCGACAGCGTGCGCACCGGCTCGTCCGCCCGCGCTGCCATGTCCACCCGGGCGAGCAGCTCGTCGACGCGGGCCTCGGCGACGCCGTGCAGCCGCGCGTGGAAGCGCAGGTTCTCCCGCGCGGTCAGCTCGCGGTACAGCAGCGGCTCGTGGCTGAGCAGCCCGATGCGCCCGCGGACCGCCCAACCCTCGTTGGGGAGCGAGCTTCCGAGTACCCGCACCGTGCCCTCGTGCGGTCGCAGCAACGTGGCCAGGATGCGCAGCAGTGTGGACTTGCCCGCGCCGTTGGGGCCGAACACGACGAGCGTCGCCCCGACCGGCAGGGTCAGGGAGACGCCTCCGAGAGCGAGCCGCTCGCCGTAATGGCGGGTCAGGCTCTCGAGCTCGACCGCCGGGGCGGCGCTCACTGGTCCTCCTCCTTGCTGGTGACGTCGCCGTGCAGGTGGCGGGTCGAGCCGCTTGCCCGTAGCGTGGCCACGGCGTGGGCGAGCACCGGCGCGAGCACGCCGAAGGCCGGGCCCACGGCCCGCGGGCTGCCCGGGAGGTTGACGATCAGCGACTGGCCGGCGATCCCGCAGACGCCGCGACTGAGCGCGCCCATCGGGGTGTATTGCCGGGCGTCGGCGCGCAGGGCCTCGGCCAGGCCGGGCACGCCACGCACGATCACCGCCGCGGTCGCCTCCGGGGTGACGTCGGTGGCCGAGAGTCCGGTCCCGCCCGCCGTGAGGATCACGCCCGCCTTCGCCTCGACGAGCCGACGCAGGCAGGACTCGATGGCCGCCCGGTCATCGGTGATGACCTCGCGCGCAAGGATCGGGAACTCGAGCTCGGCCACCAGCTCGGCCAGCAGCGCGCCGGTGGCGTCCTCGCTGTCCCCGACCGCGACCGAGGTGGACACGGTGACGATGGCGACGCTGGGCGCGTCGGGGCTCATCGCGGGTCCTCGCGCCGCCAGTCCCCGCGGCGGCCACCGCGCTTGGACAGCAGGGCGACGTCGACGATCTCGATGCCGCGCTGCACGCCCTTGGTCATGTCGTAGATGGTCAGGGCGGCGACGCTGGCCGCCGTGAGGGCCTCCATCTCCACGCCGGTCCGCGCGGTCACCCGCGCCGTGGCCACGATCTCGATCAGGCCCTCGTCCGGGTGGACCTCGATCTCCACGCCGACGAAGTCCAGCGGCAGCTGGTGGCAGAGCGGGATCAGCTCGCTCGTGCGCTTGGCCGCCTGGATCCCGGCCAGGCGGGCGGTGCCGAGCACGTCGCCCTTCGGGGCATCGCCGGCCGCCACGGTCGCGGCGGTCTGCGGGGACATGCGCACGCGCGCTCGCGCGACGGCCTCGCGCTGACCGACCGCCTTGTCGGCGACGTCGACCATGCGGGCGGTCCCCGTCGGGTCGAGGTGGGTGAGCTGTTCGCTCTCGTCCATGGCTTGTTGGCTGTTGCGACCGCCGTCGCCGCGGCGGGGCGCTAGGCCGGCGCGCCGAGGCCCTTGGACAGCTGGTTGAGCGTGCGCTCGCGGTGTCCGTCGATAAGCGCGCTGACCCCTTCGTGGTCGCCGCGGCGCAGGAGCTCGATCGGGTCGGGATCGCCGTTGACGATTGATTCGAAGAACAGCTTGCGGTCCTGATACGTCGGCAGCGTCGCCTTGGCCCAACCGCGTACCTCATTGAGGATCACCGCGAGCTCGGCGTAGGCGTCCCCGAACTGCTCGGCGATCTCGCGTTTCATGCGCTTGGCCAGCGCGGGCGAGGATCCGGCGGTCGAGACGGCGATGGCCAGCGGGCCGGTGCGGACGATGGCCGGGAGGATGAAGTTGCACAGCGGCGGCACGTCGACGACGTTGACGAGCATCGCGCGGGCCTCGGCCAGCTCGTACACCCGGATGTTGACCTCGCTGTCGTCGGTGGCGGCGATCGCCATGAACGAGCCCTCGAGGTCCGGCGGCTCGAAGTCGCGCTCGATCCAGGTGATCGAGCCCTCGGCGGCGAGGGCCGCAAGCGTCGGCTGCAGCGCGGGGGCGACCACGACCACCTGCCCGTCGCAGGCCAGCAGCCCCTCGACCTTCTCCAGGGCGATCTCGCCGCCGCCCACCACCAGGCAGCGCCGGTTGCGCAGGCTGAGGCAGGCGATGTAGAACGGCGTCTCGAGCATCCCCTGCACGCAGGATTGGTCACAGGTTCCGCGTCGCAGTTGGCAGACGCACTCCTTGCCGGCGTAGGCCTGGGCGGGCATGCACAGAAGGTTAGACGGCCGGTGAGGTTCGGCCGTCTCGGCGCTTTCGGGGGCGGGGGGGTCTGGCGCGGGTGGGGTGTTGACATACCGCTGTCTCACCCGCCCCAACCGGGCGCCAACCGTCGCTTGAGTCTCTACCCGTTCACCACCCCGGGGGGTCCGCGGGATCCGTCTTGTTAGCACCCCCGGTCGGAAGGCCCGTGCCGGACCGAGCCGCCGCCCATCCGGCGGGTCGGTCGGGAGCCCGCGCGCGGGGCCGCCGGGGCGTGTGGCGAGGAATCCTCCGTGGTGACCAGTTTCTCGCCAACCCCCTCGGTGGGCGAGCCCAACCCAGGGGGCGTGTGGCGAGGAATCCTTCGTATTGACCAGCTTCTCGCCAACCCCCCCGGTGCGGATCCGGGCGAGTGAGCCCGCGATGTGTCGAAGAGGTCGGGAGGCACACGGGCCTGTCACGCGACCGCCACAGAACCGCCGTCGGGGCGGGTCGCGGGACGCCCACAACGATCCAAGCCCGAGCTGGCCGCTCCCTAAGCTGTCCGTGGGATGACCAAGGCGCCCTACTTCACCGACGAATCGATGGTCCGAATCGTCCACCGCGAGCAGATCGTGGCGCTGTCGGGGGCCCGTGCGCTGCTCATGCAGGCCGCCCATCCGGTCGCCTTCGAGGGTTTCTTCGCCCAGACCGGCTCGCTGCGGGAGCCCTATGAGCGACTCGCCCGCACCGCCCGGGTGATGAACCTCATCAGCTTCGGTCCTCGCGACGCTGCCGATCGTGCCACGCGCCGGGTGCGGGCGATGCATCGCCGCGTGCGCGGAGAGTTGGCGCGACCGGCCGGCCGGTTCCCGGCGGGTACGCCCTACGCGGCCGACGATCCGGTGCTGCTGCTGTGGATTCTGGCCTGCCTGGCCGATTCCGGCCTGACCGTGTACGAACGCTACGTGCGGGGTCTGAGCCCGCACGAGCGCGACCGCTACTGGCAGGACTACCGGGTGATCGGGCGGCTGTTCGGGCTGCAACCGGGGCAGATGCCGTCCACCCATGCTGACTTCCGCCGCTACATGGACGAGATGATCGACGGCGAGGATCTGCTCGTCACCCGGGCGGCGCGCGAGCTCGGGTTGCGGATCGTCATGCGCCCGCCGGTGCCGCTCGCCGCGCGTCCGCTGCTCGAGCTCGCCAACTTCGTCACCGTCGGGCTGCTGCCGCGCCGGATCCGGCGCGCCTATCGCCTCGGCTGGGATCCGGCTCGGGAGCTGGCCCTGCGTGGCGGCGCCGAGTACGCCAAGCGCGTGCTCGTACCGCTGCTCCCGGATCGTCTGCGGCTCGTAGCCTCCGCCCGCGCGGCGTAGTCAGACGCGGCTGCCCTGCGGACCGCCGAAGCGCAGGGCGACGGCCTGGCGCCACTGGCTGGGCACGGGGAGACGGTGCACGCGCAGCTGACACGCCGGCTCGGCGGTGAGGCAGCGCTCCAGCTCGATGACCTCGGCCATCGTCTCGACCAGCGAGGGGTCCAGTCCGGCTCCCGACTGCGCGCGCAACTCATCCAGCGCCTCCTCGTGGGAGAGCTGCGGACCTTCGGCCGAGGTGAGCGCGCTCCACGCCTGGGCGACGCTCGCCACGCGCGCGGCGTGGGGAATGTCCTCGCCGCGGACGTGAGCCGGCCCGCTACCGTCCCAGCGCTCCCGCATCATCCAGGCGGCCGACATCACCTCGCTGAACCGGCTGATGAGGAGCTTGGTCGGCGTCCACGGCTGCGGTTCCTGGTGAGACAGCCGGGCCTCGTGCTGATCCGCGATGGCCAGCACCGCCAGCAGCGCCCGGCGATCGTCGCGGCTCATGCCGAGCGCCGAGCCGAGCGCCTGGCTGTACATGGCCCGGGCGTCGGCCAGCGACAGGCGCCTGACCGAGCGTGTGCGGATGAGGAAGGCGATGGTGGCCCGAGGGATGAGCACGATGCCCGAGAAGGTGAGCAGCGCGGCGAATCCGAACGGTGCCAACAGCACCGCGGTGAGCGCGCCGAGTGCGAGCAGGACCTGGTCGCCCACAGCGGCGCCGCGCAGACTGGCCAGCACCCGGCTCGACGGCTTGCGCTCCCACAGCGAATAGCAACGCATCGCCAGCGCCTGGTTGCCGAGGTTCAGGACCTCCCCGGCCAGCCACACGATGGCCAGCGAATCGAGCGATACGTGCCCGAGGCCGCCGAGCTTGAGCACCTCCCACGCGCCGAGCAGCGGCCAGCCCATGGCCGCGATCCGGATGAGGGCCCGCGGCCGGGGCGATCGACGACGACGCAGCACGAGCGTGTCGAGGATCTCCGGGAGGACCCACACCGCGAGCGCCGGGAGCGGACCCGCCCAGGCGAGCGCGATCAGCGCGATCGCCGCGTCGGCGTCCCAGCGCAGCCCGGAATGGAACCGCACGGCGCTCAGGTAGGAGACGATCGCCAGTGCGCCGAGTGCGCCCAGCAGCACCGGATCCGACCAGTCCGCGGGGCGGGCGGTGACGGCGAACAGCGGCAGTAGCGCGAACACGAGCAGCGTGTAGAGGCCAACCGCGAAACGGCGCCGAGCATCTTGCGAGACGGTCCCCTGCGTCTCCATCCGGCTTGGATCGGCGGGCGCGACGCGAGGCTTGAGTCGCCGCCGGCAGATCGCGACTTCGATGCTCAGGTCTGCGGCGAGCTGGGCAGCCA
>Ga0302325_10026337_pt1 | contig 12075 bp, 14 predicted proteins | sample Palsa_T0_2_FD_201948 | JGI IMG/M metagenome (GOLD analysis project Ga0302325, IMG submission 201948) | Peat permafrost microbial communities from Stordalen Mire near Abisko, Sweden - Palsa_T0_2 | ecosystem: Environmental > Terrestrial > Soil > Palsa > Peat permafrost | place: Sweden: Abisko...
CGGCCGCGCCCCGACCCGGCCGCGACCCCGACCCGGCCGCGACCCGACCCGGCCGCGACCCGACCCGGCCGCGACCCCGACCCGGCCGCGACCCGACCCGGCCGCGACCCCGACCCGGCCGCGACCCCGACTGCGAATGCGACCGCGACCCCGACCCCGACGTGCGGCCGCGACCCCGGCCGCGGCCGACCTCCGGCTACGGCGCGCCGACCCGGGTCAGCATCTCGGCGCCGCACCGTGCCCCGATGGCCGCCGCCTCGGCGACCGAGCGGCCGCTGGCCAATCCGAAGGTGAGGCCGGCCGCGAACGAGTCGCCGCAGCCATAGGTGTCCCTGATCGGCCCCGGCACGGGCGCCGCCGGCCACCGGCCCGAGCTCTCGCCCCACCAGCGGCCGCCGTGGGCGCCATCGGTCGCGACCATCAGGCGGCTGTGGGCTTGCCAATCCCGGGCCCAGCGCAGCTCGTCACGGTCGTGGGCGCTGAACACGGTCGCGTCGACCTGCGGCGCCGCGCTCAGCCCCGCCTCGTGATCGCCCGCTCGCGGAGTGACGACCAGCGTGCGTGCGGCGCGGGCACGTGCGAGCGCTTCGTCGTCGCCGGCCGTGAAATAGACGCCGTCGGTCGTCGCCAGCCGGTCCCAGTTCAGCTCGTCGCTGCCGGACGGCTGCAGCCGCTCGCCGACGGTCACGATCGTCCGCTCGCCGCCGTCGTCGAGCATCGTGAACACGAACCGTGACGGCTGCGAGCGGCGGGCGGCGTGGACCGTGATGCCCCGAGCCGTCAGCTCGCGTTCCGAGCGCCGGGCGCGCTCGTCGTCGCCCAGCGCGCAGAAGAACTCCACCTCGGCGCCGAGCGCGGCCAGCACCGCGGCCGCCACGACCGCGCCGCCGGCGGCATGCTCGCCGACTTGGGCGGCCTGCGCGAGGCCGCCGCGCGGCGGGTAGTCCTCCAGCGCCACGAAGTCCACCCACTCGACGTGCCCGATCACCGCAACTCGTGTCATCTCTCGCTCGTCCGCCTCAATTGTGGGAAGCTGTGCGCCGATGAGCGAACCCGGCGTGATCACGTACGACAGGGCCAACGGCGTCCAAAAGGCGATGCGGACGATCGCCGCCACCGGCCCGGGGTCGTGGGTGTTCTCGCGCACGATGCATCACGTCGACAAACCGATCGCGAAGGCCACCCGCGGCAAGCACACGCTCGCAAGCTTGACGACTGGACTGCCGATCGTGTCGCTGACGACGACCGGGGCGAAGTCCGGGTTGCCGCGGACGGTGCCGGTGATCGGGATGCCGGTCGACGGCGGACTGGCGATCATCGCGTCGAACTACGGCCAGACGGGGCATCCGTCGTGGTATTACAACCTGCGCGCCAATCCCGCCGCCGAGACCTACGTCGATGACCAGCGCACGAAGGTCACCGCGGTCGAGGCGACGGGCGATCGCCGCGCGGCGATCTGGGACCAAGCGCTGCAGCTGTACCCGGGGTTTCGGACCTACGACCGCCGTGCGACCGAGCGTGAGATCGTCGTGTTCGTGCTCGAGCCCGCGTGAGCGGCCTCGCCCCGCCCGCGCCTGAGCCGCCTGCCCCCGCCTGAGCGGCCCCGCCCCCGCCTGAGCGCCCCCGGCGCCCGCCCCGTCGGGCGCCCGTACGCGTCGGGTGCCCGTACGCGTCGGGTGCCCGTACGCGTCGGGTGCCCGTACGCGTCGCGCTAGCGTGGCCTCGATGCACCCCACAGCGCAGCGACTCGTCGATCGCCTCGCCGACCGCGGCCTGACCGAGATCGAGGTGCGCACGCTCTCTGACTCCGCACGCACGGCGCAGCTGGCCGCGCAGGCGCTGGGGGTCGAGGTCGGCCAGATCGTCAAGTCGCTCGTGTTCCTGCGTGGCGGCGAGCCGGTGATGGTCCTGTGCGCCGGCGACCGCACCGTTGCCGCCAAGCGCCTCGGGCTCAAGCGTGCGGACGCCGACCAGGTCCGCGCCGTCACGGGGTTCGCGATCGGAGGCATCCCGCCGCTCGGCCACGACGCGGAGCTCCCGACGACGATCGACGAATCGCTCAAGCGCTTCGAGGTCGTGTGGGCGGCGGCCGGCACCCATCACGACGTGTTCGGGGTCAGGACCGAGGCGCTGATCGCGGCGCTCCCGGATGCTGACGTGTCTCCCGTCAGCTGACCGCGCGCCGTGCCGACGGGAGCTCGCGGACGCGAGCCGGCAGCAGCGGCAGCACGCCGCGTCGGACGTAGACCGCGCCGGCCTGCACGATCGCCCGGCGCACGAACGCCGGCGGCAGCGGCGCGAACCCGTACTGCGAGCGGATCTGCGCCGGCAGCAGGGCGATCACGATGAAGTTGACGGTCTCGAGCACCGGTCGCATCCGCGGCGGCACCGGCGGCTCGAGCACGATCTCACGCGCGCGGCGCCGGGCCCAGTCTCCGACCTGCAGCTCGTCGCCGCCGAGCATCCGGCGTCCGTAGGACACCAGCTCCGGATAGTCCGCGGGCATCTGCGTCACGCGCAGTCCGAACAGCCGCCCGACGACGCGATAGTCCTGCCACAGCGCCTCGCGGTCGGCCGTGTCCAGCCGGCCGACGTAGGTTTCGTAGAGCACGATCGCCGAGTCGATCAGCGAGTACAGGATCCACAACAGCAACCGAGGATCGTCGGCGCGGTAGGGCGTCCCGGCGGAATAGATGCCGACGGTCTCGGGCAGCGCCCCGCGGACCGAGCGGTGCATCGCGCGCACGCGCCTGGTCATCCGGTCGGCGTCCGCCCGCGTCCCGAACGTGATCGTGTTCATCACCTCGGCCGTGCGCGCGAGCCGGAGGTAGGGATCCTCGAGCGAGTCCGAGTGGGCCAGCAGCCCGGCGACCGCCAGCGGATGCGCGGCCTGCATCAGCAACGCGCGCGCACCTGACAGCGCCACCGCACGCTCCCGCAGCACCCGCCGGATCACCGAGCCGTCGTCGAAGTAGGTCAGCGGTCGCGGCGCCCCGCGCGTCCGTCGCGTTGCGACGGCGGCGCGCTCACGGGTAGGGTCGGTGACTGACACGGTGCAGTTGAGTTTACTTCAACGTCATGTGTGGGGCCGCGCCCGCCGCCGCGGGCTCCGCCGCGACGTTGGGCGCGCGCGGCCCGCCGGGCTCGTCGGCCGACGGCGCGACCGTCCAATCGGCCGTGTCATAGCGCGCCAACTGCGGGAACGCGAGCATGATCCCGCCGATCCCGAGCACGCACAACAGACCACCGGACACGACCGAGAAGCGCACGCCCGCCGCGCCCGCCACCGAACCGGATTCGAGGTCGCCCAGCCGCGGTCCGCCGGTCACGACCAAGCCGAACACCGCCGACATCCGGCCGCGCATCGCCTCCGGGGTGACGGTCTGGTTGATCGTCGAGCGGCACACGGCGCTGACCGAGTCGGCCGCGCCGGCGAGCGCGAGCATCGCGGCCGCGAGCCACAGTGAGTCCATCAGGCCGGCGAGCGCGATCGCGATCCCCCACACGGCGACCGCGCAGATCACGATCCGCCCGAGTCGCCGCGCGTGCTTGATCCAGCCCGTCAGCACCGCTGAGACCGTCCCGCCGGCGGCGACCGACGCGTACAGGACGCCGGTCCCGCCCGCGCCCGCGTGGTAGACGCTGATCGCGAGCACGGCGAACAGCGCGCGCGGCATCCCGAACGTCATCGCGACCAGGTCGGCCGCGAACGAGCCGAGCAGCGCCTTGTTTCCGCGGACGTAGCGCAGCCCGTCGGCGATCGAGCGACCGATGCTCTCGGTCTGCGCCCGCGCCGCGGACGCCGGCGCATGCATCGGCGCCAGCGGCAGCACCGTGAACACGACCGCAAGGCAGCTGACGGCGTCGATCGTGTACGCGGCCTGCACGCCGAACACCCCGATCAGGATCCCGCCGAGACCCGGTCCCAGCACCATCGTCAGGGTCGAGAGCCCGTAGTTGAGCGCGATCGCCGACGCCAGCAGCTCGCGATCGGCCACCAGCCCGGGCAGCACCGCCGATCGCGCCGCGTTCTGCAGCGCGTTGAAGCCGGCCAGCAACCCGCCCAGCGCGTACAGGACAGCGATGGCGGGGTGACCCGCGAACGAGACCGCCGCCAGACCGCCGGCACCGGCGAACACCCCGATCTGGGTCAACAGCAGCAGCCGGCGCCGGTCCGAGCGGTCGGCGAACGCGCCGCCGACGAGCGACATGAAGACCAGCGGTCCGAGCTCGACCGCCCCCAGCATCCCGACCAGAAACGGCGAGTGCGTCAGCACGTACAGCTGATACGGCAGCGCGACGAGCGTCGCCTGCGCGCCCATGTTGGAGACGAAGTTGCCGCCGACGACCAGCCTCAGATCACGGCTGGCGCGAAACGGGGTCAGGTCCGGCAACAGCTTGATGGGACGCACGCCCTCAGGCTAGGAGCGTCGTCGCGGCCCAGGGCTACAGCTCGTCGCGCTCCTGGAGCTTCAGGGCCGCCGCTTCGGCACTGGCCGACCGGCGGGGTGCCCGCGAGGCGCGCGCGCCCAGCCGCACGATCGTGTCCAGCGTGCCCGATGTCTGCCACACCTCGACCGCTTGGCCGTCGGCGAACCGGATCCAGGCCATTCCCTCGATCTCGGTGCTCGTGCCGGTGCCCCGGGAGCCGTAGAACTCGTTGGCGTGGACGCCGTGCAGCTTGTAGCGGATCGCGACGCGATCGTCAGCCTCAAGCACGTCCTCCAGCGACAGCCGCGCATCCGGGAACGCCGACCACAGCTGCTCGTAGAAGCGGCGGGCGCCGTCGTGGCCCTCGAGACCGCGCGGGTAGCCGTGCAGGGTCACGTAGGCACTGTAGAGATCCAGCCATCGCTCGTGACCTGCGGGATCGTTGAAGCCTTCGACGGCAGCGCGCAGCGCGCCTTCGTTGCTGATGGACAACCTCTCTCCTCGGATCGGCGTCGGTGTCTGACGAGATTATGCTTGTTGGATGGCCCCATCCGTACCATCGCTGGGCGAGTTCATCCGCCGTCAGCGCGAGCTGTCGGAGATGTCGATGCGCGAGTTCGCGCGGGTGGCGGGCATCTCCAATCCGTACCTGTCGCAGATCGAGCGGGGACTCCGCGCGCCCTCCGAGCAGGTCATGCAGGCGATCGCCGACACGCTCAAGGTCTCGGCCGACACCTTGTACGAGCACGCGGGCGTCGCGCCCGAGGCCGAGGGCGAGGCGCCGGTCGTGCAGGCGATCCGTGAGGACGCGCGGCTGACCGGCCGCCAGCGCCAGGCGCTGACCCAGGTCTACGAGGCGTTCGTCACCGCCGGTCTGCAGCCGGCCCGGTCACGCCGACCAACAGCCGACGACCCGGCCGACGACGCCGGCGCTTAACGACGAACGGCACGGACGCTCGAGGCGCCCGTGCCGCTGTCAGGAGGGGACGAGTTACTGCGAGTTAGGCGGCGATCAGCTCGCGCGCGGCGCTGACGCTCGCGCTCGTCAACTCTTCGGTCAGCTTCGCCTGGGCGGTGAGGACGCCGGAGAGCGGCTCGAGCTTGGACTGCTCACCGAGCTTGCGCTGGAACTGCGCGATGCCGTGCACGTACTTCTCGACGCCGTCGAGGTACGCGTTGGTGATCTTGCGTCCGGCCTCGATGAACTTGTCGCCGGTCTCACGGGCCTGCTCGGCGGCGCTCTCGAAGTCGGGGTAAAGGGTCGTGTCCTGCTTGGTCTGGGTAGCGGCCATGTCGGTGCTCCTGGGTCTCGGGGGTTTCGATCTTTCGGTGTGCTTGCAGATTAGCAGGCATCGCGCAAATCAGCAAGCACATGTCTCAGCTTTATCTATTGCTAAGGTTTTCTGTGGCTGCAGGGGGCGAATCACCCAAAAGGAGAGTGACATGGCAACAGGATGTGTGCCGTCTTACGAGGAGCTGGCGTTCGCGGACTCGATGAGCGCGTGGGGCGCGACCGCCGACGGCGTCGCCGAGTGGTGGGCGAGCGCGTTTCGCCGCAATGCGATGCCGCCGCAGCTGCTGGTCGAGTCGATGACGTGGTGGGCCGAGATGGTCAGCCGGCGCCGGCCGACCTGGTCGAGCCCGAACAAGATCGTGCTCGAGACGCCGCTCGCGCGGCTGCGAGACTTCTCGGGGCGCAGCCGGGGACAGGTGGTGCCGACGTTGGTGCTGCCGCCACAGGCGGGCCACGACTCGTGCATCGTCGACTACTCGGCTCAGCAGAGTCAGATGCGGACGATCATCGGCGCGGGCCTGAGTCGCGCGTATTCACTTGATTGGATCGGCGCGACCGACGCGACCAAGGATGCCGGCATCGACGACTACCTGCAGGTGATCGACCAGTCAATCGACCTTCTCGGCGGCACGGTCAACCTGATCGGCGATTGTCAGGGCGGTTGGCTGGCGACGATCTACGCGGCGCTCGAGCCCGAGCGCGTCAACACGCTGACGATCGCGGGAGCGCCGGTCGACTTCCACGTGGGCGATCCGGTGATCGTCGCCGCGCTGAGCTCGCTGGCGCCCGACGGCAACCTCGACTTCTACCGCGCGCTCGTCGCGGCCGGCGGCGGCACGCTGCATGGCAAGCACATGGTCGCCGGCTTCATCATGATCCAGCCTGACAACGAGGTCGGCCGTCAGCTCGCGCTGCTGGCGAACATCTCGGACCCCGCGCACGTCGAGCGCTACCGCGAGTTCGAGGACTGGTTCAAGTACACCCAGCCGATTCCGGGCGCGTTCTACCTGTGGATCGTCGAGCACCTGTTCCGAGACAACGAGTTGATCGCCGGGAAGCTGAAGATCGGCGATCGGCGGGTCGACCTCGGCCGGATCTCCTGTCCACTGAACCTGCTGGCCGGCCAAACCGACCACATCACGCCGCCCGAGCAGGTGTTCGCGCTGGCCGACCACGCGTCGACCGAGGAGCCCGACGTGCTGCGCGACCAGACCGAAGGCGGTCACCTCGGGCTGTTCATGGGTCACGAGGCGCTCCAGCATCACTGGCCCAAGCTGCTGGCCGCGGTGCTCGAGCGCTCGCGCTGACGCGGGGCGTCGCCCTTCGCTCAGGCGGCGATGTCGCCTCGTAGGCGCAGGCCGAGCACCGGGAACACGAGCGTCGACAGCAGCGCCGCTCCGACCAGAGCGGCGGCCGTCGATGGGCGCATGTGCCCCTCGGCGGTCGCGAGCGTCGTGATCGCGAGCACCAGCGGCAGCTGTGTCGAGCTCAGCAGCGCCAGCGCATATCGATCGCGGCGCGCCAGCACGTCGCGGTACAGCAGCAGCGCCGGCAGCCCGCGGACGACGAGGAACAGCGCGAGGAACAGCAGGAGCTTGAGCACGCCGGAGACGCTCGAGAACAACGCGTGCAGATCCAGCTTCATGCCGGCGACGATGAAGAAGAACGGGACGAACGCTCCGAACGCGATCGCGTTCAGCTTGGAGTCGAACACGCGCGCATCGCGCTCGCCGAGCACGCGCCGGGCGATCAGGCCCGCCGCGAACCCACCCAGCAGCAGGTCCAGTCCCAGCCGTGAGGCGAGCAGCACGAGCGCGAAGATCAGCACGAGGATCCAGCGCACCGCCAGCTGCGCGCTGCTCTCCAGCGTCCGCTCGAACAGCGGCATCATCCAGGTCGACGAGCGTGCCGCGAGCACCACGATCGCGACCGCGACCGCGACGAACGCGATCAGGATCGCCGCGTTGTGGAGGGTCCCCTCCGCCGACAGCACCAGCGTCAGGATCAGCATCGGGCCGAACTCCCCGACCGCCCCGGCCGCGAGCATGAACGTGCCGAAAGGCGATCGCAGCTCATCCGCGTCGGACAGGATCGGCATCAGCGTGCCGATCGCGGTGGTCGTCAGCGCCGATCCGGTGTACAAGGCGGACAGCACGACGCCGCTCACCGACAGCAGCCCGGCGAGCGTGTACGCGAGTGCCAGCGACAGCAGCCAGCCGAGCGTCGCGCGGCGCAGCGGCGTGCCGCGGATCCGGCCGACATCGATCTCATATCCGGCGAAGAAGAACAGCAGCGCCAACCCGAGGTCGGAGAAGAACTTCAGGAACGAGTCCGCGTGCAGGCCGATCACGTGCGGCCCGATCACGACCCCGGCCACGAGCTCGAGCACGACCACCGGGATCACGATCCCCCGCCCGCTGGCTGCCGCGGCCGCGGTCGCGGCCAGCGCCGCGGCGGCGATCACCGCCAGGAACGGCCCGGGGCGGACGACGATATCGGCGAGCGTCGCCGTCGCCGACCCGGTCACCGCTTCACCCCGGGGCGGCCGTCGTCGACCGCACGTCCCGGTTGCCTGCGCACACGGCCTCGTTCCACGATCCGATCCCTCGTCCCGCGCGTCCTGTTAGATGATCCGCCGACTCGACCCCGCACCCGAAGTATCGCCGGATGCGACGCCGGGAGCGCGGGTGGACGGCTGCCGAGCGGGGGGTGGAGCGCGTCGGACGCCGGCCCGGCGGGAGTCGAGCCGATTCGTCGTCCGATCCGGGAGCGCTACATGTCCATGCCGCCGTTGACCGCCCATACCGCGCCGGTGATGTAGGAGGACTGGTCGGCGGCGAGGAAGTGGACGATCCGGGCGACCTCGTCCGGGCGCCCAAGCCGGCCGAGCGGGATCTTGGCCCTGATCTTGTCAAGCGCCTTCTCCGGGACCTTCTCCACCATCTCGGTCGCGATGAAGCCGGGGGCGACGGTGTTCACGGTCAGGCCGATCCCGTCGTCGGAGAGCTTGTCGGCGCGCTTGAGCTGATGGGCGGCCTCGAGCGCGAGCGTCTTGGTCAGTCCGAACAGGCCGGACTTCGAGGCGGCGTAGTTGGCCTGGCCGATGTTGCCGGTCTCGCCGATGATCGAGGAGATGTTGATGATCCGACCCGAGCCGCGCTCGATCATGTGGGGCAGCACCGCCTGAGACAGGAAGAACGCGCCGGACAGATTGACGGCGATCACGCGGGACCAGTCCTCATCGCTCATCTTCAGCACGGTCTTATCGATCGTGATGCCGGCGTTGTTGATCAGGATGTCGAGCCGGCCGTGGCGCTCGATCACCTCGTCGATCGCGCGTCGGCAGTCGTGGGCCGAGCCGACGTTGCCCTGGACCGCCGAGCCCGTCAGGCCGTCCTTGGCGAGCGCGTCGACGAACGCGTCGGCATTCTCACGGTCGTGCGAGTAGCCGGCCGCTACCTCGGCGCCCTGCTCGGCGAGGCTGCGCGAGATCGCGCCGCCGATCCCGCGGGTCCCGCCGGTCACGAACGCGACGCGTCCATGCAGGCGGGGTCGCTGAGGCGACGACTTGCTCGCGTCGATGGTTGTTGACATATCCCTCTCCCTCTCCGTCTCGTGGCTAGAGGCCCGAACGCTCGCTCAGCCAACCCGCGAGCTCAGGCCAGATTTCGTGCTTGGCTTTCGATCCCGCCATCAAGCCGATGTGGCCGCCCGGGCGATCGAGGTGGCTGACGTCCTCGGACGCCACCAGGTCCAGCAGCGGCACCGTTCCGCCCGGCGGCGCGATGTGGTCGGCGCCGGCGGTCACGACCAGCAGGTTCTGCTCGATCTTGGTCAGGTCGACGCGCCGGCCGCGCAGCGACAGACGACCGGAGACAAGCCGGTTCTCCTTGTACATCCACGTGATCCACTCGCGGTATGCCCTGCCCGGGAACGGCGGGTTGTCGGCGACCCACTTGGCCATCGTCTGGTAGGCGACGCGCTGGTCCTTGCCGTCGAGGATCCCCTGCAGCAGCCGGCGGTAGGTGGTGACGTGGTTGGTCACCGGCTTCATCAGCTTGTTGGCCCAGTCGACGCCGGCCCCCGGGATCGACTCGTAGCTGTCGGCGATCAGGTCGACGTCGAACTCGTCTGAGCCGACCCAGCGGGCGTACAGCGAATCCGACGGATCGATCGGTGTCGTCAGCAGCACCGCGTTGCGGACCGCCGAGTCGGGATGCAGCGCGCAGTACATCGCGCACAGCGTGCCGCCGATGCACCAGCCGACCAGCGACACCTCCTCCTGGCCGGCGCTGCGCAGCGTCTCCCGGATCGCCCAGTGCAGCTCGTCGCAGACGAACTCGCCGAGCCCCATGTCCGAGTCCGCCTCGTCGGGCACGCCCCAGTCGATCAGGTACACGTCATAGCCCTCGCCGAGCAGGTACTCGACGAACGAGTTGCCGGGCCGAAGATCGAACACGTCCGGCCGGTTGATCAGCGCGAACACGAGCAGCACCGGGATTGGGTGCTCGCGTTGCGTCGAGCGGTACCGGTACAGCGTCGTCTGGCGGTGGGTCCAGACGACGTCACGCGGGGTTGCGCCGATCGTCGCGTCGGACGTGGTCAGGATCAGATTGGCGAACTCGACGGTCGCGCGCGGCAGCCGAGCGAGCGTCTCGATCGTGCTCATAGAGCGCTCTTGCGCGTCCGTGACGAGGACCCGGCGCTCGCGCCGTTGGCCGGCGCCGGGGCCCGGCGGGGCGAGCGGGTGCCGCCACGGCGGGCGGTGGGCGCGGAACGGGCGCCGGACGCGGGGTCGTCGCCGGCCGAGGGAACCAGCGGATGGCCGTCGGTCTCACGTTCGAGCCGGTCGCGCACGGCCTCGATCTCCTGCAGCACCCGCTCGAGCTTGTCCTCGGTGCGCGCCAGTTGGCGCGAGAGCCTGATGATGTCGCGCCGGCCCGCCAGGCGGAGGTTGCGCAGCGCCAGGTCGAGCGCGTCACCCGACAGCTTCGTCAGCGCCGCGGCGTTCTCGGCGAACTGACCGAGCAGCGAGGCGAAACCGCCGGAGCCGACCAGGCGCTCGGTCGCTTTGGCCGCCTCGGACTCTGCCTGCTCATAGAGCCGGGCAACCTGCTCGGCCGGGCTAGGTGCATCGCGGTCTGCGGCCATCGGGTCTCCTCGTTGCACGGACGCGTCCATGCTGAATCTACCCGCTGCGACGGAGCCCCACGCGATTTCCCCAACCGGTCCCAGACACCCGTGGGGGGCGAAGCTCTACAGTCGAGCGCGATGAGCGAGCTCGCTGGACGCACGGCGCTGGTCACCGGCGGTGGCAGCGGCATCGGCCGTGCGGTCGTACAACGGCTGCGCGATGAGGGGATGGACGTGCTCAACGTCGACATCGCGGCGCCGGCCGACGCGCCCGGCTCGACGTTCCAGGCCGACCTGACCACGCGTGCGGGGAACCGCGACGCGGTGCAGGCCGCGCTCGAGCGCTTCGGCAGGCTCGACGTCGTCGTCGCCAACGCGGGCTTTCAACACGTCTCGCCGGTGCGCGAGTTCGACGAGGATCGCTGGGAGACGATGATCTCGCTGCTGCTCACCAGTCCGTTCCTGCTGGCCAAGTACGCGTGGGACGCGCTGGCCGAGCACGGCGACGGTCGGTTCATCGCGATCGCCTCCGCCCACGGGCTGGTCGCCTCACCGTTCAAGTCGGCGTACGTCTCGGCCAAGCATGGCGTGCTCGGTCTGGTCAAGACGCTCGCGCTCGAGGGCGCGCAGGCCGGGGTGCTGGCGACCGCCGTGTGCCCGGCGTACGTGCGCACGCCGCTGGTCGAGTCCCAGATTTCGGCGCAGGCCAAGGCCCACGGGCTCAGCGAGGATCGCGTGCTCGAGGAGGTGATCCTCGCGCCGCAGCCGATCAAGCGGCTGATCGAGCCGTCCGAGGTGGCCGGCGTGGTCGCGTTCCTGGCCGGCCCCGGCGGCCGGGCGTTCAGCGGCGTCCCGGTCACGATGGACCTCGGCTGGACCGCCCGCTGATCGCCCGGGGCCACTAGTCGGCCGATCCGCTCGAGCTGCCGGAACCCGGTCCGCCGCTCGGCCGCAGGTCGGACTGACACACCTTCGCCGCGGCCTCGAATTTCTTGTTGGACTCGATGCTCTTGGGGAAGATCGAGCCCTTGCCGGACGTGTTGGCCTTGGGCAGCTTGTACCCGTGCCTGTCCACGCACGTCGTGAACCTCGCGAGCGCTGCGGCGCTCGGCCGGAAGCCGGCGCCCCCGTGAGCGAAGCGGCCACCCCCGAAATCGGCACCGCAGGCCTTGAAGGCCGCTCGGAACTTCGTCGACTGGGCGCCCTTGGCAGCGCCG
>Ga0302325_10026339_pt1 | contig 12075 bp, 8 predicted proteins | sample Palsa_T0_2_FD_201948 | JGI IMG/M metagenome (GOLD analysis project Ga0302325, IMG submission 201948) | Peat permafrost microbial communities from Stordalen Mire near Abisko, Sweden - Palsa_T0_2 | ecosystem: Environmental > Terrestrial > Soil > Palsa > Peat permafrost | place: Sweden: Abisko...
TCCGATGTTGCCATGACGCCGGCATCGTCCTTTCCGTGAATCAAAACATGCGCTACGACCAATCGGTGCGCGCCGCCAAAACCTTCCTGCAAAACGGTGTCATCGGCCAGCCCATTTTCGCCACCATTGAGATGCGCGGCGTTCCTCATTGGATGCCGTGGCAGGCGGAATTGGGCTGGGCCACATTGCGAATCATGTCTATCCATCATTTGGATTGCTTCCGGTATTGGTTCGGCGATCCCCAAGGGCTTTATTGCAGCGTCCGTCCCGATCCACGCACGAAGTTTCAACACGACGATGGGATATGCACTTATATCCTCGAATACGCCGACGGCCTTCGTTGTGTGGGAATCGACGATCCATGGACAGGCCCGGCCAAGGAAGGCTGCCCATCGGACATTTACCTGCGCTGGCGCATTGAAGGATTGAACGGCATCGCCATCGGCGACATCGGCTGGTGCCGCGACCCCTACACCACGCCATCAACCATAAAATTTGCCAGCAAGGGCGACACCGCCTTTCATGAACCAAAATGGACCGAGAGCTGGTTTCCCGATGCGTTTATCGGAACGATGGCGCAATTGCTCATCGCCCTGGAAAAGGGCCAGGAACCGGCCATCACAGGGGCAGATAATTTGAAAACGATGGCGCTGGTTGAAGCCGCCTATGCCAGCGCGGCGAATTTTACTTCGATCAACTTGGGCGATTTCGGCGTGAAGGATGCCTCAACAGTGCCGGAGCCTAAGAAACTTGAATCTTTAGAGGCGGTCACGTTCAGGCAGAATTCCAGTTTGGAAGAGACATGGAAATGCTTCACGCCTCGTGCGCAAAGGCTGTTGTTGCTGGCGCACAAAGAAGCAAATTTCTTCCACCATGGTTTTGTTTGTCCCGAACACGTTTTGGTAGGGATAATGGTGTTGGGAAACGGGTTGGGCTTCCAAGCGCTTTCGACCTTCGGTTTAAGCTTGAAAAAGGTGCGAGAGGAAGTCGAAAAGGAAATTGGAACTTGTCCCGACCAACAACCGATGGAGAGTATCCCGTACGCGCCCCGCTTGAAGAAAATCCTCAGTGCCGCAGCCAACAAGGCCAACGAGCTGAATCATCCCTACGTCACTATTGAGCATATTTTGCTGGCTCTTCTGAATGAGGGAGACGGCACGGTTGCTCATGTGCTGAGAAACTTCAGTGTCGATGTCAATCACATCACTCATAAGTTGTTGGAAGTAATGATGAGGTCTAGCGGAAACATCTTGACTGCCAAAGCCGAGAAGCAGGTCATGCCATTGACCTCAAAAACCACCAACATCGAAAGCGCCACGGAGCACGATATACCCAAGCATAATTTCACGCCTCGAGCGCAACAAGTGTTGGCACTGGCGCGCAAGGAGGCGGACCTTTTCGGCCACCATATGATTGGGACTGGGCATCTGTTGTTAGGGTTGATTGCTTTGGGCCAGGGAGTCGCGGTTAATGTTCTGGCTAAACTTGGTGTAGATTTGCAAACCGCCCGCAACGAAGTTGAGAAGGTGCTCATCGCCACTCCCGAAGAAAAGATGATCGACGTCATCCGCTATACTCTGCGCGTCAAGAGAACCCTGGGCCTCGCCGCCAAGGAAGCGAGCAATTTAAAGCACACCTACGTCGGCACCGAACACATATTGCTTGGATTGCTTAGAGAAGCTGACGACACGGCCGGGAAAGTGCTCAGAAACCTGGGCGTCGATATTGAACAGACACGGTTGGCGATTCTCAAGGAACTCGATCCGAATGTTTAAGGAACGTCAGCGTTTCTTGTCATCCCTATTTCGGTTTAATTTCCAGGGTCGAAGTAACATCCTCCACACCGTCCGGTTCCAAGGCGAGCGTGACCGCCTTCCCGACGCCTTCAGGAGTGGGAACCGTGCCGGAAAGCACCACGTGCCCTTCATGGCACAACACCGAAATTGACCAAACCGAAAGGTCTGGGTCGGCGGCGAACTTGGCTTTGACCGCTGTTACGATCCGCGCATCGCCGGCCTCGTCCTTCACGGCGCTGCCAATTTCCTGCGCTTTGCGGCGCACGATTTTGCCGTCCTTGGCCATCTCGGCCGTAATCTGGTCGGAGCGCAAATCGAGCGTCTCGAACTTGGCCTTCAACGCGTCCGAAAGATGGTGCGCGGCTTCACTGGCAGCGGCGCCTGCTTTATCGGCCGAATCCTTGAATCGTTGTTCCGCCTCGGGATGTTGCCGTGCCTTGTCTTGCAAAAACCAAAAGGCGGCGACGCCAACAATGATGCCAAAAAGCAAACCGTTAAAAAATTTCATAGTGTCTCCTGTTCTCCAACTCCATTTGTGCAACCTAAATCCAATGCTTGGGGCCTCGCACCGGCTGCGCCAACGTAGCTTTGTTGCTGCGATTGTCAAATGGAGCAAAACCCGCACACGTTCCTGTCACGTTATTTCTTGCAATTCCTAATTCTCACTCTAGTTTCCAGCCCCATGATTCACGTTCGATTCGATGATGGTCGCCGGTAATACGCGACGGCCTCGCAACGTCGATGTGCCCCGCGCTGCCGCCATTCTTTATGGCGACTGGGGCACGAGCAAGGCTTACGTGATCGGCCTCGCTTTTGCCGTTGGGGGCTACGGTTCCTTTTGGCTCATCGCCGCGATGTGCGTTTTGACGGCCCTGGTGGGCGTCAATTACATGGCCATCTGCAGGCATTATCCCGATGGCGGAGGGGTTTACGCCAGCGTTCGTCATCGTTCAGTCATTATTTCCATTGTCGGAGCCTTCCTGCTGGTGGCCGATTACATCGTGACGGCGGCGATAAGCGCTTTCTCGGCCTTTGCCTACTTGGGCGTATCTCATCCGGCGCTTTATGCGGCGGGCGCGATTTGCATCATTGGCTTGCTCAATATATTTGGTCCCCGATCCACTGGCGGCTTGGCGTTTTTGGTCTCGGTGCCTACGGCCATTGTGGTGATTCTGCTGGGAGCGTTTGCCATACCCCACCTGGGAGATGCCGTGCGACACGTTGAGCCGTTGACCGGCGGCTTTTTCAAGAATTGGAAAGGCTTTGTCGGCGTTGTGCTAGCTTTGTCGGGAGTTGAAGCCATTGCCAACTCCACCGGCGTGATGAAGCTCAATAAGGGGTGTACCGACGCCAATCCCAATGTATCCAAAACCTCTACGCCGGCCATTCTTTGGGTCATGATTGAAGTTTGCATTTTCACGGCCCTGTTGAGCCTGGCCATTCATGCTTTGCCGAACATGACCATCAACGCCACCGACCCGAACAACCCTGATGTGGATGCCCCGGGCCATCCGGGTGTCCGGGATTACATGTTGCGTTACATGGGACAGGTTTTTGTGGGTGGCGACTTCGGGCCGTTTGCCGGAAAAGTTGCGGGCTGGATCGTGAGCGGGGTTTTTGGAGCGCTGCTGCTATCCGCTGTTAACACTGCCATTGTGGATCTTGTTGCCATTTCGTTCTTGATGTCGCGAGACGGGGAATTGCCGCCACGCTTTCAAAAACTCAATCAGTTCGGGGTGCCGAACCTGGGTTTGATCATAGCCACCATAATCCCGATGATCCTGGTGCTGGCCGTCAGCAACTTGAGCGGATTGGCCGATCTCTACGCCGTGGGCGTGGTTGGAGCCATTGCCACCAACCTCGGCGCATGCAGCACGGATCGAAAGCTTGGGTTGGTGACATGGGAACGCGCCATCATGTTCTTCACCTTCCTGATCATGTTGGCCATCGAAATTTCGCTCTTCGCCACCAAACTGTCTGCGCTCTTCTTCGCCATGGCCGTGCTGGTGATTGGCCTGATTTTGCGCGGCTTGGCGGCTGAGTTCGCCAGCCGGAGCAAAGCGGCGAAGGAAGCGGCGGCTGCGGCCGCCCCGCCGCCAGCGACTTCCTCGCCAGCTACAACGCTCACCTTCAACGCAGAGGGCGTGGATGGTCCGCCGATGATGTGCGCCGTTCGAGGGTTGGGCAAGACCCTGGATTTTGCCATTGAGGAATCACGGCAAACGAAACGACCCCTGTACTTGCTTTTCGTGAGGCCGCTTCCCGTGTTGACCGAGCAGGATTACAAAAAGAAATGGCAGGATGACGAGGAAGCGCGGGCCTTGTTTCTGGCCGCAAAAAGCAAGGCCAACGGGCATCCTGTTTTCCCCTGCTACGCCGTGAGCGATTCCATCGCCAACACCATTGTCGATATTGCCGCCACCATGGGAGCTTCGTATTTAATTCTGGGAGCGCCCGCGCGCCAGGGCCTCGCCTCATTGCTGCGCGGCAACATTATCCGCGACATATCCGACAGCCTGCCGGAGGAGATTCATTTGCTGGTGTACGCTTGAAACGCCGCTTCCTCGTCGGACTTGCTTCGGCACTAAAATCCTATGATAATGAATCGCGAGCAACTTGTGCATTCCGTTGATCAGAGTATGATATCGGCAGACGCATGATTTAGCTTCTGATCCAGCGCGGCCAGTCTTGCGCCATGCAATTGAGCCCAATTCGCCAAATAATGGTCCGTAACATCCTCAGATTTATCCGGGTGTGAATGAAGCGCCTCCAGGTCGCACGCGATTCTCACCGCTTTTCGATCCTTAGCGAAATGGTTCAGCAGATCCCGCGCTTTGTCCATAGATGCGTTGATTGCTTTTTTGTTGGTCGAGATGCGCAGGAAGCCAAGTTCGGATAAGGGACAAAGAAGAACGCTCTTTCCGGAAAGCCAGGAAAACGCTTTGGCATGTTGAGGGTGATCGGCCCAAATTGCTGCCAAAAGCAGGTTTACGTCCAACAAATGCCGCGAGGAGTGTGAAGATTCAGACCGTGCCGGATTCATGGGAACTCCGCCAAAGCCTCTTTAAGCGCATCCTCATTTAGTGCCCGGCCCAAGACGCCAACATGGTATCGTCCGCGTTTCTCTATCCGAACCTTCGCGGCGCCCTTTTGTGCTACAGGTTCAAGTTTGGTCAATACGTAATTCCCGTCGGAAATGACCTGAACATCAAACCTTTCTCCAGGCTTGGCCAAGCGCAACGTTACGCGTTTTTTGTTGTCGGCTACAACGGTCATCGTGGGAATCTCCCACTTAGGCGGTTTGGTTTCAAGGGTATTCTTTTTTGGAATTCCTGCTCTTCGTCATTAGGGCCCGATGGAATCTCACCTTTCGTCATAAAGAACTTTCAAAGCCGCTACACCAACCCCGCCCATTTTCTTCCGACCCAATATACCGTCAATAGGAACAAAATGGTTCCACCCCACGCCGGTTCGCTCCAAACGCGGATGCGGCGCTCAATCGGTTTTGGCTCCGGCAGCAGCGCGATTTGTCCAATCATTTTATCCAGTTCCGCCGGCGAAAAAGTGGCGCCTTGCGTCAGGCTGGCGATTTCTGCAAGAATCTGAGTATTGACAGGTTGCCCTTCTTTTTCGATGAGGGGCCGGGACACGGACAGTTCGGTGGTCAAATGACGGTTATAAGGTTCCGAGTCCGCCTGCAGCTTATAGACTCCGGCCTCTTGCGCGGTAAAGCTGGACTTGAATACGCCCCAACCGCCTTCAACCTGAGAGAAGTCCAATCGTTCGGTGCGCCCGCTGGGCGATGTCACCTTCCCTGTGACCGGCCCTTTGTCAACAGGAAAGCCAGATTGGTCCAGGACCGTGCATTGAAGAAAAACGGTGTCACCGGCCTGGGGAGTTTCCGGGCTGTAGCTCAGGCGCATGCCGTCCTTTTCCGAGAGATGCCGTTGATGAGCCATCCAGCGCACGACCTGTCCCCAAAAGCGATAGTGAAACTTATCCTCCACTCCTCGCCGCCATCGCCAGGCGCTATCCGTGCCCAGAAACAACACTTTGCCGTTGCCCGCAGGGCGGGTCACCAGCAAGGGCATGCGGCCCCATTGATTGCGCAAGGCGCCATGCACAGCCAGCACTTCGGAGCCGGGACGGCTTTTTTCCACCGAGGCCGACCAAAAAAATCCGGGCAGTTGTTTCCATAATTCGTCGTTCTTGTCTTCGTCAGAATCAAAGCGTGTCAACCAGTGACGTTTGCCCGTGCTGGTGAGCATGAGTTGCGCTTCGTTTTCCAGGCCGACGCCGCCGGGTTTGGAGGAATCTAATTCGACGGGAAACAAGTCCGCCAGCGGACTGTTAAGCAAGGTGGCTTCGCGACCGCGACGGCCCGGCACAAAAACCAGCCCGCTGCCTTGCTGCTCGACCAGGCCCTTCAACAATTCGGCGTCGTTCTCGGTCAATTCACCCTGACCGAGGCCAACATCGCCAAGAAAAACCACGTCGTACGGCGCGAGCGCTTCCTTGGTGTCGGGAAATGCCGACAAATAATTCAAGCCGGCCCCTGCGCCCATATCAGGATGCCACAAAAGACAATGCACATCGACTCCGGGATCACGGGCCAGAGCGTTGCGCAGGTAGCGATATTCCCAACGCGGCAGGGAATCGACCACCAACACTTTAAGTTTTTCCACGCGCACCGCCATGGCAAAGGTTCGTTGATTGTTCTCCGCGATGGCCTCGTCCTTTTCCACCGGCAATTGCACCTTGCCTTCGATGTTCCCCACTTCGCGCGGCGACCAAAGAATGGAATCCTCGACCACGCCCTGGGCCGGAATAGTAATGTCTTTGGTCGCGGTCTCGCCGAAATTATCGGAGATCGCGACCGTAGTCTTGACTTCGCGCGGCAGATGACTGACGACCTTGAACGAAACCGCAATCTCCTCACCCAACAAGCCATAGGCCGGGGCGGAAATGGCGTCGAGAATCAAATCCGGCACGGGCGTTTCGCGCCCTACCGGGACAGCGAAAATGGGGATGTTCTGCTCTCGAAATTGTGTGGCCGCGCTTAAGGGAGATTGGCCCAGGTTCCAGTCACCGTCCGTCAACAATACGACCGCCTTAAGATTCTTGAATCGATGGAGCGCGTCTTCCAGGGCCTGATTCAGGTCCGTGCCGTTGAGCGCGTTTTGGTTGGTGCTGGGCGAGGCAAAGGATTCAACAGCCACTTTTGCTTTGGATTGCAGCGGCTGCCAGAAGCGCCGCGCCTTCTGCCGTCCCAGCCAGTCTTCGCGGCTGATCACGCCATTGGTCAGGCTGATGTCGCGCGTTTTCATGCTGTCCGAAGCATCGGTCAGGATGGCGATTTCCGGCATGGAGGTCCGTTCCAAAGTCTCGACATATTCGGGGCGCAAAAGCGTGAACGCCAGCAAGGTCATTAAAATGAAGCGCAACGTTTCGAGCCGCGCAGCCATGCGGCGGTTGCCGGAACGAACCCAGTTGTTGTAACAAAGCCATCCCGCCCCCAACCAGGCCAGGACGGCAAGAACAATCACAGAGGCTGAGGCAGCCAGCGACAGGTGCCTCATGCGGTTTGCTCCTGAGGACGCGGTGGACGGGGCGCCTGACGAGCCTGAGGGCGCGCTGGCCTGGGCGCAGGCATGATTAAGATTCCTTCCACCAGCAAGAACAACAACATGGCGAAAACAAAGACGCGCCAGACTTCCCCTTGCAATTGCCCCACATCAAAGCGCCGCTCTTCCAGGGTTTGCACCGGCAGGTTGCCGAAAAGATGCCGGGCCTCATCAGAATCCAGCACATCCGGCTCATCCTCGGCGGGTGGGCGATTGACGGCCAAAAGTCGATCGCCGCTACGATAGACACCCGCTTCGAACCGAATGTCCTTTGGCCGCGTCGAGTCCATTGAAACCCATGGGCGAGCCAGATCGATGGATCCCAATTCTCCGCAATCCACGGAAGAAGATTGTTGCAAGCGTCGTCCACCCACGGAGAGCAGACGTTGCAGCATCGGCACCAGGACAGGGCCGTCCCCCAAACTTGACCAATCGTTGCGCGGGAGCGAGGCGCAGAAATAAACCTCGCCCTTGCCCACACTTTGACGGGCTAAAAAAGCCGCCCCGTCGTCAAAGGAGGCGAGCACGTTCTTGGGGCCGATCATCGCTTGTCGGCGCGGGAAGGTTGTTTGCGCGAGCGGCAGACTCAGGTGCTCGTCGCTCTTGGCCAGCGGGCCTTCATCTTCGTTCCATTTCAAAATACGAAAGCCATCCTGCGACGAGGCGTTTTGTGGTTCACCCCACTCCACCCCGGCAAAATGTCTCGGCCCGGCTTCGCCCGGCGGAAAGAAAACAACCACCCCACCCTCGGCCGCGAACGTTTGCAAACGGTCGGCGTCCGCGCCGTCGGGCAAGGGCGCCTGCCAAATTAGAAGCGAATCGTCATCAAGTTTGGCGTTGGCAAAGTCGGCCGCGCGAATGGCCTGAGCGGGCTCGGCCTTGTGGGAGGCGGCGGCCATTTGCAAATCGCGCGCGACTTCCTTATCGGCGCTTACGACGGTGGCGCGCAAAGGGATGTCCGCGCCATACACAAACCACACCGTGTTGTCGCGCAGATTGGCGTCATCCGGCAAAGAAAATCCGCCCCAACCGTCTTCGTGGCGCGCGCCCAAATCAATCTTACGACGCCAGCGAAACGATTGCCCCTCCAGCGCCACATTCGCCTCGGACCGTTGACCATCCAGGATCAGGGTTACAGGCATGGTGGCGGCGGCGGCGCGATTGCGCTGAATGTCCAACACCACTTGCAGCTCGCCTTTTGCGCCCAGCGAACGGCGTGTCAATTCTTTGATCGCGATGGAGGAGTTGGCCTCGGTCGTCTGATTTAATTCCAACAAACGAACGCGAACCTTTTGCGACAAACCGCCCAGTTGCGCAACGACACTTTTCCAGCGCGGATCATCGGGACGCCAATTGCTGCGTTGGTCGTCGGAAGCAACCCAAATTTCCGCGGTGCCCGCATGATTTTCCACCAGCCAATCAAAGGCAGCGCGCAGCATGGCCGGAAGATCAGCAGCAGTGTCGGTGGGCCGCGTCACCGATAATTGCGCCAGGCTGGCGGCCTTGGCGAATTCCTGCGGAGCGCGCGTGGCGCTGTCAATGAGAATAAGGTGACTGGTTTCCTCAAAAGGCCGCGCCGCCTGCGCCAGCAATTGGAGCGCTTGCTCGCGCTTGGCACGGCCGCCGATTTGCGCCTCCATGCTCACCGAGCGATCGAGCAGAATCACAATGGCGTCCGGCGCCGGGGAAAGCGCCCAGCCCAGCCAGCCGCCCGCCAGTGGACGCGCCAGAAAAAGGATCAGCATGGCGACAGCCAGCGCGCGGAAAAGCAGAATCAGGAACTGGCGCAATTTCGCGTGGCTGGTGGAACTGCGGGTGGCTGACAAAAGAAAGCGCATCGCCGCCCACGGCTTGGGACGATGCCGCAAGCGATTGAGCAGATGAATGATGACCGGCACCAGCACCAACGGCAATCCGAGTAAAACGAATGGTTGAAGAAACGTCATGAGCGAATCGCCCGCACAATATTTTTCACCGCGAAAAACACGGAGGTTTGAGAATGGCGACTTCCGGCGGCATGGTCACGGCTACGGAGAAGCTGCGGCCAGATGCGCGCGTTCAATGAGAAAATCGGCCAGCACCCGCTCATAATCCTGATCGGTTACCACTTGCCGGTAATCCACGCCAAACTCATTGCAACCGCGGCGCAGTTGTTCCAGGAACAAATTAAACTGCCGCAAATATTCGTCGCGAATGCTGGAAGGCTCCGTCACCACGCTCATGGAACTTTCCAAATCGACAAAGCGCACGGGCCGGTCGAATTGGAAATTCAACTCGGCGCGATCCAGCAGATGGAAGACGGCCAGGTCATGCTTCTGAAAACGCAAATGCTGGAAGCAACTGAGCAGTGGCTCAAGGTCGCAGAAAAAGTCGGACACGACCACGACCAGCGCCCGCCGCCGCACCCGTTCGGCTAAATCGTGCAAGGCCTGGATCAGTCCTGTTTCCCCGCGCGCCTCCGTTTTGTCCAACGCGTCAAATAGAACTTTCAAATGGGCCGGGTTCCGTCGCGGGGGAATTTCCGGGGCCGATTTGGCCAGGGCGCAGACCAAACCGGACGCGTCACCTTGATGCGACGCAATGTAGGCCAGGGTGGCGATCAGGCGCTTGGCGTAAATGATCTTTTGTCCGAATCGCATTGAGCCGCTGGCATCGAGCACGAAGTAACAGCGCAGATTTGTCTCCGCCTCGTATTCCTTCATGAAGAAACGGTCGGAGCGCGCGAACACCCGCCAATCCAGCCGGCGAAGGTCATCGCCCGGCACATAGTTGCGGTATTCGGCGAACTCGACGCTGGAACCGCGATGAGGGCTCTTGTGCAGGCCGGTGACGGAACCCTCCATCGGTGAGCGCGACATCAGCGTCAGGTGCATCAAGCGATTGAGCACCGCCGAATCAAGCCATGCCCCGCTCTCAGCCACGTTTGGCTTCTCCCGTTTCCGCCAACAACCGTGCGATGATCTCCGAACTGCCTACGCCTTCGGATTGGGCTTGGAAATTGGTGAGAATACGATGCGTTAACACCGGCCCGGCGACCGCTTCCAAATCCTCCTTGCGCACCAGATAGCTCCCTTGCAAAACGGCACGCGCTTTGGCGCCACGAATCAAGTACTGCACCGCGCGAGGACCCGCGCCCCACGTCACCCATTTCTTGATCCAATCCGGCGCTTGTTCCGATCGCGGCCTGGTGGAGCGCACTAATGTTACCGCCAAGTCGTAAATGTGGTCCGGCACCGGCACGCGTTGCACGACTTCCTGAAAATTGATGATTTGCTCGCCGTCAATCCGCTTGGACAACTGGGTCGGCGCCGCGCCCGTCGTTTCCCGCGCGATGCGTCTTTCCTCGCTTTCACTGGGATAATCGACATGGATGAAAAACATGAAGCGATCCAATTGCGCCTCCGGCAACGGGTAGGTTCCTTCCTGCTCGATCGGGTTTTGCGTGGCCAGCACAAAGAACGGCGCGGGCAGAGGGAAGAATCGACCCGCCACCGTCACGCGATGCTCTTGCATGGCTTCCAGCAGGGCCGACTGCGTCTTGGGCGGCGTCCGATTGATTTCGTCGGCCAGCACAATATTGGCAAAAAGCGGGCCTTTGACGAACACGAACGCGCGGCGACCCGGTTGGTCGGTCTCCTGCAAAATGTCCGTGCCGGTGATGTCCGACGGCATGAGATCGGGCGTGAACTGAATACGATTGAATTGGAGCGACATCGCTTGGGCCAGGGAATTGACGATGGTGGTCTTGGCCAGGCCGGGCACGCCCATGAGCAACCCGTGACCGCGCGCGAGAATGCAAATCAACAGGCGTTCGATGACGATTTCCTGGCCGATAATGACTTTGGCCAATTCGGTGCGGAGTTCCTTGTATTTATCCCGCAATTCATCAATAGCCGAAACATCATCCCGCGAAAGAGAAGCACCGGAGGAGGGAGAGGAAGATCGAGATGGATTAACCAGCGTTGCATCAGTCATAAATGATTTAGTAAAACCCGGATGGAGCGCATGGTCAAATGCAGAATAAGAATAGTTGCCGTCAAAGGTCAGGCCGGGATTTGCTCATAGATTTGTTCGGAGCCAATTCTCGGCCGCGTCGATGATGGCGTCGGGCGTTGAAGTCCCGGCGGTGATGCCGATCGTGGCTGCACCCGCGAACCAATCAGCGCGCAAATCCTCTACACCTTGGACGTGATGGACGCGCTCGCAATAGCGACGGCACGTTGCGGCTAATTGACGAGTGTTGTTGCTGTGAGCGCCTCCAATCACCAAAACCACTTCCGCTTGCTGCGCCAGCTCCACGGCTGAGGATTGCCGTTGCTTCGTCGGCTGGCAGACCGTGTCCACACAACGCACTTCCGAGCGCGGAAAGCGATGCCGCATCGATTCCACCAGCCTGCACACTTTGTCCACGGGTTGGGTCGTTTGCGACATCATGCCAAAGCGGGGTCGTTCCACCAATTGTTGGACATCTTCCTCGCTGAGCACCACGTCGAATTCCTCCAAATCCTCCGTCAAACCGCGCACTTCAACGTGTCCGCGTTGCCCCACAATGACGGGATGAAACCCCTCGCGCGCCAATTGTTGGACGGCGCGGTGGGCGTAATGAACCAACGGACAAGTGGCTTCCAACACCTGCAACCCACGAGACATGGCTC
>Ga0302325_10026340_pt1 | contig 12075 bp, 3 predicted proteins | sample Palsa_T0_2_FD_201948 | JGI IMG/M metagenome (GOLD analysis project Ga0302325, IMG submission 201948) | Peat permafrost microbial communities from Stordalen Mire near Abisko, Sweden - Palsa_T0_2 | ecosystem: Environmental > Terrestrial > Soil > Palsa > Peat permafrost | place: Sweden: Abisko...
GCACTGACGTCGACGATGTATCCGGCGTTCGCGTTCGGGACCGACGCCACGTTGATCATGGGCGGCACCGAAGAACCCGACCCGGCGCCGCCGTATCCGATGGACGTTAACGCCGACTACATCGTGCCCAACTTGCCCAACATCTACCCGGGGACGACTGACACAACGACGGTACTCGCCACACCCGAGCAGTTATTCCCGCTTCCCGGCTACAGCCAATTGACCTTGGGCCAGTCGATGGTCCAGGGTCTTCAAGACCTGCAGACCGCCCTCGCGGCAGAACCCCCGGGCACCGACACCATCGTTTTCGGCTATTCGCAAAGCGCCACAATCGGCACCGACGAACTCGATGAAATCGCGAACGGGACGGTGACTAATCCGCCGAGCCCAGCCGACCTGGCGTTCGTTTTCGTTGGCGACCCGAACAATCCCGACGGCGGCCTGCTGGAGCGCTTCGACGGGTTTTACGTCCCGGGTCTCAACATCGCGTTCAACGGCGCGACTCCGGACTCGGCCTACCCGACCGACATCTACACCAACGAATACGACGGCGCCGCCGACTTCCCGCAGTACCCGCTCAACGTCCTCGCGGACGTCAACGCCATCCTGGGTGTCTTTTATGACCACGACTATTCGGATCTGACGCCCACGCAGGTCGGGACGGCTGTGGTGGAGCCGGTTTCTCCGGGAGCTGGCGACACCACGTACTACTTCATTCCCACCCAGACTCTGCCGCTGCTCGACCCGCTGGTACAGGCCGGCGCGCCGCAATGGCTGATCGACCTGCTCACCCCGGACTTGCGGGTGCTCGTCGATATGGGCTACGGCAGCATCGGCTCGAGCTTCGGTGACGAGTATGCGGACCTTCCCACCCCGGCCAGCCTGTTCGAGCTCCTCAACCCGATCAACGTCACCTCCGATTTGCTCACCGGAGCCGAACAAGGAGTCACGGCCGCCCTGGTAGACAGTGGATTGCTGCCGGAATCAGACATGCCGGACACCTACCCGTTCGTTCCGTCTCTGGACCCGGACCTTTCGGTCACCTTGGGCCAACCAAGTGAAACGCTGTTCTCCGCGCTAGCCGGCGCCATCGGGTCAGCCCTGTACGACCTGAATATCCCGGACGTTGTCAACGGCACGTCGGATGCCGGCGACTTCATCACGGATATGGCGAATGCAGGCTTCAATTTGACCGATCTCTCCACTTTGGCCGCTCTCTTCGGATAGCAGCGCCCGCGAGCGCTCCGGAGGGGCTAGCGAGCTTGGCCACCGTCCGCGTCCAGCTTCGGCTTCGGCTTCGCGGGCGACGAACTTCCTCCGCGCAATCTTTGCCACGTGGAATCCCTTCGCGGGAGGCATAGGGCGGACCACGGCTGCGGCATTCACATCCTTGAACTGCGTATTCCACTACGCGACAGCGGTGATGCCCAATCGCAGCAAGAGGGATGCCGTGGTCGATGAGTCCACCAGCAATGGCTCAAGAGCAACGGAATACAGGGCACCACCGGTGCACTGCTCGGCAAGACCGCCGGCCACCGGCCGAGACAACGTAGACTTCGAGCTGATCTTTGAGCCAGCGCCACAGTAGCGAGGGCATCGGCGTTAGGGGCGCGAGCAGGCGGTGGACGTCGTTCGGCTCTGGGCAGAGCACATGGGGTTCGGGCCGCACACGACTCGCTCCACCAGTACTAACCAGGTTTGAAAACCATTGCGCGCGAAGACTTTTTGGCCGCCGCCATGATTTCGTCGCGCCGCTGCACCTTCTGCTGGTCGCCTACTGGAGGCTGGCCGGGTCCGTGTTCGCTACCCGTCACGCCTCGATTGACCCTCCAAGACACGTGTCAGCTCAGTTCTACCGCGGCCGCAGTCCGTTGAGAGAAAACGAGACAACAATATCTGCGACTTCGCCCGCGGTCACGCCGTCGTCTGTGGTTAGCCGACGATGTGCCAGCTGACCGATCAGCGCCGCCAGGCTGAAGGCCAGCATCCGAGGCGGGGCGCTGATCACGATCTCGCGGGCCTGCGCGGCGATCATATGCTTTTCGATGTCGTCGATGAACCGCTCATAGATGCTGCCAAGGTGCTTTTCGAACTGGTCGCCGAGGGCGTGGGCGTCACGCAGCAGCAGCTTGGTGACCGCCGTATCGGCTTCGAAAAACTCCAAGATGGCCTGCACCGTCACGCGAAGCGGCTCCCAACTCTTGTCAGGCCGTTGGCAGCTTGCGGTCAACGCCCCCGCAATGTGCGCACGCAGGGCATCGCCCTCGGCGGACATCAACGCATGGAATAGTTCGTCTTTCGAGTCGAAGTACCAGTACACCGACCCGTAAGCCAGCCCCGCTTCCTTGGCGATATCGGCGATCGTGGTGGCGTGAAAGCCTTTGCAGGCAAAGACTTTTTTAGCTGCAGTCATGATATCGACACGCCGCTGCGACTTCTCCTCGTTGCTTACCGCACGGCGCCTGCGGGTGCCCGCGCCGTCACTCATTGGTCGACAACATCGTCGAGAAGCTCTACAGCATCAATGAATTCAGCGCCCGCCGCCAGCACCGGAACCGGGGCCACCGCATCGACTGCCTCGGGGACCAGCACCATCGTCGAAACTTCGCCAGTGCCGCAACGGACGAGCAGGTCGTCGACGAACTCCCGGTGCTCTTCCGGCAGCAACTCGCGGGCCTGCTTGGTATCGATTCCGCCCTGCTCGGCGCCGACATATTGGGGTGGCAACAGCAGGTCGACGCCGTACGGCTTGCCCCCGCTCTGTTCCTCGATCCAGGTCAGTTCGCTTTCCAAGCGTTTCGGGCTGTGCGCGACGGCACCAAGAATGCCGAAGCCGCCCGCGTTGGAGACCGCGGCCACCACGTCTCGGCAGTGACTGAACGCACAAATCGGGAACTCCACGCCGAGCATTTCGGCCACTTTCGTTCGCATCGCAACGACGGTACGAATTACTGATTCCCGTGTCAATATAAAATGCAGATTACTGATTGATACGTCAATCACATCCGGCTAAACGAAACTGATTGATACGTCAATCATACTGCGTGTACTGGAATCAGAGCTTTTTAGTACCGCTTGGCCGGTTGGGACTGACACGCATACAACAAGCGCCTTGTAAAGGCGACGACGAAAACGCCGACTCACATCAAAATCACGCTGCACATATCATCGGCTGAAACCCGGCTGAGAATTTTTTAAGACCTCGTTAAATAGCTCTCGCCCGAGTTGACGATGCTCCTAAATGGCATCACGATTGTGTAACGATCCGGCCATCGGATGGAAGTGTTGGACCTACGTGGAATAGCGTCCGTTAGATTTCGAAGCCCGCTGATGTGCAGGAAAGCGTCGATCGGAGTGTTCTGAGTAACTGACGGCAACGTAGCGTCCTCAAGCAACGGGGACGAGCTCTACGCTCAGGCCTGAACCCACCGCAGTGCACTCTGCCACTGTCACAAGGGGGAAAAATGACTGCTTTGAGACCATTCCTGAACTGTTTGATGGACCCGGATTCGGCCCGTATCTCCCGACCACTACGGCAATCGATCCGAATTGACAAAACTCTTGAACAATTTCATGATCGGGTTTATCTTCCTCTGATGCTGTAGGTATATCGGACAGCAGCTCTTGGCCCCCAGTCTCGAGCAGCGCAATCAGTTTCAGTGCAGCACTCGGCACCACCGACGTAACCGCAAGCAGGCATTGAGCACCCTCGGGTTCCGCGCTTTTGGACTTGGGCAGCTAACGCGCGCGTAAAGGTTGCGACGCGTTGCCTATAGAAAGAGGGCGAATTGCATACTTTCGAGACGAATCAGGTCTTATCTCAGCACTCGGATACGCGTCGTTCCCTGCCGTACAACGGGGAAACCGCGACCACTCCGATCGCGGTCATCGGCATGGCATGCCGGCTTCCCGGGGGGATCGAATCCCCGGAACAGTTGTGGGAGGCACTGCTGCGGGGCGACGACCTCGTCAAGGAAGTTCCCCGCCACCGATGGGACATGGACCAATACTACGACCCCGAACCGGGCGTGCCCGGTCGGTCAATCTCGAAGTGGGCCTCATTCCTGGACGACCCCACGGGCTTTGACGCCGACTTCTTCGGCATGGGCGACCGAGAGGCGCTTGCCAGTGACCCGCAGCACCGCGTGCTGCTGGAAACCGCATGGGAAGCCATGGAGCACGCCGGTCTGACTCCCGATCAGATCGCCGGCACGCTGACCGGCGTGTTTGTCGGACTGACTCATTCTGACTACTCGTACCTAGCTGCGGACGCCGCGGCCTTAGAAGGGCCATACGGATTCTCTGGGACAAACTTCAGCCTGGGGTCCGGACGGATTTCATTCGCATTGGGCGTCCACGGTCCAGCGCTCACGGTCGACACCGCGTGCTCTTCAGGTCTGTTGGCGGTCCATCTGGCATGCCGCAGCCTGCACAGCGGGGAAAGCAATCTGGCTCTGGCTGCCGGCGCCTCGGTGAGCTTGGAACCGCGCAAGTTCGCTGCTGGATCGGCCGAAGGCATGCTGTCGCCCACCGGCCGTTGCCACGCGTTCGATGCCGCGGCTGACGGCTTCGCGGTTTCCGAAGGCAGCGTTGTGCTGCTGCTCAAGCGGTTGTCCGACGCGGCGGCAGACGGCGACCGGATTCTGGGGGTGGTGCGCGGAACTGCTGCCAACCAGGACGGCCGCACGGTCAACATCTCGGTGCCGTCTGTCACCGCGCAGACTGCGGTGTATCGGGCGGCGCTGGCTGCGGCCGGCGTGGACGCCGCCACCGTCGGCATGGTCGAGGCGCACGGCCCTGGCACACCTGTGGGCGACCCCATCGAATACGAGAGCCTCGCCAACGTTTACGGCATCAGCGGTCCGACGGCGTTGGCTTCGGTGAAGACGAATTTCGGGCATGCGCAATCCGCCTCGGGACCACTTGGGCTGATGAAAGCGATATTGGCGCTTCAGCACGGTGTGGTTCCGCAGAACCTGCACTTCGAGCGGCTGCCGGACGCCCTCGCCCCGATCCAGACGAAACTCTTTGTGCCGCAGGCCACCACACCGTGGCCGACCAACGGCGATCACCCGCGGCGGGCATCGGTGTCGTCCTACGGCTTCTCTGGAACCAACGTGCACGCGATCGTCGAGCAGGCTCCGCTGATCGTGCCGACCGACGACGAACCGCGCACCCCACCCACCGAGGGACCGTTGCTCTTCCCGCTGTCGTCGACTTCGGCCGATGCACTACGCAAGACAGCGGCGCGACTCGCTGACTGGGTAGACGCACACGCGCACGAGATCTCCGCCTTCGATCTCGGCTACACGCTTGCGCGCCGTCGCGCACACCGCCCGGTGCGGACCGCCGTGACGGCCAGCAGTTTGCCAGAACTGTCCGCGGCTTTGCGAGAGATCGCCGACGACGAGATCCCGTACCAGCCGGTGGTAGGACGGGACGATCACGGGCCGGTCTGGCTGTTCTCAGGACAGGGCTCGCAATGGGCCGCCATGGGGGCCGGACTGCTGGCAGGAGAACCGGTGTTCGCCGCGACCATCGCGCAGTTGGAGCCCTTCATCGCGCAGGAGTCCGGCTTTTCGGTGACCGAGGCCATCTCGTCACCCGAGACGGTAACCGGTATCGACCGGGTTCAACCCACCATCTTCGCGATGCAGGTCGCACTGGCCGCCACCATGAAGTCCTACGGCGTGATCCCGGGCGCGGTCATCGGACATTCGATGGGAGAAGCGGCGGCCTCCGTCGTGGCAGGCGCGTTGTCGCTGGAAGATGGCGTACGCGTCATCTGCCGCCGGTCAAAGCTCATGCTGCGGGTTTCCGGTGCCGGCGCCATGGCATCGGTGGAATTGCCTGCACAGCAAGTGCTTTCCGAACTGATGGCCCGCGGCATCAGGGACGTGGTAGTGGCCGTGGTGGCGTCGCCGAAGTCCACGGTGATCGGCGGGGCAACCGAGTCGGTCCGCGAATTGGTCGCGGGCTGGGAAGAGCGCGAAATCATGGCGCGCGAGGTGGCCGTCGACGTCGCATCCCACTCTCCACAGGTCGACCCGATCCTCGACGAGTTGGCCCAAATACTCTCCGACCTCCAGCCAAGCGAGCCGGAGATTCCGTATTACTCAGCCACTCATTTTGATCCGCGTGACCTGCCGAATTGCGATGCCGACTACTGGGTCGAAAACCTTCGCTACACAGTGCGGTTCTCGTCGGCGGTGCAGGCTGCACTAGAGGACGGCTTTCGAGTGTTCGCCGAACTAGCACCACACCCGTTGCTGACCCACGCCGTCGATCAAACGGCCAACAGCCTGGACATGCGCGTGGCGGCGTTGGCCAGCCTGCGGCGTGAGCAGGAAATGCCGCACGGACTGAGCGGCTTACTGGGCGATCTGCACGACGCCGGCGCCGCGGTGGACTTCTCGGTGACGTACCCCAGCGGACGGTTGATCGATGCACCGCTGCCGACGTGGACGCACCGTCAGTTCGTCTACGAACTCGGCAATAAGGATCTTCGGTCGCAAGGCGTCAACACCGTTGCGGTGCATCCGCTGCTCGGCTCGCATGTGCGACTGCTGGAGGAGCCGGAGCGTCACGCCTGGGAGGCGGAGGTCGGTACCGCCGCGCTGCCCTGGCTGGGCGACCACAAAATCCACGACATCGCGGTGCTTCCGGGTGCCGCCTACCTCGAGATGGCGCTGGCCGCAGCTCGCGCAATCCACGGTGAGACCGCCCTTATTCGCGACGTCCGCTTCGAACAGATGCTGCTACTCGAAGAGACGACACCGGTTGCGGCCGTCGCTACGGTCGAGTCGCCCGGCGTCGTGAACTTCGCGGTAGAAGCAGAACAGGAAGGCGAACGTGCGCGGCGGGCCAGCGCGGTCCTGCACGCCGGGACCGAAGAAAACCACTCGCCGACGCACGATATCGCGGCGCTGCTCGCCGAACATCCGCACCGCGTAGAAGGCGACGAGCTGAGGCAGGGATTCGACAAGCGCGGTTTGCAGTACGGTCCGGCTTTCAGTGGCCTGGCGGCCGTGCTGACCGCAGAGGGCGGAGTCGACACCGTGCTCGCCGAGGTCGGCCTGCCGCCCTCGATCCGGTCGCAACAGACGGCCTACGTCGTACACCCGGCCCTGCTGGACGCTTGCTTCCAGTCCGTTGCCGCCCACCCCGCCATCCACGCGGCCGGCATTGGCGGTCTGATGCTGCCATTGGGTGTCCGGCGGTTGCAGACCTATGGGGCGGCGCGCGACATTCGCTACGCCTATTCGCGCGTGATCCGCGCAGACGCCACGTGGGTCGAGGCTGATCTCGAACTGCTGGACGAGCACGGCGCGGTCGTGCTCAGCGTGGAAGGGCTGCAGATCGGCAGCGGCTCCTCCGAAAGCGCCAACCGGCAGCGGCTGCTGAACGAGCGATTGCTGACGATCGAATGGCAGAAGCGAGAGCTGCCCGAGCCAAGCCAGGTCGAAGCCGGGAACTGGCTTCTGATAAGAACTTCCGCGGGTGCCGATGTCGCAGCCAACACGCTGACCGATGCGTTGAAGGTCGAACGCGCGCAGATTACGAGCATGGTCTGGCCGCAGGACGCCGACCACTCGTCCAACGCGGAACAGCTTGCCGATCACCTGCGTGCCGGCGCTTTCACCGGCATGGTTGTGCTGAACGGGCCGAAGAACGGAAACCCCGACGAGGAGTCCGCGCCTCGGGGCGGCGACTACGTACAGCATCTGGTCCGCGTCATCAGGGGGCTGTCCGAAAACGACGGTGAGCCACCTCGTTTGTTCGTGGTGACCAGGAACACGCAGACAGTGCTCGCCGACGACCGGGCCAACTTGGAGCAGGCCGGGCTGCGCGGTTTGCTGCGCTCGGTCGGCAACGAGTACCCGGATTGGCGGGTGACTCAGATCGACCTGGACGAGCGGACTGACGGCGAGCGGCTCGCGCGTCAACTGCTCAGCGGATCAGAAGAGGACGAGACCGCCTGGCGAGACGGCGAGTGGTACACCGCGAGGTTGTTCCCCAGCCCGTTGCGGGCCGAAGAGCGATTCACCGCACTGGTGGACCCGCAGCAGGACGGCATGCGGCTGCAGATCCGCACGCCGGGCGACCTCCAAACGATCGAGCTCACCGCGTTCAACCGGGTTCCGCCGGGACCGGGAGAGATCGAGGTGGCGGTGACCTCCTCCAGCATCAACTTCGCAGATGTCCTGGTCACGTTCGGCCGATACCCCTCCTTCGAGGGGCGGCTGCCGGAACTGGGTACCGACTTTGCGGGCGTGGTCAGCGCAGTCGGCAGCGACGTGACAACACACCAGGTGGGTGACCGCGTCGGCGGGATCTCGCCCAACGGCTGCTGGGGCACGTTCGTGACGTGCGACGCCGACCTCGCTGCCACGCTGCCGGCCGGGCTGACCGAACAGCAGGCGGCGCCGGTGACCACCGCGCACGCCACAGCCTGGTATGGGCTGCAGGACCTGGCCCGAATCGGTCGCGGTGACAAGGTGCTGATCCACTCTGCCACTGGCGGGGTCGGGCAGGCTGCGATAGCCATCGCCCGCGCCGCCGGCGCCGAGATCTTTGCCACCGCTGGCAGCGAGCAGCGTCGACAACTGCTGCGCGACTGGGGAATTGAGCATGTCTACGACTCACGCAGCATCGAGTTCGCACAGCTGATCCGCCGGGACACCGGCGGCTACGGCGTGGACATCGTGCTCAACTCGGTGACCGGTGCCGCACAGCGTGCCGGCATCGAATTGCTGGCGCTCGGAGGACGATTCATCGAGATCGGCAAGCGCGACATTTACGGCGACTCTCGACTGGGACAGTTCCCGTTCCGCCGCAACCTCGCGTTCCACGGGGTTGACCTGGGTTTGATGTCGCACAGTCATCCCGAAAGGTTCCACGACCTGCTGGACACCGTCTACCGGCTGACCGCCGACGGTGTGCTGCCGAAGCCGGAGAGCACGCACTACCCACTCACCGAGGCGGCCACCGCGATTCGGGCGATGAGCGCGGCCGAGCACACCGGCAAACTGGTGCTCGACGTGCCACGGACCGAGCCGACCCGGGTGGCCGTGCCGCCGGGACTGATCCGTGTCTTCCGGCCCGACGGCGCTTACATCATCACCGGTGGCCTAGGCGGGCTCGGTTTGTTCCTCGCCGAAAAGCTGGCTGCCGCAGGCTGTGGCCGCATCGTCCTTAGCTCGCGCTCGCAACCGAGCGAAGAGGTGCTGGCGACCATCGAGATGATCCGGGCCACTGGTGCCGACATCGTCGTCGAGTGCGGTGACATTGCAGAGCGTGCCACGGCGGATCGGTTGGTGGCCGCGGCGACGATCACGGGCCTGCCGTTGCGGGGGGTGCTGCATGCCGCCGCGGTCGTGGAGGATGCGACCCTGGTCAACATCACGGACGGGCTCCTCGACCGCGACTGGAGGCCGAAGGTCTACGGCGCGTGGAACCTGCACGAGGCCACCGTCGACAGGCCGTTGGACTGGTTTTGCTCGTTCTCCTCGGCGGCGTCTCTGATCGGTTCACCCGGCCAGGGTGCTTACGCCGCGGCCAACAGTTGGCTGGACGCCTTCACTCATTGGCGCAAGTCTCAGGGCTTGCCGGCGACCTCGATCGCCTGGGGAGCCTGGGGTCAGGTCGGGCGTGCCACCGCTCTGGCTGAGGACACCGACACCGCCATCGCGCCGGACGAGGGTGCGTTCGCATTCGAATCGATGCTGCGGCACGACCGCGCATACGCGGGGTACGCGCCCCTGATTGGCACGCCGTGGCTGACCACGTTCGCGCAACGCAGCAAGTTCGCGGAGATGTTCAAATCTGCGGGCCCAGGCGTCAAAGGCTCGAGCAAGCTGCGGGCGGAATTGAACGAGTTGCCCCTCGAGGAGTGGCCGGCCCGACTGCGGAAGTTGCTGTCCGAACAGATCGGACTGCTGTTGCGGCGCGCCGTCGACCCGGACCGCCCGCTCTCCGAGTACGGACTGGACTCGCTCGGCACGCTCGAATTGCGCACCCGGGTCGAAAGCGAGACCGGTATCCGCATCAGTGCCCAGAACATCTTCGAGCACAGCACAGTGCGGGCCTTATCGCAGCACCTCGCCGATGAGCTGGCCGCCTCGCAGAGCGTCTCGGCGGCCGGAGGGGGATGAACCGCTGTGGCTGAATCACATGTCACTCCCGTTGCGGTCATCGGAATGGCCTGCCGGCTTCCCGGCGCCATCGACTCCCCCGAATTGTTCTGGGAGGCGCTGCTGCGCGGTGACGACCTGGTCACCGAGATCCCTACTGAGCGGTGGGACGCTGAAAGCTTCTACGACCCCGAGCGGGGCGTACCGGGTCGCTCGGTCACGAAGTGGGGTGGATTCCTCGACGACGTCGGGGGCTTCGATTCGGAGTTCTTCGGTATCAGTGACCGAGAGGCGACCGCGATCGATCCGCAGCACCGGTTGCTGCTGGAGACCTCGTGGGAGGCACTGCAGCACGCCGGATTGGATCCGACGTCGCTGGCGGGTTCCCAGACGGGTGTGTTTGTGGGATTAGGACACGACGACTACACGGTGTTGACCGGCAAAGCGGGTGCCCTGGAGGACCCGTACGGATACACCGGTACCGCCTTCAGCATGGCGTCCGGACGAATCAGCTACACCTTGGGCCTCAACGGGCCGGCGATTACGGTGGACACCGCATGCTCGTCGGGTCTGGTGACGGTGCATATGGCCTGCCGGAGCCTGCACCACGGCGAGAGCGATCTCGCCTTGGCCGGCGGCTGCATGGTGGTGCTCGAGCCATGGGTCAATGCCTCGACGTCCGCGATCGGCATGCTGTCTGCGACGGGTCGCTGCCATGCCTTCGACGTCAAGGCTGACGGGTTCGTGCGTTCCGAGGGGTCCGCCATGGTGTTGCTGAAGCGACTGCCAGACGCGGTGCGCGACGGTGACCGGATTCTGGCCGTGATCCGCGGCACCGCATCCAATCAGGATGGTCGCTCCGAAACGATCACGAGTCCATCGATGGACGCGCAGGTCGCGGTCTATCGGTCGGCGTTGAAAGCAGCCGATGTGGACCCCGCCACCATCGGCATGATCGAGGCGCATGGCACCGGAACCCCCGTCGGCGATCCCACCGAGTTCAAGAGCCTGGCGCAGGTCTACGGGACTGACGGGCCCTGCGCGCTGGCGTCGGTCAAGAGCAACCTCGGCCATACCGAATCCGCCGCGGGCACGGTGGGGCTCATCAAGGCGGTGCTGGCGCTGCAGCACGGCACGGTCCCGCGAATGCTGCACTTCACCGAGTTGCCCGAAGACTTGACCCGCATTGGCACTAATCTCTTTGTACCGCAGGAGGTTACGTCATGGCCTGGTAGTGACGGGCACCCGCGAAGGGCCGCGGTGTCGTCGTACGGGATGTCCGGAACCAACGCACACGCCATCCTCGAGCAGGCTCCAGCAACCTCCGCGGAAACCGCCGGACACAACGGTGTAGCGGTCGATTCGGCGATGACGGCACCGCTACTTTTTCCGGTGTCGGCCACGTCGGTCGACGCGCTGCGCCGAACCTCCGGTCGGCTGGCCGACTGGGTGGAGCGCAACGAACACGACCTCGCACTGCGGGACATCGCGTACACCCTGGCGCGTCGCCGCGCCCACGCGCCCGTGCGCACAGCCGTGCTGGCAGCTGATCTGCCGGAGCTGGCCACGGCGCTGCGCGAGGTCGCCGAGGGCGACCTGCCCTATCAACCCGCGGTCGGCGACGACGACCGCGGCCCGGTGTGGGTGTTCTCGGGCCAAGGCTCGCAGTGGGCCGGCATGGGTGCCGAATTGTTGGCGGGAGAACCGGTTTTCGCGGCGACCATCGAGCAAGTGGAGCCGCTGATCGCGCAGGAGTCCGGCTTTTCGGTGACCGAAGCCATGACGGGACCCGAGACGGTGACCGGCATCGACCGCGTTCAACCGGCCATCTTCGCGATGCAGGTCGCGCTGGCCGCCACCATGGAGTCCTACGGCGTGGTCCCGGGCGCGGTCATCGGCCACTCTCTCGGTGAGGTCGCGGCCGCCGTCGTCGCCGGGGCGT
>Ga0302325_10026341_pt1 | contig 12075 bp, 10 predicted proteins | sample Palsa_T0_2_FD_201948 | JGI IMG/M metagenome (GOLD analysis project Ga0302325, IMG submission 201948) | Peat permafrost microbial communities from Stordalen Mire near Abisko, Sweden - Palsa_T0_2 | ecosystem: Environmental > Terrestrial > Soil > Palsa > Peat permafrost | place: Sweden: Abisko...
GTGGATTCGGTTTCATTGCGTCAGACATTGCCCTTCCTCATTTCTTCCGCCAGATATTCGGACGACCGCCACGCGAAAGCCACGATGCTCAAGGTGACGTTCTTATCCGGGTTGCTCACGAAAGGCCCGGCATCGCATACGAAGAGATTCTTCACGTCGTGAGCCTGGCAGTATTTGTTGAGCGCGGAGGTCTTCGGATCGGCGCCCATGCGTACGGCCCCGGCTTCATGAATGATGCTGCCGCCGGCGGAAATCGCCGCCTTGGAATCGAAGGGAGCGCCGGAGACGCGTCCGCCCATGGTTTCAATCAGCGCCGAGAATGTCTGGTGCATGTGACGCACCTGGTTGATTTCGCTGTCGCTCCATTGGAAATGGAAACGCAGCACGGGAATGCCCCACTGGTCGACGCGCTGCGGATCGATCTCGCAGTAACTATTTTTGTTGGGGATCATCTCGCCACGGCCGGAGAAGCTCACGTTGGCGCCGAACTCTTCGTGGATATGATCCTTCAGCTGCTTTCCGTAACCTTGGTAGCGATTGCAGACTCCGTTGAATGTGCCCAGTTGCGGCATGCCGAAGCCGCCGCTGATTTCGATGTGATATCCGCGCGGGAAATCCTTGTTCTTATCGCCGTAAAGCCACCACGGCACGTAGACGTGCATTCCGCCGATGCCATCCGAGTTGTGGCGCGGCATCCCGGCGAGCGCGGGAACGCTGCCGCCAAGCGCATAGCCCACCGTATCCGTTAGATAGCGCCCCACCATGCCCGAAGTATTGGCGATGCCGTTGGGGAAGCGCGGCGATTTCGAATTCAGCAGCAGCCGCGCCGATTCGCACGCGCTCGCCGCCACCACCGCGGCGCGGCAGCGGATCTGCTTCTCGGTGCGCGTGGCCTTATCGACGTATGAAACAGCCGTAACCTTGCCCGAGCTATCGCTGATCAATTCGCGCGCCATGGCGCCGGTGAAGACCGTGAGCTTGCCGGTCTTCATAGCCGGAAAGATCATGGCCTGGCTGCTCGAAAACGCCGATGCCGAAAAACACCCACGGCCGCACTGGCCGCAATAGTGGCACGCCGCCCGGCCGTTGACCGATTTCGTCAGCATGGCCATGCGCGAGGGGATGCACGGAATGTTCAGCTTGCCGCACGCCTTTTGCACCAGCACTTCGTGGACGCGCGGCGAGATGGGAGGCAGAAAATTGCCGTCGGGCGCGGTGCGCAATCCTTCCTTGGTACCGGTGACGCCGATGAAGCCCTCGGCCTTATCGTAGTAGGGCGACATCTCGTCATAGGTAACCGGCCAGGGATCGCTGAGGCCGTCTTCGGGTTGGAAATCGTAATCGGAGAAGCGCAGCGAAATGCGGCCGTAATGGTTAGTGCGGCCGCCGATAATGCGCGAGCGGAACCAACGCCACTGCTCGCCTTGCGCCACCGTGTAAGGCTCGCCGGGAACGTCCCAGTAGCCGTTAGGCGCGGAAAAGTAGCCCCATTGCTGGCGTCCGAAGTAGCTGGCGGCATGCGGGCCGGCGCCGCGATGGTCCACCTGATAGGGCCAGACGTGCTCCTTGAAATCTTTTTCGGGAGTCAGCATCGGCCCTGCCTCAAGCAAGGCAACGCGGATGCCGGCATCGGTAAGAATCTTGACGGCTGTGCCGCCGCCGGCGCCGGAGCCGATGACGACCACGTCGAATACCTGGGGCGAGCGGGAAACTTGCAACATGGCTTTGGTCTATTCTACAGCGGAGCGGGTGGGCGAAAGTGGCCGGCGCAAAGTGCGCTACCGAGAAAGCGTGCGAGGCGGCGATTTTTGTGCGGCCGCCGGATGGGTATCGAATCTACCAGGATTGCCTGCCCCACAACAAATCACGATGCGGCCCACTTCGCGGCCAACTCCTTGCGCAATAGTTTTCCATGATCGACGCGAAATTCCAGCATAGTGTCGGGATCTTCGCTTTCCACCCAGAAGCGGTCAATCGGTCCGAAGACGGTTTGTAGCTCATCCGCCCGGCAAGTGGGAAGATAGGTCCGCAAAACCCGCGGATCGTAGTAGCGGAATAGGACGATCTCTCCGTTGGGAGCGCGCACCGAGAGGAGCCGGCGCAAGTGCCGCCGCAGGGTTGCTATGCCCACATCGCATTTGAGAAAAACTCCCCAGCTATTGCCGTAAGCGCGCTCGATGAGCCGCCGGCTGTACCGGTCGTCGTATTCGAGTTGAACCAGGTAGGGCGCGGCAAGCTCCAGCTCCGGCGCGAGGTCGCCGAGATAGAGACACGAGTAAGTCAGGTAGGAGTCGAGTAGCATGCCGTAGATCCGGCTGTCGCGCGCCCCGTCCGCAATCATCCAGACGTCGCGGCCGGCGCTTCTCGGCCAAAACTGCTCCTGAATATGAGAGAGAAATGGATTCGCCATGTTAGCTCCTGACGGCGACCGCCGCCTACGATCCTACTGTCAATTCGGGCAAAACGGCGCGCCACTGGCGGCGGCGGCGGCTAACGCCGCTGCTTGTATGACGCCGTTCAGGTCGGGAGGAAATGTGGGCGGTTCGGGCTCCTCCATTTTGGTTACGGGGAGCGGAGGGCCCGCCGCTACCGGGGGCGGATCGCCGGTCCGTTCGGCCGAGTTTGATCCGGTGCTAAGCGGGCGCGGGATGAGAGCGACCCCAAGTTCGCCCGACAGGAGCAGACGCGCAACTTCCGCCAGCACCTGATCGCCGGTGAGGCGGGAGGCGCCGATCCACTGCCGCGATTGACTGAGCAAGCCGCGCAGCCAGGCAATGGCATAGGTATCGTTCTTGAACTGGGTTAGAAACTGCTGCGTGGACAAGCCATCGCCAAATGACGTCATCTCCACCGCGGAGGGTTCGCCCACGTCGAAGCGTATGGACTGGCGCCGCCAGAAGAAGTCGAAATCCTCACGAACGCGGCGTTTATACATAACAAGAAGCTAAGAAATTATAGCGTATTCCGGGGAACGTAGGTCCGTAAAAACTGCGCTGCTTCGGCTTCAATCGCCGGTTGATCGCCGGAATCGGGAAGCAGCCAGGCCTCGCCCGGTTGAACCGTTTCGCCGCCGATTTTCGCGGCGCCCGCTATGCAAATCCAGATCTGGCAAGTTTGGGCTTCCGGAATCAGATTCACGCCCGTCACCAACTCGGTCACAAAATATCGGGACCGCACTAACTCCTCACGGCCGTCGCCGAGCGGAATAGGCTGCGATGCGCAGGGATGTACGCCGAGGTCCGCAACAGCCACGGCCTGGTTGACGTGCAACTCGCGGGGACGGCCGTAATCCCAGAGCCGGTAGGTTACGTCCGAATTCTGCTGGATCTCGCACAACACCATCCCGCCACCGATGGCGTGCACGGTGTGCGCGGGCACGAAATAGGTTTCGGCTGCGCGCACCGGCGCCCAATGGAGAAGCTGCTCGATGGCGCCCGTTTTCGTGGATTCGCGCAATTGATCGCGCGTGATCGGCTCCCGGAATCCAAGCGCGATCGCGGCGCCGGGTTCGGCTTCGAGGATGCGCCACATTTCGGTCTTGCCGCACGGCCCATCCTCCCCATCCGCGGGATGCACCTGCACCGACAGCCGTTCCGATGTGAAGAGCAACTTGACCAGCAGCGGCAATTCACGATCCGCCAGGAACCACGCTTCGCCGATGGGTTTCTCCGAATCGGGAAACCAGGGCGCGAGGCGCGTTTTGCCCCAGACTTTCTCGCGCAGGGAAGGCGTGAGGCGGATGGCTTGAGTCATGGTTTAGCGGGGCGAACCAGCCGGTCCGCGGCTGGTCCGCCGGCCAGCCTTCCGGGGCTGCGCGAAGAGCGGGTCCAGGGGGACCCGCGCGGACCAGGGGGTCCGCCCTACTTTTTGTACGGCGCGCGGCATGCGGCAACTATGAATTTATGACAACGAACCGGTGAATGCGGTCCAGCCCGCGCTCCAACTCCGCCATGGAAGTGGCGTAAGAAATGCGAACGTGACGGTCCGTGCCGAAGGCTTCGCCTGGAACCACGGCCACGTGCGCCTCGGCGAGCAAACGCTCGGAAAGCTGCAGCGTGTCGTGAATGCCATTCTTGCCGATCACAACTTCCAGGTTCGGGTATGCGTAAAACGCGCCGCGCGGCTCGGCGCACTCCACGCCGGGAATCGCGCGCAGGCGGTTGACCACGAAGTCGCGCCGCTTGCGATACTCGGCAAGCATTGTGGCCACCGAATCCTGCGGCCCGCGCAAGGCCTCGACCGCGGCTTTCTGCGAGATCGAGGTGGGATTCGACGTCGAATGGCTCTGCAACTTGCCCATGGCTTCGATGATCGGCGCCGACGCCAGGCCGAAGCCGATGCGCCATCCGGTCATGGCGTAGGTCTTCGAAAGCGACCCCGCCACCAGCACTGTATCCTTAACGCCGGGCAGCGAGGCGATGGAGAACGGCTCGCTATCGTAGAGGAATTTGCAATAGCATTCGTCCGTCATCAGGTAGATGCCGCGCGCCGCGGTGAGATGCAAAATCTTCTCGAATTCGCTGCGCTCCATCACCGCGCCGCTGGGGTTCGAAGGCGAATTGATAATCACCAGCTTGGTGCGCGCGTTAAGGTACGGCTCCACCATGGCGGCAGTGAGCGTGAAACCCTCCCGCTCATCGGTATCGACGAAAACGCATTTTCCGCCGGCGTAATTCACCACGTCTTTGTATGTGACCCAATACGGAACGGGGATCACCACTTCATCGCCGGGGTTGATCAGCGCCTGCGTCAGGTTGAAGATAACGTGCTTGCCGCCGACTGTGATCAGGCACTCGCTGGGCTTGTACGCAGTGCCGAAATCCTGCGTATGGCGCTCGCACACGGCCTTTTTCAACTCGAGCGTGCCGCTGGCGGCCGTGTACTTGGTGAAGTTCTGATCGAGCGCGCGAATGGCGGCCTGCTTGATGTTATCGGGCGTGGGGAAATCCGGCTCGCCCGCGCTGAAATCCACCACGTCAACGCCTTCCGTGCGCAGCCTGCCGGCCTCGGCCGCGACCTTCATGGTGGAGGATTCGCTGATCAAAGATATCCGTTCCGCAATTGCGTTGGCTACTGCCTGCATGATTCTCTTACGCCCCTTTATTTTTAATATTCGGCAACCGGCGCTTCAGCCGCTCTTCCACGGAGGGAGGCACCAAGCCGGTAATATTGCCGCCCAAACTGAAAACTTCCTTCACCATGCGGGAGCTGATAAAGGAATAGATCTCGTTGGCCAGCATGAACACGGTCTCAAGTCCCGGTTGCAGCCGCCGGTTCATCAGCGCCATCTGCCACTCGTACTCATAATCGGAAATAGCGCGAATCCCGCGCAACACGGCGGTAGCCGAGCGCGCAGCCGCATGATCCACGAGGAGCCCGCCGAACGAATCGACTTCCACATTAGGGTAGACGTGGAGCACCTCGCGCAGCATTTCCGTTCGCTCTTCGACGGAGAAGAGCGGCTCCTTCGCCTCATTGCTCAGGATGGAGACGATGAGCCGGTCGAACAACCGCGAGCCGCGCTCGATCAGATCGAGGTGCCCATTGGTGATGGGGTCGAAGGATCCAGGATAAATCGCGATAACGCACGGCGGCTTCGATTGCAATGTTTTATTTTAACGAAGTTTCCAGAGGATTTGCCGAAGCATTCCAAGCAGCACCGCGGCGTCCCGGGCCGAGATGTCGAGCCGGCGCACCAGACGCCGCGTTTTTTCCTCGCTGGTGACGGCGGTGATGGGGTTAATATAGCCGCAGAGCCGCAGCGCTTCGAGAAGTCTTACGGTGATCTGTTCGTTCTCGGCCGCGGTGGCGGACCGGATCTTTTCCGGCTGCGAATCCACCGCTTTGGGGTCGCGCGCCAGTTCGTAAAGACATAGCGCGACGGCCTGCCCGAGGTTCATCGAGAGTCCGGGGTCGCAGGTGGGAATGCGCATCAGCCAGTGACAATGGCTCAGGTCGTCGTTCGAAAGCCCGAATTTTTCGGAGCCGAAGAGCAGCGCGGCGGGGGCATTGGCTGCCCGCTTCAGAATCAGCCTGGCTCCGTATTCCAGGCGGCGGATGGGATGCTGCAGCTCGCGGTGGCCGACGGACGTGGTGCCCACCACCAGTTTGCAATCGGCGACGGCCTCCGCCACGGTGGCGAATTCCTGCGCGGTCTGCAGCAGCGGCGCAGCGCCCACGGCTGAGCGCGCTTCGCGGAATGCGACGTCATAGGGGTTGACGACGCAGAGGCGCATGAAACCGAAGTTAGCCATGGCGCGCGCGGCAGCCCCGATGTTGAGCGGGTTGCGCGTCGAGACCATTACTACGCGTAGGTTATCTTTCCAGATGATTTGATCGTAGAACAAATGGGGAGCTTCGGCGCGAGCCAAAGCCCGGCCGTTCGACTTACATGGTATGGTCTTTGGTATGGCGACCCAAAAGATTACCATCACGCTTGAGGACCGTCAAGTTAGCGAAATTCGCGCGCTGATCGCGGCGGGAGCGGCACCAAACGTTTCCGCGTTCGTAAAGCATGCCGTTGCGGTTGCTCTGTTCGATGCGGCGGGGTGGAAGGAAATGCTGCAAGATGCGCTGCAGCAAACGGGCGGTCCGCTCACCAAGAAGGAGCGGGCATGGGCCGATGCCGTCCTCTCGCCCCAGGGACAGAAGAGAAGTTCCCGGAAAAAGAAGGCTGCGTGAGCGGCATTACGCTCGACGCCGGCGGCCTGATCGCGCTCGACCGGAACGATCGGCGGGTGCTGGCACTCATCGCGCGGGCGGCTGAGCGTGGCTTCCGCGTTACCATTCCGGCAACGGCGCTGGCGCAAGCGATTCGTAATCCTTCCAGTCAGGTTCGTCTCTGCCGGCTGATTCGGCAGGCCGGCACGGTTCTCATTGCGCTCGATGGACCGGACGCGACGGCGGTGGGCCTTCTGCTAGCCAGGACCGCGACCGCCGACATTGTCGATGCGCACGTGGCCGTATGTGCGCAGAGGGCCGGTCAGTCAATCGTAACCAGCGATCCCGGTGATTTCACGCGAATCGCGCCTGGACTGCGGTTGGTGGCGGTCTGACGCTCACGGACGCACATTTTTCGGCTGTAGCTCAGTTCTGGCGCAACGCGGATACAATATCCCCATGCGACTTTCACTAGCGTTCCTGCTGCTTCTGCCGGCGTTTGCCCAAACCCCCGCGGTCATTCCGCCGCAGTTAACCGCCGCAGCCCAACTGATCAACGACTACGGGGCCGAAAACGAAAAAACCGCGCCGCCGGCGCCTGGCGAGCAGCGCGTGGTCTTCATGGGCGATTCCATCACCGACAACTGGCGTCAACGGATCGCGCCTTTTTTTCCCGGCAAGCCTTATCTGAATCGAGGCATCAGCGGACAAGTAACAGCGCAGATGTTGCTGCGCTTCTATCCGGATGTGATCGCGCTGAAGCCCAAAGCCGTGCTGATCCTGGCGGGTACCAACGATATCGGCGGCAATATTGGACCGGTGCCGCTCGAGACCATCGAGAACAACCTGGCCGCCATGGCCGAGATGGCGCGCGGCGACAATATCAAAGTGATTCTCGCCTCGGTCACGCCCGTTTGCGATTACCACGAGAAGACGCCCCAGACGGCGCGGCGCCCTCCGGAGAAAATTCTGGAGCTGAACCGCTGGATCAAGGATTATTGCGCGAGGAATGGCCTGGTGTATCTGGATTACTTCTCGGCGACGGTGGACGATAAAGGCATGTTCAAAGCAGAGATCACCGACGACGGGTTGCATCCTACCGCGCCAGGGTACGCGATCATGGCGCCATTGGCGGAACAGGCGATCGCCCAGGCGTTGGGCCGGTAGGTGGGGCATGCTTTAGCTTGCCCGCCGGCGCCTGCTTTCCTTACTACCAGCCTCCGCCCAGCGCCTTGTAGAGTTGCACCACGCTCAGCAGTTCGCTAAGCCGAATCTGCGCCAGCGCGAGTTGGGCCTGGAACAGGTCGCGGTCGGCATCGAGCGCGTTGAGTTGCGTATCCACGCCGCCACGGTATCGAAGATAAGCCAGCCGCTTCCGGTCCTCGAGCGTGGCCACCAGCTTTTCCTGATCCTGCCGGCTCTCGCGGGTGCGCTGGTGCGCGATCAGGGCGTTCGAAACATCGCCGAACGCCGTCTGAATCGTCTTCTGGTACTGAACTAGAGCGCTATCCCGTTCAGCTTCGGCGAGCCTCACATTCGACTTGAGCCGGCCGGCCGTGAAAATGGGTTGAGTCACTTGCGGAACGAAGCTCCACGCGCTGTGCGGGCCCGAAAACAGGCTCGATAGCTGCGTGCTCTGGCCGCCCAGAAAGCCGCTGAGACTCAGCACCGGGAAATAAGCGGCCTTGGCCACGCCGATATTGGCGTTGGCTGCGATCAGCGCCTGCTCGGCGGCGCGAATGTCGGGGCGGCGGTCCAGCAATGAAGATGGCAGGCCGGCGGGAACTTCCGGCGGTATTTCCTGCTCCATGAACTTGCGCCCGCGGACAACCGCATCGGGATTCTTGCCGAGCAGCAGACTAATCTGGTTCTCCGTCTGCTCGTCCTGCTGCTGCAGCCCCGGAATACTCTGCGCCGCGCTGTCCACCAGTTCTTCGGCTTGGCGCAGATCGAGCAGAGTAGCGACCCCGCCTCCCTGCCGGTCCTTGACTAACTCCAATGACTCTTGCCGCGATTGCAGAGTCGCTTGCGATATCTCGATCTCATAGTCATACTGCAGCAGACTGAAATAATTGCCGGCCACGTCGCTCACCAGCGTAGTCACTACCGCCTTTCGGTTCTCTTCCGCATTCAAGAGATTGGCGCGCGCGGCTTCCGTTGCGCGGCGCAAGCGGCCCCAGAGATCCACTTCGAACGAGAGCAGATTGAGACTCGCCTGGCCCCAGTTGCGATTCTGGTTGGGCAGGAATGTAGCCGGAAGAGGCGTCTGGCCGTCACGCGAGAGACGCTGGATATCCACGTCGCCGCCGGCGCTGACTTGCGGATACTGGTTGGAGCGTGTGATCCCCAGATTCGCGCGTGACTCCTCGACGCGCGCCACCGCGTCGCGCAGATCGTAATTCTGTTCGAGAGCCGTACGGATCAACTCTTGCAGCCTTTCGTCTTTGAACACCTCGAACCATTTCAGGTCGGCCAGCGAAGCGGCTTGGGGTTGCGGCAAAGGTTCCGGCGCGCGGAAGGCCGGGGGCGCCGGGATATTGGGCCGCACGTAGTTAGGGCCGACCGTGCAGCCGGCCAATAGGCCAGCGGCCACAGTGACAGCGATCCATGAATATCTCATGTCAGTCTCCTTCCGCCATGGCCGGCGTCAGACCCGGTTCGGGACTCTTCGCGCCCGACAATTTTTCCACTACATAGAAAATTGCCGGAATCAGGAAGATGCCGATGGCACTCGCCGCAAGCATTCCGCCGATCACTGTGGTGCCCATGATCTGGCGTCCCACCGCGCCGGCGCCGGACGCGACCCACAACGGCACGCAGCCGAGAATGAACGCGAACGACGTCATCAGAATCGGCCGCAGACGGATGCGTGCCCCCTCGAGCGCCGCTTCGGCGAGTCCCATGCCGCCTTCATATTTGTCCTTGGCGAACTCGACGATCAGGATCGCGTTCTTGGCCGCCAACCCGATCAGCATGACCAATCCGATCTGCGAGTAAACGTCGGTCTCAATCTGAACCATGTACTGCGGCAGGAAAAGGCTCATCAACCAGCGCCGCAGCCACAACACCGAAAATGCGCCGAAGATCGCCACCGGCGTGCTCAGCAAAACGCTGAATGGCAGCGTCCAGCTTTCATACAAGGCGGCGAGAATCAGGAAGACGAACAGTAGCGAGAACGAGAAGATCACCCAGGTGGGCAGCCCCTCCTCGGCCTTTTTCTCCTGGAAAGACATGCCCATGTAGTCGTACCCCATCTCGCGCGGCATGGTTTGAGCGAACGTCTCTTCGAGCGCCTTCATGGCTTGTAGGGAACTGTAACCGGGGGCGGCCCCGCCGATGATCTGCGCCGAGCGGTACAGGTTGTAGCGCATGGTAAATTCCGGGCCCGGCCGCGATTCGAATTTGGTCAGCGCCGAAAGCGGGACCATGACGCCCTGGGCATTGCGTACGTAGAATTCGCCCACCTTATCCAGGTTCTTCCGGTACTCGGCTTCGGCCTCCACATAGACCTGCCATTGGCGCCCGAAGCTGTTGAAGTAGTTCACGAACACTCCGCCCATATATGCCTGAATGGTGCGATACAGGTCGGGTAGCGCGACTCCCTGCTTGAGAGCCTTTTCCCGGTCCACCGCTAAAAACTCCTGCGGCACGCTGGGCAAGAATGTGCTGAGAAGCCCCGGCGCGATTTCCGGCCGTTTGGATGCCGCTGCGATGAATTTCTGCACATTGTCGGCGAGAAACTCTACGTCCTTACCAGCGCGGTCTTCCAGCACGAACGTGAATCCGCCGGACGTTCCCACGCCGGGGATAGCCGGCGGCGGAAAGCTTACGGCGAACCCATCGGGGAGCGTCGAAAGCTGTTGATTGACGCGCTGCACAATCTCGTTATATTGTGTCTGGCGGCTGGTGCGGTCTTTCCAATCGTCGAGCGTCACGAAGAATAATCCGGTGTAGCTGGTGCTCACAAAACTGAGCAAGCTGAAGCCGGCCACGCGGGTTACGTACTTGATGCCGGGAGTCTTTAGCAGCGTCTGTTCCACTTTTGCCGCGGCCGCTTCCGTCCGTTCGAGCGACGATGCGTTGGGAAGTTGCAGGTGCATGAACATGTAGCCTTGATCCTCGCTTGGCAGGAAACTGGTAGGCAGGCGCGAACTGAAGAAGGCCGCGCCCGCGCCGGCTGCCACCAGCACCGCGAAGGCCACAACGCTCTTGCGGAGCAAGGCCCCGGACAAGCGCAGATACTGATTAGTGGCGCTTAAGAAGAGGCGGTTGAACCAATCGAAGAAGCGGCGCAAGAGGCCACGGCTTTCCTTCTTAGGCTTGAGCAGCAAAGCCGCCAGCGCGGGGCTGAGACTGAGCGCGTTGAATGCCGATAAGATCACCGCTACCGCGATGGTGGCCGCAAACTGCTGATACAAGCGTCCGGTGATGCCTGGGATGAAAATCGTCGGAACGAACACCGCGGAGAGGACCAGCGCAATGCCGATCACGGGGCCGGAAATCTCTTCCATGGCTTTCAGCGCGGCGGATTTCGGGTCCATGCCCTCCTCCATGTGCCGTTCCACCGCTTCCACCACCACGATGGCGTCGTCCACCACCAGCCCGATGGCCAGCACCAGGCCGAAAAGCGACAGCGTGTTGATGCTGAACCCAAAAACCGGGAATAGCATGAAGGTTCCAATTAACGATACCGGCACCGCCAGCAAGGGAATCAGCGTGGCGCGCCAGCCCTGCAGAAAGAGAAACACCACCACGGTGACCAGACCGATAGCAATAAAAATAGTCACCACGATGTCATGAATGCCTTCCGAGACGGCTTCCGTGGTATCGAGCGAAACCACATAATCGACGTCTTGCGGGAAGCGCTTCTTGGCCTCTTCCATCAACTTGCGGACTCCCTTGGCTGCATCCACCGCGTTGGTTCCGGGGAGCTGGTAGACCGCGATAATCGCGCCGGGCTTTCCGTTGATACGGCCGGTAAGCGTGTAATCGTTGGCGCCGAGTTCAATGCGCGCCACGTCCTTGACGCGCACAATTCCACCATCCGGCAACTCACGGACGATCACATTTCCAAATTCTTCCGGCGAAGTCAGGCGCCCCTGCGCTCGCACCGAGTAAGTGTACTCCTGGCCCTTGGGAGTGGGTGAACCGCCTACTTGCCCCGCGGGATTCACCGTGTTCTGGGCCTGAATCGCCGAGACTACATCGGTCACAGTAATGCCAAGCTTGGCGAGCTGATCCGGCTTGATCCACAGACGCATCGCATACTGGCCGGCGCCGAATACCTGCACGTTGCCGATGCCGGGGACGCGCGTCAACTGGTCGTTCAGGTTGATATAGGCATAGTTAGCCAGGAAGTTACCGTCATAAGTTCCCTTGGGCGAAAAGAGACCCATCACCATCAGCGGCGAAGTG
>Ga0302325_10026342_pt1 | contig 12075 bp, 10 predicted proteins | sample Palsa_T0_2_FD_201948 | JGI IMG/M metagenome (GOLD analysis project Ga0302325, IMG submission 201948) | Peat permafrost microbial communities from Stordalen Mire near Abisko, Sweden - Palsa_T0_2 | ecosystem: Environmental > Terrestrial > Soil > Palsa > Peat permafrost | place: Sweden: Abisko...
AGGATTTCTTCGATTTTGCGAAAGCACCCTTCAGAGTGCAGCTTTCTCCGTGTTTTAGCCGAAAACATCGGGTTTTACTGGCATTTCTGGTTACTGTATTGATTCTTACCGCAATTGAAGCCACATTCGCACTCTCTTAACGCGATATTGACCGCATTCGGAGAATACTAGCTATAGAAACTCCAGTCAGAGCGCGGGCCAGCTAGCAGCGGGGTGCGGTAAAAGGAGCGGATGTGGCAAACTCTACGATCAACTACTTGTGGCGCGACCAGAAGGCCACCAAGGGATTTCGTTCGGGCGTTTCCCTCCACAGCCATACCAACCAATCCATGGAGACGCTGGATTTTCTGGCTAATCTGGGAAATCAGTATCCTCTGATCCGCCCATTGATTGCGCGGCTTGAACGCCGATCGAAAGCGGCCCACGGAGTCCGCATCGACTACTCGGCCAGCTATTGGACTCCTCCCATGACACCCAAGCTGGCCTACGACCTCGAGAGCCGGCAAATCGAAAATCTCGATGTGGCTCCCATGGTGTCGATCACCGATCACGACAACATCAAGGCTCCGATGCTTCTGCGTACGGTGCCAAGTGCCCGCACCATTCCCGTTTCGGTTGAATGGAGCGCTCCGTACGGGGGGGTGCAGTCGTTCCATCTCGGCGTCCATAATTTGCCAAGCGCCAGAGCCGCCGACTGGATGCGCGTGCTGGAAGACTTCACAGCCAATCCAAGCGATGGTGAACTCACACAAATTCTCGCCGCGCTGCACCAGGAGCCCAATGTCCTGGTGGTGTTCAACCATCCGATGTGGGACCTCTATCTCGTCGGACAAAAGAAGCATGAGTTTCTGGTCAACGAATTCATCCAGAAAAACGGCACATGGCTCCACGCGCTGGAGTTGAACGGCCTGCGCCACTGGGATGAGAATCGCGCGGTGCGGCTCTTGGCCGCGCAGTGGAACATGTTGCTGATCAGCGGGGGCGATCGCCACGGCGTGGAACCCAACGCCAACATCAACCTGACCGACGCAACCAGCTTTACCGAATTCGTCCATGAGATCCGCCGGCAGAAGAAGAGCAACGTGCTCTTCATGCCCCAATATGCGGAGCCGTGGAAGCATCGCATCCTGCAGTCGACAATGGACGCAATCCGCAACTATCCGGAGTTTCCGCAGGGCTCGCGCACCTGGGACGAGCGCGTTTACCATCCCGATGCCCAGGGTGTGGTTCGCCCCTTGACAGAGATTTGGCCCAAAGGCCGCGCACCGCGCGCGATTGGCTGGACCATCGCGATGGTGCAGTTGCTGGGCAAAGGGCCCGTATCCGGCGGCCTTCGGATCGCGTGGAGCGATTCGCAAAAGCTGCGGCTGGCACTTGGAGAACAAGAGGCCTGACGCTTTGATCCGATTTCGTCCGAACCGTTTTTTCGGCAGGTGTAAAACAGGGTTATGAACGCATCAGTGCCGCGCGTGGCGTACTTTCCTGATTCCTTCCACGAAGTGAATGGAGTCGCCCACACTAGTCGCCACTTTGAGGCATTCGCGCGCCGGCGAAATTTGCCATTCCTCTGTGTTCGAGCGGGTGATCGCACCCAGGCCATCATTGAAGACGGCAATGTTTGGACTCTGGAACTACCGCGTAGCATCCTATCCTTTGCCTTAGAAAAGGATCTTCGCTTCGATCCCGCATTTTTGCGCCATATTCCATTCATTGAGGAAGTGCTGGAACGCTTCAAGCCCGACCTGATTCACATCACTGGGCCCAGCGAAGTGGGCATGCTGGGCGCGGGGCTGGCGCACCATTTGGGACTGCCCCTGGCCGCAAGCTGGCACACCAATGTGCATGAGTACGCGGCGCGGCGTTCGGAGTGGTTTCTACGCCTGTTGCCGGCACGCCAATCGGCTGCAACCGGCCAGACAATTGAAGATCTGGCGATGACGGCTGCGGCCAAGTTTTACTCCATCGCGCAGGTGCTGTTCGCGCCCAATCCCGATCTCTGCCGGCGGCTTGAACAAATGACGGAACGCCCCTGTTTCCTGATGCCGCGCGGCGTTGACGCGGATCTCTTCCACCCTACGAAACGCAACCGCCCAGACGACGATCGCGACCAGGTGTTGGGATTTGTCGGCCGTCTTTCGGTTGAGAAGAATATTGCAGGCCTGGTGCAGGTGCAGGACGAACTGGAACAAATGGGACACCGGAGCTTTCGTTTTCTCATCGTCGGTCACGGTGGCGATGAAGCGTGGCTGCGGGAGCGGCTGCATCGCGCGGAGTTCACTGGTGTCTTGCGCGGAGAAGCGCTGTCGACGGCCTACGCCAACATGGATCTTTTTGTTTTCCCCTCGCACACTGACACCTTCGGCAACGTGGTGCTGGAGGCGCTGGCCAGCGGCGTGCCGGCGGTGGTGACGCCCGATGGCGGCCCCAAGACGATTGTGCGGGACGGCGAAACCGGCCGCATCGTGTCCGACGCGGAGTTCGCTTCGGCCATAGCGGGAATTCTCGGCGACCCGGCGAGGCACGCGGCGATGCGCAAGTGCGCGCGGGCCTATGCGCTCACGGCGGGCTGGGATTCTGTGTTTGAAGGGGTGTATGCGGCGTATAATGCGATGCGATCGAAACACCTGCGCCAGGCGGGTTGAAGCTTAGTTGAGACGGATGCCGTTTTTGAGGTCGACGGCAAACGGCGCTTCCTTGTCGCTCGTCATTTCCCAGCCCAGCCCACGCAACACGACACCTTCAACGCTCGAGATCGTCACGCCTTCGTCAGATAACTTGGCGGACTCCCACGCCTTGCCCTCCGCGCCCCAAGCCAGAATGCTGTGATGGCCGACAAAAAGCAGCAAGCCGTGATCGGGAAGCGCACGCACCGCCAGGACGGGACGATATGGAATCATCGTGAAGTTTTCTGGCGCTGTCGTATCGATCAAGTAGGCGTATCCACCTGACACCGCGCAAAGTTCTTCTGGTTTTGGACAAGACCAGAGGCCGGTCTGTACTGCGGGATCACGGAATCCCAGCGCGCACGTCGCCAGAAAGGCCTGCGCGTCGGGCGATTTTTCCACGGAAGTCGAATCAGGCTGTACCAGCACTTCCAACGCGCCGTGCTCCACTTCTTCTGCGTCACGTGGATAAACAAAGTGCCGCGAAGGCAGAATCAGAGGCCGCTCCGCAAGCACTTCCGCCTGCCAGTGGTGCGGAAAGCTCAAGTCTGCCAAAAATGGGCGCACCCGTCAGACCCCGACAAACCGTTCGACCCGTTCCCGGATGCTGGGCACTCCCACGCGAAGAGTCGCCCCCTGCTCGATCACCGGGATCAGCTTGTCAAAATCAGGGCCGGAATGCGAGCCCGTGATCGCAATGCGGATCGGATGATAGAGTTCCGTGCCTTTGATTCCGGTGGCCTGTTTGATCTCTTCCATCCACCGCTTGAAGACTTCGGCGGTCACCGGCTGGCTGTGCGCGCGAACGCGTCCAGCCAGCTCGCCGAGCACTGTACGCGCGGAATCGGCGGCAAGAACCTCAGCGTTCTCGGGCTTGGAGCGAGCCACCTCCGGATCGAATCCAAAAAGGAAAAGCGCCTTCGCCGTCAGTTGACCCAGATGATCGACGCTGGGAACAAACAGTTCCACTACCCGAACAAACCAAACCAGCACTGCGTCGGAGGCATCGTCCTTCTCCGGAAGCAGCCCACCGAAATACTCCCAAGCCAGCGCCGCGAGCCGCACGGGCGAGGCGATCTTGATGTAGTGCCGGTTCAGCCAATTCAACTTGTCAAAATCGAAAATAGCCGGTGACGGCGTCACACGTTCCAAGGCAAACGCCTGGATCAGCTCGGGCGGAGTAAAGGTTTCGGTCTTGCCGTCTTCCGCGCCCCATCCCAACAGGGCAAGGTAGTTCACTAATGCTTCGGGCAGATAGCCCATTTCGCGGAAAGTCGCGATGGACGTTGCCCCGTGGCGCTTCGAGAGCCGTTCGCGGTCTGCGCCAAGAATTGTGGAGAGGTGCGCAAACATTGGCACCGGCCATCCGAATGCTTCGTAGATCGCGACCTGCTTGGGCGTATTCGAGATGTGATCGTCTCCGCGGATCACGTGGGTGATTGCCATCAGCGCATCGTCCACCGTGACCACGTAGTTGTAGACCGGCATGCCCGGCTCCATCTCGGTTCCGGAACGAACGAGGATCGGATCGCTCACCGCTTCCGCCTGAAACTCGACGGGGCCGCGCACCATATCCTGAAAACGCAGTGGCTCTTCGCCAATCTTCAGCCGAATCGAAAACGGCAATCCCGCTGCAACATTCCTCTTGATCACCTTCGCGCTTAGATGGCGGCAGCGGCCGGAGTAGACCTGGGGCAGTTGCTTTTCCAAAAGCGCCTTGCGTTCCGCTTCCAACTCTTCAATCGAGCAAAAGCAGCGGTAGGCCTTCTCTTCCGCCAGCAGCTTTGCCGCGTATTGTCTGTAGATGGACAAGCGGTCGGATTGACGGTAGGGCCCGAATTCGCCCTTTCCCGGTCCCTTGGTGCCGGACTCATTCGGTCCTTCATCCCAATTCAAACCAAGCCAGCGCAGGTCTTCCATCAATTGCTTCTCATAGCGCGGGTGAGAGCGCTCGGTGTCGGTATCTTCGATGCGGAGGATGAAAGTGCCCTCGGAGCGACGCGCAAAAAGCCAGTTGTAGAGCGCCGTTCGCGCATTCCCCACGTGCAAAGGCCCCGTAGGAGACGGAGCAAACCGCACGCGAATCTTTCCGTTTTCCATGACACCCTGATCATAGCCGCTCAAAGTGCGCGTGCGGCAATGGAGTCGCGCGGGGCGCGTTCCTGCCATGTAACTAGCCGGGCTCCGCATCAATACGGTTCAACACTTTATTCCCCTTCGTGCTGCGCAGATTCTTGTATTACTCACATTCTGGTTCTTTCCCTTCGTGCCAGACATCTCATCTGGCAGGAGAGATAAAGATGAAAGTTGTTTTGTTTGGAGCCTCTGGCATGATCGGAAGCCGGGTCTTGCAGGAACTCGTGGACCGGGGGCATGACGTGGCCGCAGTGGTTCGCAATCCCGAAAAGATCACTGCCGCCGGCGTCAGGGCATTGGAAGGCGACGTCACGGATGAGTCCACCGTGGCTTCGACAATAAAGGGCGCGGATGCCGTGATCAGCGCATACGCTCCGCCGCAGGGGCATGAAGAGGCGATTGTCAAAGCGGCCCGGTCGTTGGTTGCGGGTGTGAAGCAGGCCGGTGTGAAACGGCTCATCTTTGTCGGCGGCGCAGGTAGCCTCGAGGTCGCGCCGGGTGTGCAGTTGGTCGATACTCCGAATTTCCCTGAAGCATTCAAGGCCATTGCGCTCGCACATCGCGACGTCTTGCCGGTTCTGAAAGAATCGAACCTTGATTGGAGCTATCTGAGCCCCGCAGCCTTCATTCAGCCGGGAGAACGCACAGGAAAGTTCCGCCTGGGTGGGACGAGGCTCGTGACCGATGACAAGGGTGAGAGCCGCATCTCAGCTGAGGATTATGCGATCGCGCTGGTGGATGAACTTGAGAAACCAGCGCACCTGGGCCAGCAATTCACCGTGGCGTATTGATCTCGGCGAGCTAGCAGCCCGAGCCGTTCATTTCTGGATGAGATGAATGGCCCTCGTCGAGGCCCGGATCATTGGAAGTGTTCCCACCCTTTCGGTTCGAGCATTTCCACTCCGCGTTCGGTGCGGATCGTGACGTCGGGTAGATCTGCGCGCCGGCGGGTCATCCGTCCGATCCGGCTCACAGTGACACCGGCAATAACGCTCGGAATGCGTGCCTTTGGCGATGCGGTAAACAGAAGCTCGTAGTCTTCGCCACCATGCAGTGCCTGTTTGAGAGTGGCATTGGGATGAACCGGCAGGACAGACGCATCGATCTCGGCCGCGACTTCAGATTCCTCGCAGAGGTGGGCCAGGTCCGTCGAGATCCCATCGCTCAAATCGATCGCCGCACTTGCCAGTCCCCGGCGTTGCAGCCACAATCCTTGCGCGATGCGCGGCTGCGGGTACAAGTGAGCGGCAAGCAAGTCCCGCATCTTGCTTGAGAGGGTTGGAGGTCTCGGCCGGTTTTCCGATCTAATCGCCAGTTTGCGCAACCCCGTCAAGCCGGCAGCAGCTCCGCCGAGCCTGCCCGTCACGTAGAGCAGGTCCCCGGCTCGCGCTCCCGAGCGCAACAAAGCACGTCCGTGGGGGACGGCCCCAACCAATACGATGTCGGCCGCAACGATGGGGGATTCGGCCAGATCGCCGCCGGCCAGCGGGGTCTTGTACGTCCTGGCCAAGGCCCCAAAACCATCAAAAAAGCGATCAACCCAGACTTTTTGCCGGCCTTTCGGTACCGTCAACTCCCGTGGTAACCCTAAGGAAAGAAAGGCGGCCAGCGGACGCGCTCCCATCGCCGCCAGGTCGCTGAGACCGCGAGCAAGAGTACGGTGACCAACCACTTCGGGCGGATGCCACTCTAATCGAAAATGGCGACCGGCAATCGATAGGTCGGTCGTCACAGCGATTTGCTCACCTGGTCTCGGTCCCAGCAACGCACAGTCGTCGCCGATTCCTAAAGTGAGCCCAGCGAATGGCTTGCCGCCAACGCGGCTGCGAATCCGCTGGATAAGAGCCCGCTCACCGAGCGGACGTTTTGCGGCAAAAGGTTCTTGGCAATTGCGCATTTCTATGAGAATAGGGCAACTGGCCGTCTGATCGCTGCGAGAAGAAACCAAAGGAGGGTTGCGATAGGGACTGTTGGCGCGTGAGAAAATGGAATCTGGTCAGATTTCGTTGACCCTGCGGACCGGCCTTTGTTAGGCTGATCCGAACGTCCTGGAAATCGCCCCCCAAGCAGGGGCTTTTCATCGGTTTCGTGGTCTTCCCCAAGGAACCTTATCGCCTTTCGCTGTTCGATTGCTATGTGGCGAATTGCAGCCTTCCCCAAATGCGGGAATGAGAGAAGATTATGCTGCGCAAGCGCTATTACATTCTTTTTGTTGCAAGAGATGAAGATGGGCGGGTGCGGAAGATTCCGCTGCCTCTGCACTACGTGTATGGTTTCGTGGCGGCCGCGCTGGTAGGCGCATTCACGATCGTCGGGCTGGCCGGCTCTTATACACGGATGCTGCTCAAGACCGAGAGCTTCAACCAGGTGCGCCAGGAGCGCGAAACTCTCCGAAAAAACTACAAGCAAATGGCGCAGATCGCGCATGATCGCGATGTTCAGGTAGCCTCGCTCGGTGCATTGGCCAGTGAGGTGACCACGCTCTACGGTCTGCGGCAAAACAAAGTCAATGCCGCACAGCAGACGGCAAATCCCGTCACAGCGCCCACACCGCAGAGCCTTGCCTTCAGTGACGAGGTGAATCAGCAGGCAGTCAAGCTTTCCATCGATCAGTTCTATGCGCTGCGCGAGCAGGCTATGTCCGGCCGCGTGACACGGGCGCCCGAAGGCGGGTTAACACCGGCCGCCGCCGGGGATTGGACACGGTTTGTTGACGCTCCGTCGCTTTGGCCGATTGAAGGCCGCGTCGCTTCCAGCTTTGGCGAGCGCGAAGATCCGTTTAACGGTGAAGGGGCCTTCCATTCCGGCATCGACATCGACGCGCCCTACGGCACGCCGGTGCGGGCAGCCGCCGACGGCGATGTTGCCGGGGCCTCCACAGTCTCGGGCTATGGCAGAGAGGTTGTTCTGGACCATGGCCATGAATTGAGCACAGTGTACGGTCATCTCTCCGCAATTGCGGTTCTTCCCGGACAGCACGTCACGCGCGGCCAGGTCATAGGCTACGTGGGTCAATCCGGCCGAGCGACCGGACCGCATCTTCATTACGAAGTGCGCGTGCACAACGTACCGGTTAATCCACATAAATATCTGCGCACCACTTACGCGCAGGCGGAGCTCGGCAGCATTTCGGTTGCCAGCGGCGGCCGATAGACTGCGAGCGTTGGCTTCTCAAAGAGCGGCTCCCGAGCGGGCCGCTTTTTGCTGTTCAAGTTAGGGTTGATCTTATTCTGGAGCCTGTCTCACGTGATGGTGATATCGTTACCTCGGGCTTTTTTGACACTTCCGAGGAGACTCTGCCGTGCGTATTCACCTTCGTTGCCTGATCGCCGCTGTCGCCTTTGTCCTTCCAGCTTCTGCGCAGAATCATGAAGCCGATCTGAAGGCAGCCTTTGCTCGTGCGCAGCACCTCAAGCGCGGCATCAACGCCTCGCACTGGTTCTCGCAAAATGCGCAGGACTACTCCGCGCATCACACCGACACCGAGACCACGCCGGAGGACATCGCCATCATCGCGAAGCTGGGCTTCGACAACGTGCGCCTCAGCGTCGATGCAACTCCACTCGAGCAGTATCCGCGGGGCGCGGACGGCTTGAATGCCGAATTCATGACGCGTCTCGATCATGCGCTCGACACGATTCTCGCTGACGGTATGGCGGTGCAGGTGGATCTGCATCCTGAAGAAGCCTATAAACAGGGCATTCGTACGAACAACACATCGGTGGATCGGCTTGTTCAGCTCTGGCGCAGACTTGCGGCCCACTATGCGAATCGCGATCCGGAACGTGTTTTCTTCGAGACCATGAATGAGCCGGAAGAGAACGATCCGTATCGCTGGGCGGGTATGCAGGCGCGCGTGGCTGCGGCGATTCGTGAAGCAGCGCCGCGCCAAACGATCATTGCCACGGGACCGAATTATTCCGACATTGTGGATCTGCTCACGCAGCATCCGCTGCCCGATGGCAACGTGATCTACAACTTTCACTTCTACGATCCGCATGAGTTCACGCACCAGGGCGCGGCTTGGGGTGCACCATACTGGATTTACGAGCACGGCATTCCCTATCCGCCGACTGAAAGCTCAATGGCAGAACTGGTAAAACAGGTTCCCGATCCTGCCGATCGCTACAAGCTGGAGAATTACTGGCTCGATCACTGGGATGCGCACCGCATTCGCCTGATGATCGACGAGGCGGCGGCGTGGGCGCATGAGAACAATGTGCCGCTCATCTGCAACGAATTTGGCGCGTATCGCGAGGTGACGGCGCCCGCATCGCGGCTGGCGTGGCTGCACGATGTGCGGACCGCGCTCGAAGCCGATGGCATTGGCTGGGCGATGTGGGATTATCACAACGGCTTCGGCGTGGCCGTGAAGGACAAGGATGGTAAGTCGGTGGTCGATCCAGGCACGGTTGAAACGCTGGGATTGACTCACTAACTCGACGGCTATTTACCTACATAGCTCACGTGCCAGATGGTGTGCGAGCCGTCATCGGAGACGAAGAGCGATCCATCCGGAGCTTGGGCGATGCCCACGGGGCGGCCCCAGACGGAGCCATCGGGCAGGACGAAGCCGGTAAGAAAGTCTTCATACTCTCCGGTGGCGTGGCCGTCGTGCATGGGCAGGCGGATGCATTCATAGCCGGAGCGCTGGGCGCGATTCCATGAGCCGTGTTCGCAGGCGAAGCCGTCGCCTTTGAACTCTTCAGGGAACTGCGAGCCGGAATAGAAAAACATTTCGAGCGAGGCGAAGTGTGGGTTGAGCAGGATGTCGGGGGTGATGACCTTCGGCTGCAACTCCGGATGCTTGCCCTGGTGGCGCGGGTCTTGCTTGCCACCACCTGGCCCGCCCATGTAGTACCAGGGCCAGCCGTAGAAGCCGCCCTCCTGGACGTGGGTCACGTAGTCGGGGACGAGGTTGTTGCCGAGGCCATCGCGCTCGTTGGTGGAGCACCATAGCTCTCCGGTGATGGGATTGATGGCTTCTCCTACGCAATTGCGAATGCCCCACGCATAGACCTTGATGAATTTGCCCTCGGGCGTGAACTCGAGCACGTCGGCGCGGTGAAATTCTTCGGGGTGCGTGTCGCTGTCATCGACGTTGGAGTGCGATCCAACCGATGCGAACAATTTGGTGCCATCCTTCGAGAAGATCACGTCGCGTGTCCAATGGCCACCGCCGCGCAGGCGCCCGCCACCGGGGAGCTCGGCCAATTGCTGCGGACCTGCACTCGCTTTCAAATCGCCGTTCTTGTAAGGGAAGCGCACGATGGCGTCGGTGTCGCCGATGTAGATCCATTGCGGCTTAGGGCCTGTGGGATAGAAGGCGATGCCGAAGGGTTGGTGCAGACCTTCCGCGAAGACTGAGGTCTGCTGCGGCTTGCCGTCGGCTCCCACGCCGCGAAAGACCTTAATCTTGCCGCTCTCGCTCTCGGCTAGAAAAAGATCGCCGTTGGGCGCAACGCGCAGAAGGCGCGGATTGTCAAGGCCGGTGGCATACATGTCGACCTTGAAGCCTTTGGGAGCGATAGGCCATGCGTTGGCAGGGCGTGCAACCACGGTCGGGCCGTTATCGACCGACTGCTCGGGCGCGGGCGCAGGCAGATCGCCTACCGTGACGTGGCGGCGTGTGCCCGGCGACTCATGCAGCGCGTCGGTGAATGCGGACTGGCCGGTGAGGACGGGGTGATTCGGCGAATCGGCGGCGATGGAAGAGAGGTAAGGCAGGAGAAGCAGAGCGGCGAGCGAAGTGTGCAGGCGGAAGGGAAGGTTCATGAGACCTCTCAATTTGGTTTTGGAAGAGATGCAATTCGGCGATACAACTCTACACGAGAAGGATGAAGATGCTTTCATCCGAAGGACGCGGTTGCGAGCGATTCGATTCGGTTTATCACGGAAATTTGCAGCGTAGTGCATTCAAGTCGTTGGAGTTTGCGCAGGGTTGAAGTCCTGCTGCGCGCTACGTAGCGCCAATCCAGCGGAGGATTTCCACCTTTACTTCTATGCCCCTTGATCGCCTCTGTTTCCGGCGACCGCGTGGAATTCATTTTGACATGAGTTTGTTCAGAGTCGACGGTGTCAACGTTGCCGTCACCACGACGCGATCGCGCTTTTGCTCGACCTGTGCGGTATTCAGCGCCTGCCTCAATCCGTTGTTGGCTGCATTCTCCGCGAGCGGAGCAGTAACGCGGCGGGCGAGCGAGAGGAGCAGGTTGAGCGACGCGGCTTGGCTCTCGGCGTCCTGCTCGTTGGTGGTGATCTCTTCGACGCGCATGCGGAGCGAACCGACCAGCGGCAGAGTCGGTGTCACGCTGGCGACGATGGTTGCGCCATCCTGGAGTGGAAGGGAAAGGCCAAAGACACTGATGGCGCCGCTCTCAGAGAAGGGCAATGCAATTTGGCCGACGCCCCATGCCAGAGAGAGCAGGGGGACCTCGTGAAAATGATGCGAGAGCAGCGACGACCCGGCAAAGGGCAAGGCGGCGGTGCGATGCCGGTCGATGATGGAGTGGATTTGTTCCGGCGTGGGCGTGTTGCTGACGGCCAGCATGTCGTAGCCGATCTGAGCGACGCGTACGGTGCGGCCGTCCGAGGGGACGGAATAGATGATGTGGCCGGCGTAGCTCTCGGTTGAGATGGCGTGCGCTTCGAGCCACGTGTTCAGACGCGTGCCAGTGAGCTTGCCCACCAGGACCAGCGAATACGCGACCGGGCCGTTGGGGCCGTTGGGATTGGGCATGCGATGCAGCGCAATCGCCACCTGGTCGAGGTCGCGCTCCCAGTCGATGCCGGTGGCGTCGACGAACTGCTGATACTCGGGGACGCGAGCAGGGGGCTTCAGATTCTTATGGAAAAAGGCGCGGAAGGGGCTGAAGTTGATGTAGATGATGCCGTCGGACTCGGGCAGCAGGCGCGCGGCTTCGGGCGGAGCTTTGGAGCGCAGAAAAACCGCAACGGCCAGAAGGACTACGACCCCGGCCACAATCAACAGCGTTCGACGCGTGCGTCTATGCATAAAGGCTAGAGAGCTTGTCCAATGTAGGCAAGCGCCCTCTACCAGCATATCGAACCAGGGGCGTTCAGGCGGTGAATGGCCGCGAAGAGATCGAATCCCGCCGCGGTTAGTTCTTAACCGTCATTGTGTCCGAGTCAACAGCTTTCTTTCCGGTGATTCCTTCGAGCCCTGTCAACAATCCCCGATAATCGCTTTTGTCTGCCTGGAAGGCAACGCCGCCCTTTTCCCCGGCGTCATCCCATGTGAGCCCGACGAAGTGCT
>Ga0302325_10026343_pt1 | contig 12074 bp, 10 predicted proteins | sample Palsa_T0_2_FD_201948 | JGI IMG/M metagenome (GOLD analysis project Ga0302325, IMG submission 201948) | Peat permafrost microbial communities from Stordalen Mire near Abisko, Sweden - Palsa_T0_2 | ecosystem: Environmental > Terrestrial > Soil > Palsa > Peat permafrost | place: Sweden: Abisko...
GTTCTGCTGAACGGCGACTCCTCGGGCGACGTCGCCCGACACGAAACCACGAAGACGGCATCACCGGCTGCGGCGCTTCCTGCGAGTCCGACCGTTGGCGACCTGCCCGGCGAGCCACGTCTGGACTTCAGGCCTTAGCCAGAGCTTGGGCCGGCCACGCCCAAGATCGACAACTGGCCTGGGCATGTCCTCGTAGCGATGCTGGTAGACACTCACGGCGCTTGGATGCGAGAGACCAAGGATGTCAGCCACATCACGGGCGTCTACGAGATCTTCGGTGCGGACCGTGGGCGACATCGAAACGAGGCTACTTCGGGCCTCGGATCCGTCCGGGCCACCTGTTAGTTTGAAGGTACAAACTAACAGGTGGCCCCGGCGGTGCATCAACACCCCGGGGCCCGGCCGAGACCTAGAAGGAGGTCCCGACATGCAGCACGATACGTCACTCAAGATCGATCAAATCGCCGGCCGGGCGACGATCACGATCGAGCAGACCGCCCAGCTTCTCGGGCTCGGGCGCACCGCCGCCTACGACGCCGCGCGACGCGGCGAGCTGCCCACGAGGAGGCTTGGACGCCGACTCCTCGTCCCCGTTCCTGCCCTCCTCACGTGGCTTGAGGCGAACTGATGCAGGGCCACATCCACAAACGCGTCCACACAGGCAAGAACGGCAAGCAGACGACGCGCTGGTACGTTGTCGTCGACGTCGGAATGGGCACTGATGGCCGACGTCGGCAGAAGTGGCATGGCGGCTTTCGGACGAGGAAGGAAGCGGAGATCGCCCGCGCGAAGCTCGTCGACGACCTGCACACCGGGTCGTACGTCGTGCCGGGTCGGCTGACGTTTGCCGAGTGGGTCCGGGACAGCTGGCTGCCGATGACCGAAGGCCGAGTCAAGCCCTCGACCTTCCACTCCTACCGGCAGAACATGGAGATCCACGTGCTGCCCGTCTTAGGATCAAGGCCGCTCCAGCAGCTGACGGTCATGATGTTGAACGCCCTCTACGCCAGGCTGCAATCCGACGGCAGCGGGCACGGCGCTCTCAGCGCGAAGACGGTCAGGTACATCCACACAATCATCCACAAGGCTCTCGAGGACGCTGTCGACGCTGGCCTGGCCGCGAAGAACGTCGCCGATCGCGCGAAACCGCCGCGGCCGTCTCGCCGGTCGACTCGCGAGGTCGGGTCCTGGGACGCGCACGAGCTGGCGCAATTCCTAACATCCGTCCGCGGGACTCGGCTCGAAGCCGTCTGGCGTCTCTCGGCGATGACAGGCATGCGCCGAGGAGAGGTTCTCGGCTTGAGGTGGGCAGACGTCGACCTGGCTGCAGCGCGACTCTCAGTGCGTCATGCCGTGGTCGCTGTCGCGTACGAGGTCATCGAGTCGACGCCAAAGAGTCACAACGCGCGGGTGATTGATCTCGACCCGGAGACTGTGGAGCTGCTCCGTGCCCACCAGCAACAGCAGACGCAGGAGCGGGAGGAGTGGGGCGCGGACTATCAGGATCGCGACCTCATCGTCGCGAGGGAGGACGGGTCCCCGATCCACCCGCACTCGTTCAGCCAATCGTTCGCGCGGCTCGTTAGGCGCGCCAGCCTCCGCACCATTCGGCTACACGATCTGCGCCACACGCATGCGACTCTGGCGCTCCAGGCCGGCGTGCCCGTGAAAGTCATTAGCGAACGACTCGGGCACGAGTCGCCGGCCTTCACGCTGAAGCAGTACGCCCACGTCATCCCCGGCATGCAGGCGACGGCAGCCTCTCTCGTCGCCGAGCTTGTCAAGAGGCACGGCGAGGCCGCGTAGCTGCACCGCGGTCGTCGACGGGTCCGGCTGGAACTCGTCGACGACCGCCCCGCTACGCCGCGGCCACGCTCCGGGCGACCTCGAAGAGTTCTTCCGGCATCGGCTCCGGCAGACGCCACGTGAACGCGACGGGCCGCTCGCCCCGGTGGTCGACGTACGACACCGACCCGAGGAACGTGAACGGCTGCGTTCCCAGCTCGGAACGCCGCCGATCCCGAACGAACAGCAGCACACTGCAGCCTCGCTCCTGGTGCTCGATCCATCGCCGGACTCGGGGCTGCTGCGGAGTCTGCGTCGACTGCGACTCCCAATGGAACAGCTCGCGATTGATCGCATAGTCCCGGTACATCGTGGTCGGCGAGTAGTCCCGCTCCGCCTTCTGAAGGTCGACGAAGAATGCGTCGTAGCGGCTGTCCGGCGTCGACATGAGCCCCTCCCGAGACGGCGGTGGCTTGGTGCCATCGCCGAGCCCGAGCGCGGCGAGCACATCGCTACGCGTGTACCGGGCGTGGAGCACCAGGGGCACTTCGGGCGCCAGAGCAGACGGCCGATTCCGGGTCGTCGATCGTTCATCCAGTAGCTCCAGGAGCTCGATCAGCTCCTGACGAGGCGCCTCTTGGAGCCACAGTGCTAGGTAGTAGTCGTCGAGTGACGAATACGGGCTCGTTCCGGCGCCGAGATCCCAGGCGAGCATCGTCCTCAGCCGCCGTCCTCGCTCGTCCAGCGAGTCGGCTTTCGGGGGCTCGAAGTTGGACAGGACGCTGCGGTAGAACTCGATGCGCTCCGGATCATCGATGTGGGTCAAGCGACCCATCGCTCGGAGGGTCTGGCGCTCGAAGTCCGCGTCCGATGGAGCAGGCGTCGTGTGGCCGGCATCCCGCCTGAGGTTGGTCCAGGAGCGGCTGGTCTTGTAGACGTCCTCGAGCCGGTGGTCGTGCTTCTTGAGGAACTCGGCGAGCCGGATGCCGTCGTCGTCGGCCCGCAGATCTAAGACGAGCGTCGCCCAGCGGGAGCGCCGGACAGCGGACCGCAGGTTGTCGAGGATGATCTCGTGGCTTCGGCGGTCGAGATCGACGGTGCAGCCGGCGGGTAGGAATGGGAACTCCTGCTCGACCTGCTTCACGATCGGCCCGCGGCGAGGGTCCAGGATCGCCCTGAGCCGATCGTCGAAGCGGAACTCTCGGTGCTGCTGGCCGATCAGGTCAAGGACGGTGAGGCTGTTCTTTCCCTGCGCACGACGCAGGCCACGACCGAGCTGCTGGGTGAAGAGCGTGGCCGACTGGGTGGGTCGGAGGAGGAGCACGGTGTCGACATCCGGAACGTCGACACCCTCGCCAAGCACTTCGACTGAGAACACGCAGCGGATCCGACCCGCTTTCAAGTCGCTGAGCCCCTGATCGCGGACATCTGGCGAGTCATCCCCGGTGAGCGCGATGCTCGTCAAGCCCGCGTCCGTGAACTTTCGGGCCATGTATCGCGCGTGTTCCTTCGAGACGCAGAAGCCCAGCGCGCGCATCCGACCTGGGTCGAGGACGATGCGCTGGATCGCCTCGAGCAGCTTTGCAACGCGGACGTCGTCGTTGGTGAACAGGTTGCTCAGGTCCTCTGGTGCGTAGCCGCCGCGTCGCCATGTGAGCTGGGTGAGATCCGTGCCGTCAGCGACGCCGAAATACTGGAATGGAACGAGAAAGCCCTGATCGATGGCTTCCCAGAGCCGCAGCTCGACGGCGATGCGATGGTCGAACCAGTCGGTGACGTCTCGACCGTCAAGCCGCTCAGGGGTCGCCGTCAGTCCCAGTAGCTCAAGCGGCCTCAGGTGGTTGAGGAGCCGGTCATAGCTGTCAGCCGCTGCGTGGTGGAACTCATCGACGACCACGACGTCGAACGCATTGGGCGCGATGTTCTGGAGCCTGCCTTCGTGGAGCGACTGGATCATCGCGAAGACGTGGCGGCCTTCTGCAAGGCGGCCGCCACTGTGAATCTCGCCGAAATCGCCGCGCCTGAGCACGGCTCGATATGTCGCGAGCGACTGGCGAAGGATCTCCTCGCGGTGGGCGACGAACAGCAGAGATAGGTCACCCTCCCGCTCTCGCAGCTGGCGGTAGTCGAGGGCCGCAACTACGGTCTTGCCGGTCCCTGTCGCTGCCACGACGAGGTTGCGGTGTCGGTCATGGCGGTCACGCTCGATCATCAACGTCTCGAGCATCCGTTGCTGATGCGGGTACGGCCGGACGTCGAGATTCGCGAACGAGATCGTGGAGGACTCGCCGAGTGAGCGGCGATCGTGCTCCTTGAGAGCGAGCGCCAACTCCTCGCCGTTGACGGCCGGGTCGTACGCGTCGAAGTGCTCAGATGCCCAATGACTCTCGAACATCATCCGGACGCGGTCAATCACGTGCACTGCATCCATCGAGGACAGGCGGACGTTCCACTCCAGACCGTCGAACAACGCCGTATGCGACAGATTCGACGAGCCGACGAAGGCCGTCGTCAACCCCGATCCGCGCTCGAGGAGCCATGCCTTCGCGTGGAGCTTGGTGGTGCGCGCGTCGAGTGCGACCTTGATGTGCGCGCCGAGGGCAAACAGCTCATCAACCGCCCGCTTCTCGGTCGCTCCCATGTAGGTCGTGGTAATGACGCGAACGCGCCCGCCGCGATCGACGACCTCAGCGAGCGAATCGCGCAGATGCCTAACGCCGGTCCAGATGACGAACGCACAGATGAGATCAACGGAATCTGCTGTCCCCAGCTCAGCCTTCAGCTCAGAGCCGATGTTGGGCTGGCCCTCGGCGTTGACGAGCAGATCGCTCTGGCTGAACGGCGTAGCCGGCAACGCCGGAAGGTCGACTGGGTCGCCCAACGGCGACCGGGCCTTGATCCCGTAGAGGACCCGCGGCGGGAGCACCAGCTCCGCCGGGAGCGGCCCGTTCGTAGCGCCCACAAGTTGCCTGAGGACGCCGTTCAGCCGTTCGGCCTGGCCGGCGGCAGTCTCGTCGACGGCGAGCTCCCGCTCGACCTCCCGCATCGCGTGGCGAGCGAGTCGAGCGGGACCTTCGGCGGGATCGAGCGGCACCTCGACCCGAACCTCCGGGTCGACACGGTCAAGCTCTTGCTCCAGGTCTCTGGTGATCAGATGATCGCGGGGCCCCGGGGCCATCGGGTCGATGCCCACGATGCAAGCCTACTGAGCAGGCCACAGGCGCCACAATCGGCGCCCGATCATGTTTGACCGCTGTTTGACACGCCCTCAAGCACCAAGGCCCCCGATCTCTCGGAGGCCTCGATTTCCAGCACTTTCCTCATAGCGGGGGCGGGATTCGAACCCGCGACCTTCGGGTTATGAGCCCGACGAGCTACCAGACTGCTCCACCCCGCGGCGGACATTGGAATATAGCAACCGCTGGCAGTCTGGCGGAACGACGGAGGCGCTCAGGCATTCTCGAGCAGCTCGCAATGACGGTCTGGCTCATCGCACGAGCGACCGACGCGGCGGGCGGCGGGCTACGGTGATCGACGACCCGCGCGACGAGGAACGCCGGTCGCAGTCCCGATCAGCATCACGCCCACGGGTACCCGTCAGGCGAGCCATGGCACCGCACAACAGCTCTAGAGTGTGACACTCGGCGGCCTTGGTGATACTGCGAACGATGGACACGACCTCGGCCGGGGCGCGATTCCCGTGGCGCCGGATGTTGATCGGCTGCGCGGTGGCGCTGATGCTGCCCGCGACGGCGAGCGCCGCGACGTCGGCAGCGCTGGCCCGCTACGACGGCCCCAGCGGTCACTGGGTGACGACCGGCGCGGTGACGAGTGGCTACACGCTCGAGGAGACGCTGGGATTCCTGTCGCCGGTCAGCGTGGCGGGGGCCGTCCCGCTCTACGGGTGTCAGGAGGGCAGCGACCATTTCCTTTCGCTCAACTCTGGCTGCGAGGGACAGACGCTGCTGCGGACTGAGGGGTACATCTATAGCCAGCCACCGGCCGGCGTCGCTTCGGGTCCGCTCTATCTCTGCTTGGCGGCCAGCACCTCGAGCGAGGATCACTTCGCCTCAGCCGACCCTCAGTGCGAAGGGCAGATCACCATCGGCCTGCTCGGCTATACGTTGCTGTCGGCACCGCTCGATCGCTACAACGGCGGCACGCACTGGATCACGACCGGAGCGCCCCCTAGCGGCTTCACACTCGAGGAAGGTCTGGGCTACCTCGTGTCCGGCGAGAGCGGGGCCGCCGGTATCGCCCCGCTATACGGCTGTATGTCCAGCGGCGGTCAGTTCCTGTCGCTGGATCCGGGCTGCGAGGGCCAGACTACGCTCGACGTCGAGGGGTACATCTACTCGTCGCCGAGCGCGGCCTCCGACCCCCTCTACCGCTGCCGCGACGGCTCCGACCACTTCGCTTCCTTCGATCCCGGCTGCGAGGGACAGGTCACCGAGGGACTGCTCGGATACACGCTGCAATCGCCGCTGACCCCGCCGCCGGCGACCGCCCCGCCCCCGACCACGGCGCCCGTCACGTCGAGCACGGTGCTTCCCGTGGCGCGGCCGAGCGCGCATCGGGCGTTGCGGGTGAAGATCGTCCTCAGCTGGACATGGCGCGGTGCAGCGTCGCGGCTGACCAGAGCCCAGATCGGCCGTCTGCCGGCGGGCGCCTCGGTCCGCGTCACCTGCCGCGGCCGCGGGGCCGCCTGCACATCGCGGGCGATCGTCGCAGGCCGCCGCGGCCTGCGCCGGCTGGTGCACGCCCTTGATGGCCGTGTTTACCGTGCCGGTGACCATCTGTCGGTGACGGTGAGCAAGCACGGCTACGCGCCGGAGCGCGCGGTAATCCGGATCCGCTACGGCAAGCTGCCGTCGGTGGGCTTGCGCTGAGCTGCCACGAGCTGGAACGGGTCCGAATCCGCCGAGCACCGCGATCGTCGCCTTGGCGTGTGTGGCGCTGTCCAAGAGCCTGCACCCTTGGTCGGTGAACTCGGCTGGTAGACGATCTACGCCGCGGCCGTCCCCCGTGTAAGCGCAGAAACGTCACACAATTGTTCGAGTGTTGCCACACCCAGGTCTAGATCCGTTGCAGGGCCCGGAGGCATCCTTCGCTCATGGCATCTTTGACGCGGAAAGTGGACGCGGAGCGGCGGATGCGGGACCTGCTCGAGAGCGGTGGGTTGCCTCAGCCCGACGCGATCGAGTACGACGAGGAATGCATCCGGCTGTTCTTCTACGAGACCAAGCTGGTGGTCATTGTCGACCTCGACTGAAGTACCGCGAGATTTCGAGACGGAGCCGCAGACCCCAGCGGCCCGATGCCCCGGCGCTCCCGGCGCGCCGGGGCGACCCTTATGCCCCGGTCGCGCGGCGATAGCGCCGCACGGCCAGCGGCGCGAATACGGCGATGATCACCACCGACCAGACGACCGCGCCCCAGACGTAGTTCCCGGCGGCCTGACCGATCCAGAGATGGCGCATGGCGTCGACGACGATCGTGAACGGGTTGACGTTCGCGAAGGCTCTGAGTGCGGCGGGCATGAGCTGGGGCGGCACGAAGGCCGAGGAGATAAAGGTGAGGGGGAAGATGGCGATGAAGCCGAAGGAGTTCGCCGATTCCGGGGAGGAGACGAGCAGCCCGACGAGGGCGAACACCCAGGAGAAGGCGTAGCCGAAGAGGACCAGGATCCCTACGCCGGCGATCACGTCGAGCGCCGTGGTGTGGCTGAACGAGAAGCCGATGATCAGTCCGGTGACGGTCAGCACGGTCATGGAGAGGAGGTTGGTCACGATGTCGGAGAACGTTCGCCCGGCAAGCACTGCGGGGCGGGCCATGGGCAGAGACCGGAAGCGGTCGATCAGGCCCTTGTGAACGTCCTCGTTGAGGCCGAGCGCGGTGACGAAACCGCCGAAAGCGATGTTCTGGACGATGATGCCGGGGATCAGGAAATTGGCGTAGGTGATCCCGGGGGGCGTCCGAATGGCGCCACCGAAGACGTAACGGAACAGCAGCACGAACATGACTGGCTGCACGGTGAAGGCGAGCAGCAGATCGGGTGCTCGCGGCAGCCGGACGAGATTTCGCTCCGCGATCACGAGCGTGTCCGTGACGAGCCGCCTCACGCCGCTGCCGCCTCCTCGTCGGCCTTCTCTTCGGCCACGTGGCCGGTAAGCGAAAGGAATACGTCGTCGAGCGTCGGGCGTCGGATCACCAGGTCGTCTACTCCGATTCCCGCCTCGGTAAGGCGACGGACGGCCTCGACGATGACGCCGCGACGCTCGCGCACCGTGAGCTTGACCAGGCCGTCCTCGGCGACTGGAGGCTCGGCGGACATTGGCGCGAGCGCCCGCACGGCGGCGTCGACGTCCTCGCCGTCCTCGAGTCGGACCTCGAGGCGCTCGCCGCCGACGCGGTCTTTTAGCTCGTCAGACGTCCCCTCGGCGATCACCGTCCCGTGGTCGATCACCGCGATGGTGTCCGCAAGCCGGTCCGCCTCGTCGAGGTACTGCGTCGTCAGAAGCACGGTGGTGCCCTCGGCGACGAGGCGTTCGATCGTCTCCCACAGGTTCAAGCGGCTGCGGGGGTCGAGACCGGTGGTGGGCTCGTCGAGGAAGAGCACGGGCGGCTTGGCGACCAGGGCGTCGGCGAGGTCGAGGCGACGGCGCATGCCGCCGGAGTACGTCTTGACGGGCCGGTTGGCGGCCTCGTCGAGCTCGAAACGGTCGAGCAGTTCTACGCCGCGCGCCTTGGCCTGGCGGCGAGGCATGCCATACAGGCGGCCGACCATGGTCAGGTTCTCCAGGCCCGTGAGGTTCTCGTCGACGGCTGCGTACTGGCCGGCGAGGCCGATCCGCTCGCGCAGCTTGGCGGCGTCGTGGACTACGTCGAGACCCGCGACGCGGGCCGTGCCCGCGTCGGGCAGTAGGAGCGTCGCCAGAATTCGTACCACGGTCGTCTTGCCCGCCCCGTTCGGACCGAGCAGTCCCAGCACTGTCCCGCGCCTCACGTCGAGGTCGACGCCGTCGAGCGCCTGGACGTCGCCGTACGACTTGGAGAGGCCCCGAACGCTGATCGCGAGCTCATCGTCGGACGTTTCGGGGGGGACGGATTGATCGGCTGGACGAGGGGTCCCCATATTCAGCACAGTACGCATCCGACCCGACGGGTGGCGTTCCGGCGTCCGTCAGAATTTAGGTGCGCCCCGCGGCCTGGCGTCCGGCGGTTCACTCGTCCGCGGGTCCGGCTCGCCACTGGCCCATGCGCTCCCCGGCGAGGCGCGGCGGCCACCCCAGCGCGCCTGTTCACTCCGCCCGCGCTCTCGCTGCCCGGCGGCTCTTCACTCCGCCCGCGCCACCGTGCGCTCAATGGCGCCGAGCACGAGCGGCGAGACCCATCGGGGGAGATCGTGACCCATTCCGGGGACCTCGACGAGATGGGCTTTGGGAATTGCGTCGGCGGTGGCGCGGCCGCCCGAGGGCAGGATCACGCGGTCGCGGAGGCCGTGGATGATCGTGGCGGGGATGTCGAGGTGCCCCAAATCGCTGGTGCGGTCACGCTCGGCGAGCACGGCGGCGAGCTGGCGCCCCGGTCCCGACCCGTCGCCCTGCTCGCGGGCCATCGAGCGGCGCATGGCGATGCGCACGTCCTCGTCGTCCTCCTCGGTTCGGTGGATCGAGCCGATGCGCCGGAAGTTCTTGACCAGATGCTCGACGGCGCGGCCCGGATCGGCGGGCGTCGCCCTGAGGAACTCGGGGAGCATGCTCTTTGCCACCCGGCCGGTGCGCTTGTCGCCGGGCCGGCCCATGATCGACACCAGCGAGCGGACGCGGTCGGGATGGCGGATCGCGAGCTCCTGGGCGACGCAGGCCCCCATGGACGCGCCGACGACATGGGCGCCACCCGTCGGCGCGAGGTGCTCGATCAGGCCCGCGGCGTCGTCGGCCATATCGGCGAGCGTGTACGTCGGCTGTGCCGTGCGCATGAGGAACTGCCAGGCCGAGACACCCGGGCCGCGGAACTGGGTGGAGCGGCCGACATCGCGATTGTCGAAACGGACGGCGTGAAAGCCCCGGCCGGCCAGGCGCGAGAAGAACGCGTCGCGCCACCAACAGAGATCGAGGCCGAGGCCCATCACGAGGAGAACGAGAGGATCCGAGTGGCTGCCGGCCTCCTCGAAGCAGAGCTGGACTTCAGGTGACACCAATGCGTGCTGCTCGCAAGCGCCCGGGTCGAGAAGCTCGTGCAACTCGACGCCGCGGCCCGCGGCCTGCGGACTTGTCGCGCGCTCGCTCAACGCGGGGGGAGCGGGAAGAAACCCGACGTTCGCTTGATGTACTCGGCGTACTCGGGTCGGCGCTTGCCGATGTCGCGCTCGAGCATCGCCTTGCCCGAGACCCGGACGAGGAGAAGGGTCATGACTGCCGGCCCGACGAAGGTCCACCAGACGCCGCCGGCCGGCACGGCGACGAGCCAGAGACCCCACCAGACGCAGGCGTCACCAAAGTAATTGGGGTGACGCGTGTACCGCCAGAGTCCATGATCCATGACCTTGCCTCGGTTCGACGAATCGATCTTGAACCTGCGCAGCTGCTCGTCGCCGATCGCCTCGAAGACGAGGCCGACGATAAAGACGATCACGCCGGGGATGACCGCGGCGCCGAGCGCGGCCGGACGGTCCGCGGCGGCCTGGATCGGCAGCGACACGATGAGGACGAGCAGCCCCTGGGTTCCGAAGATCGCCCACAGGCTCCACAGCGTGAAGCGGTCACCTTTTCGCTCGCGCATGGCTGCGTAGCGCCTGTCCTCTTCATGCTCGGCGAGCTTGCGGCGCGTGAGGTGGACGCCGAGCCTCAGCCCCCACGCGGCCGTCATCGCCAGGAGCAGCCAGCGGCGGCCCGTGTCGCCGTGGCCGGCAAGCGCGGCGACGAGCGCGACAATCACAAACGCGGGCCCCCAAACGGGGTCGATGATCGACACGTCGCGCAAGCGAACGCTCAGGGCCCACACGACCAGCATCAGCACGACGACCGCCGCTGCGGAGAACGCAAGCACGCGGCCCGGACCAGCGAAAACAGTGGCGGCGGAGATCACCTAATCATCTACGAAACGTGGGGCGGATCGGTTGCCCGGAGGGCCGATCGGTCGCCCGGAGGGGCGGATCGCTTGCCCGGAGGGCCGATCGGTTGCCCCGCTCGCGAGCCGCTCTCGGCGCCTCAGCCCAGCAGCGCACCCATGTCGCGCACCGCCCGGTACGTTCCGCGTGCGCTCCCGCTGACCTTCGACTTTCCCCCGGTCCGCGGGCCGTACTTGACGGGGACCTCGCCGATCCGCCAGCTGGCCGCGGCCGCACGCATCACCATCTCCAGCGGCCACCCGAAACCGCGGTCCCGGAGCCCGAGTGAGATCAGTGCTTCACGGCGTGCCGCCCGCATCGGGCCGATGTCGCAGAGGGCCACGCCGCAGCGCCGGCGGATCTCGAAGGCGAGGACACGATTCGCGGCCCGCGCGTGCCACGGCCACGCACCGGCCGTCTGGGGGACGCGAGCCCCGAGGCACAGGTCGCTGACACCGTCCGCCACCGGTCCCGCGACGAGCGTGAGCTCGCCCGGGTCGAGCGACCCGTCGCAGTCCATGAAGCACACGATCTCGGACCTGGCCGCGGCGAGGCCCGCGTAGCAGGCCGACCCGAAGCCGCGCCTGGGCTCGAACACAATCCGTGCCCCGCAACGCGCGGCCACCTCCGCCGTCCCGTCGACCGAGCCGTTGTCGACGACGAGCGGCTCGAACCCCGGCGGCATCGCCGCGAGCACGCCCGGAATCGCCTCGGCCTCGTCGAGCGCGGGGAGGATGACCTCGATCACGTGCCGCAGCGTACGCGCCAAAGACTTAAATGAGGATGAACACGACGTCGGGTGTGATCCGGACCGCTTTCGGTGGCGTAAGTTGGCAGAACATGATCCTTGTCACCGGCGGCGCCGGCTTCATTGGTTCACACGTCGTCGATGAGCTGGTCGAAGAGGGCCACGAGGTTCGCGTCCTCGATCTGCTCCTCGACGCAGCGCACGCGGTCATTCCTGACTACCTGAACCCTGGCGCCGAGTTCATCCAGGCCGACGTCGCGGACCGCGACGCCGTGTCGGAGGCGCTGCGCGGAGTCGACGCGGTCTGCCATCAGGCGGCGATGGTCGGGCTCGGAGTGGCCATGGGTGACATCACGGACTACGTCCGCCATAACGGTCTCGGAACCGCCGTCCTCCTCGGCGGGCTCGCGGAGGCCGGGTTCGAGGGGC
>Ga0302325_10026344_pt1 | contig 12074 bp, 12 predicted proteins | sample Palsa_T0_2_FD_201948 | JGI IMG/M metagenome (GOLD analysis project Ga0302325, IMG submission 201948) | Peat permafrost microbial communities from Stordalen Mire near Abisko, Sweden - Palsa_T0_2 | ecosystem: Environmental > Terrestrial > Soil > Palsa > Peat permafrost | place: Sweden: Abisko...
AATGTCCTCGATCGAGACCTTTCGTCCGCCCGAACCGCCGCGCAGGATCGTGTCGACCGCAACGTCGAAACTGACCGGGCTCTTCGTGAGATCGGCGTAAAGTTCGAGCTTGCTGAAGAGGCCGATCAGCTCGCGCGGCGTTGCGCCTTCGATTTCCGCGAGACGCTCCAGCGCGCTGTCGGGCAGTGGCGTCTGGCCGCGTTCGCGCGCATGTCGTTCGGCGCGAGTCTTCAGGATCGCGAAGCGTGTGGCGCGGTCGGGCTTTTCCACCGCGATCACAACGCCGCCCGAAAGTCGCGAGCGCACTTCCGCGCTCAAGCCATCGAGCGCGCCAGGCGCGCGGTCCGCGGCGATCACGAACTTGCGGCGCAGGTCGGAAAATGCGTTCAACGTGTGTAGAAACTCGCTCATCGTATAGGTACTGCGGCAAAGGTGCTGCAGATCGTCGACCAGCAGCATGTCCGCGCTGCGGATCTCTTCCTTGAACTCCAGCGACTCTTTGCTCTTCAGCGCGCCGAGGAACCTCCGCATGAATTCCTCGGAGCTCAACAGGAGCGCGCGCCGGCCTTTCGACTGTGCCGTCATCGCGATGGCGTTGAGAAGGTGGGTCTTTCCGACGCCGAAACTGCCGTGAATGTACAGAAGCGAAACCTCGGGCGTTTCGCCCTGCGCGAAGGCGCGCGCGGCGTTGAGCGCGAATTCGTTCGCGCTCCCCGGCACGAAGTTTTCGAACGTCTGGCTCGGGTCCGCCAGCCGGCGGGACAATGCGCCACGCGGTTCGGCGGGTTGAGCGCCGCGCGGGTCTACGGGCAGTCGCGAGATTGTGGCCAGCGGTATCGGCAGTGCCTCTCTTCCAAGCCCGCCGCCGACCGCTGCCGGCGCCAGGACGACGGAGACCGACGTGGGTTCGGCGCCTTCCGCGCGGCACGCGCGCTCGATGCGGGCGACATACTGGTTCGCGACCCAGTTGCGCACGAACATGCGGGGGGCGGCTATCTTCAATTCCGACTTTTCGAAACTCAGAAGAGAAAGCTGCGCGAGCCAGACGTCAAAGACGGCGTCACCCAATTCGCGCCGAAGCCGTTCGCGTGCCTTCGCCCACACGGCAGGCCAGTCCGGACTTGATAGTTTTGTCGTATCTCGAGCCATTTTTTCCTTGCCTTCTTGTTGTTCCGTCACTTGGTGCGACGGTTACCCCACGCTTCAGATTGATATCGGATGTCCTCGCGCTCCGCCGCCGATTATGGCCGAACCCAAAAACCCTAGGTCTGTTTCCAGGGAAGCCCGGCGGCTTTCCAACCATTGCTCACACCGCGGTGTCGCTGCGCGTCGAGATCGCCTTCGAAGCCGCCCACAATGTTGTAGGCGCGCGACCAGCCGGCTTTGGTCATGGCAATCGCGGCAGCGCGAGAGCGCGCGCCGGACCGGCAGAGAAACAGAACGGGAGCATCGAACCCGCAGCCGGATTCCCGCAGAAGTTCCGACGCCTTTTCGGTGAAATGAGCGTCGACTGTGCCCGTCGGGTAGCCCTGCCACTCAACCAAGTGTACGTCGCGGTCGAGGCTCAACAAATCCGGAACCCCAACGAACGCCCATTCGGCGCCCGTGCGTACATCCACCAGCTGTGCTGTCGCATCGGCCTCCATGGCCGACCAGGCGTCCTGTGCGCTAAGATCGCCGGCGTACGCGGCATTTGTGCTGCTTTGTGTCATGATTGGTCCCGAACGAAGACGGCTCCGCCGCCGGGCGCTATATACACCCGTTGAATACATGGCTTTTTGGACGATTAACTAGATATCAATTCCGTGACAGCGGCCAGAAACGGCAGAAACACTCGCAATTTCACAGAGTTACTTCCCTGTTTCTTCTTCATTTCTTGAGGCCCCACGTCCTTCGATAGGTTAACGTGACAGAGAACGAGGCCGCGAATCAATGGGAACAAAATCAGATTCTAGGCTCCGTGTCGTTTCAATGACGGTGTCATAAGTACACGGAAAATAAGAGTTTTGCGAAATCAGACCCTTAGCTGGGTCAAGTGGTTTGAAAAATTTTTGCAGGATTTATGATGGAACTTTGTCAGTCAGCACACGGACAGATAAAAGCAAGCGTAGGCTTACAGTTATGCGGGCAAGCAGGCTTAGCTGACCGTCCGTATACTTCAGGCCGGAAGCTTCGCGATCCGCTTCGCGAGCCGGGAGACCTTGCGGCTGCCGGTGTTCTTATGGATCACGCCCTTGGTCACGCCACGCATGATTTCCGGCTCCGCCGCATGAAATGCCGCCAAAGCCTTGGACTTGTTTCCGCTGACGATCGCCTCGTCGAGCGCGCGGGTGAGTGTGCGAATGCGGCTCTTGCGTGAATGATTGACCGCGGTTTGCTTGGCGATGCGGCGTACCCGCTTCTTGGCTGAGGCGATATTGGGCATTTCTGGTCCTGGTTCGTCCGTTGGGAGGCGCGGCTTTTAGCTGTCGGCAGGCTTACGGTCAATGCTCGGCGGATGCCATCAGCGGTCAACGAAGGCGGGTTTTCGCTTGTCGGTGAACGCGGCCATCCCTTCCTTCTGGTCGTCGGTCGCGAACATCGAGTGAAACAGGCGCCGTTCGAAGCGGATGCCCTCGGCCAGCGTGGTCTCATAGGCGCGGTTTACGGTTTCCTTGGTCATCATGGCGATGGGCAGCGATTGTTCGGCAATTTTCTGGGCCGCCTTCATCGCTTCGCCAAGGAGCTCTGCCACGGGCACGACACGGCTAACCAGCCCGGACCTTTCCGCTTCGGCCGCGTCCATGTTGCGGCCCGTAAGGCACATTTCCATCGCCTTGGACTTGCCCACGAGGCGCGTCAGACGCTGGGTGCCTCCAATTCCCGGCATGACGCCGAGGGTGATTTCGGGCTGACCGAATTTCGCGTTGTCGGCGGCGATGATAAAGTCGCACAGCATCGCCAGTTCACAGCCCCCGCCCAGCGCGTAGCCCGCGACAGCGGCAATGATCGGCTTACGGATCGCAGCGATCCCGTCGGCGGCATCGGCGAAGAAGTTGGTTTTGTACATGTCCATGTAGGACTTGGGCGCCATTTCCTTGATGTCGGCGCCGGCAGCAAACGCCCTTTCCGAGCCTGTGAGCACGATCGCGCGCACCGAATCGTCGGCGTCGAAGCCCCGCAAGGTCGAGACAAGTTCGTTCAGCAACTCCGAATTGAGCGCGTTCAAGGCCTTGGGACGGTTGAGCGTGACAACCGCAACGTGCCCTTCATGCTTCACAAGAATGTTCTGGTGGTCCATGACGCTGTCTCCGCTCATTTCGGGTGCCTTCACTCGCGCGGAGCGGGCGGTAACGCAAGCGAAATGCCGCTTCAGTCCTCTGCCGGCCTGCCGCGGAGACGCTTTAGTGTGCCGTGCTTTTTCTTGATGTCGAGCCTGCGTTTCTTTGCGGCCCGCGGGGGCTTCGTCGCGCGGCGTGGGGGCGTCACAAGAGTCGCTTCGTGGATGAGCTCCAGGAGCCGGTCGCGCGCGTCCCGGCGATTGCGCTCCTGGGTGCGGAACCGCTTCGCGGTGAGAATGAGAACGCCATCCTTGGTCAGCCTGCGGCCGGCAACCTGCAACAACCGCTGGCGAACGTATTCGGGAAGGGATTTCGAGCGAGCGACATCGAAGCGAAGCTGCACCGCTGTTGCGACCTTATTGACGTTCTGGCCACCGGGGCCGGTCGACTGGATGAAGCTCTCCTCCAGTTCGCTCTCGTCGAGGTCGATTGTCGGGGTGACGGAAATCCTGGCCATGGCGCGGCTATCGCTGACAGGTGGGGCAGTGGAACGTGGAGCGGCCTGCTTGCACCATGCGCTTGACCGTGCCCCGGCATCCCGCCGTCGTGCATGGATCGCCTGCACGGTCGTAGACGGCAAAGCGATGCTGAAACTCGCCGAGTGCACCATCGGCCTTTGCGTAGTCCCGCAAACTCGAGCCGCCGGCTTTGATGGCCTCCTTCAGGACGTCTCTGATGGCAGCGACGAGCGCAGGCGTGCGTTTGCCGGAAACAGTCGCCGCGGAGCGCTTGGGTGATATATGCGCGCGAAAGAGCGCCTCGCAGACGTAAATATTACCGAGCCCGGCAACTACCCGCTGATCCAGCAGCGCCGACTTGATGGGCGTGCGCTTGCCGTCGAGTACGCGGGTAAGCCATGCGGCGGTAAATGCTTCGGACAGGGGTTCGATTCCCATGTCCTTGAACAGCCTGTCGGTCGACAGCGTGGCGGTGTCGAGAATCGTCATTAGACCGAACCGGCGATGATCGGTGAACACGATACGTGCCGGCGCGTCGGTGTCCATCACGACGTGATCGTGCTTGCCACGGCCCGCATCCGCCGTAGCCTGGTCGTAGAGGTACTGTCCGAGCTCACGTTTTTTGCCTTGGGAATAGATGCTCATCCGGCCGGACATTCCCAGATGCACAACCAGCGTCTCGCCGCTGTCGAGATCGGCCAGCAGGTATTTGGCCCGTCGCCTGATCCGCACAACCGTGCGCCCCTCAAGCCGCTTGGAGAAATTGGGGGGGAAGGGCACGCGCAGGTCGCGGCGGTTGGTCACCACACGGGTGAATTTATGGCGTTCCAAGAAGGGCGCCAGTCCTATTCTTACGGTTTCGACTTCTGGCAACTCGGGCATTTCGTCATGTATCCGGAATCAAACGCAGAGCCTATACTGGTCTTCATGCCCAATACCGGATCTCTTGATCGATCTTCAGCCAGCTTCGGCTACCGCGACGTTTCGGAGGCGGAAAAGGAGCGGCTCGTCCGCGAGGTCTTTTCGTCCGTCGCTCGTCGCTACGACGTCATGAACGACCTGATGTCGGGCGGCGTCCATCGCCTGTGGAAAGACGCTATGGTGGAATGGCTCAATCCGCAGCCCGGACAAAGCGTGCTGGACGTGGCCGGCGGAACCGGCGACATCGCCTTTCGAATTGCGCGCCTCGCCCGTGAGCGAGGCGGCGAGGCGGAAATCACGGTCTGCGATATCAACGAGCAGATGCTGGCGGAAGGTCTGAGCCGGGCGAATGCCGCGGACGAACGTTCCGTCCGGTGGGTTTGCGGCGATGCGCTGTCGCTGCCCATTCCCGATGTGTCGGTCGACGCCTACACGATCGCATTCGGCATCCGCAACGTGAGCCGGATCGAGCAATCGCTGACCGAGGCCTGCCGTGTGCTCAAGCCAGGCGGACGTTTTCTTTGCCTCGAATTCTCGCGCGTGACGGCGCCCGTGCTCGATTCCATCTACGAGCGCTATTCCTTTTCCGTGCTGCCGAAGCTTGGCGAGGCAGTCGCGAAGGACGGCGAGGCCTACCGCTATCTCGCCGAAAGCATCCGCCGCTTTCCGCCGCAGGCCGCGTTCGCAAAGATGATCGAGCGTGCCGGCCTGTCGCGGGTGAAGGTGAGGAATCTTTCCGGTGGAATTGCGGCCATGCATTCTGCCTGGCGGATATAGCCCGTGTTCGAATCTCTCACCAACATGCGCCGGCTTTTTCACGCAGTGCGCGTGCTCGCGCGTCACGATGTGCTGGTCCCGGGCGAATACGCGCAGAACGTTCCAGTTTCCTTGCGTATGGCGCGCTGGCTTTTTGGCCGCCCGTCGAAGAAGGAATTGAATACGCCGCCCGGCAGGCGATTGGCGCAGGCGCTGGAGAGCCTCGGGCCCGCCTACATCAAGCTTGGACAAGTTCTCGCGACGCGGCCTGATCTGATCGGGGACACCATCGCAAGTGCGTTGGAGACGTTGCAGGATCGGTTGCCGCCGTTTGCGACCGAAGTCGCAAAAGCCGAAGTGGAGGCCGAGTTGGGCAGGCCGCTCGAGACGATATTTTCGAGCTTCGGCGAGCCGGTCGCGGCAGCATCGATTGCACAGGTTCATTTGGCCGAGACGACCGACAGTCCGCCTCGCAGGGTGGCTGTCAAGGTGCTTCGGCCGGGCATCGAGCAGGAATTTGCGCGCGATCTTTCGGCGTTTGCGTTCGCCGCGCGCGTTGGGGAGCGGTTCTCCTCCGAAGCGCGCCGGCTGCGCCTGAAAGCGGTTGTCCAGACGCTTTCAAGGTCGGTCGCGCTCGAACTCGACCTGCGCATGGAAGCGGCTGCGGCATCGGAGCTTGCCGAGCAGACACGCGAAGACGAGATGTTTCGTGTGCCTGCGATCGATTGGGAGCGCACCGCCGCGCGCGTCATGACGGCCGAATGGATCGATGGTACGGCCATCCGCAATCCCGCCGAGCTTGAGGCGGCAGGTCGGGATCCCAAAGCCATCGCCGTGCAGGTGATCCGCAATTTCCTGACGCACGCGCTCAGGGACGGTTTTTTCCACGCCGACATGCACCAGGGAAATCTCTTCGTCGACGGCGAAGGAAGGCTCGTCGCGGTGGATTTCGGCATCATGGGCCGCCTCGATCCCGCCATGCGCCGCTTCATGGCGGAAACGCTCGCCGGTTTTCTTGCCCGCGACTACATGCGTGTGGCGCAAGTCCATTACGATGCGGGATTTGTTCCCCGGTCGCACCCGCCGGAATTGTTTGCACAGGCACTACGCGCAATCGGCGAGCCGATTTTCGGACGAAACGCACGCGAAGTGTCGATGGCGAGGGTTCTGCAGCAGTTGTTCGACACCACGCGCCGATTCGACATGGAGCTGCAGCCGCAGCTTGTACTCCTGCAGAAGACCATGGTCGTTGCGGAAGGCGTCGCGCGGGCACTGGATCCGGAATTCGACATCTGGGAAGCATCGCGGCCGGCAGTCGAGCGGTGGATGATCGACAATTTGGGTCCCGAGGCGCGCTTGCGCGAGGCAGCCGAAGGCATGGGTGTTCTCGGGCGGCTTGCACGCGATCTGCCGCAAGCACTGCGTAACGTCGAAGCCATTTCCGCGATGCTGGCCGAGGGCGGTCTCAGGCTGCATCCGGAGACTGCGCGCCAGATTGCCCAGGCGCAGGTCGCGGGCGGCAGACATCTGCAAATTGCCCTATGGGTTGTCGCCGCCGGAGCGGCCGGACTGTTGGTGTTCGGATTGTTGTGATTGCGCACTACGGGATCGGAAGCATCCGATCTGAACGTCAGCTATCCGTAAGGCCGCCTGGGGCAACCTTTTTCGGATAAATTCGGGAGCGAAAGTCTCAGGAGATCTTCATGTGGCCCGCATCGCATTGCTGCGAACCTTTGTCGTCGACCACATAAACATTGAGATCGACGGTATGTTCCGCAAGGTCGGGAACACTCGGTATGCGCACGCGCACGGCGTCTTTGAGCAATTGCGCATCGGTCGCCAGCACTTTCTTGTAGCCGGTACCGGATTCGCCGGGGACTGCCGAAATAGTCAGAACGACGCGCACGTCGGAATCCGCGCTGCGTTGCTCAAGTGCGCCGCAGGCGATCGCAATCTGGTCGCCCGGCAGGACGTTGGGCATGATTTCATCGCCGGGAGCATAGGGCGTGATGGTGCCCGGCAATTGTCCGAGGTTCGTGCCGCCAGCGTACGTGGGCGATGTCAGGGTCAGCGCAGCAACTCCAGCCAGACAGAGAATCCGCATCTCTTGCTCCCATCGCGCGGGTTCGCGCGGGCACGAGTCCCACACTAGTTTACTCGCCTCTCCCGGCCTTCCCAATAGGGGTCGCGCAGTTCGCGCCGCAATATCTTGCCAGAAGGGTTACGAGGTAGCGTGTCCACGAAGTCGACAGACTTGGGCAGCTTGTAGCCGGCAATGCGCTCACGGGCATAGGCAATGATCTCGGCCGCTGTGACGTCGGTGCCTGCTTTTCGTACCACGATGGCCTTTACGGCCTCGCCCCATCTCTCGTCCGGCACACCGATGACGGCAACATCCGCCACGGCGGGATGACCAAAAACGGCATTCTCCACCTCGGCCGGATAGATGTTTTCGCCCCCCGACACGATCATGTCCTTCACGCGATCGTGAATATAGAGGTAACCGTCCTCATCGAAGAAACCCGCGTCTCCCGTCGCGAACCAGCTTTCCACGACCGACTTGCGTGTGGCCTCCGGTTTGTTCCAGTAGCCCTTCATGATCGTTGCGCCCTTGATCTGGATTTCGCCAACCTCACGAGGTGGCAGTACGCGACCACTGCCGTCGACGACGCGACATTCCAGTCCCGGAACGGCCTTGCCGCAGGACCGAAGCCTGCCGCCGCCGGCATCGTGATCCTCGGGCGACAGGCAAGTTCCGGCGCCGGTCGTTTCAGTGAGTCCGTAGAGCTGCATGAAGCCACAGCGCATAATCTCCTTCGCTGTGCGCAGCAGATCCTCGGCGATCGGCGACGCACCATAGCTGACGATCTTGAGTGACGAGAAATCGACCCTGCGCACATTGGGCTGTTGGGTGAGGAAGAGGATCACGGCAGGCACGAGGAACGCATAGCCGATGCGTTTGGTTTCGATGAGCGAAAGGATGGCCTGCGGATCGATGTCGCCAAGCACGATGCTGCGGGCTCCTTGCGCAATTGACAGCAGCCCGATATTCACGCCCGCCACATGGAAAAACGGCATCGCGACGAGCACGACATCATCGGGCGTGTAGACCGCGAGTCCCATCGCTTCGCCGCATTCCATGATGCCGAGGTAGTTCGCGTTGGAGAGCTGCACACCTTTTGGGTGTCCGGTCGTTCCGGAGGTGTAGAGTTGAATCACGTCGTCTTCGGGCGCGATCGGCAGCATGGGATCGCGGGCCGACTGCACGTCGCGCCAATCTTCGTACGATGGCCAATCCGAATGTCCGTCATCCATCGCGATCACGGTCTTGAGTCGAGGGCAGTCGGATCGGACCTTTTCGATCACGCTGTAGAAGTCTTTACCGACAAAGATCACTTCGCAGCCGGCATCGTTCAGCACGTAGGCGATTTCAGGAGGCGCGAGCCGCCAGTTGACCCCCACAATGACAGTGCGCGACTTAAAGGCGCCGAACAGCACTTCGAAATAGCGGTCGATGTTCTTACCGAGATAACCCACTCGGGAGCCGGGCTTTTGGCCCGACGCGATCAAGCCCTGTGCAACGCGGTTCGCGCGTTCGTCGAGTTCGCCGAAGGTCGTCAGCCGGTCGTTGAAATCGACTGCGACGGCTTGAGGACGATCCGCTGCGTGGACGCGCGTGATGTCGGCGACCGATTTCAGCCGAGAAAAATCGTACATGTGCCTGCTCCCTGAATGTCTTTTGAGAGGGAGTATAGCGGAGCCTTCCGGCAGTTTCCTCCCCCGTAAAAAAGCGGGGGGAGGAACGTCACCGCTCCCGGCTCAGGTACCAGAACCGCCAGCACATCGCCGCCGCCGCCACGAACAGACCAAACGCCAGTCCGATCCAGATGCCGAGACCCTTCATGTGCAAGCCGAAGGCGAGCCAGACGCAGACCGGCGCGCCGGCCAGCCAGTAGCTCGCGCCGGCGATCCACATCGGCGCGCGCGCATCCTTCAATCCACGCAGCGACAGCGCGCAGACGACCTGAAGCCCGTCCACGATCTGGAACGCCGCCGCCACGTGCAGGAACACGGCGGTGAGAACGATCACCTCGGCGTTCGCCGTGGGGTCCGAGAAGTAGAGACTCGCGATCTGTTCGGGCCATGCCCAGAGCAGAATCCCCGTCAGGAACATGAAGCCGACGCCCATCGCCATGGCGCTGTAGCCGGCGCGGCGCACGGCTTCGCCGTCTCCCGCGCCTGCGGCCAGCCCCACGCGCACGGTCGCCGCCATGCCGATGCCGAGCGGCACCATGAAGGTAATGGACGGCACATTGAGCGCAATCTGGTGCGCTTCGACGAAGCGCGCGCCGAATGTACCCATCACCAGCATCGACGCGTTGAAAAGCATCGCCTCGAACATCATGGTCAGGCCGATCGGCATGCCCAGCCGGAAGATTTCGGCGAGTCGCTCCCAGTGCGGCCGGTGTACACGCTTCCAGATGCGATATTTGCGCAGCGTGGGCGTGAGCCAGACCACCACGACCATCGCCAGGAAGCAAAACGTGTACGAACTCGCACTCGCGATGCCGGAGCCCAGGATACCCAGGCGGGGCGCGCCGAAATGCCCGAAGATGAGCGTGTAGTCGGCAAGCGCGTTGAAGCCGATGCCCGCCATCATCACCACGAGCGATGCGTTCGGCCTTGAGAGCGCCGTCGAGTAGTTGCGCAGCACCTGATAGCCGAGCGAGCAGGGCAGGCCGAAGCACAACGCGGACGTGAATATGCCCGCTCCGTGCGCGAGATCGGCCGGCTGCCCGAACGCGCGCAGGATTTTCTCGACAAACAGCAACAGTACAACCAACGGCAGCGACGTGATCAGGACCGACCACAAGCCCATGCGCACGGCTGTTCGCACGCCGAGGCGGTTGTTGGGCGTTGCGCCAAGCGTATGCGCGATTGTTGGCGAGACGGCAGCCACCGGCCCGCACCCGATCAGCCAGCAGAAGAAAAACACGGTGTTGCCGAGCGCCGCACTTGCCAGCGCGGACGAACTGAAATGGCCGAGCATGATAACGTCGGTCGTCATGATCGCCATCTGCGCGAGCTGGGTGAACACGAGCGGGATCGCGAGCTTCGCGAGCTCACGGGCTTCCGCGAACCAAGCGTCGAGGCCGTGGCCGGTGATGCGCCGGCCGGCATGAGAGAGATTGAATTCCGCAATATCAGTCATGATACGGGCTTTTCTTTTTTTGCCCGAACCCGGAAACACGATGGGGGATACAAAAATCCCCTCCAAAGCGCCTTTCCGGGCTCGGGAGGGGTGAACTGCTGAACGGGGTTTCGAATTTAGACCACGTTCTCCTCGCGAGCCGATGCGGCAACCGAGCCGCCCGCACGGGCGACCGATACCGGATTCGGAACCATAAGGTTGATGTTTTCCATCATGGGCTCGCTCGACACGTTCCCCGGCACGGCGCCGAAGGATCGCGCGAAGTTGCTACGCTTGGCGTCAATTGAAGTCAACCCGCGCAATAGCAAAGTCGCCTTATCTTCGCGATCGTGGCGCGGCCGTCACACCGGGATCGGACAACATCGACAGGCGGGCGATGACCGCGCATTCAAATCGGGGGGCCGTATCCGCAGCCCGAACATTTCTGAGTCTTCTTCATGTGCCTCCTTCCCTGATTGCAAAGCCACGCGCTGTGGGGAGTTGATAGGCTTCATCAAGCCCGATTCGTCCGGCGCAATGCCGGGATCGCCGAGTTAGTGCCGCATATTGTAGGGCGGCGGTGGAGGCGGGTCGCCATTGTTCGGCACATGTGCTTCCAAGGGCGGTCCACCACCATAGCCGACCGTATCGTCCAGGTCGAAGCCGCTGGCGAGTCCTTTTGCGAGACAGGCGAACGTGCCGAGTCCGATGCCGATGCCTTGCGGGCTCGCACAAGGCAGCAGTGTGGGACTCTGCTTGCGTGCAAGCCCGCGTGCCCAGCGCGCAGCATCATGTGAGCGGTCGCTATGGTCGGCGTAATCGACGGAGTCTCCGGGCTTTGGCATGGCACGCGCGCATTGCGCGCGTTGTTCCTGAGTAAGGGTTGCAAAATTTTCCGGCGCGCAGTCGAACAGAAACAGATGCAGCCCGCTCGGATTCGCTTCCTCCGTAACGGGAGGAAGTGCGACGCTTCGGTAGTCGGGCAAATGTGGCGGAGCTACCGCTCGCATGCGCGATGATGCGGGCGGCTTCTTCGCAGGTTGTGCCTTGGGTTGTACCTGGAGCGTGATCCAGTAGTCGCGCTCGCGTCCGCGAATCTGCGACGGCGGATGGGTTTGAAGAGTGCGCAACAGCAATGCGATGAGCGCCACGTGGAGCAGCACGACCAACAGCGCAGCGGTGCATCTGCGGGTGGGAAACGATTCGATTCCAAACGCCAACATTCGCGCGTTCCTGCCGGAGCGTCCCCGGTATCAGTGATAGCCAAGTTGCCCCGGCGCGCCACCATATACCTTGTAGCGGAAGGTATCGACCAAAATTTGCCGTAGCAGTCCGTTCGGATTGGGACCGGGAGGGAAGCCAGTTGCTCTTTGCCAGACCATCGTTTTGAATCGTGGCGCGCGGAGGCCGGACGATGAACAGGACCGA
>Ga0302325_10026345_pt1 | contig 12074 bp, 14 predicted proteins | sample Palsa_T0_2_FD_201948 | JGI IMG/M metagenome (GOLD analysis project Ga0302325, IMG submission 201948) | Peat permafrost microbial communities from Stordalen Mire near Abisko, Sweden - Palsa_T0_2 | ecosystem: Environmental > Terrestrial > Soil > Palsa > Peat permafrost | place: Sweden: Abisko...
CCACACATTGTTCAATGCCGCAGATCCGACAATGACGCCTCCCCCGATTACACATAAGGCAATACCGACGCCGGTCATGATCTTGCCGCCGCCGGTCATGATCTTGCCGCCGCCGGTCATCCGCCCATGAGCCGGTTGAGTTGGTACAGCGGCGGATTGGTCCTGTGAAGCGGTGATCGGAGTCGTGGTGGGCTGTGCGCCCGCAGTTTGCATCAATGCCCTGAAAGGAACAGGGCCCCCCGCCATCGCCAACATGGAATTACTCATCATTCCGACTATGAGAAGTCCCACTGTGACTAGCTTCATAGATCACTCCTTCAAGCTCAAGAATCTCGACGGGGTCCTTAGGGGTTGTACGGGTCGTATAATGGTTCACCCGATGAAGTCTTTTTGTCAATCAAAAAGCAGTAGCCTAAGAAGGTCTGATCACTTCTAATCCAGGCGGTCGCACCGACTGGATTGGGGGTCGACCAAACCTCGGTATGCATTTTCGTTGGGAACATACGTCAGTCATAGTCTCTGAATGAAGCCAATTTAAGGGATCAGCCCCATGAAATATTGCCGCTTCCTGCTCGATGACCTGCCCTACTACGGTACCGTCGAAGATCGTCCCGGAACCACGGGAAAACTCGAGCCGTGGATCGTCGATCTCCAGGGCGCTCCCGACGACGACCTCGGTTTCCGCCGCTTCCACTCCCGCTCCAATCCCATCAGCTTCAGCTTCGAGCCGGGGCCGCTCCGCGCTGCTGACCTGCTGGCTCCAGTCACTCCCTCCAAGATCATCTGCATAGGCCGCAACTATCGCGACCACGCCAAGGAACTGGGCAACGAAGTTCCCAGCGAGCCGCTGCTGTTTTTCAAACCGCCGTCGTCGCTCCTCAAGCCCGGCGGAGTAGTCAGAATGCCCACCGTTTCAGAGCGCGTGGACTTTGAAGGCGAACTGGCCCTCATTGTCGCCAAGCGCACCAGCAAACTCGCCCCCGACGCCGACTGGCGATCCGTCGTTCGCGGATACACCATCGCCAACGACGTGACCGCGCGCGATCTGCAAAAGAAAGATGGCCAATGGACACGCGCCAAAGGCTTTGACACCTTCTGCCCCGTCGGCCCCATCGTCAGCGACGAGGTCGATCCCGAAGCCGGCCTCACCGTCGAGACCCGCGTCAACGGCGAACTGCGCCAGCACGGTTCAACGCTCGACTTCATCTTCTCCATCCCCGCCCTGCTCCGCTACATTACGGCAGCCATCACATTGGAGCCCGGCGACCTGATTCTGACTGGAACCCCCGCCGGCGTGGGGCAGCTCAAGCCTGGTGACCGCGTGGAGGTGAGCATTCCCGGCCTGGGGGTGCTCGCCAACACGTTTCAGCCTGAATGAAAACCGGCAGATGGAACCACGGCCTGTCATCCGGCATCCAAGTTTTAGCTGTACACTAGTCCCGAATGGCCCGCTTTGGGCCGCGCCCTTCCCCAAGGAGGAAATGATGGCGAACCTGCTCGAGCAATTGCGCAAATATACCGTGGTCGTCGCCGACACCGGCGATATCGATTCGATGGAGAAGTTCCGACCGCAGGACGCGACCACCAACCCGTCGCTCATTACCGCCGCCGCGCAGTTGCCGCAGTACCAGCCCATTGTGGACGAGGTGCTGAAGGAAGCGCGCAACACGCTGGGCGAAGGAGCCACCGACAAGGACGTGGCAAACCTGGCGTTCAAACACCTGGCCATTGCCTTCGGCAAAAAGATTCTCGCCATCGTGCCCGGCCGAGTCTCCACCGAGGTAGACGCGCGCCTCTCGTACGACACCCATGCCACCATTGAGCAGGGCCGCGCCATTATCGGCCTCTATGACAAGGAAGGCATCGGCCGCGAGCGCATTCTCATCAAGATCGCGTCCACCTGGGAAGGTATTCGCGCCGCCGAGGTGCTGGAGAAGGAGGGCATCCACTGCAACCTGACGCTGCTCTTCGGCCTGCACCAGGCCATCGCTGCAGCAGACGCCGGCGTCACGCTGGTCTCGCCGTTTGTCGGACGCATCCTCGACTGGTACAAGAAAGACACCGGCAAGGACTACCACGGCGCCGACGACCCCGGCGTGCAATCCGTCACCAAGGTCTACAACTACTACAAGAAATTCGGCTACAAGACGCTGGTGATGGGCGCGAGCTTCCGCAACATCGGCGAGATCGAGGAACTGGCCGGCTGCGACCTGCTGACCATTTCGCCGCAACTGCTTGCCGAGCTCGAAGCGACAGAAGGCGACCTGCCGCGCAAACTCGACCCCGAAGGAGCCAAGCAATTGGTCATCGTCAAGCTCGACGTCGACAAGATCACGTTTGACGCCATGCACGCCGCCGACCGCATGGCTACGGACAAGCTGAAGGAAGGCATTGAAGGCTTCACTGCGGCGCTGGTCAAGCTCGAATCGCTGCTCGCCGACCGTTTGGCAAAACTCGAGCAGCGCCAACCGGCCACGGTCTGATCGCGTCGCCATTCACGCAAAAAGGGCAGCTCTCGGGCTGCCTTTTTTATTTTCCTCTTGCTGTTCTGTTTGCAATCGGGATGCCACACTGCTAACAAAATGGGCATCTCCCTGTTCAAAAATCACAACTAATCCGATAAGCTCTGTGTCAAAGCAAGACAACTGGCACTTGGCTGGCGTTCCCGGCTCCAAGCAAGCAACCGGCCAACGCCCATAGCGACTGGCCGCGCGTGCGGCTCACAGGAGGCGTGTATGCACACACCGAACCAGGCTCATCCGCTCGAACCGTTCTTCCAGCAGGCCGTCCGCAACAGCTACGAGGGCAAGCTGGGACTCAACGATCCCGATGTCACCGCCTATGTTGCCCGTCTGCTGTGCGAATTCTCCGAGTCAGACAAGCTCTACCAGGTGCGCGACGAACTTGGCCATCCGATCAAAGAGCTCGAAGAGATGATGCTCGCCTCCGATCCCGTCCACGGCTCCGCGCCCTCGTTCGATGCCGAGCGAGCGCTGCGCAAGCACATTGGCGACTACGCGCTGTTTGTCGCCGGCATGTATCCCGAGGCAATGGCCTCCGATCGCCGCATCCGCCGCCATCAGCCCTCGCTTGGCGAGCTGATCCAGGCCGGCAAGGAGAGCTACTTCATTGTCAGCCAGTTCAATCTATTCGAGTACGAACAGGAAGCGCCGCTCTTCGCGCGGCTTTCCGACCGCTTCGAACGCTGCATTCTCGGCCTGACATTGGTCCGCGAGGAATTAGGCCCGCGCAAGCCGCTGATGCTGCCACCGTCGATTAACTAGCTAGTTCGTCGATTCGATTCAGATGATGGCGCTGGTGAATTCCCCGGTCTCAAAATCGAGACCGGGGCACCCATGCCTTGGTAGCATGACCAACCACTCTTACTCCGACCAGACCCCCAGCACATTCCCCACCCCATCCGAGAAGTGGAACCGCCGTCCGCCGGGAAACTCGAAAGTCGGCACTACCACGCCACCGCCTTCCAGCCTGACCGCGATCTCCGTGGCCGCAAGGTCAGAGGAGTAGAGAACGACCAGCGGCGCAAAGTGGACGGGGGTGTCATGCGGCTCGCGTTTGACGAAGCCTCCATCGATGCCGGCGCCCTGGAAGCTGACATAATCCGGCCCGTAGTCCACGAAGGTCCAGTCGAAGACCGCGGCGTAAAACTTCTTGGCCTGCTGAATATTGGTGGCCGGAAACTCAATGTAATTGATCTTGTGGTGATTTCCTGCTGTGCTCATCGCTTCTCTCCTTTGTGTTCTGATGCGCGTGGAGGCGAGGAAAAGGCGGCGCGGATTCCAGAATCGGATTTGGAGGCGCAGGCACACCATTCCCAGGTGCTCTGAAACGCCCCCATCCACATTCCCTCAGAAGCAGGAGAGTGCAGGTAGAGCCCGCTGGTTCACTGCAAGGCGCGGACTGCCGAGGTACGAGAAAAACGTAGCAGAGGCCCGCGCTCGATGCAACCGAAAAATTGCGCCTCAGCCCAGCAACAAGCTGTCAGCCGTCCGCTCCGCCAGCGCGCGGTCAAACGTGACCAGCATCAGGTTTGCCGCTTCGGCAAAGGCGGACAGATAGGCATCCATCCACATCTTGGGGGCGGCCACCTCGTCAGAGGTTTTGTTCCTCAGCAATTTCGTCATTCCAGGCGGCTCATTCAGAAAGCTGGCCTGGTCATTCTCAACCCACTCGTCAAAAATCTGCCAGCATTGCCGCTGAGTGTGGCCCCCGCCCTCCATCACGACCGGGGTCGAGAGCAGACGGAAGAGGCCGAGCTGTGTTTGTCGGCAGAAAACGAGCGGCGGGGTTGGATCGAGTGAACGATACCAGCGATTCGCGGATGCGTGGTGACCGTGCCTGTCAAAATAGAGGGCCAGCCAGACGTTAATGTCCGGCAGAATCCAGGAGGTCGGAGTCGAGGATGTCATAAATCTGCTCGTTGGTCAGAGTGAGTGTCCCGGGGTTCTTCGAACGGATAATGGGAAACTCGATCTTTTGGCGGCTCTTGGGGAAGCGCGATCGCAGCTTCAGGCCCTCAATCACCAACTGACGGAGCGTGGTGTCCTCTTCGAGAGCCTTGCGCTTAGCATCTTTCAAAAGTTCATCCGGAATGTCGATTGTGGTCCGCACAAAGGCATACTAGCACATTTATGCCATCGCGCAGTCGAATCATGGAAGCTTCTCATTAGTAATAGGTTAAAGGATGTAGCGGCTCAAATCTTGATCCTTCACAACCGACGCCACCATCTGCTTCACATACTCGGCGTCGATGAGGAAGAGCTTCTCCGGGCCGGAGGCGGTCATGCGCTCCTGGTAGGGAAGAGGCGTGGAGGACTCGGCCTTGATGGCGTCGCTGAGCACTACAGCGGCCTCATCGTCCGGCGCGCGGCGGGCTACGTCGGGGGCGAGAAAGCTCACGTCTTCCAACACGCGCTCCATGATGGTGTGCAGGCGGCGCGCGCCGATGTTCTCAGTCTGCTCGTTCACCTTGAAGGCAAACGCGGCCATCTCGCGCAGCGCGTCGGGAGAAAACTCCAGGCGCACGCCTTCTGTTTCAAGGAGCGCCGAATACTGCTTGGTGAGCGACGCCTTAGGCTCGGTGAGAATGCGCAGGAAATCTTCCACGGTGAGCGAATGCAACTCCACGCGAATGGGAAAGCGGCCCTGAAGCTCCGGAATCAGGTCGCTGGGCTTGGACACATGAAACGCACCCGCGGCGATGAACAGAATGTGATCCGTGCGCACCATGCCGTAGCGCGTGTTCACCGTGGTGCCTTCCACGATGGGCAGAATGTCGCGCTGAACGCCTTCGCGCGAAACGTCAGGCCCGTGGCCGCCTTCCCGGCCGGCAATCTTGTCGATTTCATCGAGGAAGATAATGCCGCTCGACTCCACGCGCTCCACGGCCACGCGGTTTACCTGGTCCATGTCGATGAGGCGGCCTTCTTCTTCCTGCACCAGGTAGTCGAACGCGTCGCCCACCTTCATCTTTCTCTTCTTTGACCCGCCGCCGAAGATGTTGGGCAGCATGTCCTTGAGGTTCATCTCCATGTCCTCAAGGTTCTGGTTACTGATGATTCCGAACTGCGGCGTGTTGCGCTCGCGCACGTCAAGCTCGACCTGCCGGTCGTCGAGCTTGCCCTCGCGGAACTGCGTGCGCAGTTTTTCCCGCGAGCGCTGATAGCTGTCCGAGCCGGGCAGGGTGAGCTGGCCTTCCTGCGCCGGCGGCGTTGGCGGCGGAGGTGGCAGCAGGACATCAAGGAGACGTTCTTCGGCGTTCATCTCCGCCTTGTCTTCAACCTCTTCAAGCCGCTCCTCGCGGACCATGTCGATGGCTATCTCGACCAGGTCGCGAATCATCGATTCCACATCGCGGCCCACATAGCCGACCTCGGTGAACTTCGAGGCTTCGACCTTGAGGAAAGGCGAGCCGGTGAGCTTGGCCAGGCGGCGCGCGATCTCGGTTTTGCCCACGCCGGTGGGGCCGATCATGATGATGTTCTTGGGCATGATGTCGTCGGCAATGTCGGGGGGCAGCTTCTGCCGGCGCTGACGGTTACGCAGTGCGATAGCCACGGCGCGCTTGGCGGCCTTCTGCCCCACCACGTGCTTGTCGAGTTCGGTCACAATTTCGCGCGGGGTCAGCTCGTCCAGCGAGAGATCCTGTTCTTCAGCGGATGCGGGTAGATAAATGGCCATTCTCTTTTCGAAAGCTCCAAGACTTTTCGGGAATTGCCGGGAAGGATTTTCTATTCCTTTCTCCCGTGTCCCTCAGGGGCTAAAGCCCACTTTTCATTTTGCGGCCTTTGCGGCACGACTGAAGTCGTGCCCTTTCAAAACGCGGCTTCAATTGGACAGTTACGCCTTCAACTCCTCGATGGTGATACGGTCGTTGGTATAGATGCAGATTTCGCCGGCGATCTTCATCGCCTTCTCGGCAATCTCGCGCGCGCTCAGCTCGGTGTTTTCAAGCAACGCGCGCGCGGCGGCCGTGGCGTAGCTTCCGCCGGACCCGATGGCCGCCAGCGGCTCGTCGGGATCGATTACGTCGCCCGAGCCCGAAATCAGAAACGTCTGGCCCTTGTCCGCCACCAGCAGCAGGGCCTCAAGGTTGCGCAGCATCTTGTCGGTGCGCCAATCTTTGGCCAACTCAACGGCCGAGCGGTTCAGGTTGCCCGCGTATTGCTCGAGCTTGGTTTCGAATCGGGAGAACAAGCTGAACGCATCCGCCGTCGATCCCGCAAACCCGGCAAGAATCTTGTCCTGGTAAAGCCGGCGAATCTTTTTGGCAGAGTGTTTCAGCACATGATCGCCCAGCGTGACCTGGCCGTCGGCGGCCATCACCACCTCGCCGTTGCGGCGCACGCAGATCACGGTCGTCGAGCGGATGCGGCCGGCGTCGCGATTGTTCGCCCGATTCGACAATTGGGAATCCTGTGCCGCTTTGGAACTGGTATCTGAAATCAAGCCGAAACCTCGAAAATTGAGCCCCTTTGCAAGGTTGGAACCGATGCAAGATGCAGTCACGAGTATATCGCAGCGGGCAACTCGGCCTGCCGCGTCCCCCATGTGGCACGCGGGGATTTCCTTCTGCGGTATCCTTGAGATGGGACCGCGGAATGAGCGCCGCGAGCAAGCGTCCCGGAGCCCATGACCCTGCGCAGCATTAATCCTTGGGATGTCGCGGTGGGCGTCGTTCTCCTCGGCGGCCTGGCTCCGCTTGCCTGGTGGCTGTTTCTGCGCAAGCGGCCTACGGCTGAGGAATTGGAGCGGGCCCGGCGGCTGTTTCTGGTGCAGTCCGGCCGCATCGTCGACGGCATGCTGCTGGATGTTTGCGAAGTGGAAGCCGAAGATGGCCGTACGCTGACAATGCTCCTGTTTCACTACCGCAACGGCGGCGTGGACTACGAGTGTTCTCAAGACATTACCGATATGCCCGGCGTGGTGGACGTTTCCCAGGTCCGCGCCGGATTTCCCTGCTCGGTGCGCTGCCAGCCGGGGAATCCGCAGAACTCCATCGTCGTGGCCGAGCAGTGGTCCGGGCTGCGCATCGGCTTGCCGCAGTTTCCCGTCTACGAGGACCCCGACCCCCTTGACCTGAGCCACCTCCGGCCAGGACGGGGATAGGGCGATCTCCGCACACCGGCGTTCTTTGGGCGCGAGGTAATCTCCGCGCAGCCAGCGACGCGGCCGGGACTCCGAACGGTTGATGGAAACCGAACCGCGCGCTCATCGTCACGCCGCAGTAAGCTCTGCACTGCTAGAGCGAATTCAGAATTACGATGCCCAACTGAATTTGAGGCAGGTTGCCGCTCCCTGATGGTCGCGTCATCTTGGGCGCATCAGTTTCGAGGTATCCCTATTCCGGATTCGCTATAGCGGCATCGGCGGCGCCGAGGGTGAATTGGAAGGTCGTGCCCTGTCCCTCATTGGATTCGCACCAGATTCTGCCTCCGTGCCGTTCCACGATTCGTTCGCAGGTGGCGAGTCCGAGTCCGGTTCCCTCGCATTTGCTTGCGCCATTCAGGCGCTTGAGCGGCTCAAAGACCTTCCTGAAATGCTCCTTAGGAATGCCGATTCCGTTGTCGCTCACGGAAAACAGCCAGGTGTCCTGCGCCCTTGCTGCTGCAATATGAATACGCGCCACCGGCTCCTCGCAGTACTTGGTCCCGTTTTCGATCAGGTTCTGAAGCAGCTGGCTGAGTTGCGGGGCATCTCCCATTACACTCGGCAGCGGGTCTGCGGTCACCACAGTGCCGCTTGAGTGAAGCAGGCTGTCGAGGTTGGCGAGTGTCTCCACAAGCACTGCGTTCATATCCACCCGGACAAAGGCGACCTGCGCGCCGGCATGGTTATATTGGCGCAAGGTATCGATCAACCGGGTCATGCGCTCCGTTGCCTTTATCACCCGGTCGGAACATTCGATTGCAGCATCCTTATGACCGTCGCAGAGTTCCTCCTGGACAAGATGCGCAAAGCCCATGATGGAGAGGATGGGCGACCGCAGATCGTGCACCAGGATGCGCGCGAAGTTCTGCAAATCGTCCGCCTGCTGTTTCACTTTCCGCCGCAGAGCTGCCTTCTCCATCGTGTTCTCGATCATCTTGCGCATGGTCAACGCGTTCACATCGGCCTTGGGAATGTAGTCCGAAGCGCCGCGCTTGATGGCATCGGCCGCCACCAGCTCGTCTCCCTGGCCGGTGGACATGATGATGGGGAGCAACGGATACCGCGCATGCATGGCGCTGATGCCGGCCAGACCATCCTCCCCTGGAAGGCGATAGTCCACAATCACGCAATCGAATTCCGAGTGCCCGCACATCTCCAGCGCCTGCTCGGTGCTCACCGTCTCCGCGCACCGGCACTCCAATCCACCTTGCTGGATAGCCCGCTTGATCAGCTTGCGATCGCCGGCGTCGTCGTCCGCGATCAGGATTTTCAGCGCCGTTCCGTTCATCTCTTACCCCATCTCTTTCCTCAACGTCAGGGCATCTCTACGATGCGCCAATAGCTATCCACGAGCGAGAAGAGCTTGAGGAAGTCCTCGCCCGCACTTTCCTTGAGAATGTAGCCCGTTACGTTCAACGCATAGGCCGAATCCTTGTCTTCGGTGCGATTCGAAGTGGTCAGAACGAAGATGATTGAATCGTGCAGCTCCGGGTCGGCGCGAATGGTGGAAATGAGTTGAAGGCCGTTGGTCCGCGGCATATTCAGGTCCACCAGCAGCAGGTAGGGACGCCGCAATCTGGCTCTTCCGTTGGTTCCCTTCATCAGATCGAGAGCCTCAACGCCGTCGATGGCGCGGACAATCGGATTCGCGATGCGTGCTTTCACGAAGGTCCGCTCAACCGCGCGCGCGTCGCCGTCGTCGTCTTCCACAAGCAGGATCTGAATGGCATGGGCAGCCTTGGCAGACGGTTGGGTCATGCGATTTCTCCTTCATTGCGCTGTTGCTTCGGCCAGGTAAAACGGAATGTGCTGCCCTGGCCCTCGGCCGACTCGAGAGCGATGGTTCCACCGGAAACTTCGACATACTTGTGGACCATGGCCAGGCCCATGCCGCTGCCCTCGACCTGGTCCCTCGGCTTGAGCGTTTGAAACATCTTGAAGATCTGCTCGTGGAATTGCGCCGGGATCCCGGGGCCGTCGTCGCGCACCGCAAATCGAAAATATGCCCCCGCATCCTCGACGGAAACCTCGATGTTGCCCGTTTTCCGGTGATGGTGCTTGATGGCGTTGCCGATCAGGTTCATGAAAATCTGCTGCAGCGGCATCCGCCTTACCTCAACGCCGGCCAGGCTGGGGCTCAAGCTCACGGTAAAGCCCTCGGGAGGCGAAAGCAGCTCCAGAACGTCTTCCAGCAACTTCTGTCCGGAGAGAGTTTCGGTGCTGCGCTTATCCGTCTTGCGGCCGATGCGGGAGTATTCAAGCAAGTCTTCCAGCAGCCGTTCCAGGCGCGCTACCCGCCCGCGCAACAGGTTCATGTTCTCCCTGTTTTCGCCGGTGAGATACGGGCTCAGGTCTTCTTCAAGCCATTTGGACGCATTGTCGATCACCCGCAACGGCGCCTTCAGGTCGTGCGAGGCCGCGTAGGCGAACTCGTCCAGTTCCTTGTTGCTGCGCATCAACGCCTGCATATCGCGCAGCGATGCTTCTTCCGCCTGCTTGCGCTCGCTGATATCGTTATTGATCTCGAACACACGATCTGCCGCTCCGTTGCCAACATTCTGCAGAACCCAGCGGCTTTCCACCGCTATGCGCCTGCCATCCTGGGTAGCGTGTCCCAGCTCTCCCTCCCAGCGTCCGTTGCGCATAAGATCGACGTCGATATCGGCCAGCGGCTTGGGGAAAAAGGTGCGCAGAATCTCGTGGGATTTCCGCCCCTCCGCCTGCTGCTTCGTATACCCGTACATCTCTTCGGCGCCGTGGTTCCAGAGCCGGATGGTGCCGTCGAGTTCCCGCACCATGATGCCGTCACGGGAAAGATCGAGCAGGCCGGCCTGGTCGCGCAGCATTCTTGCCGCGTGTTTCTGCGAATCGATCAACCAGCAGATGACGAGCTGGACGGATGCGAAAATCACCAGTCCAAGAGTTGACTTGGGGTCCATCGAAAAGCTGCCGACCGGGGGGAGGAGGAAAAAGTCTGCCAGAAACAGGGACAGCGCCAGCGAACAGAAGGCCCACCACAGTCCCTCGGTCCAGGCGACAATACTCACGGCGCCATAGAACAGCGTGAACGGGGAGGGGCTATATGGGCTGATGGGAATGCTGAGAAGAACGGTGATCGCCGGAATCCCGATGGTTAAAGCGGCAGACCGGATCGGCGACTTGCGCCCGCCTCCCCAAAATCTTTGTGCGGGCTTGTTTGCCCGGCGCTGCTCTTCGTCCTGCTTGTGCCGGAGATTCGGAGCGGGCTCCACATGAATGAGAGCTTTGGCCTGCTTCATCCCAAAGATCGCACCGCCGACGCCCAGCAGCAAGACAATCGCGAGCAATGCGTTCACAAGATCTGTTCTGCCGCGGACTTGGTCGAAGCGTTCCCGGCGAAGCGCTTCTTCGGTTTTCCTGAATGCCAGGTGCTCGGCACGCAGCAGATCCATTGCAGCCTTCCTCTGCAATTGCGCTTCCGCGCTGGAATTCACGGCAAAATACTCCCCGGGCCGTGCATGTTCCCCCTCACCCGGATCGCTCTGGCGCAGCCAATTGGCATACGATTTGCGAATCTCCGCAAGCCTGCCCCGCTGGCCGCGATCATCGGCTATCAGATGGTCCAGTGCATCGAAACGCGCATCGATTACCACGCGCGCTTGTTCAAATGGATCGAGGAAAGACTCGTCTTTGGTCAGCAGATAGCCGCGTAACCCCGTCTCCATATCGACCGTCAGGCCCACCAGTTCCCGGTCGGAACCGATGACCTCATCGGCGTGATCGACCAGCAGTAGCGCATTGCGCAGTGCCAGTACCTCCCAGCCAAGCACCAGCGCTGCCGCCAGAAAGGTAAGAGTCACGGCTGCAAAGGTTCGGAGCGACTGAGACCTTGAAATTCTGGCTAACAAGGGGCCCTCCGACAAAATGGGGTGAAAACCAGGGGGGAGGGGCCGACCGCGAGCACACCAGCGACGACCGCATCATTGATGCCCAGGTTCTTGCCGGCAAGAAGCTCCCATGCGCGGTTTCTTCCCAGTGGAATCGTGAGGGGACCGCTGACTTGAAACAGCATGCGAGCCGGATCGGACGAAGAGATGTGCTTTCGGTTGCGTTCCGGATTCGCGGCGACTTCCTGCACGCCCATCAAACACTTTCATGGCTGCATTCGGAAACTGCAAGCATGCCATCTCCCTAATTTGAGCCTAGCGAAGATCAGATCGGTCAGGACGGGTTTGGCCGGGGCAGTTCTGCAGCATTCCGAAAACGGGACATTGAAGAACAGGCGGTTCGCAATCGGTCCAAACGCGTTCCTTGGCGTATCCCTGGCTATCCGCCAATTACAATTTGAGCATCAGCTTTGCCCGATTCAGCGCGTTGCGCCTTATACCCACCCCCGGTATACTATTTGCATGCATGTCCACGCC
>Ga0302325_10026346_pt1 | contig 12074 bp, 7 predicted proteins | sample Palsa_T0_2_FD_201948 | JGI IMG/M metagenome (GOLD analysis project Ga0302325, IMG submission 201948) | Peat permafrost microbial communities from Stordalen Mire near Abisko, Sweden - Palsa_T0_2 | ecosystem: Environmental > Terrestrial > Soil > Palsa > Peat permafrost | place: Sweden: Abisko...
CAAACTGCAAACGCTCCTCGGGAAAGAATGTCCGCATAACATTCATCGGACAATCCCCTGGGATAACCCCACTAACATGCTCTGGTGGCGGCTACTCTTCAGTTATTGAACTGCATTTAATCGTGGTCGTCTCTGCCGGAGAGAGTGGCGTGCGATAGGCAGAGCGGCTGACTGAAAACATTTTCCCTTACTCATTCGAAACTTTGTCGACCCGGATACAAACCAGCCCGGGCAGAGTTTCGCTTTTAAGTCCCAAAATCGCGTCCCGTTTGAGGGCCTGCTTCTCCCTGAATCGAAGAACAACTGAACTCATGCCACGGGCGACGAGAATGGTCGATCATGGCTTATCCAGCGCTCCGTTCTCAAACGCTGGATCGGGAAATCTGCAGAAGTGAAGGGGTGATTCTTGCAAGATCCGTTCTTATAAAACCCTGAGCCTATTTGAAGACTACACCTTGATCGATGGAGGAATGCAGAAAACCTAAGGCTGTTAGTCATTGTCTGTTGTTGACATCAAAGTTGACCAGCAAAAATGGAAGCAAGAGAGAAGCCCAGCCTTACTTTAGTCACTATCTCGACAGCTCACTATCCCGTATATCTATCCCCCGGATTCCAGACCATCGTTATATCACTTACTGAAGATCAACAACGCCGCACTTGTTATTGGCATCGGCAGCGAAAACACCCCGCTGTTGCCGCTGATCGTTTGGGTAGTCTGCGTTCCCTGAATGGTTCCATCCGTGCTGCCGTCAAAGGTTTGACCCGCAAATACCACTCCGTTCAGCGAAGTAAATGAGGGAGCAGTCAAGCGAAGAACCGCGGCATGGCCATAGCCCGGCATCGCCACCTGCACATTGCCTGTTTGCGCTTCATCCTTATTGAGAATCACAAGCCTCGGCGTCCCACCGTTGGGAACAGTTGCCCACGCCGTAAGGTTCGCCGGGCTTACCACACTGACTGGCAGCATCTGTGCTCCACTGCCGATCGCCTCCTGAAACAGCAGCAGGCCATAGTACATGGGGTTGATCGAACTTATCGCATAAGTATTCGTCCCTCCCGAATTAGTGATGGTAAATGGAAACGGGTTGTTGTAATTGCCGTCGCTTGCCTCCCAATTGACGCCGTCGACACCGGCATTGGCCATCTGGAACATCGTATCCACCGACCACAACGCGGCCCCGAAGGCGTCGCTGATCCCATGTACCGCCTGCTCCGAGATAGCTCCAAACTCGTCCTCGCGGAACACCAGTCGATTCGCGTGCGCCGCTGCAACCGATGCGGCAAAGTTAGGTTGTAACACCACCGAAGTAGCCGCCCCGGGTGTCAACAGAAAATCCGGTGCGGGATTGTCCTCCGGGCTCGCTGCATAGAAATGCTCACAGAACATCGAAAGCGTCGGAGCATAATCGGCCAGATAGGTAGTTACATTTGAAGCAACCTGGGTATAGTAATCCCCAGCCGGTCCGGCCAGCTTCACGCCCGGAGGCAGCAGCGGCAGGATCGCCGAGCTCCAGGTGCCGTAATCCTGCAGATAGTCCGCAAAGTTGTACGTCGATGATCTAAGGCCGTTTTCGTAATACAGATCGGGCTCATTGCCGATCTCAATGGCATTGATAGAACCCGAAGGCATGTTCGCCACGAAGTTCGTCGCCTGATCGACCGCAAGATTCACATTGTCGGCTCCCAGATTCACGCCCAGCTCAAACTGATTGCCCATTGCGGTCGCTAACTGCGCGAAAGGAGTTACCGTCGTAGCCGTAGGCTCTACCGAGGTGTCCGTGCTATCGCCACCGATCCTGATATTGATAGGTCCCGAGCCATAGGCGCTGAGGTTGCTCAGCAGCTGGCGGTAAATCGCGTTGACTCCTGTCGCCGAACTCCCCATATTGCTCTGAGCGTCATACCATTCATGCGAAAAGCCCAGGAAATTTCCCGAGATCGTAGTGCCGTAGGCTGTGCCGATCGTGACCTGGGCCAGCAACCCGACATTCAGGCCAAAGTTTGGACTCGCCGAGTAAACCAGCCCGCTATTGGCGTCGGTGATTGCCACCGATAAGTCGATCGTATAAGTTGCGATAGCTGCCGAAGAATTCGCCGTCAATGTCAACGTCCATCTGACTACATCGTAGCCGGCCGTCGGCGCGCTCCAGGAGGCGGTCACACCCGGTGGCAATCCGGACACCACCGTTGCGCTGGCTCCAGCTCCGCCTGCGAGTGGCGCTATCCCGTTGATCGTCTGGGCGGTCACATTGAGTGTGCCCACTCCTTGCTGCGGGACCGAAACAGCAGGGCTGGAGAGTGTCACCTGCACGCCCGCCGATGGCTCAACCTCGACCGTATACTGCCAGGTTACGCTCAGACCGTCACCCGTTGCGGTCACCGAGAACGTGTACCAGTTAGGTGGAACAGTTGCGTTTGGCTCTACCGTCAGAGTGGAGCTCCCGACGCCCGAGGCGATCGTTACCGGATTGTGGCTCCACGATGTCGCGATCGAGCTAGGCAGCCCAGAGACACTGAGAGTTACATTGCCCTTGAAAGAGCCGCCGGTCGTGATGGTGAAGAGATCCGTCACCGTGGTACTTTGCTTCACCGGTATATGTGTGACGGCAGGGGAAAAATTCAGCGTAGGAGTCGAAGCCTGGCAAACCAAAGAAACACCGGTCAGCAGAAGGAAAGCACTCCAGATACTCGTACGCATCATTCGCGAAACTATATAAGACCGCATAGGCCACCCGCCTTGTGACAGTCGAGTCGAGATGGCCAACGCAGTGAGTAGCCTTCTCGATGGTCGTAGCTAACTGCGAGCTATCTCTCGCATCGGTCAGTTCGCTTGTCACCTGAGCAACAGTAGGCACTAGGATTTAGTCTGGTCAACAAATGTTACCGTGCAGGTATTACTCAGGTAACGGGGGTCCATTACCTCCGATACAAGCAGACCTATGGTCTTCGCGCAACCTCGCAACCCGGGGAGCGAGTCGGCATGAGAGCATTTCCCGTGTACACCGACGAAACATGCTCGGCTGGTCTTTTCCTTAAGAAAAGGCCAACATACTCCATTAGAAGGCTTAGAGTAATACGGGAAACGCTCTAGAACGTCCGGTTAAGGCTTGATCTTTACCAGCACCAGCGCATTCGGCGTTAATGTCAACTCCAACTCCCCAGACTTTAACTGGGTGTCCTCGGCAGCTGGCAGCGCCGTCTCGCGGTTCAGTTGCTCTACCTGCTCCGGCGTTGGATCGAGCGGCTTGCCCATAGCCGCGTAGTGCGGCAACACATTGCCATGACCGCTGTCCACCCGCTGAATCGTCACTCGCGAATTCGCTGGCACTCCCGCAAATCGCAAATCGAGATGACGTGTAGCACCTTGTTGATCGGGGTCCACCAGATTCCATGCAGCCACTGCAATCCCGCCATCGGAGGTCTTCGTCGCAATAAGATCCTTTGAGGGGTTGGCCAGCCGCTCCTCCCCTAGCTGATGCAGCAGGCCATAAGCATAGTAACTCGGCTTATTGATGCCACCTTTAGCTCGCAAGCCAAATGCTCCCTCGAAGGGTTTCGGGGCCGGACCGCCCTCTTCAAATACATCTGAAAAAGTCCAGAAAGACATCATCTGCACCATCCCATCGCATTCCCGCACAGTGTTTGCCAGCCCCGGTCCGACGAAAATCGTATCGCGCGATTCATTTTGACCCTGTACATTCCATTCCGTCCAGAACAGGGGCAGCTTTGGCATGGTTGACGCCTCGATCTCGCCTCTCACCTTGGCCACGGCGCGACAGACTCGATCGTCCATCGGTATATCTTCTTTGGTGCCGAAAAGATCTTCCACTGTATCGTCGGCATAGCCATGAGTACTGACAAAATCGACCGGCACCTTGTTCTCCGCGGCATACTTCAGAAAGTCGCCAACCCAGGCGGCCGCAGCTGTCGCCGGGCCGCCCACTCGAAGCCGGGGACTTACCCCCTTCAACGCCCGCGCGGTGTGAGCGTATAAGTCGAAGTAAGACTTGTCCCGAGGAATCCCGCCCCAGAAATCGATGTTCGGTTCATTCCAGACCTCGAAGTACCAGCTCGAAACCTCCTCGATGCCATACCGATCGACGAGGTGCTGTGCGAAGTGCGTCATCAACCCATCCCAAAGCTCCATGCTCTTCGGCGGCGAGACGTTCGGCTTATACCAGAAAGGATGCAGCGCATCCGGATTGAAAGCCAGCTTCTTCGGCATGAAGCTGATCTCGACGAACGGCTTAACTCCATTTTTCAGCAATCCATCGTAAATCTGGTCAACGTAGGAGAAGTTATAGACCGGATTACCATGCTCATCCTCGGTATAGACCCCAACTTCGTCATGCAAAATCGCATGGAAGCGCACATAGCGAAAGTCGGCGACCTTCTTTACCGCCCGCAGGTCTTCGCGATAGCTCTCGCGCAAACTAAGAATGGCCCGCCCCGACCCAAACATCTCCTCCCAGAAATGCGGGAAAGGCGTCGTCGCCGCATGCGCATCGACCGTCACGCTCTCCTGGGCAATCGCCGGATTCACGGCGACGGCGAAAGAAAATAGGAAGGCGGCAATCCACGAAGTCGCATTGCGAAAAGAGTGTGATCGGGACATACTGATAACTCCAAATCGTGTTGTCTGCGGGATAGTAATTTCAGGCAAGAAAGAGGGGTGCATCGCTGCACCCCTCCGTTGACAATTGCCCCTTGGCACCTAGAAGCTGAACCGCGCCTGTAGCTGTACCGTCCTGCTGCCAAGTCCGTTGCGAGCCACGCCAAAGTCTGAATTGACTGAACTGAGAGAGCCGTCTGGGTTGACCGCCCCGAGATTGTTGTCGATGCTCGAGTTATTAATGTTGGTTTTGTTGAATAGGTTATAGGTGTCGACGCGAATCTCAAATTTCGCATTTTCGCCCAGCAAGGGGATAGTCGGCAAGCCGAACGCCTTGCTCAGGCTGGCGTCCAGATCGTTATAACCGGGTCCGTTCAAGCTGTTCCGTTGGATCCCGATCAACGGCGCGGGCGAGGTCGCGGGGAAGGTCGCGCCGGCAATATAAGTTGGAGGCGTGAAGTATTGAGTCCCGTTTCCGCCATAATTGGGGTTAGTAGTCTGCTGAAAGGTTTTATTTCCGGTGTTCTTGCCATAGCCAGGGTTGATACCCGCCGGCCGAAGCTGGTTATAACCCTGGGAATAATACACGTTACTCGTGGTGTTGTAGACCGGGGTGAACGGGAACCCGCCGTGCAGGTTGTATATGCCACTGAGCGACCAGCCTCCGACTACCTTCTCCAACCATCCATTTGACCCACGGAATATAACCGGCTGCCATAGGCCGAAGACTTTGAACGCATTCTTCACATTGTAATCCGACCGCCCATAGGCGGCGTGCGAGTCGAAGGGATAGAAGTCTTCCGAGTATGGGCCGGAGTTCTCGTCCAGCGCTTTGGCCCAGGCGTATTGGGCCTCCACCTGGAAGTTATGGGAGAAGTTGTGTTTCAGCGTGGCGAGCAACGCGTGGTAGTTGCCGGTGCCGGCATTGTCGTAAAAGTCTACCCCGTTGACGACCGGATTGAGCGCTAGCCCCTGGGCAGCGGCAATCACATTGTAGTTGTATTGAATGAGGCTATGGCGCGTTATGGTGCCTTGGTAGCCGAGCGAGGCAACCGAGTTAAAGGGTAACTCATATTGCGCATCCAGTGAGAAGTGATAGTTGTAGATCGTCTTCGGTTTCGATGGATATCCGGTCACACTGGTCGTCCCGGTCAGAGGAAGATTGCCGGGGCTAAAGGCCGTGATAGCAGTCGGATTGGGAGCGTATCCGAAAAGTGAGTTGATGCTGGTTGCAGTCTCGTACAGAATTCCCGTCCCTGCGCAATCGGGATTGGAGGAATACCCGACTCCGTTCGGCAGATAAGGGCAGTGGTAGCTGGCGTTGACCGCATTGGGAGGGTTCCCGTTGCCGTTGGCGGTGATCGCTATCTCATTCTGATTGTAGTTAAGGCCGAATCCGCCGCGGATCACCATCTTCTTGGTGAATTTGTCCGGCTGCCAGGCAAATCCAAGCTGTGGACCGAAGTTGCCCTTTTGCGCGTTATACAAGCTGCCACCAACACGAATACTCAGGTCCGTCAGGGTGTCGGCGCCAGTGCCCAGATTGACAACGTCCAGGTTGTTTTGCTTGGAATAGAAGGCCCCGAAGTAAGACCACCGCAAACCTGCATTGACTGTCAGGTTAGGCGTCACCTTATAGTCGTCCTGCACAAAAAAGCCCCACACATTGACCCGATCGTCCTGGCGGTTGGCGAACGGGACGCCCGTTGAATGGTCGAACTGTCCGCCTTCATTGTAGGGGGCATCGTTGGCGAAGGTCCAAAGGTTGTTGAAATTGAAACTTGGACGCGCCGCGTACACCGGATTGTTGAGGTAGTAGAGCCGGGTCAACTCGCCGCCCGCCTTGATGGATTGACGACCCAGAACCTTGGTGAGGATGTCGCTGTAAGTGTAGGTCCATTGGTTCAGGTTGCTCGGACCTGGAGCTCCAAAGTAATTGAAGCTCGCGGTGCCGATGTTGTCGATGTTGTCCTCCGGCAGCCCGAACGGCGCCTGCGGGTTCGTAGCCACTTCATTCCACCGCCAACCCGCTGCATTGGCGCGCGCTTCGTTCAGCAGCGAGGGTGAAAAGGTGTGGTTCCAAATTACCGAAAACGCATCGTTGACCTGCTCGTGGTGCCAGAAGTTGGCCGAGCGTGTGGGACCGTTGTAGTCCGTGGTGGTCTGCGGTTGCCAATAGATGGCAAAGCTTACATGGTCCTTGCCCGTAACGTCCCCATCCAGACGGCCGTTGTACTGGTTCTGCGAAATGTTGGTGGGGTTGACGGTATTGAAATATGCCAGGTCCGGAACTCCGTCCAGGCCCCCGCCTATGCCAGGATTGCTGGAAGAACCGCCGTAAGTCGGATCTTGCAGCCCTATACCGTTCTTCAGCGGCGAACCCACATCCAGGCCTCCTGCTACAGTCGCGCAGTCCACGCCCTCGGTCAATCCAATCGAGCTGCATGGCTGTTGGATGATCCCGTTGGAAGCGACACCTTCGCCCTTATAGGTGGTGAACTTCGAGGCGATGCTTCCAGACGGTGCAGCCGACGAGAGGAACTGCGACGTCTCATACCAGCCTTGCGAGATAGAGCTGGATGAAAACGGACTAGTCTCCCAATTAAAGAACGCAAACAGCCGGTTTTTCCAAATCGGGCCGCCAAGACTGCCGCCGTAGTTGTTGAAACGGGAGGTGTCCCGGTTCACGCCGCGCTCAGCCGCCGTTCCCGCGATGTTCGATCCTATGCCGTTCCACCGCTGATAGGCGTTCAACCCTGGCCGCGATGCCTTGAAAAAGGCGCTGCCATGCAGATTATTGGTGCCGCTCTTGCTCGTTACTTCGATTTGGCCGCCGTTGAACCGCCCATATTGCGCATCGTAGCTGTTGGAGGTGACCTTCACATCCTGGATCGAGTCTTCGCTGGGCGTGATGACCGACGTACCGCCCCAGACGGCGCTTACCGTGCTGATGCCGTCGATCGAGATGCCGTTGGTTTCGTACTGCCCCCCGCGGGTCTGAATCTGAGGTCCGTTTTCCGTCTGGAAAATGCCGGCGGAGGAGGAACCCGATCCGCCCGGCCCCTGGTTGCCCGGAAGGTTGAAAGAACCACCGCCGCCGCCCTGCGAGCCGTCGCCGAAAACTCCCGGCGCCAGTTGAGCCAGCTGGAAGACATCCCGGTTATACGAGGGCAAGTGCTGTATCGCGTTGCTGTCGATGGTGCCGCTCAGCGTGGCGTTTTCCGTATCCAGCGTGGCCGCCTCGGAGCCATTGACCGTTACCGTCTGCGCCTCATCGCCGATTTCCAGTTGGAGATTGAGCGCGTTGGCTTGCTCGGGAATTATCTGAACATCGTCCACCGATTGCTTCTTGAATCCGGTCTTTTCCACGGTGATGGCAAAGTGGTCCGGTGGCAGCGCGTTGAAACTGTAAATTCCGGCATTATCGCTGGTGGTGACTTTCTTTTCCTGAGTGGCCGTATCGACCAGCGTGACCGTCGCGCCGGGAATTACCGCGCCGGTCGCGTCGCTGACCACGCCGCGGATCGAGGCCTTATATTGCCCATGCGCCGCCGGTACCAGCAGCGCCATTGCCATGGCACACAACAACAGAAGGAAGGGAAGCGCCCGACGGGGCGAAACTGCTTGGTTGTGAATCTCTCGTGCAACGCGCATGCTGACTCTCCTAAAGACTGCTGGCTGTCACCTTGAGACCCGCTGCCTGAAGATGGAAGCGTGGCTCCGGGCGATTTATTATCTCGGGCCATGTCACCCGATTCCCCGTAGCGCAATCGATTGCGCTACGGTTATACTTTCTACTCCACCTTCGGCAGGCCCGTCAAGTGCCTTTGCGGTTTCGCGACGGAACGGGCCCCCGGATGTCCGATACTGAGACTCTTAGATGCAAAGTATTGAAAAACGGCGAAGTGGGATTTCAAGGCCATCATCCGAGGCGGAGTAAGATCAACCAGAAAATGCCCTCCAAGCCATCTCACAAGCAAACGGTCAGCCTCAAGGAACTCGCGACCCACGTCGGCCTTTCTCCCGCCACCGTCTCGCGCATCATCAACCAGTCGGCGACGGAGCACCGCATCGCCGCCAGCACCCAGCTCCGTGTTCTCGAGGCCGCTGCTTCGCTCAACTACAACCCCAACGTCTTCGCCCGAGGCTTGCGCCAGAAGAAAAGCTTTACCGTCGGCGTCATGGTCCCCGAGATCAGCGAAGGCTATTCAAGCGCCGTGTTAAGCGGTATCGAGGACGAGCTTTTGACCGCGGGCTACTTCTATTTCGTCGTCAGCCATCGCCACAAGCGGGAGCTGCTGCTGCATTATCCTCGCCTGCTCGTCTCGCGCGCCGTTGAAGGCATCATCGCCGTCGACTCGCCCCTCGACGGCGATCCGATCGTTCCGGTCGTCGCCGTTTCCAGCCACAAGCGCCATAAATCCACCATTAATATCGAGCTCGATAACGCGCTCGCCGTCCGGTACGCGCTCGATCATCTCCAGCGGCTGGGCCATCGCCGGATCGCGTTTATTAAGGGGCAAAACTTCAGCTCCGACACCGCCCCGCGCTGGAAAGCGATTCGCCAGGTAGCTGCCGAGCTTGGCATCCGCGTGCTGCCCGAATTGACCGTCCAGCTGCAGGGCGACGGACCCGGCATCGACCTCGGCCAGACCGCCGCTCGGGAGTTATTAAGCAGAAATTGCCGCTTCTCCGCCCTGTTCGCTTTCAACGACCTGGCGGCAATCGGGGCGATCATCGCCCTGAAGAGCGCCGGCTTCCATGTGCCGGACGATGTCTCCGTGATCGGATTCGACGACATCTTCAGCGCCTCGACCAACAATCCGCCGCTTACCACCGTGCGGCAGCCGATGCACCAGATGGGCAAAACTGCCGCCCGCACTCTGCTCCGCATCATCCGCGGCGAGGCCATCGAGGCCCCCCGGCAGTCGATCCAGGTATTGCCCGAGCTGATCGAGCGACAATCAACCAGCGCCGTCCGCGAGCCACAACCCGCAAGCTCCAAACGAGCCAGAGCGAAAAATACTAAGGGAAGATGACAGGACTCCAGCCAGCAATAACGCCATCACGGGAGAGAGGATGAGAATCCTGGGAAACGGTGACGCCCTTCGGTGGAAGCGTGGGACTTTAAGCCCCACGAAATAAATAACTTACCAGATGGCCTTCAGGCCTGGGCTCTCTTGAATGGCGCACCTGCCTTCTGCCGGGCCATCGAACCACCACGCTAACGAGGGTTTGGCGCAGACGTAAGACTAGGGGCAGTTCCCGGCTGCGAACTCCGCGCCGGAGCAGGAACCGCCGCACGGATTGGCGCAAGATGTTTCGTCATCTGGTAGGTGAAACGAATCCGGTGAATAACGGTAATCGTGGAAAGAACGGCCAGAATCCAAAGCACCGGCGCCATCACGCCCCACTTCGCAAACAGAGCGCCGAGGATGACCAGCACAATCCGCTCCGGACGCTCCATAAAACCGACCTTGCAGGACTTGATCAACGCTTCGGCTCTGGCCCGCGTGTAGCTGACCATCAGTGAAGTCACCATCACGAACGCGACCAGCACCACATAAAAGAAGCGATTGCCGCGAGCATAAAAGACCAGCAAGCCGAAGAATAGTGCAACGTCGCTATACCTATCGATGACCGAATCGAAGAATGCCCCAAAAACCGTCACCTGGTCGGTCTGTCGCGCAACCCGGCCATCCACCATATCGAAGATGCCCGCGCCAATAATCACCAGCGCCGCCAGCAAAAACATCTTGACGTAGTTATGTTCGTTCGCAAAGCCGAACAAGACAGCCGCACCGGTGTTGATGACCAATCCGATAAAGGTAAGCACGTTCGGCGAGATGCGAGTCAGCGCCAGGCCATTCACGATCGCCTGCAGGACCACCCCGCATCCCCGCCCGAAGGCGCTTGTCCAGGTCATGCTCGCTCCATACTATGAGGCACCGTTCGGGAAATTCGGGCTGCCCTGATTGCATCCGCAGTAATGTCCGCCCGCAGCACCATCATTTGACGCTGTCTACCTCATCATGGATGGTAATCAACTTGAGAATTTCAAGCTCCCGCTTGCCGTTCGGCGTCACCACGGTCGCAATATCGCCAACCTGTTTGCCCACCAGGCCGCGCCCGATCGGCGAAGTCGTCGAAATCAACCCCTGGTTGACGTCGGACTCTTCGCTGGTCACCAGTTTGTATTCGATCTTTTCGTCCTTGGTCGTGTCAAAGACGGTCACCGTCGAGCCGAACGCGACCCGATCGCGCGGGATATTCGACAAATTCACCAGGGCAAGCTCGCCCATCCGCGTCTTCAGTTGGCCAAGACGCGCGTTGACGAATACCTGCCGCTGCTTGGCCATATGGTATTCGGCGTTTTCACTCAGATCGCCAAGCGACGCGGCTTTCTTGATCTCGGCGGGCAGTTCATGCTGGAGCTCGTGTTCGAGCTGTTTGATCTCTTCCAGCAATTTTTTCTTGATGTGTTCGGGCATCGAACGTCCATTGCGGCCTACAATCGCACAGGCCGTTCTCATGAAGGCTGGGGAGCGAATTCACTCCAAACCTCAATTATACAGAGATCGGGTCGCTTTCTCGATGGGCTCACCGGCTTGACTGAGTCGCCAACAGAGGCATATCTTCAGTTCCAAATGGGAACTGAGCCAGAAGGCTCATCCCGCCACGTAACGCCGGTTCGACAGAGCGATCAAAATTATGGCCCTTCTCCGTAGTTTCCAGGTAGGTGACAAAGTAGTCTATCCGAACCACGGGATAGGCGTGGTCGATCAGATCGCAACCCGCACCGACGGATTCATGGTACAGCGTTTTTACATGCTCACCATTAAGTCCAGTGCCCTCAAAGTGATGGTGCCCTGCACCAACGCCAATAGCGTGGGGCTGCGGAGCGTCGTCCGCCAGGAGGAAGTCGACCGCATTTTTTGCTTCCTGCGCGACGACAACTGCACCAGCAACGCCGATTGGAAAGAACGCTATCGCGAACACTGCGAAAAAATGAAGGCAGGTTCGTTGATGGAAGTGGCTGAAGTTCTCAAAAGCCTCCTCGTCCTCAATCAGAAAAAGGCGCTCGGCTTCCGCGAACAAAAAATGCTCGAAAAGGCCCGCTACCTCCTCGTCAACGAAATTGCTCAGGCCACCGGAGCCGCCGAAGGGCCCATCGACGAGCAACTCCTCCTCGCTCTAAGCGAAGCCGGATTGAAGTTTCCTGACATCGCCGGCGAAGCCTAAGTCTCAGCTACATCCCACGGAAGAGGCTCCGCTACGGAGCCTCTTTTTCTTGATGCTTGTGTTTTTACGCGGAATCGTTTGCAGATGTACGTCACCCGTCCAGTGCCGCTTCGCGAGCTTCTCGACCGCCTTCCAGTATCCCTCCCAGTCGAGTAATTGAAAGCATCCGCGTCGGCCAGCATAAAATCTAAAGTGACAAAGCTCTGAATACGAAATTTCC